>Ga0209536_100013428_pt1 | contig 11815 bp, 14 predicted proteins | sample DeeMarSeWOR28_12_FD_187461 | JGI IMG/M metagenome (GOLD analysis project Ga0209536, IMG submission 187461) | Marine sediment microbial communities from White Oak River estuary, North Carolina - WOR-2-8_12 (SPAdes) (version 2) | ecosystem: Environmental > Aquatic > Marine > Intertidal zone >...
AAGAAATTTTTATTGATGGTATAATTGAGAAGTTTGCTGCGGTCAAGAGAGAAAATTACTTGACTTGACAACAACCAATGATGATATCTGTAATTATACCCAGCGTTATCATAAATTGCGTATTCGTTTCTTAAATCGTTGATTTTAGAACCACCGTATAGGGTCAAACATGCAGAACGCTGTGTATGTATGCGCAATGATTTATGTCGTTCTAATTAGCTTGTCTTTGGTATACAGTGGCAAGAATCACGAATCTGACTTTATAAAATTTCTCAAGATATATTAACAACTTAGAGGGAATAGAAATGACAAAAATACTTAACCTCGGATTTTTATTCATCTCTTTTATGCTCTTTTTAGGTCTTTTTATTAATTTTGCACTCGCTGAAGATGCGAAAAAAGATAGCGATCTTGATGAGAAGGTAAGAACTTTCCTCGAAAGCCATAGAGCTCAATGGGTAGACTGGAATATTCCCGAAGTTGACGGTAAGGTCTTACATGATCTCATCATTAAGCACAATTATAAAAAAGCAGTAGAAATAGGCACTTCCACGGGACACTCGGCGATTTGGATTGCGTGGGCCCTCAGTAAAACCGGTGGAAAGCTCATTACCATCGAAATCCATGAAGGTCGCTATAAAAAGGCGCTGGCTAATTTTGAGGAAGCCGGCCTCTCAGACTATATTGACGCCCGACTCGCCGATGCCCATGAGCTCGTTGAAGAACTGGAGGGCCCGTTTGATTTTGTTTTTTCCGATGCGGATAAAGACTGGTACAAAAACTACTTCATCGCCTTAGCGCCCAAACTTGAAGTGGGTGGCTGTTTTACGGCACATAATGCCTCCGGAGGCTATAGCGGAATTAGAGAGTTTCTCGAATATGTGCAAAGCTTACCCAACTTCGAAACTACGATAAACCGGTCCAGTTCAGCGGGAATTTCGATCAGCTACAAAAAAGCTGAGAAGTGATTTAATGAGTACCAAATTGAAGCCTCTTTAATGAATTTTTCTTGACATTTGGGTGTGTTTTAAAATATTTAAACACTGTTATTATGTTTGCCTGGAGTTCGACCTAACACTTAAAGTCCATTTTCATTTTCAGTTCTTGCTACTATTCATATTGAACTGTTGGGCGACCTTTCAACTTCTAGTTTACCTCTCCTGCTGAAATAGACGCTGGTTTCTCTTAAACTTTCATCTAATAATTAGGTAAAGCTCCGATGGATAAACACCTCAAAATGTCTAGAAAACTTTTAATACTTGCTTATATAATAAGCCTATCCATGCAATGGGAATTGGGTTGGGGTGAAAATTATGACTTTAGATATACGAGATGGGGTATGACCAAAGAGCAAGTCATGGCCTCTGAAGAAAAAATGGATCCAATTGAAAAAAATGAGAATATGATTACGTATAAAACCCAAATTATAGGGAAAAACGTTGTCTTGTACTATTTATTCGCTGAAAACAAACTTATCGGAGCGTTATACAGATTAGATGAGAATTATTTAAATTCCCAGCACTTCATTCAAACTTTTTTTGAAATCAAAGACGCATTGATGAAAAAGTATGGACAACCAAGCACAGAGGTAACCAACTGGCTAAATGACACCTATAGAAATGTTCGCAAAAAATGGGGACTTGCCCTTAGTTTAGGGCATGTAGAATATGCTTCATTATGGAAAACCGAAAATTCAACAATAGAATGTAGCTTGAGAGAAGAAGATTATAATGTTCTGTGCTTAGTGGGATATTGGAATATAGAATATTCGCGTTTATCGGAGGAAATCGAAAAATTGGATAAATCCGAGGGAATTAAGAAAGAGGTTAAACTGGATCCCTTTTAAAAGGATTTTATCTGACTATGGGTTGATATGACATGATAGTGATTGTGGATGCTCCAAATCCTGAAACCGTGGCCAAAATTATTCTCGCAACGGCATCGCGGGGAGCCGTAAGCACCGAAACGCTTCAGGCTTTCACGGAGGAAGAATATCGGAAAATCATCTCCGAACTTCCCTAGGTGATAAGAAAATGAAGTTTCTATGAAAGAAGCGAAAAAGTCGCAAAAAATAGGCTGTAAAAATTTATGGCAGGGTCAAAAAAAGCCCTGCCTTTTTTCTGTCCACATATTGTTTTATCTCAACAATCATGAGTTTTAGAAGTGAACTGCCTTGGCTCTATAGTTTCAAAAATATTATTATAATTATTTGGGTAACCACACAGATATAAGGATAATCAAAATTTTGATGTTGGACATGAAATTCATCCGTAGTGAATTTCTCCTTCAACCATGTCGATAATTTGCCGGAGAAATACAGCCCCCTGAGATGTCGTCATCGTACTTGTCCAGGTCCTCGATCCGTTTGGCATTGCGCTTCACAGACACCATTTGTCGTTTGCGAGAACGAGGACGACGACGAGGACGACAAACAATCTTCAAAAGGATTTGACGAACCTCTACGAATGCATGAAGTTCATTGGCAGGAAGCATAATGAGCTAGAAATCTTGATCTAAAGCTGGTTCAGATCCACTGATCTTTCCACGAACGTATCAAGCACGCGATAAAGCTCATATACACTATCGATGTTGGCATGCTCATCGGTCGAATGCTGGCTCATCTCACCGTTGGCACCCCATACGATTCCCTTGATGCCGTAATCTGAAAGAAAGCGGGCATCGCTGGCGCCGTGCTCAAACCCAATGGCGGTCTTGGGAGAAATTTCTAAAAGTAGGTCCAAATAGGGGGACTCGCCGCCTATGAAAAGCGGCTCCTTTTTTTCAACGATAAGTTCTCCGCCAATTTTGTCCCTTACTTGCCGAACGACATCTTCCATATCGTCATGTTCAGTGTAGCGAATATCGAAAAACGCCTCGGCATAATCCGGGACTTGGTTAAGCGATTCGCCGGCCTGTATGCGACCAAAATTCAAGGTCCGGTGCCAGTGGTCCGGGGTGGATAGGTCAAAATATTTTTTGAGTATCATGTAATCATCGATCAGGTTTTCTATCGCGTTTTCACCGAGCCATGGACGTGCGCCGTGGGCTGTTTTGCCCCTGGCGATCAGTTTGAGTTGAACGATGCCTTTTTCTTTGACCACTATTTTTTCAATATTACCACCGTCCAATGCAATGGCGAAGTCGGTTTTAATCTCTTTTAGCGCCATTTGAACGCCATTGGCGCCGCCGATTTCTTCATCTCCGGTTATGATAATACCGAAAGGCAGATCTTCAGGGCCTTGATTCCGGCTTTTCAACCGGTCAAAATATTCCTTAACCAAAACCAGTGACAGTGCGGCGGCGTACTTGTCATCGATGCTTCCGCGCCCAAAAAGCTTGCCGTCTTTTTCGATCGGTTCAAACATTTCATCGGGCGCATCGACCACATCGATATGGGACATCAGCAAAACAGGCGCATAATCGTTTGGCGGCATTACCACAATTGAGGGTATCTGATTATAGTCCAGACGACGGTATATGATGTCATTGGTCTTCAGATAATTTTCGATATATGACGCACACCGTTTAATCTCTTCGGGTTTCGAATGCATGGTTTTGAAGCGAATCAGTTCTTTGGTCAGGTCAATGATTTCTTTCATTGCAGTCCTCATTTTTTTTAACGTCTTGAAACCACACAACATTTTTGGTTGGATGGGTATTTAAATATTGCCCTTCAGCGCGACCATCACAGGTCCAATTACAGCCTCCACTGCAGATTCGATGCTCATTCTGGCGGTATTAACTATAAGATCGTAATTATTGGGGTCTGATATATTGGCATTAAAGGATTGCCTTATAAAAGCCCGGCGCTTTGATTCTCTTTGAATAACACGTTGCTTGGCTTTTTCAATGGAAACCTTATGCCAACCGGCAATATTTTGAACTCTGATCTCAAGGGGAGCGACAACGCGCAGGCTGAATCTCTCGTCAGGCGGAATAATGAAATTTGCTCCCCTGCCGACAATTACTGCCCGGCCGTGCTTTCCAATGGTACCGATAACTTTCAGAAGATGCTGCAGATAAATGCCGGGATAGAGATATTGTTCTTTGATGAGGGAGGCAATAAAATCCTCGATTCCCGAAAGCCGCTCCTTTTCGATCGTATCTATTACACTGCTTCTTATTTCGGCACTTTTGGCGATGCCCTCAACGATGTCACGGTTAAAGTAATCAAAGTCGAGGCGCTTGGCAATCTCTTGAGCCACAATAGTTCCCCCGCTTCCGGGCTGCGAACTCAACGTTATCACCGGAATGCGTGCTTCCCCTTTGCGGTCGTCCTCCAAATACATGCGTTCCCATTTTTTTATCTGCTCTTTGACAAACTGTTTAATTGATTTTTTCTTTTGATCCATTATATTTTCCCTAAAAAAAGCCTGTCGATCATCTCCAGGCTTTTTGGTGTGTTTTTCCTACGAATTATTTTGAAGTAACACTGGCGATAAAATCATTTACCCATCTCTGCCTGTCTTTTTGCGTAATTTCCTTGGGCAGTCTTTCGACGGCCAATGCTATGGCCATTTCCGCCAAATCGGATTTAAATGCATTTTTAGCCTCAAGAAGGCGATTATCTATTTTTTTCCTTGCACTCTCAAGCAAGATTTTACTTTCCTGCTGAGCCTCCTCAATGATTTTTCGTTTTTTCTTTTCACCGTCTTCAATAATTCGTTGCTTTAATTTAGCAAAACGAACTTTACTTTCATCAAGCATTTTGAGGGCTTCTTGAATTTTCTCCTCAGCCTTTTCTTTTTCTTGTTCGATTTTATTAATCTGGCGGGCTGCTTCTTTTTTTTTGCCCGTAAAGAATTCTTTTATCGGTGTTTTCGTATATTTTACCAGAATAAATGCCAATATGCCGAAATTTAACCACCGCATAACCAGGTCAAAGGTAAATCGCCAGTTGTTGGAATTTTCAGCCGCCAGCGCATTCGGGCTGAACAAATGAAGTCCTATAGCCCCTGCTATCATGCAACAAAAAAACAAAGCGGTTTTCTTACTCCATTTCATGGCGTCAACCTCCGACCCAGCACTTTTTCCATAATATTCAAGGCAAGCGCTTCTGATTCGGTTTGAATCTGTTTTCTGGCTTTTAAAATATGTGCATCGATTTCTTTTTCGGTGTTCTTTCTTAAATCAGCGATCTCTTCCTTGGTCGAAGCAAATATTTCAGTCGCCTGCTGATTTCCGGCCTTCTCAAGGTTTTCATATATCTCGAACGCCTCTTTTCTGAGTGCCGATTCCTGCTCGTCGATCTGATGGGTAAGTGACGTGTACTCGTCTTCAGCAGCAGCGATATCTTTTTGCATGTTCTGGATATAATTTTCTCTTTCGAGTATTGTGCTTCGCAGCGGACGAAACATAACTCGATTGATGATAAACAGGAAAATCAGAAATGAGAGAACCTGAACGATTAAGGTTTCATTAATGCTAATAAGCGCGATGTTGCTGACAATTTCCATTGGATCTATTCCGTTTGGATTTGGTTACATTCTTTAGAAGATGAACTCGTAAAAAGTCAAAAATCACCATTTTCTGTCATTCCGGCGAACCCCGGATCGGAGTCCGGGGCAGGCCCCGGGATCCTGTCTTTTCAGCCAGTTACAAAGAGCCTGGACTCCGGTTTTCACCGGAGTGACCACTTTTTACGAGGTCGTTAAACTTTAGACACTTTAGATCACTTACTTTTTGTAAGCATTTTGAACCGCTTCTAAACGACAAATAATAGTAACAGTGCAATAACCAATGAATATATTCCGGTGGATTCTGAAACGGCTTGACCCACAAGCATCGTTCGGGTCAAAAGACCTGCCTCCTTCGGGTTCCTGCCGATGGCTTCACATGCTTTTGCTGCGACCATGCCCTCGCCGACGCCAGGGCCGATGGCACCAAGCCCCATTGCAAGACCCGCTCCGATAAACGCTGCTGCTTTTACAATTTCTGCTCCTTCGATTGCCATTTTTTCCTCCTTATATTAAATCCTGTCAAAAACAAAAAAATAGAATCCATACATATTAAACCACAAATATCAGCACCAGACTCACCACCATGGCATAAATCGCTGTCGATTGAGAGACGGCTTGTCCAACCAACATAATTCGCATTAAATCACCGGCGTGTTCAACATTTCTGGCGACCCATCTGACGGCTCCTTCGGCAGCCATACCGTTGCCGATGCCCGGACCGATGCCCCCAAAACCCATGCAGATTCCGGCTGCCAGAAGGGCCATAGCAGCGCTTAAGGCGGTGGACTCCGGAAACGATTTGAACATCAGAATAAAGCTGATCAACAGTCCAAAGATGGAAGGTGTCTGGGATACCGCCTGCCCCACCAGCATTATCGTGGTTACACTTGGTGCCGTTTTAGGTTGGCGTGAAATTCCCTCGCATGAAGCGCCGGCGGCTAGTCCGCCCCCGTAGCCGGAGCCTATCGCCGCAAGCCCCATACTTAGACCGGCTCCGAGATAGGCTGCCCAGGTTGGTTGAAGCGGGGCGTTTCCAAATTCGATGAACATTAACATCAACGCCACCACCATTGAAAATATAGCCGGCGTTTGACAGACTGCGGAACCGATGAGCATATTGGTCGTCAATTGAGAAGCTATTTCCGGCTGTTTTGCTATTCCGAAACAGGCTTCGCCTCCCGGATATCCCGAACCGACACCGGATCCGATGGCACCAAAGCCCATGCTGATACCCGCCGCCAACAGCGCTGCCGCTTTTAATAGACTGGGTAAAGGAACATCTAAAAAGAGCAACAGGATCGCAATGACCAGGGCAAAAATGGAGGCTGATTCGGCCACCGCCTGTCCCACCAGCATGTTTTTGAAAATTTCGCCGGATATTTCTGGATTGCGCGAGCGCGAGATGGCTAAATTGGCTCTGGCAGCGGTGTATCCCTCTCCGACGGCGGCACCGATGGCTCCGAATCCCATGGCCATACCACCGCCCGCATAAGCGGCAATCTTTACAACTGTTTCAACATCCACTGCCATAATTTATTTTACCTGCACCGAAATATATACGATCGTAAGCATGGTGAACACAAAGGCCTGAATGGTGCCCACAAAAAGCCCGAAAAAGGCATACAGAAAAGGTGGTAGTACAACGCTGTATGTAAGGTAGGATACCACAAGTATAATGATGGATCCTCCCATGATATTTCCAAACAGACGAAAAGAGATCGAAACAATTTTTGCAAGCTCACCGATTAAATTCAAAGGCATCATGAAAAATATCGGCTGAAAATATTCTTTGATATATGCTTTAAAACCTTTGGACTTTATCCCCGCGTAATGGGCAATGATAAATCCCATTATTCCTAAACCGAGTGTGGTATTGAGATCCTTTGTGGGTTCTTCAAGATGGGGTATGATGCCCAGCCAGTTGGAAAGCAGCAGGAACATGAACAGAGCACACACTAAAGGTCCGTAGGTTTTGGCCCTTTCTTTGCCCAGGGCGTCCTCAGTAAGGCCGTACAGCATCGATACAATCAGTTCGCCGAATGCCTGGATTGGACCGGGTAGTATTTTCTTTTTTCGGCTGGCAAAAAGACCCAGAACAATCAGCGCGATGAATACAATCCAGGTCATCAACATCACTTTAAGATTTAATGTGATGTTGTGCCCTAAAAAAGGAATGATGAGTTGATCGAGTCTGCCTAATTCACCCATTTTATATGCTGCCCATACCCGTTGTTATCGATTTGACCAAATGATTTTTAATAATTGATCGGCAAGAATAATAAACTGGATCATAAAGATCCCGAATATTGCGGCAAACAAGTTAAACTGCTTAAAATTAATCGCAACAATCAACGGAACAGCCATTAAGGCATATCTGAAAAGTATTGAGGATAGAGAAAGGAAAAATGTTTTTCCGCTGGATTTACCGATTCGCATCGGCAGGATCTCACCGATGAGAATAAAATTGATCACACTGAAAATTGTACCCAGAATTAATCCTTTTCCGATGGGTTCATGATCTGCCAGAATAAATGAAAGTCCGATGATGATTGCCGTCATCATGGCGCGCGAAGTGTATTTTTTTTGGATTTGCCTAAGTGGCTCCATTGTTTCGATCTTCCCTGTCTTCAGGCTTAATTTCTATAATTTTCATGATTTGACGATAAACAGTTACTCCGCCGCCGATGACACCCAAAACAGTAAATATTGTCACAAAGATGCCTTTCGTGCCCAACCATTTGTCCAAATACAGGCCAATAAAAAAGCAAAAAACAATACAACCGGCCATGGTGAGGCCTATCTGCATGACGATGGATAGGTTTTCGAGCCAGGCCCGGTTTTTTTTATAGTTAAAAAACATTTTCCTGTATCGGAACGCTTTTCGATAGCCTTCGCCTGCGCAGATTTTGCAAAACGCTGTTTTCTATCATCTATTTTTTTATAGAGTCAAGGATCAATTTGGGCTAAATTTTGGAAGCTTTTTTTGATGTGAAATGCCAAGCGGCCTCATTGCGGTGTTGTGCATACATTCGTTTGCAATTAAAATAACAGATGAAGATGCCTCCAAATCTATGGCCTTACCAGGCTGCATGCAAGGTTTAACGCCTGCTGCAGGTTAACCCGGCCCATATTCAGCACCAAGTGATAAAGAGCGGAACTGTCATAATCGGTTTTGCCTAATTTGCGAAAAAGATTCATTCGCCGTTTATCCTCGCGATTGACAACCTGAGAAGCCTTGCTATGTGAAAGTTCGTAGTGTTCCATCATGAATTTTACCCGGTTTTTGAAATCATTGATCAGAAGAATATGGTAAGCATCCGGATGATCATTTAGGATATACTGACTTCCCCGTCCGAGGATGACAACGTCGCCCTCGTCGGCAATTTGGGCAATAATTAAAACGATATAATCGAGGTATGTTTCTTCATCGATATATCCGCGCTCATCCTTGAGTATGCGATCCACCAGAGGCTTTGATACCATTTTTGTGATAAATCTGGAGAGCTTTCCGCCGGCTTCCTTTTCGACTGTCTCCACCCAGTGGGGGGAGACATTTGCTTCTTTGGCGACTCTTTCGACGATATCCTGGTCAGCAAACGTGTATCCCAATTCGTCGGCGATCATTTTCCCAAGAGTAATTCCCCCGGCACCGAATTGTCTGGAAATGGTTACTACCGCCATGAAGTCCTCCCATTAACCTGGTTCGCTTCGCTCACCTTAGGTTTACAATTTAATTCTTATAGCTCGTAGAATTTCTGAAACGCCTGTTAAGTATCACTTCAGCTCCGGAGGAATCAGCAGGGTGGGATAGATGGACTCTTCAGCAATTTCCTTCGGAATGCTTCCGATCCACTTTTCCACCCAGGCCGGCTTTGCAGAGGAGCCCAAAACAATCATTGTCGCCTGGTGCTCTCTCGCGGCCTTTTCGATTTCTTCAACCGGCTCACCAATATAGACATGCGAGCGGGCCTCTGTACCAGCGGCATCCAAAATATCGCAGATTTCATCAAGCTTTTGCCTCTTTTCCTTGCGTGTTTTCTGGATTTCCATAACCGAGGAGCCGGTGAGCTCTTTTTTGCTGGCGACATGAACCACATCTATCAGCTGGGTGATGTTCGTCAGGCCCTTGAGATATTCAACGGCTCTTAGGTCGGCGGCCGACCAGTCGGTGGCCAGCAAAGGTCTTTCAAAGGGCTTTTCGAGCACAAAAGCGCTTTCAGGAACGGGTTTGTATACCAACACCGGAATCGAGATCCTGCGAATGAGTTCCGTGATATCTGATCCCGAGTAAAATTGTTCCAACATACTCTTGTGTGAACGCCCGATGACGATGAGGTCGGCTTCCTCTTTTTGAGCGGCTTTTATCACCTCGGGAACCAAGCCGCCAACCACGATGTAGACACCGACCTCCATGCCCTGTTCGTAGAGGTCTTCGGCCCAGTCTATGAATCGGATGTTGGCCATTTCCCGCAGCCGAATTTCTTCTTGCTTGCGGTATCCGGTCCCCCTGTGCATGGCCACTTTATCCCTTTCGATGACGTTGACAAAGACTACATGGTCTAAAGCCGCCTTTCTCAAGCTCAATAATGACTGCAAAGCATCAAACCCCAACTCTTCAAACTTGGTGACAAAAAGCAGTTTTTTTATCTCCATATTTAATATAACCCTTTAATTCAGCAACATGATTAGAATTGATTTCAAAACCTCATCTAACGCTCAACTGCTGTCTTATCCCGCTTACAAATGGGATGCCTTTAGCTATATTATCTAATTTTGATCTGAGGCTTTGAAACCAATTCTAGCCGATGACGTCTTTGATTGTCTTTGCGAGATCCTCGGCTTCCACCGGCTTTTCCAAATAGATCTCAGGCTCCGGAACCTCCGGCCCGCCGAATTCGGTTAACGCCTTTTGGGACCTTAGAAACGTTCGTTTGGCGATGCCGGAGAGCACAATCACGTGAATGTTTTTCAATGACTTATCTGTTTTTAACTCGCGATATAGCCTGATTCCGCTTTGCCTCGGCATCATGATGTCAAGAATTACCAGATCAGGCTTTTCTTCTTTGATCATCTTAAGGCCTTCTACGCCGTCGGCTGCCTGCAATGGCGTATACCCGTGTTCCTCCAGAACCGTTACAGTAAACAACAACACGTCAGGATCATCATCCACGACTAGTACTTTTTTACCCATAATATGTCCTCCCTAAGATGCGATTTTGAATCTATTTCACTATTGCCGGTTTTAGCCCCCATCCCTTTATGCGCGATCCAGTTTTCTGTAAGGCAGCCGCACGGTAAATGTGGTTCTTTGGCCGGCCTGGGATTTCACCTTAACCGTGCCCTTGTGCTCCTCGATCAATTTTCGGGTAACCATCAGTCCGAGACCCGTACCGCGATGGCCCTTTGTGCTAAAAAAGGAGGTAAACAGCTTGTCCCTGATCTCCTTTCTCATGCCGACGCCATTGTCTGCTATTTCAAATCTGATCCAATTGTCTTTTTCACGGGTAGTTTTCATGCTGATCTGCCAGCTCCTACCGGTATCTTCGTCAAACAGGCATGCATCGATTGCGTTTGTCATGAGATTCAACAGAACCTCATGAATCGTGTGAGGATCCATATAAACTTCACCAATGGAAGGATCAAAATCTTTTACAAGCCTGATATTGTTTTCATTGGCTGTTTCGGCAAGCAGTTCACAAATGTCATCTGCGATCTCATTTGGACAACAAGGTTCGTATTCGGGTTCTCTTTCTTTGGAATAGGAGAGTAGATCCATTACCAGATTGGAGGTACGGCCGATGTTGCGTTTGATCATATCCCAGCCATTTTTAAGCTTTTCGGTGTCGTTTTTCTGCAAGCCCACATCGACCAGATAACTTCCCCCTTTGAGCCCATGCAAAATGTTCTTGATGCCGTGGGCCAATCCGGCAACCGTCTGCCCGATGGCGGCCAACCGCTCGGATTTGACTAATTCCATTTCCAGGCGTTTGATTTCTCTTAGATCTTGAAAAAAGGCCACACTGCCCGTTATTTGTTTTTTTTCGTATAAAAGTCTCCCCGAAAACCGAACCGGAATCGGGGTTCCATCTTTGGCCGTAATCAGGGTCTCTTTCCAGGGCAATTCTCTTGTCACATTGTTTAGAAGCTTCTTGTCTTTGAACGCTTTTGCAATTTCAGGCGGATACAGATCCATTCCATTGATTTTATCGATTACCTCATCGGCTGAATAGCCAAATATGCGTTCGGCTCCCGGATTGAAGATGACAATGTTGAGCGCTTTGTCCGTTGCAACAATACCATCGTTGGAGCTTCTAATCAATTTATTCTGAAAATTGGATTGCCTTCTTATTTCACTG
>Ga0209536_100013429_pt1 | contig 11815 bp, 10 predicted proteins | sample DeeMarSeWOR28_12_FD_187461 | JGI IMG/M metagenome (GOLD analysis project Ga0209536, IMG submission 187461) | Marine sediment microbial communities from White Oak River estuary, North Carolina - WOR-2-8_12 (SPAdes) (version 2) | ecosystem: Environmental > Aquatic > Marine > Intertidal zone >...
ACAGGAAAGGGATTAGCGTTTATGAGTGCTCCCAGAGGTTCCCTGATTGCATATGCAACGGCTCCTGGCAGTACTGCCTCAGATGGCAGCGGTAAGAATGGTCTGTACACCTCCGCTTTGCTGGAAAGCATTGAAACACCTGGTATTACCATCACTCAAATGTTTCAGAATGTGAGAAATATAGTGGTTCAGAAATCCCAGGATCAACAGACACCCTGGGAATCCACATCTCTGACAGCAGATTTCTATTTCAATCCCCAGGGCGAGGAGCATAAGAAATCTTTATCAGCAGTTGAAGTTAACGTTTCTGCGGAACAAAAGAAAGTTGAAATACAAGGGGATGACTGGGCAGGTGCTTATAGTACTATTGATGTAATGACCGGCCAGAAAATAAGCCTGGATCTGAGAGCAAATGAAAACGGATCCTATTCTGGCAGACTGAGCGATAATTATAATATTATAGAAGTAACCGGACAGTTGCAGGATGGCTCGCTCAAAGGAAGTGTTGGAGAAGGTGCCAATTCTTTGAAGTTTGAAGCCCACAATCAAAACCAGTTATTGGTCTTCACTGTATTTTCCCAAAACCCCCTGGCAGACAACCAGGTATGGAAATTTACAAGGTCAGGCATAAGTGATACTGAATATCAGGATAAACAGGGGAAGGTTATCATAAATAACATTCCTTTGTCGGAGGATCAAATCAGAGAAATAATAAGTCGCTATGGCGTTGAACCCATAGCTGGTAATTACTGGTATGATTCTTCAAGTGGCCTGTATGGTGCAACCGGATATCCCGCATATGGGTTTATGTATCCGGGTCATAATTTCGGGACATTAAGCAGAAACGCCTCGGCTGGAAATACAAATGTGATTATCAATGGACGCGAACTACCACAAATTGAATGGGCTGTATGGAGCTATATTTTAGGCTATTATATACAGCCAGGAAATTATTGGCTCGATTCACAGGGAAATGCAGGATATGTTGGTTATACTACCCCTGTGGTAAACCTTTTTGTTGCAGCCCAGCAAAACGCTTATTCGGGTCAAGGTAGTGGTGGTGATAATTTCTGGTCAACACGTTTTAGTGCAGGGAACTCTAATGCAGACAATACCCAGGGTTATGTCAGTGTGCCCGGGTACGGCCCGATAGGTTACGGATTCTAGGGAACATCCTGCCCGAATGGATTTTACTTTTTTTGTAGCAACACCTCACCTGCCCCTGCTATCCACCCCTGTCTCAAAGCCGGAAATATTCCCTTTGTCATCTCTGATAATCCTGATGCCATTTGCATTGCCTATACTCCCCATGACTATTTTATGGCCTTTCATTTCTAATGATTTTATAATATCCTTTGATAGAGTATTATCTACAAGAATATAATCCGGTTCAACAAAGCTGATTTTTGGAGCATCAATAGCATCTTGCATTGACATATTAAAATCTATGAGGTTGAAGATTATCTGTGGCACATTCTGGGTAATGGTATGGCCACCAGGTGAACCAAGTGCTGCAAAAGGATGATTATCTTTCATGATAATTACTGGACAATCACCCGACAGCTTGTGTCTCCCGGGAAAGGCATCCATAGGATTACCCTTTGGTTCAAAGGTTGAATATGCCATAGAATTGTTCATCCATATGCCAGTACCCTCAACCATGATCCTGCTACCAAATGCATTACCCAATGTTTGTGTTGCACTGACGATATTGCCCCATTTGTCGATAACTACGAAATGTGTAGTATTTTTACTTTCAGGACTGAATGGCAATTCAAATTGACTTGCTCTGTCAGAATCGAATGATGTAATTATATTTTTAAGAAACTCAGATGAAAGAATACTGTCAAGTGGTGATTCTTTTACTTCAGGATCAAATGAATACAGGAGTCTTGCCTTATATGATTCTTTTGTCATTTCAGCGAAGAGATGCAGATAATCAGCAGAATTGTGTTCCAGTCTCTCAACGGGGATCTGATTCATCAGACCAAGGTTAACGAAAGCTGCAAATGAGTTGGCAGGAAGAGAAGCAGTATAAACATCAAAATCCCTGTACCTGTAAAGAAGTGGTTCATACCATTCGGCCTCATTACTTATCAGGTCTTCAATACCCAAAAAACTTCCGGCCCTTTTCATTTCCTTATCAATAAGCATAGCTATTTCACCGTTATAGAATGCTACAGCTCCTTCCTTAGCTATTAATCTGAAAGTTTTTGCCAGGTCTGACTGAATCAATAATTCACCATTTTCTAAGGGTTTACCATTATTACCGTAGAAAGATTGAGTATAGGGAGAAAAATCCTTATAAGCAGATCTGATTACCCGAGAAAGAGATTCTGATACTTCAAAGCCTTGATCAGCCAGTGTAATAGCAGTCTGGAAAAGTTCTTGCCAGTTTATACTTCCATACTTTTCATGCATACTTGCCCAGGCATTTACATTGCCCGGTGTTGAAATGGATTTTGAACCAATCCTGTTCTTCATAAACCCGGGTGTTGGCTCGCGCATAAGATCTGTATTGGTATTTATCGGGAATCTGCCGCTCGGGTTCAGGAAGCGCACCAGTTTACTCTTTGCATCATAAATTAAAATGGTCCCGTATCCCCCAATACCAGATGAAATAGGCTCAACTACGTTCAGGCTCGCCGCTACTGCAATAGCCGCATCAAAGGCATTACCGCCCCGGGCAAGTATATCCATTCCAGCTATGGTGGCAAGAGGGTGAGCTGAGGCAATGCTACCCTGTAAAGCGGGACTCTTAACCTGTGGCTGACATGCAGAAAATATAATGGCCATTAGCAAAAATGTGGTATAATGAGTCCAACCAGTACTAAATTTTCTCATAATTATATATTGATTATTAACCAGATAATAAATGTATAAATAAATCCCGAGACACACACAATTATGGTATCTGCAAGGCAGGAGGCAATGCCCCTCACCTCCGTCCTGTGTCGGCCGGCAAGGGGAAGGGGATGGTCACAACTTTTAACCGTTCTTTATTAATTCACTGCATTCGTCAATCTCACCCGCCCTGAACCTTCTCCATTGAATTATCTGATGATTATTATATAACATAGCACTTCACTTATTAATCAAGTGAAGCAGAACAGTATGCACTCTGGTTCATGCCCTCAGATAAGCTATATTTTGTGCAGCAAATATTAATTCAAGTGCGTCTTTAAATTAGTATAGTAAACCCCCACCAATAATGAAATTAGTCAAGAAGATTACTTTCTGGTTTTTCACTAGTATCCTCATAATAGTTTTACTGGCCATAATTTTCAGGAATGAAATTGTGATTAAAATAATGAGTATGGAAAAGTCAGCTCAAATGAAAAAACCAGTTTCCATGCTTGAATTACCTACCCTTGATGATAGTACTTACAATGCTCTTGCAGACGATTTTAATAAATATGCTTGTGATCCTTTTGAGTACATTATTTCTGAATTCAATGATCATGACATTATATTTCTGGGTGAGAATCACCGAATAAAACATGACCTGCTTTTATTGTATGAATTAATACCTGTATTATATGAAAATGGAATTCGAAATATGGGATTCGAATTCGCCCTGGAGAAAGATAGTTTGTTAATAAAGGAAGTAATAAACAACAAAGATTTCTTTAATCAGGAAAAAGCAAATCAGATTCTTTTCAACCTGATTCCATACTGGGGTTACAAGGAATATATTGATGTATTCAGGAGTGCATGGGAGCTGAACAGAAACCTGCCCGATACTGCTGAAAAATTTATGATTTACGGAATAATGCATGATTATGATTTCTCTCAAATGAAAACTCGTTCAGATGAATATAATGAAGAAGTTATGCTAAAAGTCCGTAAAGGAGTTGCCGATCCTGAAGGTTTTATGGCGAACAGTATTATAAACACCTTTGTTGAAAACAATCGTAAAGCTTTGATATATTGCGGCATACATCATGCGTTTACGGGATACAAAGGTCATGGTAACAGAGTCGGAGTAATTGTTAAAGATAAAATCGGTGATAAAACTATGACTATAGCACTTCATTATCCATGGTCAGGGAAGAAAGGTTTTACAGATAGATCAGTATATCCCGTAAATGGCTATATCGATGCATTTATAAGAAAGTTCAAATCAAAAGAATTTGCTTTTGGAATTAATGTTAATCTTAATTCTTTTGGGGATTTAATTGATACTACAAGTTATTATAATACCGGTGATTATATGAAATTAAGTTCATTCTGTGATGGATATGTATACTTAAATGCATTTAGTACAGCTAAAGGAGTTACAGTTCAGAAAGATTTTATAAACAGGAACAATTATAAATATGCTAAATCCCAGCTTCCAAATCCGGAGCTCAGAGAGGGTATATTTAGATTTATGGGACCCCGGGCATTAAATCAGATTGCCGGGATGGATGCTGATATAGAATATCGATTTAGACATTTGTATTAATATAAGTTATTATCAGGAGTCAATGATTAAAGCCCTGAAAGGCCACAGTTGACACACTTTGGTGACTTACATTAAAACAGCAGGCATGATCAATCTCCGTTTACACTTACAACCCCTTCCTCAACTATATTAATTCCCTGGTATATTGGCTGGGAGTATTTCGTTCCGCCAAGAACATAGATTTTATCATTTACCATGCAGACAGAACAGGCAGCTTTACTGTTAATCATATTGTTAACCATGACAACATTATCCCTTTCAGTGAAAATGAGCTCAACAGTTCTCTGTCCCTGATCAGTAGGGCCGGTGTAGCCTCCAACACAAACGATCACGGTATCTGCAAGACATGAGGCAATTCCCCATCTTGCCTGTTTAAGGCTCGTAGTATGTGACCATGTGTTATATGCTATACTGTACTTAAAAACGGCATCTTCGCCAGCCCCCGCACCACCCATCATTATACCACCAATAGCGTATATGTAGTTACCGGTTGATGTAGCTGTAAAATAACCTTTAGCTTCCGGCATCGGGCTCAAAGATTCCCATGTATCTGTTGCCGTATCATAAACATCAACACTGTTTAGATAATCACCACCCGGTTCTGCTACCCGGCCTCCCATAACATAAATTTTACCGCCCGCAACGCAGGAACCGAATCCTATTCTGCCGGTGGGCATGAGCCCGCCGGATTCCCATTCATCAAGTACGGGATCGTAGACCTCTATAGTATTTGTAGCATCCCCGGTCAGTGTCAGGCAACCACCCATTACATATATCTTTCCTCCAACTGTATCAGATGAGTGTCCCCATCTTGGATTTGACAGAGGAGATTTTAATGTCCACGAATCGGTTGAGGGATCATATTCCTCAACAGCGTCAAAAATGTCAGTTCCTGATGTACCCCCGATAATATATATCTTATCATTCACAACGCTGGCAGATGGAGGAATAAATCCCCTTGCTGTAGGCATAGCAGCTTTTTGAGTCCAGGTAATACTGATACCCGCACCGCTGGCGGCATCCTGTGTGACGGTAATATTTTGCGGACTTACACCTGCCCCGGATATAGTTATTGTTGCAGTCCGTGCTGTAGCAAGCGTATTTTGCAGGCAGGTTGCTGTTATTGTACCGTTTCCACTGCCACTTACAGGACTTACAGTCATCCAGGAAACATCATCGGTAACTGTCCAATCCGTATTGGACTTGATAGTAAATATTATACTTCCTGACTCAGGTCCTGTATTTTGGTTCGATGGTGTTATTTCCAGGATCTTTTCTTCACATGAAATAAAAAAAAACAGAATAATTGAAGCTATTGCTATAATTCGACTCATTCTTATTAAAGTTGCTTGTTATATCTAAATTAGGTTATAATATTATTTAAGTCAACTAATTCATTTATATACAATCCAAGTGATGATAGCAGATTAGACTTGCGACAGAAAGAAAGTAAAAATCAAGCTGTTATAAATCTGGGGGAGATTCTTATACTTCTCACCCTGGTTCTTCTATAAGGCTTCCGCGATGGCTTTTTCAACAAGTGGTTCCATAACCTTGTATCCGGCTTCATCAGGGTGCACCCCGTCATAGGTATATTCACCTTTAAGACCGTTGCGCTCGTCAACCATTGCGGAAAAGTAATCCAGGTATATAAAACCATTCTTATCTGCATAATCCTTTATCATCTTATTCAGGGCCGGGATCTTTTCATCAGGTTTATTACCGGGGCTCCACGGGTAGTCGTATGCCGGCAGCACGGAACAGAGAATTACTTTTATATCGTTTGCCCTTGCCAGTTCGGACATAGATACAAGGTTGTCCATAATCATTTCCAGGCTTGAAGGTCCGGTGTTGCCTGCAATGTCATTGGTCCCGGCAAGGATAATAACTACCTCCGGTTCAAGGTCAATAACATCGGCCCGGAACCTGAGCAACATCTGGGGGGTGGTCTGCCCGCTAATACCACGGTTAATATACGGGTTACCTTTAAAAAAATCTGGTGAATGCTGGCTCCAACCTTCAGTGATGGAATTTCCCATGAACACCACACGTTTTTCTCCCATTGCTGGACTTCCAAGTGTTATGTTCTCATCCCTGAAACGGTTAAGGTTTGCCCAGTCCTGGGCCTGTATTTCTTCTGCCATAGCAATTAGTAAAATAAATATCCCGATGAATAGTCCTGACTTTTTCATTGCCTTGTTTTTAATGCTTCTGTCTCCTGATTGTATATATGTTACCTGTTGACAATAAGTGGGGTACTAATATAGGAAAATTATTTATCCGTACTTCACAGGTCTCAGTTATGAGCGAAACATATAGTACCAGGGTCAGGAATCTTTTTTTTAAGGGCCTGTTTCTTTTTATTTATACTTCCCATTTTATGATTAACTTAGTGAAGCCTAACTATTCAGAATTAGCTTAATACATTCCTGTACACGGTTAATTGATATGTAACATGTGTTCGAAAAATAGAAATAAGCGCCACCTGCCTGCAAATGAAGTACTGAAGTTTATCACAGGTGACAGGGAAAGAACCAACCTGCTAAAAAATCATGAGGAAAAGGCACTTGCATATCTTGTCCAGCGAATTCCCCCATGGATCAATTCCGATATGCTCACCGCCATTGGTTTGGGAGGTAACATCATTGTCTTCCTGGGATTTATACTGGCAGCCTATATTAATAAATATTACCTGTTACTTGGCCTTCCTGGTTTTGCGATCAGCTGGTATGGCGACTCCCTGGATGGCAGGCTGGCATATTTCAGAAATAATCCCAGAAAGCGCTATGGATTTACTCTTGATATTACCATCGACTGGATAAGTATTATACTAATCGGTTTTGGCTATATCATTTATATCGAAGGGTACTGGGACCTGCTGGGATATGGATTCGTGGTTCTGTATGGATGGGAAATGATTATAGCTCTTATAAGATATAAGATAACCGGAAATTATTCTATTGATTACGGCAAATTAGGGCCCACAGAAGCGAGAATAATCATTGCTGTAATACTGGTTATTGAGGTGCTGTTACAAGGATCAATAATAATCTCGTTATCGGTTATAGTTCTGGTTCTGTTTATTGTGAATATCCTGGACACACAAAAATTACTGCACATAGCCGATAGCATAGATAATAAAGAAAAAGAGGGGAAATCAGACCCGGAGGGTAATTAATCTGCTTATATTGCGCCTATCTGCACCAGCCTGCTATCTGTATTCAATCAGTGCTTTCTCAATAGCTTTCTCGGCGAGAGGTTCCATGATTTTGTAACCGGCTTTGTTAGGATGGATACCGTCATAGGTATATTCATCCTTCAGTCCGTTGCGTTCATCAACCATTGAGGAGAAATAATCGAGATATATAAATCCGTTCTTTTCAGCATAACTTTTTATCATTGAATTCAGTACAGGTATCCCTTTATCCGGGTTACTGTCAGGGTACCAGGGGAAGTCGTGTACCGGCAACACGGAACACAAAATAACCTTGATGCCATTTTCCCTTGCCATTTCAGCCATGGAAACCAGGTTGTTTTCAACTCTTTTTAGTGTAGCCGGATCGGTGCTGCCGGCAATATCGTTGGTTCCTGCCAGTATGACGACAGCGGCAGGTCTGACGGAGATCACATCTGTCCTGAACCTGCTAAGCATCTGTGGTGTGGTTTGCCCGCTTATGCCTCGGTTAATATACGGCCTGCTCGAGAAAAAACCGGGCGACACCAGCTTCCATCCTTCAGTAATTGAATTGCCCATGAACACCACACGCTCTTCACCCCTGGAAGGTGATCCTGTTGCTGTATTTATATCCCTGTACTGTTCAGGGTTTGCCCGGTCCTGGGCCTGTATGTTGTTGCAAATAAGTGACAGGAAAATAAACAAACAAATAATAAGACTTGATCTGCTCATTGACTATATTTCTTTTCTATTAGCATAATAGGAATAATTACCCCTATATATAACGTATGAATTTGCTATAACGTTTGAATATGCTAATTTATGTATTAGCAATCTGCAATTTCATACCCTGTGGGATGACTATTCAACAAATTTGAGGAAATGATTAACAAAGTTTGGACTTGCATGAATGGTTTGATCAGTTTGATCGGTTTGATTGTTTGAAAAAATCAAACGTTCAAACCTGCCTGCTGTCAGACATGCATTCAAACACTCAAACCATATTCAGGGAAGCTCAATCACTCATCACTCATCACTTATCTCACCGGACCCCACTCAACAAGGATATCATCGTCAAATATTACATATGATTCGGTATATATCCATCTTTCCTGGATATTTGATCCTTTGATTATCCTGTCTACCCTGAGAGGTTTACCCCAGCTGTCGTATACCATATCGTTTTTCATACCTTTCCATATCTTGTGCTCCAAAATGGCATTGCCCGTTTTGGAACCGTACTTATTGATCAGCATTTCCTTACGGTCAACAGGTTGCTGCTGAATTGCCTGTTCAGCCTGTTCACCAACCTGCAGTATCTCACCCTCGGTATTTCTCAGAACAGCTTTTTCCGTCGGGATCCATCCCTCGGATTCGCCGTATATGACTTTAAGGTAATCTTCTTCGACAACCAGCACATCAAGAGTGGTATCCGCTTTAATATAGGTAATAACTGAGCTGGTGTTTCCCTTATCACCATAAAGCCTTGTTACTGATTTTGTGGTTGCTTTATAATATTGAGCTGATAAGCCCGATGTGACTATCAGTGCCATGGGTATAAGCACCAATGTCCTGAATATTCTTTTTGCCTCCATGTCTGTTACTTTTTGGTTATCCGGGTCAGGAGAAATATATAAAAAAAGATCCCGACCCCTGCACCTGATATGAAGCAAAAACTATACCATGAAGGGTGTTGAATCGTTTAGTTGTGTAATCGTTGAATTGGGTATAGGGTCAAACGTTCAAACACTTAAACCCATTAAACTCACTCTCAACTCATTCTCAACTCACTCTCAACTCTCTATCAATATTCCATTATTCCAGTATTCCATTATTCCAATCATTTTAATATATTGTATTATATTTGTCAGCCAACAATATTTTGAGCAATCATTAAAAACCTGGAAAATGACAACTGAGGCCAACAAACAGTTCGAAACAAGTGAGAATTTACAGAAGATGGTCCTTAATATTATGTATACCATGAGGGAGAAATACAATAAATATCCTGAATACAGGACTATTATGAGAAATCTTACAGCGGTGTCAAAAGAGCTGAATGCGATCAGGATAAAGGAGATTACGGGGGATCTGGAATCTGCTGAGAACGATACGTAGGGGATTAATATTTCCAGATAATCATGAGGCCATCCATGGCCGGAATAATTATCTTTTCAACATGCTGATCTTCTTTCACCATCTGGTTAAAACTGCGAATTCCTTCTGTCATGGGATCATCTTTACGGGGATCAATCACCTTATTGTCCCATAGTACATTGTCGACCACGATATAACCGTTCTTATTAAGCCTTTCAACTGCAAGCTCATAATATTGAGGGTATTGTCTTTTATCACCATCAATGTAAATCAGGTCGAATGAAAGCTTCATTTCCTTCATTATATCAATTGCATCACCGGTATGAAGCACTATTTTATCCTCCAGTCCTGCTTTCCGGACATATTCACTGCTGATATCTGCCAGTTCATCATTAATCTCGATGCTGTGCAGGATACCATTCTGAGGAAGAGCCCTGGCCATGCTTATAGCGGAATAGCCTGTATATGTACCTATCTCGAGTACCAGGGAAGGACTTATCATTCTGACCAGCATTTCAAGCAACTTGCCCTGTATATGTCCCGAGATCATGTTGGGATTAAGCACAGAGGTGTAGGTTTTCCTGTAAAGTTCATTAAGGACCTCATCTTCAGGTGTGCTGATCTCAAGTATATATTTTTCAATATCGATATCCATTATTTGGTGTAAATAAGTGTTGAGAGCATATTATCGGCAAATATCTCGTTTGCTATTTCCTGCAGGTCTGATGATGTAAGCCTGTTGATCTTTTCATATAGATCCTCAATGGATTCCATCTTATTGAAGATTAAGATATTCTTGCCCATTGCCAGCATATGGTTCTCGTGGTTTTCCCAGGCACGGGCTATATTACCTTTTATCTGATTTTTAGCTTTCTGCAGCTGAGCTATACCAAGACGTTGTTCACGGAGCTTCTTCAGCTCCTTCATAACAACACTGATGCTTTTGTTCCGGTTCTTTTCATCGGTTCCGAAATATATCATAAACACTCCGCTGTCGCAATAGGGGATATAGTTTGATTCAACATTATATGCATAGCCGTTTTTTTCGCGCAGTGATAGATTCAGCCGTGAGTTAAGTCCCTGTCCCCCAAGTATATTATTAAGGAGAAACATACCTATCCGTCTCTTATCCTTTACATTATAAGCAAGGTTACCTATAATGCAATGATCCTGCCATGTATTTTTCCTGATCTTTTTCTGGACAGGGTTGTATTCACTGAATGCTATCCTGTGTTTATGGATCTGTTTAGCGTCTATATTACTGAAATACTTCTCAAACATTTTGATCAGCTGTTTTTCCCTTATATCGCCTACGGAGCAGACCACCATTTCATAGGGATCATAATTACTCCTGACAAAATCATAGATCATATCCCTGCTGAAATTGCGAATAGTTTTTTCCGATCCAAGGATGCTCCTTCCTATAGGTGCACCGGAATATATCATTTCTTCAAAATCGTCAAAGATAAGCTCGGAAGGACTGTCCCTGTATGAGTTTATTTCTTCTATTATTACTTCTTTCTCCCTCAGTATTTCCTTTTCAGGGAATGTTGAATTCAAGATTACATCGCTTATAATATCGAACGCTTTATTATAGTCGTGTTTCAGGAATGATCCATATATTGCTGTTTCTTCCTTTGTTGTATACGCATTCAGTTCACCGCCCCGGTCTTCCAGGCTGCTCAGTATATGGTATGTTTTTCTTCTAGCCGTGCCTTTGAACATCATATGTTCCACGAAATGCGCCATACCATGTTGTTTGTCATTCTCATCTCTGGAGCCCGTGTTTACTATCACTCCTGCGTGGGCTATCATATTTGGAACAGCCTTATGGACGAGGCGGATGCCATTTGGCAGCGTATGATGTAATAAATTCATATATAATCGAATATGGCTGCAAAGTTAGTGCATGCCAGTGACATGATAAAACCTTTACAATAAATTATAATGTAAAATGCATATAGCCAGTTAAAAAAGATAATTTAATTCTTTGCTGTAATAAAAATGCGGCGTATATTTGCATTCCGAAAAGTTGGTGCCATAGCTCAGTTGGTAGAGCACAGGACTGAAAATCCTGGTGTCCCTGGTTCAATTCC
>Ga0209536_100013430_pt1 | contig 11814 bp, 9 predicted proteins | sample DeeMarSeWOR28_12_FD_187461 | JGI IMG/M metagenome (GOLD analysis project Ga0209536, IMG submission 187461) | Marine sediment microbial communities from White Oak River estuary, North Carolina - WOR-2-8_12 (SPAdes) (version 2) | ecosystem: Environmental > Aquatic > Marine > Intertidal zone >...
TATTATGCCCCGACCGTCTCGCGGTAACCCGGCCGTTCTCTCGCACAGTTATGAAGACATTGGGGGTCATAATGGTCTATGTCTGTCGATATACGCGCCAGCTGGTAATGGAGTGTCTAACAACCAGCACGGGCTTTCCACAGTGACGACCCCCAGTATACCTAGCGTCCAATCAGGATAACGTGGGTCGGGGTCTGGTGAACCAGCAGGAATACGTACTGTGAGAGTCACGGCTGCACTAGCGGTCACCGCTACGGGCACAGGCAATATGTAGTTTACTTCAATGAACTCATCAGAAGCATCGAAAGGAACGACTACAACCTCTCCCAAGCCACTTACAGCTACCGCGAACTCGTAGTCGGTCGGATCTGAGCCTGGGCCCGTGCCTAATATTACCGTCTTGACCTCTGTCAGATTTCCATCATCCGCAACAACTCCTGAACCCCAAATGGGAATGACCACTCCTGCCTGTGTGATTGGCAGAGAAGGGATACCTCCAAACTGCACGATGGTCATGATGCCTGTATCCAAACGCAGCACAGTATCAAGAAGAGGTATCCAAGGGCTGCCAAAATACTGTATAACATTTGCTTCTAGCTCATTCTCCGGTCTGCAATAATCACCATCGCAGGTTAGAGGCCCCGGAGGCTCACCTGTCTCGTGCCATTCGTCATCATCTACCTGATTACAATATTGTCCATAAGCTGTATTGTTGGGCGTGGGAGGATACTCTGGAACGTAGACAGGAGCTGGGCATCCCATGTCCAAAAGAGGAATGCCTTGCCACGGGCATGGGGAATCGTAGAGAGTAAGAGTACCCTCAAACTCTACCTGATCAGTCACGTCGACATCGTCGATACCAAGGTCCAACTCAACGGTGTAGAAAATGTTCTTCCAGGTGGGCTTGATCTTCAAAATCATGCGCTGGGTCAACAACAACGCATCGAGGTTGAAGATGGTGCTGTCCACGCGCACCAAGAACGTGTGGTACTTTTGCACCTCGGCCAACAGTCCCTGGCTGAGCAGTCCTTTGTACCAGACCGGATCATCAATATAGTCGATTACTTCTACGCCCTCGACCAGAGGTGCAAACTGCTCAACGATGTCGCCGACCGCGTACCGCTCACCGGTGCCAGGATTGACTTCAAGCGGTAGACCCAATGGGTACCTGTAGGAGCGGATAATCTGTGCGTTCCGCAGGTCCTGGATGAGCAGCCGGCCCTCGTTAGGGGAGAAGTCCTCACGGATTTCAACGATGGTCCCGCCCTGCTCAGCGAAGGGCAGCCCCAGGAAGATTTGGGCACCTACTCTCGCACTGAAGACTGTAGGCCCGCGGATATAGGAATACCAGAGCCCACGCACAGCAGAGAGGTAATCCACGTCGGTGGGCAATAGTTCCAGTTCATCCAGGCTGAAGTCGGCCGGGATCCCGAAGTTGGCTTCGATCGTCGGGTTGTTGTCGACGTAGGTGTATTCGGCCCACAAACGCGTCGGGGGAACTGCCCCCTCCCACACATCCTCTTCCTCGAAAACGCCTGACAGGAAACGCAGACAGTGCTGGCCGTGGTAGTCCTCGATGTAGTAATCCAGGTTTCGTCGGAGGATGCCTTCCGTGTCCTCGACGATGATATGCTCCTGCAGCGTGGGCACGCCGACGATCAACTTGCTGATGGGCAAGTAAGTCCTGCGGATGATCTTGGCCAGGCGTACCGACGTGCCCGCAGTCGCCAGATGAACACCTAGTGCAGTTGCATCGATCACCAGGCTGTTGGGCAGGTTCTCCGCCGTACCGAGAATCGGCACTTCTATCAGCTCGTCCGGCTGGTCATCGTCGTCGATATCGATTTCGTAGTACGCGTGGTCTCCTATCGATACCAGACCCTTGTAGAAGTCGAGCCGCCTTGACTGCGAGAGGCTACCGATTGCCCAGGAGGTACCGACTGCTACGGGAAATGAGTCCTTCACCACTACACGTTGGGAAGGGTAGGTGTCCGCCGGCGCTTCTCCATCGATCACTCTGACGATGCGGTAGCCCACCCCGTCGATGACCAGGACATCGTTTTCCTGGATGTCCACTCCCAGCAGGCTGCGGTTCACCACATACGTGTCCGTACCAATAGCGGCGCCACTGCCCTCGAGGCTACCGTTACCGTCACCTACGGTGAACACAGGGCAGGTGCTGTCGCTGGAGATCTCGAAGGGGAAGGGCGCGTCGATGCGCACCACGTAGAAAGTAGGAGTGCCCAGCTCCGGCACAAGCTGAACGGAGTACCGGTCGTCCTGTGCCTTGAAGCCCTGCTCCAGTACCGCTATCAGGTCCTCGGCGAAGACCACTCCGGGCAGAGCAATGCTCAACGTCCCTGAAATGGGAGACGAGATCACCAAAGTGGTACCGGCCATAGCCGGATTGCCGACTGCGGCATCTATACCATCCGAGGTGACTCCAGCCCAGATGGCCCGTATCGTCGTCTCCTCCGGAACGGGCTCCTCAAGCATCAAGTCGTAATGCAGCCAGCGGCGAACGATCGTCCGCTGCACATCCCGCAGGCTCTTCGAGTATTCGTGCTGCCAGAGACTGTAGAGCTCAGTGGCCGCAACCTGGGCCAGGGAAGACCAGAAGGTGTCGAAGATCTCGACTCCTTCAACCAGAGCCCAGAAATCTGATAGGTAGTTCGCGATGAAGCCAGCGTCGGGGGCGCAGCTGAACGGCAGCACCGAATCGAGGACGTTGAGGATAACCACTGACGGCTCACTGAACAGCGCGCCATCGAAGACGACTAGGTCAAAGCTGTAGAAGCCTACGACGTCCGGGAAGAAGGAGGGCTTGGCCGTATCCGAGTCCGTGATTCCGTACTGCCGTACAAGCCTGAACTGGGCGTTGGTCAAAATATCCGGCAGCGTTGGGGGGTCCACGCGCACGAAGAAGCCAAAGCCAGGATCGAATCCCGTCTCAACGATAGTCCAAGGCTGCGCATCGTAGAGCAAGACGTCGCCAGCTTGTATGGGCTCCGAACCGTGCAACGTAGCCAGGCTCGGAGAGAAGAATCTGTCTGTGAACCCGGTAGGTACGAGCGCGGGCATCGTACTTCCATCGGCGCCCTCGAAGACGAAGGAACTCGTACTTGGAGCGTTGATGAGCCGCCAGTGATAGAGCAGAGACGCGCCTTCCGGATCGAAACTGGCCGTGCCATCAAGCAGGGCGAGTGAGCACAACCGGACCGCCTGGTCCTGCCCCGCGTTGGCGATGGGCAGCAGGTTGGCCACGATCAGGTCCGCGCTCAGGCACCACCGGTCCAACGAGACCCTCGTAGGCTGACTCGTCGTGCCCCTGACACTGATGACTGCCTGGTCTTGCACAGGCGGAGTAACCAGCTCACTAGCGTCGATAGTGGGCAAAATGGCTACCAACTGGTGCCCGCCCCCTAGGTCTGCCGTGCGCGTGGCGTAGAAATATACGGCACCAGTGAGACCTGACACGGCCACCCGGTAGGTGACGTACTCTCCCAGCAGAACGAATGGAGCAGTCGCGGGAATGATCTGCAGAGAGCTGTCCAATACCAGTGTGCCGCCGACGTGATGGAACGCACCTGCGTAGGCAAAACCCACCTTGGACACAAAGAAGGCGGCACAGGCCCCCGTACTGTCTGTTACCTGGAAACCAAAATGCCTATTGGAGATGTCCGCGAAGTCATTAGGCAGCTCCTCCTGCAGCACAGTGATCTCGAGCGTGCAGACATCGTCCACGCCCGCAGGTGGTACCGCCGTAATGTACGCGTTGTTGGTGCTGAAGGCGGGGTTGCCCAACTCCCCGCTGAGCATGCCGAGATCACAGCTGGTAGCTGGCGGATCCGGGTAGTTGAGTACAAACTGCTCTACGTCTCCCACCGTGCTGATGATGGGGCTGATGAGAATGTCGAGCATCGAAGCGCAATGCTCGAACAGGAAGAGTCCACACTGAGTCCCCGGTATAAGCTCGCCCTCAACTGTTAGAGAGCCGCCCCAAGGAACCCCACCCCATGGACCGGAACCGTATCCGTATTCCGCCATGGTATCACCAACTGGAGTAGGCGGACGCCAGGCGCCGGCCAAGAGCCATGATTTTGTCTTTCTTCTGCGCGCCGAAGTTGAGACTGTCCCCCAACGGAGTCAGCGAGCGCAGCCGATGCAGTTCTATCAACTTCTTATCCGATGCTCCAGCCTGCACCAGCCGATTGATGAGCTGCGCTTTCTCGTAGTCGCTGGTATCGATCTCGTCGAGCATGACATCCAACGAGATCTGTAGCTGTTTCAGCAGGCTGGGCAGACCCCGCCTAGTTTTCGGCACCTCCGGGCAACCGCACTGGATAACATCGATACGAGTGCAGCCAGCATCGATAGCAGCCTTGATGGGCGTGACATCCCGCAGGCCGCCATCCGTGAACCACTCTCCGTGTATCTGGATGGGTTCAAAGAAGATAGGAAACGAGCTTGAGGCGAGGACAGCATCTCGGATGGTGTCCTGTGTTTGCTTCCAGACGCGATATGAGCCGTCGTTCCAGCTGACCGCACCCACCCGAAACTCCTTTCCGGAACTGCGAAGGCGGGTAATGCTGACATGCTCCTTGACAATCTCGTGTAGTGCCTGCGTGTTGTAGATGCTCTTGTGCCAAAGCACAGGCAAGTGCCACAGCACTCCGCCGCACCACTTCTTGTAGATGTCCGCGTTCTCATTTACCCGATCCCAGATGTTGACTAAATGGTCAACGGCCTCCTGTTCCTGTCCCTGGTGATACTGAGCCAGGATGGAACCGTTGAGCGCCCCAACCGACACCCCGCAGATGACATCGTAGTGAACCTTCTTCTCGCCGAGGATGTGCTGTAGCGCACCTACCTCAAACGCACCGTTAGCTCCCCCACCGCTGAGCACCAATCCTCGCATCAGTTCACGTGCCTTCGGAACATGAAGATCCAGCCGGAGACCTTGCCGTTGGCAGCATTTTTCTTGAACACCTCGAACCTGAGGACCCAGTTCTGGTGAAAGTATTCCGTCTTATAGACATCGATGTCGAAGACGCCCAGGGGGTTGGCCATCGAGACGTTTTTGATGAAGTAGACCAGCAGCTCGGCATCGAAGAGATTCCATGCCGCCTCGCCCGGAGTAGCGGATGGACTAACAGCGCCCGTGTTATATTCCACGTCCCAGTAACCGGTCTTGTCGTGGTTGGGCAGTGGACCGGCTGTGGCTAGGTTCACCTCATGCGTACCCGAGCCAGGCTGCATCGGTACGACAGCGTTGAAACCATAGCCGGTGGGCACGAGCACGCAGTTCTTGAGGCCGCCTGGAGTGACCTGAGTGGCTGGCACACGGGCGCAGAGGGAGAACCTGTCCTCCGCCTCAAACGACTCCACGGGTCTCCAGCACACCTGACCATCGTGGATCTCCACGGGTTCGAGAAACTGAACCTCCTTGGAGTACAAATAGTCCGGATCGTTCGAGTCCGACGTCAGGATGAGAATCTGGTCACCGCTCCCGCGGCCGGTATCAGGAGGCGTCGGGCTGAAGTTGTCCCCACAGCTGGTAATGAACGTGAGAAAGCCCTCGGTGGCTGGGCTGATAACCATCACCGGCTTCTTGTCGGTGGCTTCCCTCGGGGCATCCAGGACCACGACCGCATTACCGTCCACATCCGTCTTGGGCTTGTCGGACTTCTTTTCGACGATACTGGTTTTGGACTCGTCGATGTTGTGCGCCGGGTCGTTGGGACAGGTGGTGGGTTCTTCCTCTGCCAGAGCGTAGACATACTGCCCCTCTGTCGCGCACCAGATTCTGTACTTGTTCCAATCTGCCACGGTAGTCTCCTAATACTTGATGACCAGCGCGCCGAGCCGAACACTGATGGCCGATACTTCTTTCATCTGAATCTCCCACACAGCCTCGTCCGCGGGCAGGTTCGACAGCTCACCGAGATCGATGACGGAAGGGAACCCGTCGAGAAAGGCTTTCTCCGCAATGGTCTTCCCATTAGTCGTATCGTAAACCCGGATGTAGCCCGTGCCTCCTCCGTAGGCACCCGCCACCGCCTTGATAGCCGTGGGCGCTCCCATGAGCGTGCCCGGAAAAATAACGTAGCCCACCACCTGGTACGTCTCACCCTGAATGTAGATGTACGGGGTGTTCAACTGTGCGAAGTTGAAGCTGTCTGTCCTTACTCCGCTGGTGGCACAGGCTGCTGTTGCGGCATTCTGCGATTCATCCTTGGTAAGATCGACGCCGTTGACAGTCAGTAGAACCTTGTCTAGCTCAATATACGAACGTAGCTCTACATCCTCCTGGATTTCCCACATGTGGTTGTAGTCGGTCAGCACCGCTTGGCCATAAGCCGGCAACTCCGCGTTGGGCACACTCAGCCTGCGAAGCGGTAGAGCCTCATCAGTCAGATTCTTGGCTATGATCTGAGCTGGCACTACACCCTCCACTTCACGCAGAAACTACCCGTGACATTCGTCGTGGTGTTACCAGCCGCTCCGTTACGGACGGCCAGAACTTGATCTGCTGCAAAATCTGCATTCAGGTTGAGTGCCTTGCCTTTCAACGCAGTGGAGTTCAGCGTCGCTATCGTAGTGCCATCCGCGGTCACCTCAAAGTCAGCCGAATCGGTATCATCCCTGGTATACGCTACAGCGACGATGGTGCCGTTGGCCAACGCCGTATGCCCATTCGTGGCCGACATGATGACACCGCCAGCGGCTCTGTAGTAGGACCCGGGAGCGTTGTTACCCGCATAGCCAAAGACAATCGTGGCAGTGGCTGTAGATAACCACTTGCCCCGAGCAGCATCATAAGACATCCAGCAGCCAAGAGCGGTATTGTAATATCTGTCTCCATTCCCCGGAGTGGGCGTTGTGGGATTGGTGGCCGACGGATCATACTCACGGGTACCGGAGCCCTCGATGACCTTGCCTGTCGTATCTGCAAAGCGCGCATTCTCATACTGGAGTGAACTGGCCGGGCCATCAACGTCACCGACGGTGGCCCCGCTGTGCACATGGTCCGCCCGGGCCAAAGAGGTGGAAGTGCCCTCCTGATTCGCCGCACCGATAGCGACGGGCGTAGCAGTTGCGACGTCATGCTTGTGATCCGCTCTGGCCACATCGGTAGAAGTACCGGCAGAAGCAGCAGCCTTGGTTACATTAGCGGGCGGACCAGGCGCGGTCACCGCGTGCACGTGGTCTGAACGTGCCAAAGAGCTAGCGGTGCCCTCCGCCGCAATATCACCTACCTGCACCGCACCCGGCTGCGCGGTGGTGATATCGTGCTTATGGTCTGCTCGTGCAGACTCCCCAGATACCCCGACGGCCGCCGACGCCTTGGTAACATTCACCGGCGGAGTGGCAGTCAAGATACCCGTGTTGTCCAGTTTGGTTTTGTCTACAGCCGACAAGAAACCAGCCGTCGCCTGCGTGGCCGCAGTGTGCTGAGTGCCTCCTCCTTGATTTCCATGCGCGTGCACATGGTCAGCACGTGACAGAGAGTTGCTCGTGCCCTCAGCGTTTGCGCTCCCGACGCTAACAGGAGCGGCCGTGTCGACACTGTGTTTGTGATCTTGACGAGAAGCAGACGAGGCTGTGCCTGGCGCCGCCGCAGCCTTATTCACGTTCACAGGGCTGGCGGAGGACAGAGGAGTATTGGTGGCCCCAGGTGCGACACCGTCGAGTTTGGTCTTGTCGCCACCAGACATGAAGCCAGCTACGGTCGGGGTGGCTCCCGCGTGAAGTGTACCGCCTGGCTGATCAGCATGATTGTGTACATGGTCCTGCCGCGCCAGCGAAGTAGACGAACCCTCGATGTTGGCCGTGCCAATATCAGATGGCGGACCTACAGAAATGTCGTGCTTGTGGTCCTGCCTGGAAGCCTCGGTAGCCGTACCAGGACCGGCGGCAGACCGGTCGACATCCACAGGATCCACATCGCTCAAAGGTGTATTGGTGGCCCCGGGGTCGACCCCATCCAGCTTGCCCTTGTCCGCCGCCGATAGAAAACCAGCGACGGTTGGTGTGGCCGCTGCATGCAGCGTACCCCCAGATCTGTTGCCATGCTGTGTGTCGGCCACCTCACCGGAGGCATCTAAGCCCGCGTACCCATTAGCAGCGTTTCTCTCCGAGCGTAACTGATATTGAGTATGGACGTCGCCAACGTCCAGGTTTTGCAGGACATTGTGATCTATGTAATCTTCTGGCAGAGTCCAAACGGTGCCGTTGAAGATGTAGTTCCTGGACTCATCGACGACCCAGACCCTGTCGCCATCCTGTGGTATGGTGTAGATCCAAACCGTGCCGGTCCATTCCGCAATCTCATTGTCGTGGCCGGACCAAACACCTCCCCCAGGCGGGTTGACAATGTAGCGATCACCGACTGTGTAAGGCGGAACAGGCGGCGCACTAAACGACCTGCTCAGCACAGATCCGACCGATGATCCTACAAGCGTGAGCGTCACATTCTGCCACACTGCCGCACCGGCAGATGGGTCGGTGCAGACGAACACCTCGCCAGAGGTCTGGTTTACCCAATATGACAGAACCCCGTAGCCCTGCGTAACGTCATCAGTCAGACCGGGGTCAGTGGTGGCGCTGGGGTTATTCTGGCTCAGATTACCTTCGTTCTCGTACTCCAGGAAGGTATCATCGATGTCGTTGCGCAGATCTGTGACTTCGCCCCCGACACCAGCCTTGCCCTTGACAAGATGGCCACGCTTGGGAATGCGGTCCTTGAAGAAACGTGATCTACGTGGGCCTGCCACCAGCGATCTCCTTTTACACGGCCTCCTGATACGGCTCGGTTCGGAGGCCACCTGCACCCAAGAACATAGATTGTCCAGGAGCGCCTGCCGGAACGCGCGTGCGCTCTCGGCCCGTCACGTTGGTCTTGGGGTAAGGCACCGACTTATCCAGAAACTTGCCTAGCCGCTCCATTTTATCGGAGGACTCTAGCTCCAGAACCAGCAGCTGGTTTGACTTGCTGCCAGAGAAGTAGTCCCTCACGGCCTCTCCGTGCTCCTCGAACACCCGCCGGAAATGCGCCTCGTCGAACTCCTCGATGCTGCAGGAGCACCCGAAGATCTTCAGGAATCGTCCGTGGAACAGCTCCCGCAGACGCCCTGGCCACGGAGTCATCATGTGCTTCCTGATAGAGGGGAGCCAACTGTCCACACTCCTGGTGGTGAGCACGAACTTGCTGTCCGGGTAGACCTCGTCGCACTCCTCGTACTCCACCTCGTTCACGTTGGACATTGAATCCCAAGATAAGGGAAGCCAGCGCTCCCCGCCGCTGCGTCCCGAAGGTAGCCACCAGCCGGGCGCCCAGAAAACAGCTCCCGTGGCGTTGAGCTGAGCTACGTACCTGCGCGGAAAATGAAGGTCCACCATCCCAAGCAGTCGCATGGCCTGCGAGTAGCTCGTGGTGCCGGTCTTGAAGTGACCGATAGCAAATACCTTGTGGCCTACCAAACTCACAGAGGATAACCGTAAGGCTGAAAGTAAGACAGACCACGCGTTGCGAAGAAACGAGACGCTGCGGAGACCACCCAGCGACCGTTACCGTCTGCCATGAGGGTTGACGACCAGGGACCCCCAGCCACTGCATGATCGCTAGGATAGCCCGAATAGGCCCCGTATGCTCGCGTGTAGTTCAGCCTCTGGATACCGTCTGCTGGAGCGTTATAGATTGCATCGCCCCCAGCAGGCACCAGCTTCACCTGACCACCGACTCCGCGGTACTCACCGAAGTAGGGCGGGCCTCCCGCATTCTCCAGCTTCGTCTTCGTAGCCTTTCCTGCCTTCTTATCCGTGACGAAGACCGAGATGAAGTTGATCTGCATGCCCGCGTTGGACGCAGTCATGAGAGGAAGGTTCACGGTGACCAAATCCTGGGGGCTTTCCGACAGGTCCAGCATGATGGAGTCCCCGTACTGGGCGTTGCAGAGTTCGCCATCCTCCCAATACTCACCAGGCAGACCAGTCTTTATGCCGAAGTCGCTCCAGCGCGGCGTGAAAACGCGCCCTCCGATGACCGCCAGGGGAATCACATCTCCGTTGTCCGCCCGGAAGAAGGGCATGACCACGCCCCCTGAATCCTTGGCGTACAGAAGACCTCTGACGCCAGCGATGAAACCAGGCGGGTCCACCGTCTGTTTATCCAGGGGGATTGGTGCTCCGTCCACGGTAGCCGCAGGGCTGACGATGCCAAGATGGTTCTTCGTGGCGGGGTTGCCATTCTCGTCCACGAAGAACTGCACCCGCGAAGAGTCAGGCAGTGAAACAGAACTGCCTGGTTGCTTTCTCATCTTGAAGGACATGACAGAAACCTCCTAATCGCCGTAAACCACCCAGCGCACTACTGTGCCCGGAGCCAGCGCTCTCCGGTTGGCCGGCTGCTTCTGGATTACCAAGTCCTGACCGTCGAACACGACGGGCCAGTACCGCTCCCTCCTCAGTAACGCACGCCTGATCCTTACCTCCCCGCGCCCTGGGGTAATCCCCAATGCTATTCGATATTCATTACCAGCAAGGTTCTGTACGGACAGCGTGCGCTGGCCCGTGACCTTCTTCGTATAGGCCTCCCCAAGCTCGCTCAGATTGGCGGCGTTCCATCTGTTGGACGCAGCAGCCAAAGAAGCGGACAGGGGTGTATCAGGAGGTGTACCTACTTGTGGCGTGCCACCAGGAGCATCCGCATTCTCTATGCGTATGTGAGCATTGCGGATGCTTGCCGCCACATTTGCGGTACCGCTGGTGTTGATAGCGGTGATCAGATTCGTGCGACTGCCAGCGATGTCGGCACCTATGGCGACCGCGATCTCGGAGCCAGGCGGCGTTCCGAAATAGTAGGTGTCGGCGCCTACCCCAACCGTGTTTCCCTCTACGGGCTGCGTATCGAGGAGCAGCTCCGCACTTCCGATGTAACCCTGTTCTGTAAGTGACATGACCTACTCCTCCTTACCGCAAATCTTGTATTCCATGGTACTGATCAGTCCCGGGTTCCAGCGGCCTAACCTCAACGCTCTACGGATGACCCGTCTTGAATGGTACTTGTTCCACAGAAAAGTCAGCGCCTCATTGATCTCCGGATTGTCCGGGTCCTTCGGGTTGACTCTCCTGTACCCGCCTATAACTCGTCTTACGTCTGTGAGACTCCTGATCATCTTTATGGCTCATCTACGATGTCGTACCCGACCACCATGACGGGAGCGGTGGTGTCAACACTTTCCTGCAAACGCATCTGGTATCGAAGATCGCCTTGCACAGGCGAGCAGATATCTTCAAAAGGCCCGACCTCTTCACTGCCCCAATAAGCCCCACTACTACTGTTGATATCATAAGCCGTGGTAACATCCCACATTCTGATATCCCAGCCATGGCTGACGAGGTCACCGTTATACCCCCAGATAGACATTTCCTGCCCGACCTTTGCTGGGACGAAAGCCTTCCCGGCCGGCGGCGGCCCGAACAGTGTCGCCCAGGAAGAAGTCAGGGAAACCAACTGAGCGCCAGCCTCAGTATCGTCTACCTCCGACCAAGGAAATACAATCTGCGTCTCGGTAGCAGCACTCAGAACAACGCTGACTGCTTCCCCGGTAGGGATGTAGAAGGGATAAAAGTCAGTCTTGTCCAAAGAAGGAATGTAATCTTTATATATGGTAGTGCTTCCTATCTTGATCTCGATGTCTTGACCGAGCCCCCCGTCATTCCGTATCTTTATAGGCTGCATTTCAGACTTGCCGATTCCTATCCTTCTGATCTTTCCAGCAGCAGAAGCGGCCAGAAGCTCAAATGTTCCCG
>Ga0209536_100013431_pt1 | contig 11814 bp, 9 predicted proteins | sample DeeMarSeWOR28_12_FD_187461 | JGI IMG/M metagenome (GOLD analysis project Ga0209536, IMG submission 187461) | Marine sediment microbial communities from White Oak River estuary, North Carolina - WOR-2-8_12 (SPAdes) (version 2) | ecosystem: Environmental > Aquatic > Marine > Intertidal zone >...
CACTGTTAATCCGACTTAATTTATTCAGGTAAATATCCCGAGCATTATCAAGATCTTCACGTGCCTGTTCCTGACCGTCTGCTTTAATATGGTCACTGATAATATAAATCCCAACGCCAGTAAAAATCGCACTCGTAATGACAATAAACAACAAGAAGCTCAAAACTAGCTTGGTGGTAACCGAGATCCTGATGCCGTTATTGCCCGCAGAATCAGATCCAGGCCAATCTCCCTTTTGAATCCTCTTTAATACAGATGTCATAAAGATGACTGATACTCATCATTGATGGTCCTATGCTAGTGGATCGTTGCTATCTAAATCCATTGCAGCATGGACCAACTCAATCAAATCCATGATGACGAGACGCTCTTCGTAACCCGTTGTTTTGACTGCGTCTCGATACATCGTGACGTCTTTTGGACAGGTGACGACGAAGGCTGTCACACCCTCAAGTTCCACTGCCTCGCGAATGCGTGATTCGCTGGCCCGTTCCTTAACCTCACCCTCATCCATCCAGATGCGCCCTCCACCAGCGCCGCAACATAAGGCTCGGTCGCCATGGCGCGGCATCTCTACCAACTCGCACCCGGTTGCTTCAATCACCCGACGGGGCGCCTCGTACACCCCGTTATATCGGCCCAGGTAACAAGGATCATGGTAAGTAACTTTGTATCCTAATTTCTTGCTGAACTTTAATTTTCCGGAGGTGGTCAATTGATCTAACAGCTCACTATAGTGCAACACTGGCTGGTGACCATTTAAAGTCGGGTATTCATTCTTAAGGGTGTTGTACGTGTGAGGGTCAGTGGTGACGATAGTCTTGAAATTGCTTTTCTCCATCGCCGCCATATTCTTTTCGACCAACATCTCAAATAAGCCTTCTTCTCCCACCCGACGAATATCGTTGCCGGAGTTGTTTTCGTCCTCGTAAAGAATACCAAAATCAAGATCAACCTTTTGGTACACGTCAACCGTCATTTTGGTAATGTCTGCCAAAGAGGGGCTGTACGAGGCGTAGTCGCCAACGAACCACAGGTATTCGACTTTTTCTTTGCGGGCGTCTTTGAGTTTAGGTTTAAAATTTCGGGTCCATCGGGCCCTAGCTCGCGCTGATTTGCCAAATGAGTTACCGTAACGGCCCAGGTTGGCTAGTGCATCCTGTAGCTCGACCTCTACTAATCCTTCGATTACTTGGTTGCGACGCATATCCACGATCGGGACGATATGCTCAATAAACAAAGGACACTCCTGGTCGCAAGCGTAGCACATTGTACAGGCCCATAGAGTTTTCTCGCTGATCACGTCACCTACAAGTGACTTGTTCAGCACGCCATTAGACGAACCGCTAGAAAGAGCAGCCCCCCGCTCCATCATGTTGTCGCGCAAATTCATAATCAATAGTTTGGGCGACAATGGTAGTCCGCTGTTATATGATGGACACACATCTTGGCAACGTCCGCATTCGGTACAAGTGTAAAAGTCCAACATATTTCGCCAACGAAACTGCTCTGCTTTGCTGACACCGACGTCCCCATTAAATTCGGGTGCGGATGGAAGCCGACCACGCGGTTCCAGATTTCGCAGAAAAACGGCCGGAACTGATGTAACTACGTGGAAATGCTTGCCACCTGGTAATTCGATGAGGAAAAGGAAGACAACACCTAAGTGTATCCAATAGGCGGTTTCCTCGATCACAACCTGCGCGGTCATACTTAACCCCGCAAAAATACTTCCAACGGCCATTGAGATTGGTCGCCAAGCCGCCAAAGGGTCTGCTTCCAAATTGATGCGGGCACCATTCATCACCAGCAAGCTGACCATGATGGTTAGAATGTAGATCAGCACCCGCACTCCCTCATTCTTATGGCTACCTTGATACCGTTCTGGATCGACGATGGCTCGCACATATAAATCGTAGCTGACTGCTATGATAACAAATAGCGTGAACAAGTCTTGCAGCAGAGCCACCGGACCTAAATCCATGAGTGGAAGAAGGAATTCGGATCCAGTGAAGGCGAGCAAGCCATCGAAAATGGCCTGCAATATAGTCGGGAAAAGGAGCACGAATCCCCAGAAAATGAAGAAATGGGCAGTGCCTGGCAGAAAAATACGAAACAAGCGCTTTTCACCAGCTACGTATACGATCAAAGCTTTGAACCGCTGACCCCATTGCCCATAACGAGGTCCTGGTTGGCCGCGCTGCAAATTCAACCAGAGCAGTTGATATACTTGTCGCAGGAAAATAAACCCAAAGATCAGAAGGGCAAGCAACACGACAATTGATTTAACTGTATCGTATGACATTGCCCACCTCCCTAAGCTTCCTCGATCATCTCAATTAATACTTCAGTGAGATCAAGCAAATCAACTTCGGCACCATATTGCGCCACGTCGAAAATTGGTGCATTAGGATCCGTGTTAATGGCTATAATCATCTTGCTGTCGGTGATGGCCTCAACATGTTCTGGCGCACCACTGATACCCAACGCTAAATACAATTGAGGCTTCACCGTCTTGCCGGACTTCCCTATCAAACGGGAGATCGGCAGCCAACCTTGATCTACCACCGGTCGCGTGGCACTCACGACTCCACCCAACAACTCAGCTAATTCTTCTGCTAGCTCGATATTGTCTTCTGTCTGAATACCACGGCCGACAGATATTAAGATGGATTCTTGGGAGATATCCACGTCACCGGCCTCTGGCTCAACGTAACCCACCAGCCTGACGCGTAGTTCCTCCAGTGCCGGGACGGCTACCGAAGTCACGTTGGGTGGTTTATCACTTTTCCCCTCATCCGGTTTAAAATCACCCGGGATCATCGTCACCAGTGCCGTCGGTTCAGGCAATTCACCTTCGGCCATGATTTTGCCACCGCAGATCTGGCTCACATATTTCCCGCCAGCGCTGAAGCTACGGCAGAGAGCCACCATAGGCAGATCAAGCCGCGCGGAAAGCACGCTGGCTATATCTGCACCAATGGAAGTACTACCAAATAAAACCGCTCGTGGCGCTTTTTCTTCGATAAGACTTGCTAAGGTTTTTTGATAGGCATCTGATGTGAACTCGGCCAGCGCCGGATGGTCTAAGTACAATACTTGGTCGGCGGCCAGGTTGCCTGCCAGCTCTTGGTTATTGTGGCCTAATAAAACGCCCACTACCTCTCCGCCTGTTCCCTGGGCTAATATCCGCGCAGCGGCCAGCATGACATAGGAGATGTCGGCTACTTGACCGCGCAGGTGTTCGATGACCACATAGATATCTTGGCTCATGAGCCTCCTCCTCTACAACAAGCCCAACTCTTGGAAGATTTCGACTAACTTAGCAGCGACTTCTTCCTCATCTCCTTCAATCATCGTCGCTCGTTCAGTAGCTTCTGGAAGGAACATGCGGCCGATGGTCGGCCCACCGCTAGAGTCAAGCTCAATGATCTCTTGTTCTTCGATGGTGGCAGTCTTCATTGCCTGACGCACCTTACTAATAGCCACATATCGAGGCGGTTCTTCGGCGGCCTGAATACCTAACACGGCCGGAAGTGATATCTCCATCTCGGCGATCAACCCGCCAGGATACTCCTTTCGCGCTATGGATTTTTTGTCGCCTACAGTTACACCGGAAATGTAGCCCACGTAAGGCATTCCTAAGAATTCGGCTAGCAGTGGGCCCACCGACCCGTCCAGGTCGTTGTGTGCCTGTACCCCAGTCAAGACCAAATCGGGCTGAAGATCTTGTACGACGGAGGCTGAAGCACGCGCCAGGGCGTGACTGTTGACGCCCTGTTCGAACTCTCCAAGAAGCTTAATCAGCTTATCGGCGCCTCTAGCGGCCGCAGCATAAAGCACATCGTCTACCCCTTCTGTATCTGGCGCTACAACCGTTACCTGGCCCTCGCTTTGCTCCTTAAGCAATATGCCCTGTTCCAAGGCATGGTCGTCAAATTCATTGATGATCAAGCGTAGCCAATCCCGTTCGAGGTCGGTACCACTGTCGTCAATAGTGAGCTCTTCAACTAAGTCGGGGACAAGTTTGATCAGAACCACTATGTTCATTGGGTATCCCTCCCTAATCTTCCATGGCATCGACGAGCAGCTCGGCGATATCCTTTACACGTAACTGTCCGGCACCTTGGACCATCTTGGCAGCGTCTTCAAAGCGTGGCGATTCATAGGGGCATGCTACGGCCAAAACGTCTGCATCGACAGAGATCGCTTCGCGTACGCGCCATTCGGATAAACGGACGTGTGCTTTCTCCCATTGGAAACCGTCTAGCCACATGCCGCCGCCACCACCACCGCAACACAGGCTCGTCGATCGATTATGTTGCATCTCTACCAGTTTGATTCCTGGGATAGCCTCTAAGAGTGTGCGAGGTTCGTCGTAAACTCCGTTGGCCCGACCCAGATAACATGGGTCGTGGAATGTGACCTTAGCTTTAATCTCCTGCGTTAAAAGTGGTTGCAATTGATCAAGCCTGTCGGCCAGGAATTGAGTATAGTGCCGAACCGGATAAGAGATGCCCAGCTTAGGATACTCGTTTCTGAGCGCGTTATAAGCGTGAGGATCCGTGGTAATAATTTCATTAAACTGGTATTTACTGAGAGCCTGCCCATTCTTTTCAGCAAGCATTTCAAATAGGCCGCGCTCCCCAGCCAATCGCTGAGAGTCGGCGTCACTATTCTCCTCAGGACCCAGAATGCCAAAGTCAATATCCAGGACATCTAATAATTTGACCACTGCCCTAGAGGCCAACTGAACTCGTGGATGATAGGACGGATAGTCGCCAACGAACCACAAGATGTCCACTGGTCGCTTGACCTTGCCCATGATGGCGACCTCGGTTTCGAGTCCCTTAGCCCAGTTAGCTCGCTTGCGTGGCGATTCGCCCAAGGGATTGCCATATCGTTGGGAGTTCTCCAAGGCACTTTGAAGTTCCTTAGGAATGTTGCCAGCCAGGAGAAGCTCTTCCTTTGCCCGAGTCATCAAGCCTGTGGTCAAAGGGATTTTTGATGGACAAACCTGAGTGCAGGCGTAACAAGACACGCACATCCAGACCGATTCGCTGTCCATCACTCTGTCAAATATATCTGCCCGCAGGTAAGAGATCATCCTGCCAGGAGGGAATTCCATCAGGTAGCCGAATGGGCAAACGCCGCTGCAAGTGCCACATTGCAAGCACGTGCGCAGGTGTTCACCATCTACCACCTCGAGTAGACTGTCGTAAAATGTCTTGCTGAACGATGAATTTCCAGGAGCTGTGTTTGAAACAAATGCTGTCATATCTAACCTCCTGCTTGGATGCTATCCTCCCAAAAAAGCAAAGCGGCCTCCCTATAGACCGATTGGACATATCGAAGAGGCCACAAATTTGCTGCATATACCTGTATATTTTGGCAATAACTAGAGCGACGATGACCACACAGGCAGTTGCTATTCCGCCTAGCTGCAATTCTAAATCCCATTGGATAATGGGCTAAGTGACAGAAGTCATGACTTTTTGGTGATGTTAGTACATGTTCATTAATTTGTATTGTGAAATTCTTCACATATTATAATTAAGTTCTGTACCTTTGGCAATGTACGATAGGTGTAGCATAATTTATCCATATGAATTTATTGTTTTCAGGAGGTTATAAATATGCGGATCGGTGTTGTCTTTCCTCAAACTGAATTTGGAACTGATCCCATTGCCATCCGTGATTACGCACAGGCGGCCGAATCACTGGGATATCGTCACATCCTGGCCTACGATCATGTTGTGGGCGCAAATCCGGACCGGCCGCGACGGTTGAAAGGACCTTATACCTTCCAGGACCCATTTTTCGAGCCATTTGTACTCTTCAGCTTTATGGCGGCTGTTACTCAAGATATCGAGTTAACGACCGGCATCATAATCCTGCCCCAAAGACAGACCGTGCTGGTGGCCAAACAAGCGGCCACGCTGGACGTTCTGTGCGGCGGCCGGTTGCGGTTGGGTGTGGGCATTGGCTGGAATTGGGTGGAATACGAGGCTTTGGACCAAGAATTTAGCAACCGTGGTCGGCGGGTAGAAGAACAGATAGACTTGCTTCGAGCACTGTGGACCAGGCCCTTGGTAAAATATGAGGGTAGATGGCACGAAGTTCCGGATGCTGGGTTGAATCCTCTGCCCATCCAGCGGCCGGTTCCCATTTGGATCGGGGGACATGCTGATCCGGTTTTGCGCCGCGTTGCAACGATTGGTGATGGTTGGATGCCCAATTATCGTTTAGCCGCCGATGCCAGGCAGTCGTTGGATAAGATTGGGCGCTATCTGGAGGAGGCTGGGCGCAGTTGGGATGAGATCGGCCTGGAACCGCGCCTCATGTATGGCGATGGAGACTCCCAAAGATGGGCCACGGTGATAGAAGAATGGCAGGCCGTTGGGGCCACCCATTTGTCCATCAATACCATGGGTTGTGGCTTCGAGACGCCGGCAGAGCACATCCAGGCTATGCAAACATTTGCCGGCTTCGCCGGCTTGTCTGGGTAAGATCTAGGGAACGATGCGCATTGTCATTTCTCTAGCCCAAATAGATGTCGCCCTCGGCGATCCAGACCGCAATTTGACAATCGTCAAAGAAACGACGGCCGAGGCGGCCAGGCGCGGTTCCGATATCGTCATCTTTCCGGAGTTGTGGTCAACGGGTTATGACCTCGAGAATGCAGCGACCCATGCAACGCCAGTCGATCGGGGGATATTTGCTGAAACGGCCGAATTATCCCGGCAATTTGGAATTCATATCGCCGGATCCTGTCTATCGCTAATGGGGGAGGAGCGATATGGAAACACGGCCGTGCTATACGATTCCCAGGGGTCAGCGCTGGGAGTCTACACTAAAATCCATCTCTTTCGCCTCATGGAAGAAGATCAGTATCTCGTTCCCGGGGATCACCTGACACTAGTAGAAACGAGATGGGGCAGCCTAGGAATGGCGATTTGTTACGACCTGCGGTTTCCTGAAATCTTCCGGGCCTATGCCATCGCTGGCGCCAGGATGGTTCTACTCCCATCCGAATGGCCTCATCCACGTCTCGAGCACTGGCGAGCGCTGATCCGGGCTCGAGCCATCGAAAACCAGATGTTCGTGATCGCCTGCAATCGTGTAGGCGTTTCCAAAGAGACAACATTTTGTGGGCATTCAGCCATAATCGACCCTTGGGGAGAAACAGTTATTGAGGGTGGGGAGGCGCCAATCTTGCTCACGGCCGAGATCGATCTGGATCTGGTAGAAGAAGTCCGAAACAAGATCCCAGTTCTCAGAGATCGTAGGCCAGAGATTTATCGCGACAAGATCAAAAAGATCTGATATCATTTGCTCAACTCCCCGTCCGTGTAGTGCCTTTATTCCAGTTACAATTTTGATATAGTCAGCGATGCGCTCATAATTAATTTATCCGGATAGGAACCAATTAATCCTAATTCCAGGCCAGTTGGCTACGAGTCGACCAGTAATCGGTGGGGCTCTCAACGATAGAATTTAATTCCTCTAACGTTTCGCCGCTAATGTTAATATCGAGGGCCTTGACGTTAGATCCTATGTGATCGACGGTTGCCGCGCCGCTCAAGACCACGTCTACCCAGGGTTGCTTCAATATCGCCGCCAGGGCGATAGCGTCTATCGTCGTCTCATAATTGGCGGCAACCCGGTCGAGCATTTCTCGTTTTTTCTGAAATTCTGGTTCGTCGTTTCGTGGTGTTAACCGGCCGTTGGCCAGGGCTTCCTTGACGATGATGCCCATGCCTGCTTGATGGGCATCACGAAGCGCCGGACCGGCAGAAACCTCTAACAGATTCCATGTAGCTTGAACTGCACCAAAGATAGGGCGATTATCTTCGCGTTTCTCCATTGCCTGCCATAATGTTTCTGCTTGTCTTGGCCCGCTGACTGTTAAACCAATTGTAAGCCCATCATCTCGCAGCCGGGCTAGTTCCTCTAAAACATCCCTTCTTTCCAAAACGCCACTATCCAGAGTGGCCGAGTGGATCTGGTAGAGGTCGAGATAAGTGCCCAACAGATCCAGGCTCTCGGCCGTCTGCCGACGCAGCACCGTCAAGGTATGGTCCTTGACTTCATGCTTTTCAGCCTCGACTTGCCAGCCGGCCGTATAGGTATAGCCCCATTTTGAACCTACGGTAACTTCGTCCGGCGAAATGCTCTTCTTGATGAGCCAAGAAGCTAGGAACACTTCAGCCCTCCCGTATGAGCGGGCGGCATCAAAGTAACGAATACCCGCCCCCCAGGCGGCGTCCAGGACGGCGTGGGCGTGCGCTTCCATTGAGGCAACCTGGTAATCTTGTTCTAAGTCCTGGGCATGGCCAAGGTTGATATATCCCGGCCGGCCGAGAGCTGCCAGCCCAAGACCAATCGGCGTTACCCACAATCCACTGCTCCCAAATGGTCTCTTTATCATCGGCGCCTCGCTGTACTAATTCATATTACTATAGTCGAGGATGGTTCTTTATTTTACAACCCGAATAGTGGATGTGCGAGACAGCCATGCCAATAGGCTGCTATCGCGAAAAATTCTGAAGAACAGTTTGGTTTTTCAGTTTATGATGGAGATGGATATGGATCTGTTGTGGGTGGATCCGATAGCGGTGGTTCCGGCGGCGGTGGTTCCGGAGGTGGCGGTTCCGGTGGCTCCGGAGGTGGCGGTGGTTCCGGAGGTGACGGATCCTTAGATGGAGGTGGATATGGTTCCGGTGCAGGCGGTTCCGGTGTAGGCGGATCTGGTGGCGGCGGTTCCGTTGGCGGCGGTTCCGGTGTAGGTGGTTCCTCTGTTGGTGGTTCCGGTGTAGGTGGTTCCTCTGTTGGCGGTTCCGTCGGTGGCGGTTCCGGTGTAGGTGGTTCCTTTGTTGGCGGTTCCGATGTAGGTGGTTCCGATGTAGGCGGTTCCGATGTAGGCGGTTCCGTCGGTGGCGGTTCCGTCGGTGTTGCTGTGGGTTGTGCTTCCGGATCAGGCGTCTTTGTCTTTGTGGGCGATTCTCTTGTCTTCGACGGTGTTACCGTCGAGGTCGAGTCAACATCTGAGGAAGTCGTCGCTAAGGGTGTTTTAGTCGGTGTATTAGTCCTCGCAGGTGTGCCAGTCGGTGTGTTGGTAGATCGATCCAACGTAGCTGTAGCCTCATCATTATCAGAATCTATGGGTATATCAACTTCGGTTTTCGATCTCGATGATAGTGGGGTAGCAAAGCCAGCTGGCCTTGTGGCTGTCGGTACGGGTACCGGTGTCGATGGCTCGCTACCTGGAGAAACCATCGTTCCCTCGCCAGAAGTTAAGAGGATCGTTGTGCCATTTGCCTTGACTTCAACAGAGCCCTCGCTAACGGCAACATCTGTAACTCCCTCTGAATCAACCTCAACCGTGAACTCCGTGCCCCGGACGTTTATCGTTGCTGCCGGCGTCTGAATTTCAAATTTGGATTGAGAAGAGGTTAAGGGTTGAACGACATTGTGGGTCATTCCAATCTCTTGGCGGAATACAACCACCTGGGTTGCTCCCTCTGGATCCGAAGATAATGTCAGGAGGGCGATCTCTGAATTTGCCCCAACCATTGTCATACTGTCATCAGGATAAGTTAACACGACGGACGCACCTGCGCTGGTGCGGATCAGATCGCCTGATGCGATGTCGGTATCTTCTGTGATAGGTTCCACTTCAGTGCTATCGGCTGGTTGTGCAACCACCGTACCCTGAACAGCCGCCACCTGAGCTTCTTGAGGCTCCAATTGGTTAAACCAGATTTGAAAGACGAGTGCGCCGACGATAATTAAGGCCACGACGGCGGCAAAAGCGATGGCCATCGGCCGGGGTGTCTCGAATAACGAGCGCCACCAGGCTGCTAAGGAGAATGATTGCTGTTTGTCTTGTTGGTGATCGCGATAAATCTGGCGAACGGCCGCGCGCATTCGTTGGGGAGGATCGACCCAGACATCTGCGGAGGCCATCAGCTTAAGGGTATCTTGCAGCCAAGATAGTTCCGAGCCACAGGCAACGCAATCGCTTGCCAAGTGTTCCTCAACAGACCTGACTTTTTCGGGAGCGAGTCGCTGCTCTAGGTAATCGAGTAGTTGCTCCGTCGTCAGGTGAGATGAATGTTCCTGCTCGTTATTCATTACGCCGTCGACTTCTGAGTAAATTGTATACTCGTAAATACAGAGTGACTAGCATCCTTCCTGATACAATTAATCATCGCCATTTAATCCATTAAGAATACCCCGAAGTTTTTTCAGGCAGCGAGCACGCATCGGTCCAATTGAACCGATAGGCATATCTAGCGTTTCGGCAACATCTGCATAAGATGGTACGCTGGTGTCATAATATAAAAGCTGAAGCAATCGGCGGCAGCGGTCCCCAAGATTTTCCATACCTTGCTGAAGCGTCTGGTATTGGCGGTAGGTCACCACAACTTCCTCAGGTGGCAATTCGTTTCCTTCGCGGTCTAAAAGCAACGTATCGAAATCAGTTGTTACGGTGCGTTCGTAATCGGCCCCGCGTCGTCTTTCCCAACACTCACGCCGTGCCGTGGTAACTAACCAAGCTGACACCCGGTCAGGTTCGCGCAGTTTGTCAAGATTTTTCAATAAAGAGAGCCAGACGGACTGGAACACGTCATCGATCTCGGTGGGGGTAAGGCCATAACGGGATGGAATGGTATAAACCAGGCGTTCATATCGCTCAACAAGGACATCCCAGGCACTGTCATCACCTGAACGGCAGGCGAAAACCAGTTCTTCGTCTGGGAGTTCGCTATATTCCGTCATTAGCTGAAAAGCTTGCCTAACTCGGCCTAGCCGATTTAAGCCCGCCACCCTCTTTTACGCGACTGTCTGCCCCTTAATCGTTGCCCATCGAGTGAGTCATGCTACCCGGCTCGAGTATTGGTTACGATAGGATGGGCTTCATTCGCTGGAATAATCCATCATTTCTAAATATTATCTTTTATTATAATAACAAAGACAACTGGATATGAGTCCTATTGACTGGTCGCATCGGTTGCCCGGCTAAAAGGCAGGTCAAGTGATTGGCCCGGTTGCAACACCTGTACCTTGACGTGGGGAGCGATATTGGCTGCATGCTTAGCGAAATCTTGGGGAGGTTGTGACAGGAACCATGGTCGGAACAAGCCAAAGCCAATGGGAATGTATGTTCCCCAATGAATTGGAATTGCGACGCTTGGCTGAAGGTGGAGGAGGGCTTCGGCTGCACGAAGGGGATCCATATGCCCTTCACCAAGACTCGGCCCCCAGCCCCACACGGGTAGAAACGCAAGATCGAGTTTTTTTCCAATGGCCGACATTTCCGGGAATATGTCCGTATCCCCAGCAAAATAGATCTCATGAGTACCTTCAATTAAATATCCCATTGGCTCGACTATCGGCGTCCATGGTAAATTTCGACCGCCATGAATGGCAGGCGTGGCTGTAACTCGCACCTTCCCTAAATCAAATGATTCACCTTCTTCCATTTCCTCGACGTTCATGAATCTACGAGAATTTAAGAACTGTCCGGCACCTCTGGGCACTAATAGCTGGGTATCTTGGCCCAGCTTCTTTAGTGATGGTAAATCGAGATGATCGCCATCTAGATGAGATATTAGGATTATGTCAACTTTCAACATCTCTGGATCCGGCAGTGGGATTTGACGCCGGAGTGGTCCAACATACACTCTCAAGAGAGGATCGGTCAAGAGCCGAACCCCACTCATCTCGACAAGAACCGTCGAATGCCCTAAAAAATTTACCGTTGTTTTACCTTTCATCGTCAATGGCTCATTGACCACACCTGGAATT
>Ga0209536_100013432_pt1 | contig 11813 bp, 5 predicted proteins | sample DeeMarSeWOR28_12_FD_187461 | JGI IMG/M metagenome (GOLD analysis project Ga0209536, IMG submission 187461) | Marine sediment microbial communities from White Oak River estuary, North Carolina - WOR-2-8_12 (SPAdes) (version 2) | ecosystem: Environmental > Aquatic > Marine > Intertidal zone >...
GGCGCTGATGCTGAATTCGAACTCTATGAAGATGAGAACGACAGCTACAACTATGAAAAAGGTATCTATGCCACGATAAGAATCAGCTGGAACGAAGAAAAACAAAAACTTATCATTGATCAACGCAAGGGTGATTTCCCTGGAATGTTGAAACAGCGGACTTTCCATATTGTGTGGGTATCAGAAAACCACGGAACAGGTGTAGGTATAACAGCAAAGCCAGACAGGATAATCAGCTATACAGGAGAGAAGGTTGAAGTTTTTAAAGACTAGCGATACTAAAATAATGCTTCATTGGAGCCTTAATAAGAACATATGAAATCACAACTTGCACTAGTAATTTTCTTATTGACAGTCATTGTTGGATGCCGTCAAAAAGAACAGGATATTGGATATAAAAATACAAGTCTTTCTTTTGAAGAGCGGGCGATTGATCTTGTTTCGAGGATGACGTTGGAAGAAAAAGTTGCTCAACTGAATAGTATAGTGCCAGCAATTGAACGCCTGGATATCCCGCATTTCGAGTATCACAATGAAGCCCTGCATGGAATTTCAGAAGCGCCCGGGGGAGTTCTGGCGCGGGCAACCTCCTTTCCCCAGGCAATTGGAATGGGAAGCACATGGAATCCGGATCTGGTCTATGAGATAACAACTGCTATTTCCGACGAAATACAAGCCTACCGTAACCTTGGCAAGATGGATCCTTCCATTTGGAGTCCAAATATAAACATGCTTCGTGATCCCCGCTGGGGACGCAATGATGAAGCCTATAGTGAAGATCCTTACTTGATGTCGAGGATTGCTGTAGCTTATGTAAGCGGAATCCAGGGAGATCATCCAAAATACCTGAAATCAGTTTCAGCTCCAAAACACTTTGTGGCGAACAATTCGGAATATAACCGTCATGATGGGAACTCTGAAGTAGCTGAAAGATGGCTCCGTGAATATTACTTCCCGGCATATAAAGCTTGTTTCCAGGAAGCAGGAGCTTTCTCAACGATGTGTGCTTATAACAGGGTAAATGGTATTCCTGCATGTGCAAGCGAGTGGCTTCTAACAAAGGTTTTAAGAGACGAGTGGGGATTCGATGGCTATGTCGTTTCCGACTGTGGTGCTATCCTTGATATATTCGAAAACCACAACTATGTTGAAACAGCTGAAGAAGCCAGCGCTATCGCAGTTAAGGCAGGTTGTGAATTAAACTGCGGGCCTGTCTACGAAGCTGCGCTTCTTGATGCCTGCAAAGCAGGATTGATCAGCGAAGATGAAATTTCCACTGCAGTTGAGCGCCTGTTTGTGGCACGTTTCAAGCTGGGCCTCCTTGCCGATCCGGAGGAATTTCCTTACTATGACATAAGTGAGGAGGTGATTGAAAGTGAAAAGCATCAAAAACTGGCTCTGAAAGCAGCCAGGGAGGCCATTATATTATTAAAAAATGAAGATGATGCATTGCCGCTATCCAGGGAAATAAACAGCATCGCAGTGATCGGGCCAAATGCGAATAAATGCCAGTTGGGTTCATACAGTGGGATACCTTCTCGTAGAATATCTGTATTACAAGGCATTCAGGAGAAAGTTGGAGATAAGATCCAAGTTTTTCATGAGAGGGGCTGCAATATTACATTTAAAGACAAAATAAATTTTAGCCCGGAGGAATGGATTGAACCCGAAGAGGGAAAGGATCAAATTAGCCAGGAACAGATCTATGCAACTTCAGTTCAGGATATCGAATTCAAGATGCTCTATGATGAATATCTTGAGAATATCGAAGAAACAGACGAGGCCTTAATGGCACGTGCTATAGATCTGGCAAAAACAGTGGACCAGGTGGTCCTGGTAATGGGTACCAACAGGTTTGTTTCCAATGAGGAAGCAGATGCTGAAGACCTTAATTGGCCAGGAATGCAAGGAGAGTTGATAAAAAAGGTATATGAGGCCAATCCCAATGTCATCCTGGTTACAGTTAAAGGTTTCCAGATTAAGTTAAACTGGGAGGATGAAAATCTGCCTGCCATCGTCGAGTCATGGTATGCAGGGCAGGAACAAGGTCATGCGATTGCAGATGTTCTTTTTGGGGATTATAATCCTGGCGGAAGGCTTCCTGTAACGTATTATAAGACTGAAGATCAATTGCCACACATAGGCGATTATGATATTACGAAAGGTCGTACTTACTGGTTCTTCGATAAAGAACCCTTGTATCCCTTTGGATATGGCTTAAGTTATAGCACATTTAAATATTCAAATCTTACAGTGAATGCAAAAGAATTCAGCAACGCTAAGGATATGGAGATACTTGTCAGTTTAGATGTGAGTAACACAGGCCAGGTGGGTGGTGACGAAGTGGTTCAACTTTATGTTAAGGATATAGAATCCTCTGTAATTCAACCTGAGAAAGAGTTACGGGAATTCAACCGAATAAGCATAGCAGCAGGAGAGACAAAGACTGTTCAGCTTCATCTTTCCTATGATGATTTCACATTTTGGAATGAAAACACAGGTGATTTCGATATAGAAGAAGGTGAGTTTGAAATACAGGTAGGCGCATCATCACAAGACATCAGACTCTCTGAAAGGATAGAAATCATGAATTAATTAGAATAGTGCAAGTAGTTGATTCTCATTTTGGAATGAAATCAATTCCTGAATTTTTCCGGGAAATCGTCTGTTATTCCTGCTTCCCGTACATCAATTGATTTTATGCCCATCTTCAGAGCAGGAGATTCAGGCTTCAGTCGAAAATCGCCGTTTTTCCAATCAAAAAACATTGGATCTGAGTACAGGCCATTCTTATCATATCCTTCTGCCTGTAAGCCTTTCAGCGGAAAATCCTTACTATCTGGAGCAGCTGCATTGAAATAGAGGTTCTGATCTACACTGCATTTATTGAAGTATTCGTATAATCCAGGGGTCTCATCGCCTGGACCTTGCCGCAGCTCAAAAACAAAGAAGTGCTGCTCATTTCCGGGCTCGAATAATATATTTCTTTCGAAACGCGTGCCATCGATAAATCTTCGGCCAACAATTACGTATTGGTTGGGAGTAACATCCACGATAACATTATTGATCCAGTAGTTTTCATGCTTAACAAGTACTCCGCAAAAAGTATTGGTTCTGAATATGACATTTTCTTCTATCAGGGTTCCTCTTTGATAGTCGTCGATCCGGATAGCACTGTGGAGCATGGGATTATAGATGTCATGCAGGTAATTACGGCGTATGATATTCCCCTCACCGGCACCTGATATGTTCAGCGCCGAGCCATCTCCCATTAACTCTCCAACCCTGAAAATATCATTGTATTCGACCAGGTTGTCCCTTGTGTGCAAATAGGGCGTTATTTCTGGCCAGTCCCATACATCGATTCTCTCCCAGGGCATAGATATAGCTCTTTCTGTGCAAGCTGCGGAATCTTTTATCTCATGCCATCGAATGGAGGGTGCATTTTCCCTGAAAGGGGGATGGGCTCTTCGAAGAAATTCATCATCGGGATTAAAAAATTGTGGACGAACCCCTGTAACGCAGATTGCTTTACGAGGCATATTGTGAATGGTATTATGTGCCACATGGTTTTCACCGCTCTGCCACATGACAATGCCGTGCGAGTGCCAGTAGATCTCACCATTGTGATGAATATGATTATTTACTATTTCATTCCTTTTGTTCACATCTTTTGTGCCCGGACCATAGCCGATCAATAGAATTCCGGCACCACCCAGGTGATTGATCTCATTGTTATAGATCCGGTTATTCTGGCAGTGCAGATCCAGCCGGATGGCGGACCCCCCGCTGTTAAAAAACCTGCAGGCTTCCACTACACAATTTTCGGCTCCCCGAAAGCGCAACAGAGCATCTGCTTTGTCGATCATTTCCCAATCGTGTTGTATGGATCTGTCATCAATCTTAACCTTGCCCCGGTCTGCCTGGGTAAATGCCAGGTCTTTAAAGACTAATCCCTGCACCGGTTTATCTGCAGGACCATCAAAATCGATTGCTCCTTCAACGCGAATGAGCTCGGTCAGGCTTGGTGCATAAATTCCTTCACCTGGCTGATCATCATGAGGCCAAAGGTAGAGTTTCCCATTTTTACTGTCCAGGGCCCATTCACCCGGACAATCAAGTGCTTCAAGTGTATTTTCAACCCATACTGTGGGTTCACCTTCTTCTATGGCCTGGGGTCTTTCACTCAAGATAGTATGCAGGCTCCCATAGTTATGAATGTCTGTCCTGGCGATCTGTTTCTCTTCGTCTATAGCTTCCAGTGAGAGGATCGTGATGGTAAAGTGTAAGCGACGAACGATCAACTCAACATCCTCAAAGTTTGACCATTTTTTCATCGTTCCTTCAGCAAATTTGAATTCCCTGTGAGGATCTTTAATTGAAGGATGCGGATCGTCAACCACATAGGCCTGGGAACGTGACCTGGGAAGCCTGTTATCGTGGTGGTATAAAGTTCGAAAAGTACCAAGTTCCTCAGGGATATCTGCAACCCAAACATTAGCTTTGGCCAGCTCAGGAAGTTCAGATGTACTTTCCTGAAACTGCTTCCATCCTCGCTCTTTATATTGTTCCCATCCATCAATTCTGATCCCTGAGCTGAATATGGGCTCTTCCCCGGGATATGCCGCATACGTTATCGTATGGCCATTTGCAGCTGCGTCTTCTAAACCAAAAACCACTGTCTCTTTCAGATAGTACCTTCCCCCTCTGATGAGAACGCAGATGTCAGTCTTCCTTTCACTTTCTGTCAATTTTCTTATTTCATCCCTGGCCCTTCCTATAGTGGCAAAAGGACCATCTGAATTGCTACTATTAGGACTATCTAGTTTTCCAGACCAGGAATCTTTTCCATTGGTGGCCACGTAAAAATCGGCCTTCACATCCGAAACTGTTAAAGGTGGTTTTCCAAAGGAGTTAATGAATAGCACACACAATAAAAGAACTGCAACCCTTGAGTATCTCATATATATTTTATTATAGAAGCGAATCAATCCATTGATCTATCAGAATATGCCCGGAAAGAGTATAAAAAACCAGACAAGAATAATCCAGATCGATGAAATAAAATTACACCTGATAGCTGCCTGATTGTTGAAAAATCTTCCGGAATAAAAGGAAAGTCTTCCGAAATAGTCTGCAAGTGTTCTTTAGTGCTGCTTTGATTAGTATTTTAGTTAAAACTGACAATCAGCTTTTGATTTAGAATATTGATAAAATGAAAGCAATTGTTACTGCAACACTATTAATTCTCTTGTTGATTGGGTGCAGAAATAAGATTGCACTTGGTTCGACAACTCCAGGTCTCACTGACCCTCGTGATGGCAATACTTATCGTACCGTAAAAATAGGCGAACAGGTATGGATGGCTGAAAACCTGAGATTTTTACCAGGTGTGACTGGTCCAGGGACAGGCTCAAAAACAACACCTTATTTTTATGTGTATGGATATGATGGGATCTATGTGGATGATGCCAAAGCCACCGCGAATTATAATATTTACGGAGTTCTGTATAACTGGCCTGCAGCAATGAACGAAGCGACAAGCAGTGATGCCAACCCAAGCGGTGTTCAAGGTGTATGTCCCAGTGGCTGGCATTTACCTAGCGATGCAGAATGGACACAACTCACAGATTATCTGGGAACACGTGTTGCCGGTGGCAAGCTTAAAGCATCCGGAACCACGCTCTGGGATCCTCCCAATCCAGGAGCAAATAACGAAACAGGATTTTCAGCCTTTCCAGGGGGTTACCGGAATGCTGATGGAACATTCGTCAGCATGGGGGAAGATGCCGATTTCTGGAGCGCTTCTGAATACAACACCAGTCATGCCTGGTTTCGGAACATACATTTTAATGACAACGATGTAGGCAGGAACAAATATCCCAGGCAGACAGGATTTGCTGTTCGCTGCGTAAAGGATTAGGCCCCGGATTTTTTAATGATTATGACGGTTTTATTGATGTTATCGGAATGGGCTCCACCTGTTACAGGGTAGGTGACTGTTTCACCGTCCATGGTCCCTTCTATAAAATACTCAAAATCGTAACCTGGATTGTGCAGTTTGGATTTCATGACCTGTTTATTGCTTCCAATGGGGGAAAGGGGAGCAGTTGAGAACGGTCCAGATGATCCAATCTCCCGATAGTATATATAAGGGTCTGTTACCTTTCCATTACCTAGAAAGAGTACATTTTGTTCAAAGCTTTCACCTTCATTGATCTGAGTGATTTCTGGCATGGCCCTGACTGCTGTTTCACCCTCATAAAGGGTGTCCATATTGGTAATTCCATATCCATCCCTGCATATATTATCCCATGTGGCCTGTTGTAACTGAAGTATTATTCCCAGTTCTGAAATATTTCTTACCCGCTGAATTTCATGTTTCATAATTCTGCCCCAGCAGGCCACCAGGCTGTCTTTCTCCGCTTCGGTCATACCATCTTTCTCTGCGGCGGCGCGGTGACAGGCGAATCTGCCCATTTCTATTTGAGATTTAAAGAAATGATACCAGTACATATACCGGTCCCTGTTCCCGGTCCCAACAATATCTTCCTTATATGAACAAAATTGATGATAAATATCAAAAGCTTCGGCAAACTGACCAGAGAAAGTAGTTGGCTCACCATCATCCGGATAGCTTGCCCTGATTACGCTGGGGGCTGGTTCCCATGTTGAGATTGCGGGTATGGCATTGTGTATTCCTTCCATGGGTCGTGCAGGTTCTCCTGCTCTGTCTATTGAGGCCAGCAGAGTTCCAAGTTCAATGGATTTTTCCACTCCAAAATTACTCTTTGCCCAGTGCTGATAAAATTCCGTGATCCATTTTACATACTCTGGGTCCTGGACATTTGTATCTCTCTTAAAAATATCTACCTCAGGGAATCTTTTTGAATCTGGCAATTCTTCCGAAACCTTCCCTCTGTTTTCCCAAACCAACTGAGCATGAGCCGAGGAAGCAGGCGCTACCGAGTTAATGCGCCAATGCTTGGCAATAAGGGCCTGGACGCCTCCGAAATCCAATCCTGCTCCAACTTCATTCCATATGGTAGTTACTCGAAATTGAGGTTGGATCATACCCCAATCTTCTTCATACCAGCATGAGGACCAGGCCTCCCGGCCCGCTGAAATGACTTCATCCAAACCCTCGGCCCTGTCCCAGAGGGTGCCAAAGGGAACATCCAAGGGTAAATCATCGTGAAACTCCAGTGCGCCTTTTCCTTTTGGTTGTTTATCCCCCACCGTTCCCACTCTCCATCCAAAGGTGGCCAATTCAAAGGGAGTATCCATCTTAGTTATCACATCCTGACAATATCTATAATCATCAGCTACGGCTTCAATTTGTTGTTTAGAGAGCCTGTGACCGAGATAGGTCCAGGTTTCATAGGTCCATAGCCAGAAATAGTCCAGCGGATGTGTCTTCATTATCCGTGTAAATACTCCTTCGTAAAGCGCCTTTGTAAAGGCCTCATTTTCTGGTCCTCTTTTCGTTGGTATGATAAGACCATGGACATCTCTCATTCTTGCATGAACTTCTGGCGGGCAGGAGTGTATCCAGTCTGCCTCAATTAAGTGCCTGGAATTACCAGGCTCAAACCCCATGGGAGCTTCAGTCCCTAAGGCCGTTTTCACGCCAAGTTGACGTGCATGTGAAAAAGCATCCCTGAACATGAATCCCACATTATTGAAGTTTTCCGCCATTTCAGAAGGAGTTTCGGGCTCTTTTGATCCTATTGCTTTGGAAGCAACAAAGTCGTGAATGAATAATTTGTCAGCCCCATTGGTAAACTCCTCTGTTTTAACGGGAGTATACCCCCAAATCCCTTCGTCAGGATTGCCTGAATAGAAGTCACCCTTGCGAAATGAACTTGCCCAGTATGTTTTGTAAGCAGCCTCTTCCTTAACTGTGCCATCCTTATTTAAATCATCCTTATGACCTATCCAGATGGAAGGTTCCGGACCTTCCTGAGAGCCAGGAAAACCTTTCTGGTTGTAGTAATGGAGTCCAAAGAAATTAAAACCCATCTTAGCCTGTTGGGTAATAAAGGATTTATAATCTTCCGTATTCCACAGATCTGGTCCGGTGGGAAAATCATGAAAGGGCAGATTACCCCGTAATTCAAACCAGGGTTGTGATTTTTCATCATACCCGCTCAGGGGAATTGGATAGCTTAACTTCTCATCAGGAATAACATCACAAGCAAGGTTAAAATGACAACCCAGCATTTCTGCAAATCTATAGGATGCATACAGGGTGCTTATTGTATCGGCTCCTGATATGACCAGAATATCTCTTCCATCCTCTTTATCTACTGATTTAATTAGATAGCCATTCCTGTTGTCACTGTCCGGAGCATCCACCTCCCCATATTCATGCTTTAGCTCTGTTATTATGTTCCGACTATCTTCTGAAACTATAATCACATCACCTCCCGGTAGATTGACATATGCATCTGCTGTTGCGATCCCTGGAGCATTTCCTGTGCGTAAGAAAATGTATCTTCTTACCTCTTTTGCAGCCTGCACTTCAGTCTTCGAAGCATTTTCAGGATAAACTACCGTCTGGCCATTTAATCCCGATGCTGAATAAATCAGTACACATGTAATTATTGTTGTAAATAAGCTGTAATATCCTCTTTGAAATTTACCTGTTATCATAGTCCTCTATATTTCGCTGGTTACCTTCCCATTGATCTTATTAATTCCATTCAGGGATTGTATCTCTTTGATCAATGGGAAGTTTCGTCTTTTCTTCGTATTCGCCCACATAATAGGGGTAATAATCCCAAGGTGATTCATTGCTCATTCTGGGATCACATGTTTTTGTGAGATATTCAAATAGCTCTGCTTTCAATTCGCCCTTTATCGCTGCGTATGAAGGATCCATTGCCATGTTATTAATCTGATAATGATCTGTCGAAATATCATATAATTCCTCAAAGGGTCGTTTCCCGAAACCCAGCGCGAACATCTCCGAGATACCCGGTTGATCTTTATTGGTGATCATATACTCCTTGGTAATTCCACCGTCAATATCCCCATAGGCTTGACCTGTATGTCCGATTAAAGTAGGATGTCCGGCAGGATATCTATCGGGCTCAAAATTCACGATATAGGTCCAGTTGCCCTTCCTTATTGCCCTGGAAGGGTAGGGCAATCCGCCCGGGCGACAATACGTATGACGCTCGATAGCTGTTACAACCATATCACGTTCGGGATCGATCGTGCCCTCTTCTGAAGACTCGAGTATATCCATAAAGCTTTTGCCTGTTACTTTTGCTGGTATGTCAACACCGGCAGCTTCAAGAAGTGTTGGTGCAAAATCTATCGAGTTTATGAAGTCGTCGACTATCCTTCCACCTTTTATCCTGTTACCCCACATAATGGCAAGAGGCATGTGGGTACCATATTCGTATAGTGTTGCTTTCGCCCTCGGAAAAGGCATCCCGTTGTCGGAGGTAACGATAATGATGGTATTATCCAGTGCGCCTCTTTTCTCAAGAAGATTGATCATTTTCAAGAGATGACTATCAAACCATTCTATTTCGTATAAGTAATCAGCAATATCGGTTCTTATTTCATCTACATCCGTTAAAAAGGCGGGAACTTTAACACTATCTGGATTTATACCATTTAGGGCACCAATATTACGATCAAAAGGCCTGTGAGGTTCATAGGCCCCGTACCAAAACATAAAGGGTTTCCCGGTCTTACGATTTTGCTTCAGAAAGTCCTTGAAATTCCTTGCATAATCATAAGGACCGACCTCTTCTGAAGATTTCATCTGGTATTTCATATGTTCCTGGCCCATTATCTCTTCTTCGCCCCAGTATGTATCGCCGTCCATTTTTCCCGGACCGTATACTTTTGCTGTATAGCCAACATTGTAACCATTTTGCTGCAGCAGATTTGAGAACAGGGCAAACTCTTTTCGTATTCCCCCGAATAACAGACCTCCTTCTTTTAAATCATAGATGTGACGACCAGTGAGTATGCTGGCTCTTGAAGGTGCACATGAAGGAGCGGAACAATATGCATTTTTGAACAAGATCCCTTCCCTCGCGACTCTCTCGAAGCCCGGAGTATTCATATCTGGTGTTCCGGTTATAGATGTATGTATCCAGCTTTGGTCATCAGAGATACAAAAAAGGATATTGGGAAGTTCTCTAGTTGTTTTATTGCAAGAACTTAGCCAAATCATTATCATTCCAACCAGTATGATAACAGTTATTCCCGAGCGTTTCAATCTCTTCATTTTCTATCAAGTTAAGTGGAGAAATTATGGATTTCAATGTGATGGCAACGCTAGCGTTTGATGATTTTCCTAAAGGCTACCGCCGAAGCTGTTTTCACTTCCATAATATATATTCCTCCTGTATAATTATTCATCCCTATACTACCTGAGGGATTCTTATCATGAAATAACAATTCGCCCATGGTGCTGTAGATCCGGATCTCTTCAAGCTTGTCAGCACTCTCAACACGGAGTTGATCCTTTACCGGATTGGGATAAACCAGAATGGAGTTTTCTGAATTCGCATTTGTCACAGATGTAGGATCCGCTATGAAGATTGCAGTCACCGATTTGTTGTCATCCAAGGTAATGGTAGCTGTCTTATCGTTACCAGTTATATCACCACTCCAACCATCGAATATATATCCTTGATTAGCAATCGCTTTTATTGACACTGTTGATCCTTCGGAGTACACTCCTCCTGGAGGGTTAAGCTCTATGGTACCCTGCACTGGATCAACATTGGCAGTAAGAGTATAAGCCGGTGGAGCCACATACGGGGTTAACTCCTTCGGAGTGTAGGTTAGTTTTTCTGTTGTGATAACGGTCTTATTGATATTTTCAACGCCATTCCCACCGGTTACGGGATAAGTGACTGTTTCACCACCTATACTACCTTGAATGTAGTATTCAAAGTCATAGCCCGGATCAACCAATTCAGCCTTCATTACTGTTGTGCTGTTACCTATGGGCAAAAGCATTGCAGTCGAAAAGGTATCTGTGCTACCAATTTCCCGGTAATACATGGTTGGGTCTGTGATGGATCCATTCCCGATAAAGATTACTTTCTGGCTGAAAGTTTCATTCTCATAGATCTGGGTAATTTCGGGCATGGCTCTTACCGCATTGTCGCCTTCATAAACAATATCAAAATCTGTGATACCATACTCTTCTTTAAATAATCTGTGCCATGTAGACTGCTGCAGTTGCGCAATGATCCCTAATTCTGACTCATTTCTTACTCGTTGTATTTCGTGTGACATCACTTTGCCCCAGGTATTTAGTATGCTGTCTTTTCTTGCTTCTGTCCGTTCATCTTCATCTCGATAATAAAATTCATGGACCACCAGTTTACTCAGCTCAATCTGCGACTGGAAGAAATGGTACCAGTACATGTATCGGTCTCTGTTTCCCGTTCCAACAATATCATCTTTGTAGGAACAAAATTCCGTATATACATGCAGGGCGTCAAGAAATGTGGGGTCGGTATAATCCACAATGTCTCCTTCATCCAGCCAGAATTCAGTTATTGAACTGGGAAGCCCTCGCGCTATCTTTGGGATGCCTCCTTTTACCCCATTGCGTATTTGGTGTGACTCTCCATACCTGTCAGCCACAGCTAAAAGTGCTCCCAGCTCATCCGATCTTTCAGGTCCAAAGTTGGCTTTGGCCCAATCCTGGTAGAATTTGGTAATCCAATCGACGAATGTAGAATTTTGGTTATTTATATTGATATCCCACTTATTGTAAAATGGGTACTTATCCACCCCTTCTGAAATGGTGAGTAATTCATCTGCCACAG
>Ga0209536_100013433_pt1 | contig 11812 bp, 11 predicted proteins | sample DeeMarSeWOR28_12_FD_187461 | JGI IMG/M metagenome (GOLD analysis project Ga0209536, IMG submission 187461) | Marine sediment microbial communities from White Oak River estuary, North Carolina - WOR-2-8_12 (SPAdes) (version 2) | ecosystem: Environmental > Aquatic > Marine > Intertidal zone >...
CACTTCCTTTATCATCACGTTGGCCCTATACTCGGGCGCCAATCTCGTGGAAATCTTCCGGGCCGGGCTGGATGCCATCCCGAATAATTTGATCGATGCGGGAAAAGCGATTGGGCTGACCTCCAAGCAGTTATGGGGGTTGATTGCGCTAGAGACCGGATTGATGGGCGCTGTTGCGGGGTTTCTGGCAATACCGACCGGATACGTCCTGGCGATCATCCTGATCTATATCATCAACCGGCGGTCCTTCGGTTGGTCACTTCAGATGGAGATTACCCCAGAACCCTTTCTGCAGGCTCTGGTGATCGCGGTCTTGGCAGCCTTACTGGCAGGAATATACCCGGCTCTACGGATCATAAATCGTAGGGCGGCTGACGCGATCAGGTTTGACTAACAGGTTATGAGTGATTTGCCATGAATTCATTGCGATTGAAATTATTATCAGGATTTTGGATTTTGGTTCTCGTAGTAATCTCCGCTTGTACCCCTTTTGGAAGAAGGGAATCTGTCAGCGCAAATGTTATTGGGGCGTCCAGTGTGTCGGAGGGATTCAGGCGGGCTGAATCCGGGCAGACGCTGCAGTTTCCGGCGGATTTTGGGCCTCACCCGGATTTCCAGACTGAATGGTGGTACTATACCGGCAATCTGATGACTGAATCCGGGAGGCGTTTTGGTTATCAGCTGACTTTCTTTCGGCGTGCTCTGGTCCCTCCGAGTGCCGGGGTGAAGAGGTTATCTGACTGGAGTGCAGAACAGGTCTACATGGCTCATTTCGCACTGAGCGACATCACCGAGGATGAGCATTATTATGTTGAACGTTTTTCCAGAGGATCCGCTGGATTAGCAGGGGCGGCGGCAGAACCCTATGAGATCTGGTTGGAAGATTGGCGAGTTCGCGAAGAGGCAGCAGGGGTTTACGCATTGTATGCCAGGCAGGAGGGATTGGAGATTGACTTGATCCTGCAGGATGAAAAAGGTCCCATCCTGCACGGCCAAGAGGGGTACAGTCAGAAAGGTCCAGATCCTGGTAACGCCTCTTACTATTACAGTCAAACCCGTCTAAATACCAGCGGAGAAATTGGATTGAATGATGAAACCTTCGAGGTCGTTGGTATGTCCTGGAAGGATCATGAATACAGCACAAACGCATTAAGCCCAGGACAAGTAGGCTGGGATTGGTTTTCATTCCAGCTTCAGGATGGATTTGATTTGATGGTTTTCCAAATTCGTCGTGCAGATGGAAGTATCGATCTGTTTTCTAGCGGAAGCTTGATCGGTCCGAATGGCTTGGTTAACAACCTGAGGAGAGAGGATTTCGAAATCCAGGTTACGGATCGCTGGCGAAGTCCTGATTCTGGTGTGGAATATCCAGCTGGTTGGATGATTGTGGTTCCAAGATACGATCTCGAACTGCTGGTTTCACCATCTATGGCGGATCAGGAGATGGATGTGTCCTACCTGTATTGGGAGGGCGCGGTCGATGTAGAAGGCCAGCGAGCGGGGGTCGCCATTGAGGGCCAAGGGTATGTTGAGTTATCCGGATATGGAGCCTCAATGGAGGGAGAATTTTAGTTCGTTTTCGATCAAATTTTGAATACGATCTTTTGTTCCTCAGAAGGATGATATTTGGTCCTGAATGGGGTGATGGTTTGGGTCGATCTCTATCAAGGGTTGATCAGGCTGAGTGGTGGTTTTCTGCTTCGCCAGTACGGAAAATAAAACAGCCTTCTAATAAATAGATTAAATATTTGCAAATACTTGACAAAATATTTTCAATGTGGTATTATTGCGAAAGATTAGGCACCAAACCAAATAATATGTCTTATTGCAGACTGGTTTATGTCTAAAAAATACAAATTGGAGGCAGAAATGTCATTGTTTAGTTTACCTGCCGTTGAAATTCGGCAGAATGGTAATGGCCACAAGGCTTTATTTGAAGTAGAACCGGGTGAGATTGAAAAGAGCAATATTGAATTCGCCGTGGATAGCATCTTGCGTAACATTGGTGAAGACCCTGAGCGAGAAGGGTTGCTGAAAACCCCCAACCGGGTCGCGCGTATGTTCGATGAGTTAACCGCTGGGTACCATATTGATCCAGTGGCATTGATCAACGGTGCAATTTTCAGCGTCGATTATGATGAGATGGTGGTAGTTAAGGATATCGATTTTCACAGTCTGTGTGAACATCATATGCTGCCTTTCTACGGCAGAGCCCATGTGGCGTATATCCCAAATGGGAAAGTAGTTGGTCTAAGCAAGATACCCCGCATCGTCGAGATGTTCGCACGACGTTTACAAATACAGGAACAGATGACCTCCCAGATTGCCAATTTCATTCAAGAAACGCTAGAGCCATCAGGTGTGGCAGTCGTTGTAGAAGGGGCTCATATGTGCGCTATGATGCGAGGTGTGAAGAAAGCCAACACCAAGATGACAACCAGTAAAATGCTGGGTGCATTCCGAGAGAATGACAAATTACGTGCTGAGTTTTTGGCGCATATTGCAAGCCGTTCACTCGAGGATTGATATATTGTTATAATAAACAATCAGCTGCAAATAGGACCCAAGGAAGCCAGATGTCATCAGTGATCATTATCGGAGCCGGAATGGGCGGGCTGGCGACCGCTCTTCGTTTACGTCACCACGGATTCGAGGTTAATGTCTTCGAAAAACAGCCCCGACCGGGTGGACGCAGTTATATCATCGAAGAGGATGGATACAGAGTGGACACTGGCCCTACAATTCTGGTAATGAAGGATACCTTTGTGGAGCTGTATGACAGCCTTGGTCTTAATCTGCACGAGCGTTTATCTCTTGTACAGCTGGATCCAAATTACCGCATCTATTTTCACGATCACAGCTCGATCGATCTTTTCAGCAATATGGCTCATCTGGCGGCAGAGGTCGAAAAAGTTGAACCTGGTGCATCCGAAAGGTTGTTCCAATTTTTGGGAGCGAATGCAGCCAAATACGAGCTGGGAATGCCTTTTGTAGAGCGTAATTACGACCACATCACTGATTTGGCCAATCCTGTGGCAGGCTGGCGTTTGCTAAAAACTAAGGCGCACCAGTCACTTTACGGACAAGTTTCCAGATATTTCAAATCTGACAAACTGCGAAAGGCTTTCTCTTTCCATTCAATGTTTTTAGGTTTGTCACCATTTGATTCTCTGGCGATGTACAGCCTAATTACATATGCCGATTTAGCTTTGGGGATGTGGTATCCTAAAGGCGGGATCTATCGTATTGTTGAAGACATGGTCGCGATCGCTGAAGAGCAGGGTGTTGGTTTGCACATGAATGCACCTGTCAAACAAATCCTGATTGAAAATGGTAAAGCACGCGGTGTGATGCTTGAATCTGGTGAGATCATCCGGGCAGATATCGTCATTTCAAACGCTGATCTGCCTTATACCTATCAGAACCTGATTGATTGGTCGCACCGGGACAAGTTCAGCGACCGGCGCCTGTCGAACATGGATTTTGCATGTTCCGGTTATTTGCTTTACTTAGGGATCGATAAAGTTTATCCGCATTTACAGCACCAGGGTCTTTATTTCTCCGAAGACTACCGTGCGAACCTGAATGATATCTTTAAAGATAAAAATCTGCCTCAAGAGCCTTCGTTTCATCTTAATGTTCCTACTCAGACAGACACGAGCTTGGCACCAGAAGGTCACTCATTGATTTATGTGTTAGCTCCGATGCCAAACCTGACAGCTGGGATTGAATGGGATCAGGCAGCGGGTATTGTTCGTGAAAAGCTGCTCGTACAATTGGAGAACATCATAGATCCAGATATTCGTTCTCATATCGTCTGGGAGCGGCAGTATACACCAGTTGATTTCAAACAGAATCTCAACGCCATGTATGGTACGGCGTTCGGTTCGTTATCGCATGGCTTTTTCCAGTCATCCTACTTTCGACCTCATAATAAGTCTGAGGATGTTGATGGGTTGTATTTTGTAGGTCAGGGTACGTATCCGGGTATTGGTATGCCAATGGTGATCATCTCATCTCGGCTAGTTGCAGAAAGGATCTTAGAGGTATGGCAATAGATAGTGGATATTACAAAACAGAGTTGCTTAGGACCAATGGGCGCAATCAGGGTACACTCGAGCAGGATTACGAGATCTGCCGCCAGATCATGCATAACGCCAGCAAGAATTATTCGTTTTCCAGTCTTTTTTTGCCTGAGGATAGAAAGGCTCATGTGGAAGCTCTGTATGCTGTATTAAGAGTAGGCGATGACCGGGTGGATGTCACCCACGCGGGCTTTTCTTCAGCATTAGAGGCGATTGAAGATTGGCGAGAAAACTACTGGCGAACTTTCGAGCATGGCGACAGCGATGATCCTGTGCTGAGAGCGTACCTCGATACAGCTGATAAATTCAATATCCCTGCAGATATCCTTAAACCATACTTCCGGGCAATGCGAGATGATTTAAGCATCACACGTTTCCCCACCTTTGATGATTTACTATATTATATGGATGGAAGCGCTATTCCAGTGGGGCGAGCAATGGCCCATATCTTAGGAACAAACACCCCTCAAGTCAGCGATGCTTATCCTGCCGCGGACAGCTTATCAATTGCGATGCAGCTCAGTAATTTTTGGCGCGATATCGGTGAAGATTGGCAACGAGGCCGTGTTTACCTACCTCTGGAGGACATGGATCATCTCGGTTACTCGGAGGAGCAGCTGGCAGCTGGTATCGTTAATGAAAATTTTGTTGCGCTGCTCGATTTCGAAATCGCGCGCACACGCAAGTATTATGCTCAAGCTTATGAAGGTATCAGTTTGTTAGCTTCCGGTCGTTGGGGTGTGTTGAACGCATTCCACATCTATAGCGCGATCCTGGACTATATTGAAGAGAATAAATACAATGTCTTCGCTCAGCGGGCGAGTGCTCCACTATGGCGAAAATTCTGGCTGGTCAGCAAGGCTGGATGGCAGGCTCGCAAGATTCCATAAACGATGGATATCACTTATTTTCAAGTTTTGTTTTATTTTATTTTCCCACCCCTGATCCTGTTGGCTGCGCTTAATTTATGGGAGCTTTGGTCAAGCTATTTTATTCATAAACGAGCTATTGAATGGTTCCCCTATGTGGCTCTAGTCACTCATGTATTCTTAGCGGTTATCTACACCACACCCTGGGATAACTATTTGGTGGCAACAAGTGTATGGTGGTACGATCAGGACTTGGTCACTGGATGGACAATTGGATATGTGCCCATCGAAGAATACACTTTCTTTGTGGTTCAAACATTAATGACCGGATTATGGGCCTTAACCCTGTGGCGAATTCGTGCTCTGGAGCTACCATTCGACGTCTCAAGTAAGTCAATACGACTTTGGTCGCTGATCATCACTGCCATAATCTGGGTGGTATCGTTTGTAGTTTTAGTGTCAGGATGGGATGCAGGGCGTTATCTGGCATTAATCCTTGTTTGGGCGCTGATCCCGATGCTAATGCAGTTTGGATTTGGGGCCGATATTCTTTGGGCACGCCGCTCATTATTGATCTTAGCAATCCTGCCAACAACAGTTTATCTGTGGATTGTCGATGCTATTGCCATCTATAGCGGTGTGTGGACTATTGATCCACTACAGACCACAGGGATTAAAATTGGACCGCTTCCGATCGAAGAGATGGTGTTTTTCCTGATGACCAATATGATGATCAACTTTGGGATCACTTTGATGATTGTTCCTGAGAGCAGGGCGCGCATTTCTCAAATTGTGAAGTGGATCAATATGGCGTTCAGTTGGAAGCGTGGCATAGCTTGAGACTGCCTCGATCTGAACAGGGGTTTCTGTTGGACGAGTGAAGAGACCGTATAAAGTGCTACAATAACGGAATTATGGTCAAATATGCGGACAGGCGTACCAATGAAGAGTGGTTGGCTGATCTGCGAGGGGTGGATCAGGAAAGTGCGCTGACTGACCTGCACGATACCCTGACCCGGGGATTGCGTTATGCATTGGTAAACCGTGTGCCTTACAACCAGCTGGATGAGCTGGTTGAGGATTCTGTCCAGGATGCGCTCGTGAAGATCATGCAAAACCTGGATACCTTCCGGGGTGAGAGTCGTTTAACGACCTGGGCGCAGAAGATCGCAGTGCGGGAAGCATTGACCGAGCTACGACGACAGCGGTGGAAAGACATCAAGCTAGAGGATTTGATGCCTGAAGAAAGTTCGGGGGATTTCACGCCTGGAATATTGACCGATCCGGGAGCTTCACCAGAGACAGAAGCCCTGCGGAATTCAATGGTTGAAATTATACAACGTCTGATCATGGAGGAGTTGACAGATCGGCAGCGGGAGGCGATGTTGGCAGTGATGGTAGGCGGGATGCCGCTCGAAGAGGTTGCCCGGCGGATGAACACAAATCGCAATGCACTTTATAAACTGATGCACGATGCCCGGCAGCGGCTACGGCGGCGCCTCGCAGAAGAACGATTATCCCCCGAAGAGGTACTTGCGGTGTTTGATTAGCGATGTAAGATACTGCGATTTTTGAACGTCTGACCTAGTAGGAGATTGTTATGAAGTTAAGTTCTGAAGTACTCAAGAAAATGGTCAAGAGCATTGCGATGACCCGACCAGATGAGATTTCTTGTGATGAGTGTTTTGAACAACTGGATCAATTTACAGAGCAGGTGCTGGAGGGGAAACCAGCTGCTGAAGCTATGCCGCTGGTTGAAGACCATTTGAACCGCTGTATAGATTGTCGTGAGGAATTTGAAGCTTTACTGGAGGCCATGAAGTCCTTGAATTAGGCTTTGCATCCAGGGGACTGGATTTGGGGGCAATCTTTAACCCTTACTCATAATCGTAAGAAAAGAACATAATATCTCATCAAATAAACAGGCACCATTTGATAGAGGTGACGATTATTTGGATTTTTGACTGCCCATCAGGCAGGTCTTGTGGTTGACCTGCAGTTAGGCGGATGCAGATTGTCGTTCGACTTCATGAATCCTTGACCTATTGCATTCAATTTGGAGGCTAAAATGAAATTACCATTCCCGAAAAAATCATTATATTTGTGGCTGATGGCTGGAAGTCTAACGCTCGCGGCTTGTGCTCCAGTATTGGCTATCGAATCCGCTGCGCAGTATACGCCTGAGGGTACACCTGCTGAAGTCCCAAATCCAACAATAACTCGGATGGAGGATACTGTGGAGGCAACTGAAGAATTTGAACCGACAATTGAACCTGCAGAAACTCCAATAGATATCCCTACTGCGACGAATACTCCACTACCTGAAGAAGAACCACCTCCTGGCACTGAACGCGAATTTTCAACTGATTTCAGCATCCATTCAATCCCCTATCTTGAAATACTCTCCGGTGGCCCACCGAAGGATGGCATACCTGCCATAGACAATCCCAAGTTTGTGAGTGTATCGGAGGCAGATGATTGGTTGGAAGATGTCGAACCAGTCATTATGATCGATCGCAACAGTGATTCTCGAGCATATCCTATTCAGATCCTGATGTGGCATGAAATTGTCAATGATGAAGTTGGCGATGACCCAATCGTGGTGACATTCTGCCCGTTGTGCAATACGGGCATTGCGTTCGAACGAACAGTGGATGGGCAGGTATTTGACTTTGGAACAACCGGTCGTTTACGAAACAGCAACCTGATCATGTATGACCGACAGACTGAGACCTGGTGGCAGCAGGCAACTGGTGAGGGTATTGCCGGAGAAATGACCGGCACACAACTGGTCTTCCTGCCAGCTGCCATGATTTCATGGAAAGATTTCAAAACAGCCCATCCTGATGGCTTAGTCTTATCGCGTGAGACCGGATTTAGTCGAGCATACGGCAACAACCCATATACAGGTTATGATAATATCAACTCCTCACCTTTCCTGTTCCGGGGAGACACTCCGGATGAACTCCCAGCGATGGCACGCGTATTGACCGTAGAGCTGAATGGTGACGCGGTAGCCTATCCTAATGATGTCTTGCAAGAGCAGCATGTCGTCAATGACAGGATCGGTGAAACCGAAGTAGTGGTGATCTGGCAAGCAGGGACCGCTTCAGCCCTTGATGAATCCAAAATCGCTACGAGCAGCGATGTGGGTGCAGCAAATGTTTTCTCACGCGAGTTAGATGGCCAGACTCTCACGTTCATTTACGATGGTTCAATAATTATCGATGAACAAACGGGCAGCGAATGGGATGTTTTGGGCAAGGCTGTTAGCGGAGAGCTGGCTGGGAAACAGCTTGAGCCGATTGTAGCCATCAATCATTTCTGGTTCTCATGGGCAGCATTTATGCCTGAGACGCGGATTTATCAACCATAGAGGTATCAGCCTTGAAGGGTGGTGCAATTGTGGTGTAAAATGTCCCCCAATTGCACCGCTGTTGAGGCTTGTTAAAAGAGGTGAAAATGAGCAATTTGCGAATCATAATTATTGGTTTAGTAGTTTTTGTTTTCGTTGTTGGGCTTGGATATGCACTTTTCCGTCGTTCAGCCCAAACTGTTCTACTAAATGATCCAACGGACCAGACAGAAGTGGGCAGCATCCCAACCCCCACACAGCGGACTTATGAAATTGTGGAACTGGTGCCGCCAGATGCAATTCCAGCTATTGATGATCCGGAATTCTACTCTGCCGATGAGGCTGACTCGGAATACGATCCAAACGAGATGGTATTGGGGGTGTCGATTAATGGGGACACGCGTGCCTACTCCACTTCAATTTTAGATCGTCACGAGATTGTCAATGATGAGGTCGGTGGACGCAAGATAGCGGTGACGTGGTGACCGCTATGTAATACGGGAATCGTGTATTCTCGCGAGGTGGCAGGCCAGGAGCTTACATTTGGAGTTTCCGGAAAGCTGATTATGAACGTCTTAGTGATGTTCGACCGTGAGACAAACACACTCTGGAGCCAGCTGCTCGGTGAAGGTGTTGAGGGGCCGCTCAAAAACACCAGGTTGGAATTCGTGCCCGCAGTGCACATGAAATGGGCTGTATGGAAAGAACAGCATCCTGACACAAAAGCATTGGTCAAAGGTTATCCTGGAAGTTATACTAGCTATTCCCGATATTATGCGAACAATAAGGCAGGTGTGTTAGGAGAGACAGTATTCGATAACCGTTTACGCACCAAACAGCTGGTTATTGGTGTTGTCATCAATGGTGAGGCGGTAGCATATCCATTTTTTGAGATTGGGCGGGAAAAAACACTAATCAATGATGAAATTGGGGGGGAGCCGGTATTGGTCGTACTGGATATGGATGGGAGTTCGGGGATTGTCTTCAGCCGGAGAAGCCAGGATGGTGAAGTACTCACCTTTAGCATAATGGAAGGTTTAAGACTTACTGATGAAGAAACTGGCTCGACCTGGGACGGCCGAACCGGATCAGCCATCGATGGTCCCCTGGGAGGTACCCAACTTGTGCGTATAAAGAGCACTAAATCCTACTGGTTCGGTTGGAAAGATTTTTTTCCTGGTACAAGAGTTTACGGTGAAGATACTGAAGACAGCGAATAATCTTAATCTCAAAGATGAATTGATTGAGTCAATAAAAATTCCCCAGCTTTGCAAATTGCTGGGGAATTTTGCAGCTTGTGCAGTGACAAATGGCAGTTGTTTTGGTGATACCTTTCAGTATTCGCAAGTTTTGAACGTATTACAATAAATTCATGGTTGTGAATATTTATGATGGAATTTAAGCCAAGTCGTCTAACAGTTTAATTGTTTTTGGTGGTATTGAGGTGGTAAAGTGAATTCACAAATCGGGACGTGGGCGCAGATGGATGAAGAAGGTCGCTTAATCCTTTCGGAGGAATTGGTCTCTCAATATGGATTAGAGCCGGGTACAGAGGTTTGGATCGAGAATGGAGAGAACGAATTTATACTTCACCGTCCTGTAACACAGCTGAAGAAGGTTTATATAGAAGCAACGAATCACTGTAATATCGCCTGTCGGATGTGTATGCGAAATACCTGGGATGAGTCTTATGGATGGATGAGTGAGCAGACTTTCGCTGCCCTCCTGCAGAGCTTGCAGCATCTCTCGAATATGCCGCTCGTTTCTTTTGGTGGATTGGGCGAACCGCTCACACATCCCAGGTTTATAGATATGGTGGAGCAGCTCAAGGAGATTGGTGCTGATGTCGAAATGATCACCAACGGAACGCTATTAAATGAGAAACGAGCACGCAAACTTGTCGATGCTGGTCTCGATATTCTCTGGGTTTCGATTGATGGTGCCTCACCGGAAAGCTATGCGGATGTGCGCTTAGGCGCAGAATTACCTAAAGTGCTGACAAACGTGGATAGACTGTACAAGATGCGAGAGGGCTGGCGCTATTTTCCCAAACCGCAAATTGGGTTCACTTTCGTTGCCATGAAGCGAAATATCAATGATCTGCCGGAAGTGATAAAGATAGGTCGCCGGGTTGGCGCAAAACATTTTATGGTTTCACATGTACAGCCGTATTCTGCTGAAATGCAGTCGGAGAGTTTGTACAATCAGATGTTGCGGAATATCACCTATATGCCATCCCGCTGGGTGCCACAATTGAATCTGCCAAAGATGAAAATCGATGAGACGACTCGGGACGTTTTTTACCAATTATTGAACAGCGGTTGCAATGTGAACTTTGCAGGCAACGATCTGGCTGGGTCAAACGATGTATGCACATTCGTCCAGGGTGGTTCGATTTCGATTGGATGGGATGGCAGCGCCAGTCCATGTCTGCCATTGTTGCATAACCACGTCAGCTACCTGCACGGAAAAGAACGTCGTTCTCACCGCCATATCATTGGCAATGTGATCGAACGAGATCTAATCGACCTGTGGCAAGACCCAGAGTATGTGGCCTACAGGAAACGTGTCCAGAGTTTCGGCTTCGCCCCCTGTACACCCTGTGGGGGATGTGAACTTTCTGAGTCTAATGAACTGGACTGTTTTGGTGTTACCTTCCCAGCATGTGGAGGTTGTCTGTGGGCTCAGGGCGTCATCCAGTGCCCATGATAATAGATGAAGGATTATGCGAATAGTCAAAATTATTAAAACTGGTCTTTATATCATCTCACTGATTGTAATCTGCTTGATTTCGGTTGTTCGAGTGGTGGCGGATGAACCAGTGGTCCGGGTGGTGATATTTTGGATGAACGGTTGTGGGCACTGCCATTATGTCTTGCAGAATGTGCTCCCGCCGCTGCAAGAGCAGTATGGTGAGCGGTTGGAAATCAGGTTTATCGAACTGGTTACGGTGGAAGAGGTAGATTTAATCTACGCAGTAGCCGAGGCTTACGGAATCGAGCAAAATGATGTCGGTGTGCCATTCCTGGTTGTTGGGGACCAAATACTGGTTGGCTCGGCTGAAGTAGAACAACAGCTGCCGGGTTTGATTGAAGATTATTTATCAGCAGGCGGGGTGGACTACCCCGATGTGCCGCTATTGCTTGATATGTTACCGAACTATAGCACCGAAAACCCCGAGAGCAGTCCCTTTCTCATTGAGACTATAGAAGAAGAACCCTCTCAAGCAACCGCTGTCCCCACTGAGACAACGACAAAGACGCTTTCCGCTGAAGCGGTGTTGACAGATCAACCGGAACGCTCTGTAACCGCGACTGAGGTGGATGAGTCCCCAAACCAGGCTACAACAATGGCTGTTTTAGGGACAAAGGTACCTGAAACACTGTCCCCGGAGGAGATCTTTCTCTCCGAGGGAGCCAGTTCTAATGGTTTTGCCTTGGCGATGGTTGTACAGGTCGCTATGGTGGCAGCATTGGTATTTGTGGGGGTGATGTTGTGGCGGG
>Ga0209536_100013434_pt1 | contig 11812 bp, 10 predicted proteins | sample DeeMarSeWOR28_12_FD_187461 | JGI IMG/M metagenome (GOLD analysis project Ga0209536, IMG submission 187461) | Marine sediment microbial communities from White Oak River estuary, North Carolina - WOR-2-8_12 (SPAdes) (version 2) | ecosystem: Environmental > Aquatic > Marine > Intertidal zone >...
CCTTGGTTGGCTCTGATACGACACTCCTCATCACCGCCGATCATGGATTCAATGATGTTTCTCTAAAGGACATAGTATACACGAGAGATCATCCCACATTCGAAAAGTGTCTACAGCTGCCTGTTTGTGGAGACACACGAACTGGCTTTTGCTATGTACGACCATCCAAGGTGTCCGTGTTCGAGAAATATATTGAGGAAGACCTCGAGGGGGTCTGCGTCATCCATAATAGTGAAGATCTAATTCGAGATGGCTGGTTTGGACTCTTCGATATGCATCCACGACTCTCTGATAGAGTAGGTGACTATACACTCACATTCAATGATGGATATGCAATACTGAACTGTTTTCCAGGTTTCGATCCTCCTGAGCTTCGGGGTCATCATGGAGGTGTTAGTTCTGATGAGATGCTTGTGCCATTGATAGTCATCGAACCATGAATAGACGGAAAACATGAAGTAAAACCGGGTACAAGTCAGACACATATAGGGCCATGCAATTGGGGTTACTGTAAGCTGGAGAGGTTCTCATGGTTTCTCTTGAGGATATTGAACTGGCTCGTAAACGGATCAAGGGTCATATTAAAACCACACCAATGCATCACTCTCAATACCTCAGTGAGTTGATAGATGGTTCAGTGTTTCTGAAACTAGAGAACGAGCAAGTAACAGGTTCTTTCAAGGTCAGAGGAGCTTTGAACAGACTGATGACTTTACCAAAACAGCAAGCTGCGAAAGGAGTGATAACTGCATCAACAGGGAACCATGGCTTGGGGACTGCTTATGCGGCAAGGAAACTTGGAATCACTGCACAAGTTGTTTTCCCAACAGATGCATCTGAGGTCAAGATGAAGAAGATGCAGAAAGCTGGTGTCGAGGTCATTCAGGAAGCTGGATATGCAGAGATAGAGTCGTATGCTAGGAAGCAAGCTAAAGAAAGAGGCTTGACCTATGTAAGTCCATACAATGATCCAATGATAGTTGCTGGGGCAGGCACATCTGGTCTTGAGATTGTTGAACAACTCATTGATATCGATGTGGTCATAGTGCCCATAGGAGGGGGTGGATTGATCTCAGGTATAGCCATTGTTGTCAAAGCCATGAGTCCACACACAGAGATGATTGGAGTTCAGTCTGAGGCTTCCCCAGAAGTATATGCGTCTTGGAAAGCAGGGCATTGGGTGGGAGCAGAAGAATCTGACTCTCTCGCCCAAGGACTCATGGGTGGGGTTGAACCTGAATCGATTACTCTTGATATCATTCAGGAAATGGTTGATCGGATAGTTCTGGTTAAGGAAAAGTCAATTCTAGAGGCTATGCGAACTCTCTATGAGCAAGAGTCGTTCATAATAGAAGGTGCAGGGGCGGTGTCAACTGCAGCCATTCTTGAACGAAAGGATGAACTATCTGGAAAACAAGTTGTTGCTGTCCTGAGTGGCGGAAACATGTCTGAAGATGAACTACTCCCACTTCTGCAATAGACTGTACCAGTGGAAGGGTACCAATAACCTATTCTTTTATAATGAAGTCGAATTTTCAACAACCTATGAGGAGACGGACAAAAGGTCTCATTGTGGTTGCCATAATTCTGGTCATAACTATCCCCACGGTGTTCTTAATTCTGAATATGTTATACCCCCCACCTCCAGAGCCTTTTAGCTTGGACGACGCTCCTGTTGAAATCATAGCGATTAAGGAGGATTTGAAGGGAAAGCTGTCAGAAGGTACATTCTCTTGGAGTGATATGGATGACTTCATCACATTCTCCCAATATATCGCAGACAACTACCCTCTTGTTGCAGAATTGATAGAGGGTTGGGATCGCACCACGGTGTTCGATGTAGATAGTTCCGGATTCCTTTGGATGATTACTGAGAATGATGCCTTGACTATAGACATTGGTCCTACTCCTCCGACTGAATATGACATCCAGATTAATTTGAATTTAGAAACGATGGTTAAGATACTCACTCAGGATGAAACTGCAGTATCCTCATTTCAGAAAGGTAACCTAGATTTTACAGGACCCCTCGGTGATGCCATCAAGGTCGATCGCCTCACACAGATTATCGCTGCCACTCTGATGGACACAGACATAGATATTGTTGATACTCCCTTGGAGTTCATCATCACAGAGGACCAACCTGGTCTGTATGAGCCAGGACTTACTCTGATGCCCTGCATAGAGGTGAATGTTGACAATGGGTCTTCTACGTTTGGTTTCGGCCGTCTAGTTGTCTATGACTATGCTGGACGAGTAGTAGCCCAACTGGATGACACAGTCCACTGGATCCACAAATTCATTAACTCTACAACTGTCTTGATGGGCGGAGCTGAAGGTAATGCTGAACTCTGGAATTACAAGACAGGAGTGGTTGAAACTCTCGCTGTTCCTGGTGGTCATCATGAGATTGACTACAACCCAGAAACTGACACATTCCTAGTCCTAGAGAATGATTACTCCACAGAGATGTGGGATGGTCGATATGTCCTCTATGATATTCTGTCCGAATATGATCGAAATGGGGACCTAGTCTGGCAGTGGGATGGACGGGATGAATACCCCTTCAACTCAACTATTCACACAGGGCTTGGACTCAATGAAACATTCAGAGCGGGTGCTGACTGGATGCATGTCAATAGCTTCACCTGGGATAAAGAGAATGACTTCATCTACATGAATGTCAGAAACCAGGATACTATTCTCAAGATTGACAAGACCACTAAGGATATTGTCTGGTCTGCTGGTCGATGGGGTGACTTTACAGTACTGAACAGCACTGGTCATGAGGTTGACTCAATCTTCTTCCATCCGCATAGTCTCGAATGGATTGGCCCAAATCGTTTCATCATTTATGACAACGACTTCTATAATCCCGACCATCCAACAACTATGGTGTTTGGAAGTAACGAAGGATATTCTCGCATGGTCGAGTTTGTGATAGATGAAGATGATCAGACCATGAGAGAGGTTTGGTCTTGGGTTCCACAGAATGTTTCCTATTACTTCCAGGACTCAGGCGGAGATGCTGACAGGCTGCCGAATGGAAACTCAATTGGTATTTTCGGAACCAAAGCACTGACTAACAGTGTACCTGACCCAGTCATTATCACAGAGGTCACAACAACAGGTGAGATTGCATGGGAGCTCCGAGTTCCTGGTGAGAACCAGACCTTCTACTGGACTCACAGAGTTGAGCGATTCTACGATGCACCCCTCATCAACTTTGATAATGAAACTCTGGACATTGATGTAAACGCTGGAACTCTGTATCTCAATCTCACTACTTGGAACAGCTACAAAATTGATGGAATCACCTCCGGGACTTTGAAGGTCCTCGTCAATGGAAATGAACACTATTCCGAATCGTTTGATTTCCTGACACATTGGCAACCGAACTACATCGAGGTTTCTCTATCGGACCTACCTAGTAATGTGAACTATATTCAAGTCAGCGTTACAAATGATGAGGGGCTTGAAGGTTCTCTGTTGATTTACGGACAACTACCCAGTCCGCCACCAGAAATCAACATTGTCCTCCCACTGACGATTGGCATAGTTATTGCAGTCCCTGTAGTAATAGTAATCCTTGTCAAGAAAGGCAAGTTGAATCTCAGAAGAACATGAGCACTAAATGCCTATTATTTGGAACCTTCCTCAAGGATTCTTATGCTTGCAGAAATCCTAGACATGAACTGAGTTTCATTTGGTATCATGCCTACAAATGAAAGTCGGTTATTAATGGCTAGAATGGGTGCAGAGGCTCCTATGAACGCAGAGAATCCCTGGTCATCTAAAACGGTTGTATCTCCACTTCCCCGAAGTGCAGCGTTCAACCATTCTTTTGCATCATCCAGTTTCTCCTTGTTCTCGTAGTTTGCCCATCTTATACAGATACTCTCTCCAAACTTGACCTGTGCGCTCTCTAATAGGCGGCTGATTTTCTCCATTGGGTCGTCAGAAGCTAATTTTACAACGATTGTATCAGCCTTAGAAGCATCAACAGAAACCCCAGATGTTGAAGAATCTCCACATGCATCTTCGTCTTCCACTACTGGGTCAGCTTCTAGAATCCCAATACCTGCCATTGGTGGAAAGACTGTGATTGTGACCTTCTCTATGCACTCATCATCCTTCATAGTTGTCCCCTTACGTCGTTTCGGTAATATCTGTATGGTTGTCGCAAATGACATTCATAGTCGCGCAATCCGTATGAGATTATTGCATCTCTGTGAAGAATGTTGCCATCTAAAAGAACATCAGGTATAATCCAAAAGCCGCTAGAACTAAAGCGACTATGAGTATGAGCATAGAAATCGTATCCCTGTCAATCTCAGTTTCTTTACCCATGTCAATCTGAAGTGCAACTATCTTGTTCTCTAGTTTCCTCTCGTCAATCCGACTCGACATCACAGTAGCAAGCAACATGGCTACCGTGATTAGTCCCACACTGGACGATATTCTATCAGCCTCTGATTCTAGATGCGACACTTCATTCAACATCACACTAATCTGACTCTGCAATAGTTGAACTTGACTGAGAAGGAAGGACTCACAGAAGAACTCAATACCTATATTCTCAAAGATGAAGATCTCTTCACCAGTTTCTGGATCAACTGGTCGGAGTCCCTCTCCACGTGCTTGAATCATATCATAGGCGAAGAAATGTCCATAGTATTGTTCAGGGGTCATGACTATCACAGGTTCACCAAACTCTGTTTCAAAAGCTTGCCACATCTGCCACGTAATCGAGAAATTGTATCCCTCATTATCTTCATGTGCAATATAGTACGTGTTGGTACTTTGGTTGAAGTGTCTATATAGGTGGAGCACCAAGAGATTGTTTTGATACCCTTGCATTTGGATTAATGTATCGATGGTTCTCCTGAGATACACCTCTCTCTCTTCGGGTGTAAAACTCGCATTAAGCATTTCAAATTCTACATCTAGAAGCGTGATATCTGCTCGTAGATCCAAGCACTCCCTTACTCTGGTGACATCACGACCCATTATGTAGTATGCATGGTCCTCCATTCTCTCCAAATCATCCTGTAGCTCTTGCACCGTCTCCTTCTCATGAAGTGCTTGTGTCGCGTAGGTTTCTTGTAGGCTTCCAGTTATGAACGCCATTCCTGAAATCAGGAGCACAACAACCGTCGCCACTATTTGTGATCGTTCCATCCTCTCTTCACCTCGCATTCGCACACAGTACATCGACTATGTGACCTTGCATAATTGATAGAGCTAGGATATGTGAAGTGTGATTTCGTGCGAATGCAAAAAATAGAGTGGTTCTTAATTGTCATGCGTCTTATTGCTTAAACAACAGTAGTGTGGCAGACTGATAATTTCAGATTGAATGGACCTGAATTAGCCTTTAACTGAATACAATTCTTCAGTGTTTTATGAGATGCACAGATTGTTGTGTTGTTTTTTCTTCCTTACTATCACAACCTGCAAATGGTCGTCACATCTTTGTGAATAATCATGCCTTTCAAAGAAATATGATCTGTGAATTCTTTGAAATAGTGTTTATATAGTAGTAAACAGCGCCTATTCGCTGATTTATTTTATTTTGTTCCATTTCCTTGTGAAAAAATTGAATCCCTATCCTTTCAAAGAGTTACTAATATTCAGCATGAAGGTCGCATTCATTCCAGTCATAATCATATTGGTTATGACTTAGTCAATGGAAGGAGTGAGCAACTTGAAGAGATTTACATTAGTGCTATGCAGTATCATTGCACTGATACTAGTCCTACCTGCTACACATGCCACTATATCCAGTAATAACGAACTAAACTTTATTGGAGCCAGTGCGGTAGTTGGTGATATAGAGGTCACAGTTGATATTCGGCCGAATACACTAAGCTACCAAAGTAATGGTGAGTATGTGACCTGCTACATTAGACCCCCAGAAGGTTATACGGTTCATGATATTGATGCATCCTCCATCTTCCTTGAAACACTTCGAGCAAATCAGGATCATGTTGGTATCATAGATAGAGATTGTGATGGTATATACGAACTCATGGTCAAGTTTGGTCGTTCCGCAGTGCTTGATATGGTTGCTGGCTCAACTAGCTATATCGAACTTAGTGTATCTGGAAGTTTTGAGGATGGCGTGACTTTCTTTGGAACTGATACAGTTCATGTTTCCTGTATCATTCAGGAACGAACTCTGTTGAATCCGAGTGTAGCCTCAGATGTGGGCGATGTATCAGATTTTTCTGTAGCATATCAATTCGCAGGTGAAAAACCAAAACATTATGCTGTGATTGTTGGTATCAGTGATTACAAGGCAATTGGTGACCTAAGATTCTGTGATGAAGATGCCAATGATTGGTACAGTTATCTTTCAGAATTAGGGTATGATGAAATCACCGTTTTAGGAGATGACACAAATTCCTATCTCAAATATGATGGTTTAGCATCAGAGTACAATGCAAAACAAGCACTTTCCGATATGATCAGTCAGGCTGGTCCGCGCGATACTATTGCTTTCATTTCATCTGGACATGGTTCAGGTGATAGTCGAGGTGCAAGTCTGCTATGCATGTGGGATATAACCATGGGCGAAAATGGAGAAGATGGCTATTTCTGGGATTACGAGCTAGCAGCTATTCTTGAACTTTCAATCGCTGATCAGGTGTTCGTCTTTCTAGACCATTGTTTTGCTGGTGGTTTTGGTGAGGAATTCATGAGTATGTCCAATTCAAAGACAGTTTACTTCGCATCCACCTGCGACATAATGGGTATGGGTTGGGATGCTGCTGAGTACTGCAATGGATTATGGACTTACTTCTTCTTGGAGTATACACTCATAGATACTTTTGATTCAAATCCGCGAACAACAATGGAATCCGCGTTTGATTACGCCGCAGAAGCGTATCCGTATCCTCGAGGTGCGCATCATCCTCAGGAATATGATGGCGATCCAGACACACCGTTTCTTCTATGGTGAGCATCAGCTCACCATCCTTTTTCTATAACAAAGGCTCATCAGATCCAACCAATTAATCTGGACTGATATAATTGAGATTATTTATGGGCACTCAATACTCTACATCCCAGACACCATGCTCTTGAGCATAATCACGAGCTTGCTGAATATCCTTGAAACACTTTAACACATCATATGTGAAGTACTGCTGGTCTTCCCTGTCCAGTTCGATAATTGGTCTTGGATTCTCGCTAGCCTCCTTATAGATTCGAATCAGACAGAGCTTTTTCTTACCCTCTGTTTCAATGACCCGGATTATGTCCTCATAATCCCCTGAGTCACTGGTCATATCGAAAATGTTGTTGATTTCTATCTAATAATGTTCGGTGGATGTTTATTTTGTAATATCTCGACAAACTCTGCTACAAAAAACTCATGTGCAAAGCTAAGCTTCGTCACAGACAGTGTTGTCTTGATGAGTTTCGGAGAACCCTGAAGGAAGTCCTGAAGACAGCTGAAGCGCCAAGCATGAAGTATCTCAATGACTTGGTCATCTCAATGTTCCCTGACATCATAGTGACCTGAGTTCCAAAACACTGATGTGGAAGGACAGCTAAGGTATGTCGATTTCGCTGGTCTGAGGTTGTGAGAGTGAAGCCATTTGGGACAATAACCGCCTGCTTCCCACATGTGGATGAGGAAACAAGGAGCATTCTGCAATCGGTCATGGATGAAGCTAAAGATTACAATGAGTTTGCAGACGAGCTCTGTGAACGAGTATCCAAGGAAACAAGCCCCCCCTTGTTGAATTATCTTGCCTTTTATCATGCATTCAATCAGCAAAAATTCAGTCTAGTTCGAGAGCTAGAGAAAAAGGTCACAGCATCTGACCTGGCGAAACCCCTTGTGCACGTAACTCATCCATGGGGCGTCATTGACTGGGATGATTTCCAAAAATCTGTTGCATTGGCACTTAAAGCTGCGCCAAATGATTGGATTGCCTGTCACATCTATATGGCTTGGAGAATGGCTATTGAATCAATAGCAGTTTATCCTGAACGATTGACAGACTTGGAACCTTTAAGGATTCTTGAATCCAAGATTAAAAGTGATGAGGACTTCAGCTTCTTTCTTTCACCTCTTCAACACCTAAAAGCATGGGAAATGAGTCGAGAAGGCAAAATGGAGGAAGCAAAGACTTGGTATGATCGAGCAATCACTACTGCCAAGAAACATGGCCGTTCTGACCATGTTGCAGCAATACTCATTGATAAAGCGCAGATGATTAAGAATGTGAATTTCACTGAGGCTCTCAGCATCCTAAAGATTCATAGAAATGTCAGTGATGAGTTAGGTCTTGTCTTCACCAATGCAATGAATGATTTGATTCTAGGCTATATAGCTCAAGCTCGAGGGGAGTATGAAAAGGCAATCAATCATCTGGAGGATTTAGTCAAAGCCATAGGAACTCTTGGTTGGGACTCTCTAGCCAATTTTCAAACGTGTCAAATTGCACGCCAATACAATCAGATGCTTGATGGAGCTAGGGCTTTGGAGATAACGACTGATGTCTTGGAAGGTTATCAATCTCCTTCACCCTGGTATCCTTACATTCAACAAACCTGGGCTTTGATCAACCTTGACCGGCTTGATGAAGCCGCTCAAACCTTAGACCTCACGAGAGGAAAGCCTCTAAGGAGCGGAGGTGATTTGAGTCTTGGATACATTCATTTCTTTGATGGATTGCTGCATAAGAAAAAAAGTGAGTTTCCATCCGCCAAATTCGAATTGGAGCAAGCGCACTCTCTCTTTGGTTCTTTTCCTGGCATAAATCTGACACTCATCGAATTAACAAAAGTGGAGATTGAGATGTTCTCATATGGCGAGAAAGCGGCGAAGGTCGATGTTTCAGGTCCATGGATGCAAGCCTTGATTGAACATGTGGAAGAGAAAGACATCCCCGGAATCGCTGCTCAAGCAAATCTTCTGAAGGCAAAGTTTCGGTTCAAGCAAGGTCGTTCATCTGAAGCAAAGAAACTGGTCAAGAGAGTATTGAAGACCTCGGAAACCTCAGGTATGAACTATCTCAAAAATATGGTTGAATCACTACTACCAGAGTTGCTCGTTTCCTAGGTCTTTGCTTCTTGTTTGCACCAGTCACCCTTGATTGCGCTTAGATGGCCATTGTGGTGATTCAGATGTGCAAACATGTCAGCAATTGCATCGATAACACGCATGCCTTGGTAGTACTGAGGAACTTCGGGTCCCTCTAGTATACGGTTGAGCTCTTTGTCGGGAGTCTGCTCAAACCAGGCAATTAAATCACTCTCAGTTATGGCGTAGTAGTCATTGATTTCTTGGAGTGAAGTCCCTGACCAATCGCCTTTGTCATCACTGTCACCTCTGTAAGAATAAAAGAGATCTGGCTTCTTGGGAGGATTACTTTTGATCAGCATATTCAGGGTGTAGTCATAAGCCGCAGCCTGATGCGCGAGAAGCCATCCAATTGAAGACATTCCAGACTTAGGTCGATACGACAGGTCACTGCAACCTTCCTCTTTCAGGTTTTGAAGAACCCTCTCACGCCATGCCCTAGTGGATGTAACCAGACATTTGACCAACTCTATGACATTCATTTCCATCAAAATGTACCACAGGTTAGGTCATTTTATGCATTGGCAACAAAGCATTCCATGACTCAGTAGGACAAAGATGCAAGATATGCTCGATGATCTCATTGTTGCATGACTTCTATCCCTCATCCGTGCTAACTGAGTTAATATGCGTCGTTTCAGAGTCATGTCTATTCCGAGGTTTATATCATGGGTGTAGACTTTGACAAACTAAGGGACAAGGTCCTCGAAAAGATGAACAAAGGGAAATCTGGCGACGTCGGAAATGAATTGAGAAAGGCATTCGAAAAGATCGATTCTTCGGAGTTCCAGATTTTCGGTGAGATCATGAGGGATGCTATACTAGTGGATCCCGCAATGTTCTCAGAAAAAGCATACATTCTCTTTGATAAGATGATGCGTGCAAGGAAGGCTGACAAACTAGCTGAATTCGAGAGATACTTTGTCCAGAACTTCTGCAAACTACCTGGTGAGGAATTCTCAGTCATTTGTGATGGCTGGGTCGAGACTGGCAAGTCTGTGATCAAGGGTCAGGTCTTCGTATCAGACCATCGTATCATAGCAACTGGAGTACAAGAAGCTAAAAAGGCCAGGGTTAGTGGAGGCGGCGTTTTCGCATTCCTAAGCCTAATCCAGCTCGGCAGCTACATGTACAACAAATCGATTATGGAACAAGTGACCAAGGGAATCACCGATAGTGGGTTCCAGATGGTGAACTACGGTGTTCTCTACCCAATTAGGGGTGGCTACAACATCGAGCAGGAAGCCAAGGGATTCAGAGCAAAGCAGAATGACAGGGTCAACTTCCAAGTTGACGTACCCTATACAAATAAAAAGGGTCAGCAAGAGATTGCAGACCTTGACGTATCGGTTGTCGTCAATATCAAGGATCCTGAGATTCAGGCTAAACTCGATAAGGTTGAAGCTATTGTAAGGGCTCATGCAAAGCCTATGTAGTAGCAGTAATCTAGTTTCCTCCAAGCATGCTCTTCTTGTAGGAATGTGCATGTCTTGGAGTCCCTTCTTTCTATCCGAAGCTGTTAAGTGCAAACTAGAAGTGTAACACCTGAGTATCTCAGTTGAAATTTAGTCTATGGAATGACAGGTTACTGAATTGAACCATCTGGTGTTTACAATGAGGAGTGCATTCAACTGCTTTTCATGTTTAGGCCTGCTCTTTGTCATAGGAGGTGGCTATCTTGTCGCAGCTGAGATTTTTCTTGGGTGGGGTATGATTGCTGCATGGATTGGTGTGGTCGAGATATTCATCGGATTGATTCTGGTCATTGTGGAAGCTATTCTAACAAGACGATGGAACAAGAGGGTTGGCATAATCAAGACCCACGATAGAATTACAGTCCAAGAAGCTGCTGATAAGACTGGAACTACTCCTGATAGGGCGCGAAGCTTAATCTATGAGGCACTTTCTCTTGGGGAATTATCTGGTAGATTTGATGGTGAAGTATTTTCTAGTAAGTGAAATGACTATTTCAAATCCAGTGCCCATTTTCCATGGTTTACATTATTATCAAAATTCACCGGAAGGCTTTATAGGACGCCAAAAATTCTCCCCAATTGCTCTGGGTATTGGAGGTCATTCCCGGAGATTTTGATAGAAGGAAGTATTCCCCATGACTGTTGCAGTTGTAGGTGTTGGATATACTGATTTTCGAAGTACAACTCCCGATGTGTCCTTCAAGGAGCAGATGTTTGAAGCTGCTGTCAAGGCTTACACCGATGCCGGAGTGAGTCCTAGGAAAGACATTGGTAGCTTCATAACAGGGGCTGAGGATTATTGGGAAGGCTACTCAATTTTCGATGAGTTTGTGCCTGACCAGCTTGGTGCGACCCTCCGCCCAGTCTGTACAATCAGCGGAGATGGACTGCAGGCTCTGATGACAGGAGTCATGCAGGTTGAAACAGGGATGTTTGATCTTGTAGCGATTGAATCACACAGTAAAGCTTCGGATATGCTTTCATTCACTGGTATCGTGAGCCATAGTCTTGATCCAGTATATAATCGAAGCATGAATGTGAGTCCCTTCTTTGTTGCAGGACTAGAGATGAAAAAGTATCTCTCTGAAACAAAGACAACGAGGGAGCAATGTGCGCGAGTTGTCACGAAGAACAAAAAGAATGCGTTGGATAATCCATTGGCGGCTTATCCAGCTAATATGTCACTTGAAGAGGTCATGAACTCAAAGATGGTTGCTGATCCACTATCTCAACGAGACAT
>Ga0209536_100013435_pt1 | contig 11812 bp, 25 predicted proteins | sample DeeMarSeWOR28_12_FD_187461 | JGI IMG/M metagenome (GOLD analysis project Ga0209536, IMG submission 187461) | Marine sediment microbial communities from White Oak River estuary, North Carolina - WOR-2-8_12 (SPAdes) (version 2) | ecosystem: Environmental > Aquatic > Marine > Intertidal zone >...
AATTCGCCTTCACAAACAGCCGCATAAGCCAACAACGCCGGAATTGAAAACTTGTCATGTTCTGTGTCTAGCACGAAGTAAAAACATTTATCATGCTTCCCGCCGGGCTTTGAACTTCCGTCAAGACGTTCAACCCGATACTTCTCGTAAATTCCCCGATCTTTATCTGGCATTTTAACCTCCGCTAAAAAGGTTCTTTTTTGTTCAGCTCCCTCTTGATGCGCTCACGTTCAACGCTCACGATAGCAGTTGCAAGCCTTCCAAAATAGCTGTCGTACAACTCGCCGACGTATACCTCTGGAAATCTTGTTTTGTACCCGCCAAGCTCCAGCATGTCATTCGTTTTCTTGACAACAGAATTTGCTTCTTTAAACGAATGACCAAGATTTTCCACTTGCTTTTCTTGAAAGGCATCAATCTTTTTGACGCCATCAGTTACTGTTTCAATATCGACCTTGTGTTCTACACTCGCAACAGCAGGCTTGTCATTTTCGGTAGGCAGTTTTATCCCCGCCAAAAGAGGACTCTTGTCTTGGTACTTTCTGATGATGCCTAAAGCCCATTTTCGTTGTTTGAAGCTAATCTCGAAACTTGACCCAATCAACGTTTCAAATAACCCCGCCTCTTTCTCCGTAACTTCAACGGATTCTTCCCGGTCAATAATTGATAATGCTTCACGAATTTCCTCATCGGTCATACTTTATACCCCTTTCTAACCTGTTGATATTGATAAATAAAAATAAGGATTCTCGGATTTTTCGTATATAGACTCATTTGTTGTCATTTTTCACCTCTTTTAAATTCTTTATTCCCTCATTATAATGCTTGATCAGGCGATCCCTTACCGCATCAGAATCCAATAACTCTGAACGGGGGCGTTCTCCGAGATTAATGTCATCAACGTAATTAATGAGACACCACATACACTCACGATTTACGCAAAACAAAGAAACACTAGGATAATTCTTCAAATCCCCGTCAGTTTTCTTTGTTCTCATAGGCGAACCACATCGCGGGCATGGTTCAACGAAGAAAAACATCTTCTGGCTTAATCCCTGATTTCTCACAAACCGACAAAGCGACTTCTTCAATCGCATTGCGGACAGCTTTTGCAAATTTAATCTCAAGATTTTCCATTTCGCAACGAACGACTGTATTTCCTTCCGCATCAATCCCGCTTTTTTGTCTTACAACAGGACACGATAGATCAAACTTTAGTTTCATCCTTCACCTCTGCCTTTGCAAATTGTTTTATCCGAAAAAGGTAATCCCCCGTCTCGTAATCCCTCCGCCATTCCAGACCCCGTTTCTCACAGAACTCATTTAAGACTTCTTCAAGCGGGCGACTACAATCAAGTTTTCCCTGAATATCTGGCGGAATAGGTTGGTTTAGTAACGAACGATAAATTGCGAATGCCATTTCTTCGCTTGTCGGCATCGGCATAGAAACAAGAGCGTAACGAAGTAACGTATGCTTGGTAATGCGTAACCGAAAGCCCTCCAGTAAAAGAAACTCAAGCATTTTTTCATTTATTTTACTCATTTTGCGCTATCTTTCTAAAGCCCACCAAAATCTTGTTTTTAACTCTTCACAGGCTTTTTTAAATCGTTCAAGTACATCCTCCCCGTCACAACTTTTGCAAACCATAAAATTCCTTGTAAGCCCTTTACCGAACACCCAACGCCAGTAATCACCCACTTTAAAACGGTATCCGCACAGATAACAACGAAAATTCTTCTTATTTCCATTCCACGGAGCGTTGACATGCTCTTCAGTCGCTATTCTGGATTTTTGATCAGTAAAAACCATAGTTACGCTTCCTCATACACCCAAATTCCGTCATCAGTAACCTCGGCTTTATAAAACGTTTTAACGCGACAATTAGACGTAATTGGATCACCGGGCTTAATAATTTCCGGACTACCAAAAACCGGAAGATCATACCGATGGAGTGGAGCGCGAATAACATCCAACCGCATGAATCCCTCTTTTGTAATGAAAACGGCATTCACTTCCAATTTTGCATGGCGTTTTGCGCATTTTGCACAAAATTCTTGTAACTTTTTAATCAGGTGATCTCGGATGTTAATTACTTTGTCTTGCATTTATAACTCTTTTCTTTTACAAAGGCGGTGGCATCGTCTATGATACTCAAATCCGAATAAAGCGTCCTATTTCCCCCTCGCTTTCACTTTCTTCTGAATCTCATGAAAAAGATCAAGAACAGAAAGCTCTCTGGCGGGCTTCATGCTTTTTATAATCTCTTCAATATCCCCCTCGACCCGTTCAAAATGTGACGCCCCGACTTGAGCTACAAGATGCGCCGGACCTTGCACGGTCGTTGAAAAGCACCCACGGGGTATGGAATAATTATCAAACGTAACTTCAACATTCGTAGCGTGAGGGTTATGCAGTAACACGGCATGATCGTAGAACGTAATTAACATCCTACGACCATCCGCATAAACATGAAAAAAATCGTGGTGCTTATGGATAGACATTGAGTTCATCTACCAAGTCCTCCAACGGCATATCCAACAGTTTCTGGAATTTCTCTTCCAGCATAGCAACGGTCTTTTTCGCCTGTTGAACTTCAAGATAGTATTCTTTCAACTTGTCCCGCACTGCTTCTGCCCGGTCTTCCTGAATCTCCTCTTCAATTTCAGGAATTAAATCTGCGCCTTTCTTTTTCACTCTACACCTCCCGGTTAAAATTATTCCTTCCCTCTTTAAAGTTCTTCCTTGATAACTTTTGTAAACCTTTCAATCATTTCGTCAACGGTCACTAACTTTCGTTCGACAGCATCTTCAATTACGCCACGTGGACAATCTTCATCTTCTTTACGGTCGTAAAACAACAGAGATGAAACAAGGTCTTCAACTAAACCCAGAACATGATCATGTAATTTCTCATCTGGGACTGTCAAGCACTTCATAGAAATATCACAATAACTTTTTCGTTGAAAATTCGTCATACAGACCTTTGCGTCCTCTTTGCTATGAAAGACAAAACCTAATTTTTCGTTCGTAACCGAATCATATCCTTCAACGAACCACTTATGTTCAACTTTACTCATGCCCCTCTACCCCCATGTAATTTTGCCCAATAAGGGCAATCCGCACCTTCTTTTTCTTCTAAAAACTTATAAAGAAAGACACACGAATCCCGCACACCATGATTGCTTGGATCATTTTGACAAGTCTCGCAGCTTCGTTGTTCGCTTTCTAAATCTTCCGGTAACTGTTCAAACTCTTTCGGTGTTTGTTGAAACTCCCCACTCTCCGGCGATTTTGGTTTAAATTCATTCCCGAAGCTATCTGTTAGTGTGATCTCCGCATTTTCAAACCCCGCCTCCATTGAGTTTTCGGCATAAAATCCCTGAACGGTTTTATTGTTGAAGGCAGGAATTTCAAGGTCAGGATTTGTTTTTTGCATTACCCACCAGAACTTTTCTTTCAGAACAGCATATTTTTTCCGCCAAAAATCCCTTTCCCATGATGTTTTAAGAACATAAACGTCCTGATGGTTCGCGCATAAAAACTCTAATTCTTTCTTGCCAGACTTTACCTTTCTCTCGCACCACTCTTCAAACTCTGCAAACTCGCCTTCCAACGTTTTCAACTGGCTTTCGCTAAGACTAAAACCGGCAAACTCGCCTTCAACAGCATGTGGAATTGCCGGGTGTCTGGGATTCGTGTTTAAATGCACCCATGTACCCTCTTTGTTTTTCCCCACATAATCTCCGCAACCGCACATAAAATCAGATTTTACTTTCTTGTCTGTCATCTTTTACCTCCGGCAAAAACTTTTCACACCACGCGCTAAAGTGATCAAACCACGCTTCCGCAAATTCCTCGCAACCGTCACACCGAAAAGACACTCGTTCAATTTTCTTTGGAATTATAAGAGACTGCCCCGTGAGGAAATTGAAGTCACCGCAAGAGGGACAAATAACCTTTTGTTGATACGTGAAAACTCGTATTTCGCTGTTCTTTTCCTTCACTGGTCTCTCTACCCTCGGAACGAAAGAAGATTAAATACAGGCGAGCCTCGTAAGCCTATGACCTATTTTAACCAGACTTCTGAACCGTTTTTTCTTGATGCAGTAAAACATCCGCTACAACGGGATCCATCCCGATAGTCGGCAAAAACTCTCGGAGCTTTTTGACCCTAGTATTCAAAGCCGTTTGACGTCGGCTTTCACGGCGAGCTAAACGCCGGGAAAGAACTTCCTCTTTGTTCGCTGGAACATGACCCTTGATCAAGCCCTCTTCAATAGCAAGCTTCCAGCCATTCTCCTCGCCCCTGATAAAATTCGCAATCGCCCGTTTACGAGCCCACTTCCCGTCAAGCCGGATATTATCGAACCATTCCCGGCGGGAACAAAAGGCAATCCCATAGTAAGAAGCGATCACAGTGCTCCCGCGACGTTCGTAAGTTAAAACAACGCCGTCAGCAAACCGTGGAACTGGAGTCTTATGCTTCTTGAGCGTTTTTTCATACTCGGCGTTGATCAACCGCTCTAATTCTTCAACGTGATCCGTCACCGCTGTTTCATTAAAAAAGACGGGCTTCCCGAAAGGCTCAGGATTGTTAATTGCCCGAAAACGTTCGGTGGTTTTATCGATCTTAAAAAAGTAATGCGTTAAAGTTGCTCTACCCATAACTTTACTCCTCGTTTAAATGTTTTCTAATTACCCCGGAAAAGGACATCCTAACTCTCTGAAACAAGTAGCACAAAGCCGAAGTTCCTTTTCCCTTTTAAAGCTATACTCAAACCCGCATCGTGGACAAAAAGTTTTCTCGTGTTCTTTTAACAACGCCAATATCTTGCGGGCTTCAACGCGATCACTTTCCTGCTCTTCGTCAGATAATTCTTGATACGGCGTATTCATCTGGGTATGCCATCTTTGCACAAGACCACTTGGAATCGTAACATAATCGGGAAACCCCGTGTTCACGCTAATACTCGGCGAACTTGAAGATTTACTGAAAAGGTATTTCATCCAGCCAGACCATGCGCTATGCGCGTATTCCGCCAAAAGCTCCACTTTTTCGTTCACAGATTTACCCATTAATCTCCCTCCAGCAAGACATCGACTGCGTCTTCGAGAATATCCGTTTCAATTAACAGCCGTGTCTTCTTTTGCGCGTACCCACGCGAATAAACAAACCACATTTCCTCGCCAGAATCATAAACCAGCCATCTGTCCCGGTAAGTTACCCTAATGCCCTCTTTCGCTTTCATTGCCGTTATCAGATTCACTTTCCATTTCCCCCCTGAACAAATTTAACAACCTTTTCGCTTTCTTTGAATGCCTCCCGTAAGCCGATCAAATGCATCTGGCAAAAATAAGGAATGATCTCGCCGACTTGAAAGACCCATTCGTAAAATTCGCTTCCGAACACCTCGCACCCATTGTCATTTACCCATTGATACCATTCATCTCTGTTATGGATAGCATTCCAGCCGAACAACTCCTCAAATCTAATCCGTTCTTGACCTTCGCATTCGTCCTCGTCATCTTTGAACGATTGCTCTAGGCTTTCTTTAGCAACATCGGCGTCCCAATCAAACCATTTATAGCACGCCCCTCCCTCGGACGCACGACATTTTTCGTGAAAATAACCTAAATTTAATCCGGAAATCCATAGCATTGGCGCGTTTTCACTCCAGCTATAAGTGGCTTCGCCAAGATCACCGTACACAAAAAGGAATCCTCCGTGCCTAATGTACCAGAGCGCATCTACAGAAGTCCCCGGTTTTTTAAACGTGAGCATCTCTAGATTCTCCCTCACTTCGCTGTATTCGGCAACATGCTTGCTAAACCGTTCAACAATTTCCTCGGCGCGTTTCTTGTAATCCATCACCCGTTCACTTTCTATTCGTTATATTTCGCAAGAGCATTCATCTCTTTAATCAAGCCCTTTTTCATCTTGGGATCATCCGTCTGTTTGTAAAGCTGGTGTAGATTCCAACGAACGCGATCAATCTCATTCCATGCCGAAAGGCGCTTAAACACTTCTGCGGTAACAATCCTATGTTTGCAACCGACGCCGTATTCCTCCATGAAGGCGCTATCATCTAAACCCTGTTGGTAAGCAATCCCCTCCGCCTCCGTGGAAAACTTTCGTTCAGCAAGAACTCCTTTTTCTTTCGGGTCTTCAAAGGCGATTTTATCATAACTCCTGTCCGCAATCAGTGCTAACAACTCTCTCCCAAAAGCAACAAAAATAACGTCATCGCCGGATCCGACAGAATGTACAAACTTTTCGTTTGCAACAAGAGCGCTCTTTTTCGCAAGAGATTCAATCATTTGTTCAGATTCCTTATCCATTGCTGTTTGAAAATCCTGCCGTTCTTTAATTCCACCTTTGTCGTCAAACTCCACGGAAGCCGACGGAAGGTTCGCAAAAACGACATCCGAAAAGGCTTTTCGGACACGGTTTACCCGTTGATCCCCGGATGGTTCAAAAGAATCAAGCTCAATGAATCTTTTATAAACGGGGATTAAGGAAATCCCGTAAGCCCGACACGCCTTTTTGATCGGAACAGCTTTTTTTTCGATAAGAATTTTTGAGCGCAGAAAGAAGGAGAGCAGAGAAACGTCGTTCAGTGAACCTAAAGCAGACAGCCTTTCCTCTGCAAAGAAAACGGCATCTGAAAAAGACATTCCATTTGTGATGTTATTCTGAATATCTTTCGGGCGAAGTCCTTTCTTTTTCGCGACAGATGCAACCGTTTGAATTCTCCCAGAATCAATAAGTTCTGAAAACCTCCCCACGGTGGCATTGAAATTCCGGAGGACTTCCATGTATGAAAACTTTTGATCGCCCACGTAAAAAACAGAATGCGGGGTAATTCGCCAAGTTTCCTTCTTTTCGCCCCCCTTTTTCTTTACGTGTTTTTTTGACTTTCGGCGACGCAAAGGCGTATTGATAGCCTCCTCCACAGACATTCCAGAACGTAACCGGGATTTTAAGGTGGACTTTTTGATAGCAAAGGTCTCGCACAACTCCCTAACAGTCCACTCCCGCCCATTATATTTGTAAAGTCGGCGAGTTACTTGCGTATGAAAAGCTGTGTTAATGGGAGTTTCAATGGCGTCTTTAATTGACCATTTCCGCTGAATAACTCTGGAAGATAAAGTCGAAACGTTCATGTTATACTTCTTTGCTGCCTGCGGAAAAGTCAACCATTCTCCCCCATAATAAATCTCTCTGGTATCATCAACGATACGCATTCCCTCCGGCAAATCAGAATGCCGAACGGTTTTTTGTGGAGTTTTCTTTTTTAAAGAGGTGTCGCCTAAAGCCTCTCTTAACCCCACGCCACACTTTTTGACTAACTCTGATGAAGAAACTCCTTCTTGAACACAGCCTATAACTTGATCTTTTGGCATTTTAAACCTCCTGCGAAAAATAGTTTGAAAAATTCTCTATCTCTTTCCTTACGGATTCCATAAAAAAGGCAGGCAATCAGAAGTTAAAAATTACTGAGCCGGGTAACGTTGCGGATCAAAATGATCTATTGTTTTCCCAAGATCATTAAGCAAAAACAACTCCCCGTCAAAGAAAATAGTAAACTCTTTCCCGTCATTATCGGCACAACGGGCTTCGTAAAACTGAATTGTCTTCTCCATTCTTTTTGCTAGAGCTTCCGCATCCATTTTAAGTACCTTTTCCATTACGGCTTCTCCCGGTTGTACCGTAATATGCGCAGTAGCTTCAAGCACCTCCTCTTCGGAAAGTTCTGGACCGGTGTAGTGTGGAGATAGCGGATTTTTGGATGGGTCATATTCGTAAGTCTCAGGGGATTTCATTCCCTTGCGACCATCAACCTCGTCCCATGTAAAACTTTCGGAAATCAGGACAACGTCATCAACCCGGAAAACACGACGCTGAAAATGTGAGAGGGTTTCTTGCTTACGGTTGGACAAAGTCATCCGGGCGATGTGGTCAATAAAATGCCAGTTCTCGCCCTCTTTGCTAGAACGAATCTTTAAAATCATCTTTCTTTCTCTCTCTCTATCTGTCTATTGCCTGCCTGATCATGAAAGTAACAAAAAGAACAAACTTTGTCAAGCCCCTCAAGCAAACTCAATGTCATTCTCAACGTCTTTCCCCCACGCTAACCATCCCTCTGCTTTTTCCCGTGCGAAAAGCTCTACCCGTGACAAATCCCCGAAAAGCTGAACAATCCTTTCCCGAACTTCGTCTGGCTTTTGGCTGTGTGCCCTACGCCGAGAAAGAACGACCTGCCTTACTGACCGATCAACCCTTTGAACACCCCTTCCTTTTGAGCAAAGCAAGCAAATTTCTGCATTTGACCGCGTATAGTATCCTCCCCCCATAAACAAATCTGAAAGCCTTATTTCGCTTTCCTGTGAGAGACGGTCACACCCCCCGCGCTTGTTCAATTTAATCCAGACAAAACCAACGGTCTTAAACTTGAACCCCCACGCATCAACAACGCCGAACGACTTCTGCAGATAAGGAAACGTCGTCCATAGAAAAAGGACACTGTCTTTTTCCGCAAGCTCCCCGACGGGTAATTGTTTAATCTGGTCTAGCGTCATTGTGGAGTAATGAATATCCGCGTTCCGCCATACCTGACAATCAGGGCGAAAACGCTTGCCGTCTTTTGGAACTGAATAGGTTTTAAATTTCCACGGCGGATCCGCTAAAATGATCTTAAACTTCTCCTCTACCACAAGACCTCCCTCTTTTTCACATTTTTCCGAGTTTTCCCCACGCCCCTTTATGACGTTCCAGAATACTATCTAAAAGCCGATCAAACTCCTTTTTAACAAGCGTATGCGTGGACGAACAAGTACAGCCAGCATAAGGCACGCCGGGATTTTTTTCATGAAACAAGCAGGTATGATACTCCGTTTTTGTTTCATATTCAGCGGGATTGAAAGGAATCAACATCGCTAATCCTCCTTGAAATCACTTTCGTTATCTAGCCATGCGTCCTGTTCGGACCACCCATCCTCAGTAATCAAGAAGGATTGGTTGAACTCTTCCGAAAGAGATTCGCTATCTCCTTGAAAAACAACGCCATGCGGACTCCAGACCTCATAACCGGGCTTTACTTGCAGAGCAAAGTTACCTCTGGAATCTGTGGTTTCTTCAACCGGAAAGCACGCAGGGTCATATTCGAGAGACTGAAACAAGGCTTTTAACATAGTGTTAAACTTTGATAAAGACACGTTTGCGTTACAAACAACGGACTTTGTAGGCAGATCAAAAACGACTGCCTTAGAATCTCCGTCTAAAGCCTCAGCACGTCGCCGAACAAGTTCCTCTCGGATACGCCCCGCAACATCTGACAAATCGGAGGATGAGACAAGATTAAAGTCTCGAAATTCTAAAAACGAATTTAATTTTTCTTCTGGCATAAAGCACCTCACAAAACGACTTAAAGCATTAGTTCGACTGTTAAAGAAATTTTATTACTGCGACCATTCCTACTCCCAAAGTTGTAAATGTAAAAACGGTCAAAAGTCACCTGATGAAGCCCTAAAATAGCGGGCAATTCTTCGGGGGTGCAGTAAGGCTTAAAACGAATTTCATCACAAGCAAGTTGCCATGAAACTTCTCCTCCGGGATCAAACTGCTCCCTTACAAAAAACAAAAATTTTTCTTTGAAGTGGTGAAATGTAAGAAATAAGGCGACTAAAAGGGCGTCAGGGCAAGAAACACCACGCGAAATCCAATCTACAAAACGATTGATATAGTAACAAAAGATCGCCGGGTTTTTTTCGACAAAGGACATCAGCGTAAAAAACTTCCACTCGTTGAGCTTTGACGTCCAATCTTGAAAGCCCGCTGGTCTGTAGTGTAAACACCTCGCTTCCATTGTTTCTCGCCTTCCTTTTCACTTGCTATGAAACAAATCCCATTCTAAAACTACCCTTTTCGCGCTATTCTGAACTTTTTTTAAGGTTAACAAATTACACGGACAATGCCAAGCAATAAAAGAAAAAAGATGGATCCGTCTACTCTTCCACTCCGGCTCAAACAAGGTATAACACACCTCGCACCGAAACATGTGCTTCCCGCCGAAAGGACAGCCCCCGGCGGTTTTATCAGACATTGTATGATCGTCAAAGGTCAACCATTCGCGAATACAAACAACATCAGATTCTGGCAAGGAAGCAATAATCCTAAGAACGCCGTCCATGTAAACAGCCATGAGGAAAACCCTTTCAGAAAACCTAATCGTTCAAAGAATGAAGCCCCTCGCTCATCTTTAAGAGCTTTGCTCTGTTCTCCCCGTTTAAATTATTCCTTCCGGAGACTAGATCAACAGCCTCGGATAAGCTGGTTCCGCTTGAAACAAGACGCCGAACATCCTCGCAAAGTTCATTCATCCGGGCGCTATAATCCGTTGAATCCCTGTCTATCACACTTCTCACCTCCCCTCACTTCTCTTCACGCCACATTCTATCCATTGTAGCAAAGTATTCACGCAAACAAACACCGCAATGACGACATTCAAAAAAGCCTTCTTCGCCCTCAATACCGCAGGAAGATACCCATTTGTTAAAGCGATGACGCCACATAATACTTTCCCATGTTTCAGTGCGCAAGACCCAATAATCGTTTAAAACCTTTTTTTTGTAAATATAAAAAGACCTGTGACCCTCTGGGATAGTCTCCTCATAGTAACGCATAAAGGTCAAAACTACGGGAACTTGCCTCTCGGCATAAAAAGAAATAGCCGGGTTCACCACGGATTCAACATTCCATGTATTAACCCGGATCCGAACAAACATTAAATTTATCGGTGGGTCTGCCACGCGATGAAAGTCCACGTCCGTCATTTCTGCAGGATTCACCGTCAAGACAAAAGGCATCCCGCGATACCTTTCAAAATTCTTCGCGATTGATGTGTTGAAAAACAACTGGATTCGACCCCGGCAACGCTTTTGTAAAAAATCTCTTGTGGCATCAGCCCCGTACCGCCATTTCGCATCCGGTTCAAGAAAGTAACTATCATGCCCGTCATTCACCCGAATGATATGCCAGTATTCAATGTCATCAGGGATATTGGGCACGTTTTCTTGAAGTGGCTCAAGGTACGAGCGCCCTCCCTGAAAAAAGCAGTCGGCACATTTCTGGGGACATTCCCCCGTTTGTGGAATAGCGCAAAAAACTCCGCTACCCTTGATTTTAGGGTTTTCAATATAAGACATTCCTATTCCTCCAGCTCAAACTTTCGGGAGTTTTCCCTGCCCTCCAGATTAAAATAAAGAGACAAACAATCGCCCTTTAACTTTCGTTCTTTCCCGAATTTTGTAATAGCTTCCACGAGAAAAGACGTAAGTTCCACAACGAACTCCTTATCCGCTTCCGTGGCGTCGTTCCGAAAATAAGGGTCAACCTCAATCATTTTGGTTGAAACCGTTTTCGTGACCATTTTAGAATCAAGCATTGTCCGACTTCCGTTATTTACCTTTATTATGACAGCACCCAAGACTCCCCCTTTCTTAAATTGTTAAAGAAGTGTTTATCGTTCCGCCCTGTGGGATTTGCGGATATGACCGAGTATTCCATTTCCATACCGCACTTTCCAGTTTTTGTGTGGGGTTATCCCCGCACCCATGAAACGAAATGCCGCAATGTGTACACGTAACACACCTGACGTAAGGAAAAAGACGCCGAAAGCCCATCCTTACTTCAGCCCCGCTAATTTCTATACTAGGAAGATTGCCACGAAACGGACAGGGTTTCAAGCCCTCTTCCAGTTCCTTTAAAACTTTTTCCGGCGTATCAGGCAGGCTTTTAATTACAACATTACC
>Ga0209536_100013436_pt1 | contig 11812 bp, 8 predicted proteins | sample DeeMarSeWOR28_12_FD_187461 | JGI IMG/M metagenome (GOLD analysis project Ga0209536, IMG submission 187461) | Marine sediment microbial communities from White Oak River estuary, North Carolina - WOR-2-8_12 (SPAdes) (version 2) | ecosystem: Environmental > Aquatic > Marine > Intertidal zone >...
CCTTCAGCGCCACGGGCCGGTCCAGCCGGACGTCCTGTGCCAGGTAGACGATCCCCATCCCGCCGCGACCGATCTCGGCCTCCAGGGAGTACTTCCCCGCAAGCGCCTCCTGCAGTGCGAAGAACTGGGGATCGAGTGGTGGCTCCGGGGTGGTCATTGGGATTCTGCTTCCGGCTCCGGGTCGGGCAGTAGAGGATAGATCGTCGACGCGACGTGGTCGGGCTGTGACGCGCGCCACCGGACGGCATGGCCCCGCACGGGGCGGTGTCCCTACCGCCCCTCCGGGTCGAAGTCCTCGATCATCCAGGCATCCGACACCGACTCCGTCACCACGCAGAGCAGGGCCAGGCCCTCGGGACGCTCGGCGGGGATGCACGCGGCATCGTCGAACGGAACCGTGGCGACGACGCGCCCCTCGCCGCCGGAAGCCGGGACGAGGAGAATGTCGTCAGTGCCATACACCCGCACGTACACGGATTGGCCGTCCGCCGCCCATCTCAGCGGGATGATCGCCCCGGGGTACACGAGCGTCTGTGAGGAATCCCCCGGGGAAACGACCCGAAGGCCCGGTCCTCCTCGTCCGAGCGGTCGATTCCACATGAAGGCAACACGTTCCCCGTCGGGGGAAAAGTGGGGAACCCCCACGAAGCCCACGGTGTCGTTGGCGAGGAGCGGCTGCTCCGCCTCCGTCTCCGGATCGAGCAGGTGAAAGTCCCGGTCGCCAGCCCGGGCATACGCGATGCGCGTACCCGGTGCCCATGCGATGCCGTTCTCGCCCATCTCGGTCCTCTCGTAGGCGCGGACCTGGCCGCGCTCGAGGAGCACCGTTTGCACGATGACCCTGCCGCCTCTTCGGGCGCCGAACGCCAGAGCGGCCCCATCGGGAGACCACACCGGACCGGTCACGGCCCCGACCAGCGACGTTACCTGCCTCGGGGTCCCGCCGCCGGTGGGGATCACGTACACGTCCCCCTCCGTTCCCTGGAACTCGACGTACGCAATCCACTCGCCGTCGGGGGAGAGCTGAGGCAGCGATTTCCGGGCAGTACCGTGCGTGAGCTGCACGGCGGCTCCGCTTGCCGTAGCCAGCCACACGTTCGAGTAGCTCTGCTCCTTGGTGAACACGAGCGTGCGGCCATCGCCTGCGAGGCTCAGCCCGGGATTGAAGGTGTCGTGAGCAGCGTCGAGCCCAACTTGCAGCACTTCGGGAGTGCCGCGGGGCCGTCCGTCGGGCGCGACGCGCAGCTTCCGCAGCTCATCGCCGCGCAGGTAGTAGACTGCATCCCCAGACGGTGACCAGCGGGGCCCGGCCAACAAGACCGTGTCCCGCACCAGTCGATGCCAGTCGGAACCGTCCACCGCCACCGTCCACAACCCCCAGCTTGGCGGCGACTGCACGGTGGACGCCAGGGCAATGAACCTGCCGTTTGGAGACCAATCACCCGAATACAGGAAGTTCCCGACGGAGTCAGGCGTCGCCACCGAGCCGGTGTCATGGGTGGCGAGCGTCGTGAACCTGATCGGGTTGATGCCATCAGGTTTCGCTTGCCACCAGTTGGCCACCTGCGATCCGTCGGGTGCCCAGACGACGTTCGCATTCACTCCGGGAAGTAAACGTGGTGGACCACCCAGCCGGGGGTACGTCACGGTCACGTTGCGCCCGGTACTATCGTAGCCGGCATACAGCAGCGAAGCGCCGTCCGGTGACCAGCGGAGGGACGCGACACTCGTCCCGATTGCAGCGGTCTCGATGACCGTTCCGCCCTCCAGGTCCTTCACGAACAGCCGATTCGGGTCGCCCTGCTCCACATAGGCCAGCAGCTCGCCGTCGGGCGAGATCTCTGTCCAGGTCACGTTCCCGGTGAACGTGAGTTGGGTGTGACGTGCGGGTGACGCGATGCCTGGGCCGCCGCCTCGCGAAAGGAACCATGCAGTCGCAGCGATGATGATGACTGTGCTCGCTGCTGCGGCCGCAACGTTCCTGCGAGAGAGCACGGCTGCCGCACCGCTCGCCGGTCGTGCCCCGGTCGGTGTGACGCCTCCGCTCGGCGTGGCACAGGCCTCGAGCTCGGCCAGCAGCTCGCCCGCCGTATCCCACCGGGCGGTCGCCGTCTTCTCGAGGCAGCGCATGACCGCCTGCGACAGGCGGGCCGGCACGTTCGGGCGAAGCTCCGTCAGCGATCGCGGTTGCTCCAGGAGGTGGGCTGAGAGGATCGCCCGCGCATTGTCCCCGGTGAACGGCGGCTGGCCCGCCAGCATCTCGTACAGCACGCACCCGAAGCCGTACAGGTCGGTGCGGTGATCCACGTCGCCGTCGCTGGACGCCTGCTCCGGGCTCATGTAACCCGGCGTGCCGATCACCGCGCCCGCCTGCGTGAGTCGGGCGTCACCGGCCGCGCTCACGGCGCGTGCGATGCCGAAGTCCGTGACGACCGCGTGATCGCCTGCCAGCAGGATGTTCTCGGGCTTCACGTCACGGTGCACCACGCCCTGGCCGTGCGCGTAGTGCAGCGCCTGCGCCACGTCCCGCGCATACGTCAGCACCTCGTCGAGCGGCAGCGGTCCCGTCCGCTCGAGCCGGGTCCTGAGGGACTCGCCCTGGATGAGCGGCATGACGAAGTAGAGCCGGCCCTCGGCGGAGCCCGAGTCGTGCACGGGCACGATGTGGGGATGGGTCAGGTTCGCGGCGATCTTGATCTCGCGCAGGAAGCGGTCCGCCGCCGTGTGCATCGCCAGCTCGGGATGCATGACCTTCACCGCCACGTCCCGCTCGTGTCGCAGGTCGCGCGCCCGATACACGGTGGCCATGCCGCCGGAGCCGATCTCGGGGCCGAGCCGATAACGATCGACGAACACCTCGGCGAGGCGGCGCGAGGACGCTGCCGCGACGGGCTCGCTGCGCTGCCGCACGGCCGCGATGAGGGCTTTGGTTTCCGGTGACGGCTCGAGCTCGAGCTCGATGGCCATTCGCCGGGCGAACGTGTCGTACTCGCGCACCGCGCCCGCGCGGTCGCCGAGCCCGTCCAGCAGCGTGATGACGCGCCGCAGCAGGCGTTCGTCCAGCGGTGCCAGGTGCCTGGCGTGGCGACTCCAGCGGCCCGCCTCGACGGTGTGCCTTCGCCCCGCTTCCTGGTCGGCCAGCTCCCACGCGGCCGCGGACGCCTGTTGCCTGAGGTGCTTGCGCCGCTCGTCGAGCCAGCGCTCGAACTCCGGAGCGTCCGCCACGTACAGGCCCTCGAGCAGGTCCCCCCGGTACAGCTCCAGGGCCGCGGCCCGATCGCCCCGGGCCAGCGCGTCCTCGAACGCCGCGACGTCGCACCGGAACTCCGCCGACAGCGCCACCTCGTCATCGCCCCGCGTCACCACCACGGCGTCGCCGAGGGACTGCCGCAGGCGGTAGAGCGACTGGCGCACGGCGCTGCGCGCCCGGTCCTGGCTCAGCTCCGGCCAGAAGCACCCGATCAGCGAGTCCCGCCGCTGGAAGCCGCGGCCGGCGCCCGCGCCGAGGAACGCGAGCACGCCGAGCAGCTTGGGCCGGGCCAGCACGGCCTCGGTGTCGGTGCCTGCGGGGCCCACGAGCTGAGCCGGACCGAGCGCGCGGAACTCGATCATCGGTGGCTGGACCTCCCGGGAGACGGCGGGGAGACAGGGGGGAGACGCGGTCCCTCTATCCTGCCGCAAAGGTAGGACGGCCGCGAACGGGGGGCAAACGAGTCCCCATTTGAGAGGAGGCACCATGCGACGGACACTCACCCTGGGCGGGATCGCCCTCGCGCTCGCCATGGGGACGGGCTGCGGTGACGTGGAGTTCAATGCCCCGGACTGGCCGGGGTGGCAGACGCCGGACGACCCCGCCACCCAGGTGCGCGTCAACTGGGAGTGGCGCGGTCAGGTCGCCGCGGGACAGCAGGTCGAGATCAAGACGCTCTTCGGGGACGTCCTGGGTGTGCCGACCGCGGGCAACGAGGTGGTGGTCAAGGCCACCAAGATCGGCCGGGCCGGCGCCGTGGATGACGTGCGCATCGACGTCGTGCCGCACGCGTCGGGTGTCACGATCTGCGCCGTGTACCCCGACGTGCCGGGGCACGCGCCCAACAGGTGCGCGCCCGGCGACGGCGGGAACATGACCGTGTGGGACGGCGGGCGCGGTGTGGTGCGGGTGAACTTCGTGGTTCACGTTCCGGACGGGGTGAACCTCATCGCCAAGACGCTCTGGTAACCGAGCCGCGATCGCAGCGCCCCCGTCCGGTGTGGCCGGGGGCGCTGCGATCTGGTGGCGCGTTACCCTCCCCGCCTCCCCAGGAACGCCCGGTTGACCATCGCGGCGACCTGAATGTCCTGAATCGCGACGCCGGTGAGGTCGGCGACGGTGATCTGGTGATCGTCCGTTCTTCCCGACGTCGGGTCCTGTATGACCGCGCCGAGCTCGCGGATGGCGCTTCGCTCCAGCAATCCGTCCTGCACGGCATGGAAGCACTCGCCGTGGTCCACGCACTGGGCGATGCTGTCCGCCACCACCACGTCGGCCTTGCCCAGCAGCGCCGCTTCCAGCTCCTGCTTCCCGTGATCGTCGGAGCCCACGGCCGTGATGTGCGTTCCCGGCCGCACCTGGTCGGCCCGGATGAGGGGCGCCCTGGCCGACGTGGTGGTGACGATGAGCTCGCACTGGGAGGTCAGCGACTCGATGTCGGGTGCCGCGCGCAGCTCCAGGCCCCTCCCTTCCAACCGCTCGATGAGCGCACGGACCTTGGTGGCGTTTCTCCCCCAGACGACGCAGCTCCGGCAGTCGACCACGTGGCGCAGCAGCTCCAGCTGCAACGCCGCCTGCACACCGGTCCCGACGATGCCGATGTGGCTGACGGTGGACGGCGCGAGGTGTCTGGCCGCGACGGCGCCGGCCGCCGCCGTGCGGATGTCAGTGAGCCAGCCCTCGTCCAGCAGCACGAGCTCCAGCGCTCCGGTCCGCTGGCTGAAGACGAGAATCACGCCGTTGCCGACCGGCAGGCCCAGTGCCTCGTTCCGTGGGAAGGCCGAGGCCAGCTTTACGACGTAGACCTCGCCGCCGGTGACGAAGCCGTACTTGAGGTGCACGTCGCCCGGCGGATCGTCGAGGTGCAGGAATCCCACGGGCGGCACCTGCACGCGGCCCTGGGAATAGAGGACGAAGCCGGTCTCGATGTCGTCGATCAGCTGCGGGATGTCGACCAGCTGTTTGATCTCATCGAGCTGCAAGACGGTGGTCACGCGAGCGTCTCCGGTGTTTCGCCGCTCAGTACCGCCAGCTCGTCAAATCGGCGCCCGGCGGCGCCGCCTGCTCGATTCGCTCCAGGATCCTGGGCACGTACATCGTGTTGTAGCGCAGCCTTGAGATGTGGTTGGGGTTCGCGTGGTCGCCGTTCCAGCAGTGCTCCGCCCGATCGCCGTAGTCCACCACGCCGGCGAAGTAGGGATTCGTGGTGCTCTCGAGGAACTCCTCCATCAGGTAGACGGCGTTGTTCAGGTAGTAGTTGTCCATGTCGCCCACGTAGATGTGGATCTTCCCCTCCAGCTTGGGTCCCAGCGTTTCCCAATCGCGCCTGAGGATGTGCTGCAGGTCGTAGTTCTCACGCCAGTATTCGGCCACCCCATGGTCGATCTCGCCGGTGTACTTGTCCCAGATCGGCTTGGGGTAGCCGTCGTCGCCCATGGGGGAGTACACCGCCTGCCAGATGTCCCACTGATCGCCCGAACGGCCGTGGGTGCCGAGCACGAGCTCCAGGTGGTTGTACTCGCGCAGTGTGAGGTCGATCTCGCCGAGCCAGTTGCGATGCCCGGGCCGCTCGACCTGCTTGAATGGGCCGCGCACGTAGTAGGCGTTCTCGTCGTCGTAGATGTTCACCAGCGTGTAGGCGCGGAAGTCGATCGGGTCGGGGCAGGCGGCGAAGGTGCCGTTGTACTCATCCGGATACATGACCTGTACCGCGAGCGCTTCCCACCCGCCGGTAGAGCCGCCGTACAGGAACCGCGCCCATCCCTCGCCGATGCCGCGGAACTCCCGCTCGATGTAGGGGATCAGTTCGTAGGTGATCGCGTCGCCGTACGGACCCAGGTTGGCGGAATTCACCGCGTAGGAGTCGTCGTAGTACGGGTTGGCGTGCTGGATCTCGACGATCAGCATCCGCGGGAAGTCGGGGCCCGTCCACGTGCGGTAGAAGTCGTAGGCCTCCTGCTGCTGGATCCGGTTGTAGCCGCTCACCCCGAAGCGAGCGCTATAGTCGGGCTCGAGGTTCGCATCGGGCGGCTCGGTGCGGAACCCGCCAAAGTCCGACGGGAAGTGGCCGTGGAAGATGGCGATCGGATACCGCGCCTCGGAATGCTCGTCGAACCCCTCCGGCACGAGGACGTGGGCGCCCAGGTGCATGGGCCGTCCCCAAAACTCCGTGAGCAGCTCGCTCTGGATCGTGACGTGCCTGATGTACTTCGTGTCCTGGGGCGGCTCGATCGGGGGGATCACCTGGTCGAGCACGATGGAGACGCGGCCGTTGCTCGCGGGGTCGATGTGGAGCTTCGCGGGTGCGCTGTAGAGGTTGCCTGGCGCGCGGTTCCAGCGCTGGCCCTCGCCGCGGTCCATCGGCAGCTTCACGCTCTTCCCGTTCGCGAGATGGAACGTCTCGTACGTGTGCAGTACCGCCTGCACGGTGTAGTCGCCGGGCGGAATCTGCGCCAGGCTCTCCAGCGGGAATCCGAACACCGAGGCGTCGATCTCCGCCTCGGCGCCGGGGGCCAGTCCCTCGACGTCGATCCCGAACACCTGTGGCGCGCCGAGCCCGGCCGTGACTTGGAAGCGCGGCTCCCGTTCTCCGTCGGCGGCGATGATCAGGATGATGCGCCCGTCGACCGGCTCGGCGGCCACGCCGCGGTCGAGCGAGATGGCGAAGACCAGGGGAGCGGTGGAGGCGTCGTCGTTCCGCGTCTGGGTGACGAATCCTACGGTCGCGGCCACGACCATGATCGAGGCGGCGAGGCGGACATATCGGTTGGCTGACATGATGCGTCCTCGGTGGGCTACGTCCCGAAGCTACCGCGCGGCCGGTCGCGCGACCAGCAGCGGGGGCCGGTCGTTGCCAAGTTCCGCTTCTCGCAAGGCTGCGACGCCTCTCGGGCCGCTCTTACGCTCCGGGCCCCCAAGGCGCACATTGAGCCGAAGCGTAACCCTGGAGGCCAGGCAATGCCGGCGATGACGTTCGAATTAGGGAGCTACTCGATCCAAGCGCTCACCGGAGAGGACCAACCGGTGTACGTCCACCTGTGGGAGATGCCGGATCGTTACCGCGGGTATATCTGCTTCCACCCGCACTTTACCGGCAACTTCACCTGGCACGACCGGATCGGGATCGTCAACGCGTTCATGCCCCCGAGCAAACTCGATGTCATGCTCGACATACTGCGGAACGAAAAGCCGGTGTATCTCACCGTCAGTGAGGAACACAATGTGGCCTCGCTCCGTACCGGCAAGGAGCCGCCGGGCGAGGAGGAGGGGTCGTGACCGCCATCCTTCATCGCGGCATCGCGTCGGCGCTGATCTCGACGACGCTCCTGTGTGGTGCGGCGACTGCGACCGCGTCCGCTCAGCTGGTGGAGCCCTCCGCCGAAGCGCTCGCCGAGCTGGATCGATGGATCGAGGGCTACCTCGACGACAACAACGTCCCGGGGGCACTCGTGGCGGTGGTCTCGAGAGGGAGAATTCTCCACCTGCAGCCCTACGGATTGGCAAACGTGGAGCTGTCGGTGCCGGTGACGGACAGCACGGTGTTCGAGATCGGGTCCATCAGCAAGCAGTTTGTCTCGGCCGCCGTCATGCTCCTCGTCGAGGACGGCAAGCTCGCGCTGGACGACCCGATTCATCGGTACCTGCCGTATCTGCCGAGCGAGTGGCTCGGCGTGACGGTGCGGCACCTGCTGACGCACACGTCGGGCATCCCCGATTACGAGGAGATCGCGACCTACGACATCTACGGCTTCCGGCTCACGCCGGAGGAAGTCATCCGGCTGGCTCACTCACGCCCGATGGACTTCGTGCCGGGGCAGGGATGGTACTACAGCAACACCGGGTACTTCCTGCTGAGCATGGTCGTGGAGCGAATCGAGGGGCGTCCGCTCGGCCAGGTGCTTCAGGCGCGCATCTTCGAGCCGCTGGGCATGGGCCAGACCCGCCTGGCCGATCCCGAAGCCATCATCCCGCACCGCGCGTCCGGCTATTGGGTGAACAAGGTCGGGGAGCTGATCAACCGGCGTCCCACGGAGACGTCGTCGACCCTCGGGGCGGGAGGCATTATCAGCTCGGCGCAGGATCTGATGAAGTGGGACGAGGCGCTGTACACGGAGCAGTTGCTGAGCGCCGCGTCCAAGGAGGCCATGTGGACGCCGACCGTCCTCCCCAATGGGGAAGACACCGGCTACGCGTTCGGATGGGGCGTGAGGCCCTATCGGGGCCTCACCACGCAGAATCACGGCGGCCAGGTTGCCGGGTTCGTGGCGGGCTTCTACCGCTTCCCGGAGCAGGAAGTCGCGTTCATCATGTTCATGAATCGTTATCGCGCGCGCGGCAGTCCTGTGGTCGGGACCGTGGTCGACGTGTTCATGCCGGGCCTTCGCGAGAGCCCGTAACGCGGAGCGCCACCGGGCGACCAGCGAAGCCAACTCAGCGCAGCCCGCGAACCTCGTTTCCGCGGATCTCGAGAACTGCGGGGCGCCCGCCGTAGTGGGCAGCCATGCCGACGTCGATGCACCAGACCCGGCCCCCACAGAAGGCAGTCACGCCGGTGCGCTGGACCGTATGCCCCACCACCATCCGCTCCACGTCGAGGCGATCGAGTACCGAGCTCAGCGTGTCGCATGTCTCGACGCCCGGCTCACGGGAGAACGAGCGGGCCCACACCGGGCTTCGGTCGCCTCGGATCCACGCTGGTTGCGGGGCCTCCGCACGGAGCCACGCTCGGATCTCCTCGTTCATGCGGTCCAGGCCGCGGTCGACGTGCTCGGGGAGGATGCCGCCGTGCACGAAGAGACTGTTCCCCACGATGAGGACGGTGTTCCGTTGAGCCAGGAGCCGGGCGACCGGGCCACCGGGAACGAAGGCCGCCGCCCTGGGTCTCTGGCCCGGTTCCAGGGTAGCCAGGAGGGAGTCCGCTGCGTCGACCACCGCCGCGTCTTCGAAGTCGGCGAAACCACCCGGTGTGACGTAGCGGAAATCCTGATAGGCGTTCATCAGTTCGTGATTCCCATTGAGGAGGTGCACCGCGCCGCCAGCTCGTTCCGCTTCCTCCTGAAGTCGCTGGAAGAGCTGCATCACGGCTTCCTCCTCGTCGCCCCGGTCGAGGATGTCACCGGTCTGGATCACGACGAGATCGCCTCCGATCCACCGGTCGTTCGTGTCGATGGCCCCCCCGAGGCGAAGGGCCTGTCGGGCGGCCTCCAGGTCCCCGTGCAGGTCTCCGATGGCGACAACGCGCTCGGCGGCCGCGAGCCGTGTTGGGAATGCTTCCTCGACCGGGCCGCGCTCGGTGCAAGCCGACAGAACCAGAGCGGCGAATGGCGTGGTCACGACGGCGGCGATATGGCGGCAGTGCATCGATGAATCCCTCATGCTGGTGGTGACCCGCCCCGCGCGGGCGCTGATGGCGGACATCTCGTCCCTCGAACCCGGCACGGGACGACACGAGCCCGCCTTCAAGGTGACATGTTGCCGGTTTCGGGGCCACTGGCGGCCCCGCTCCGGATCGTCGTGGTCGGTCTCAGCCCTCCCTCGCGCCGCCGCTGCCGAGGTGTAGCTTATCACCACTGTGAGCCCCTGAACCGAGTGCTACTTGATGAGTAGAAGGAGAGAATTGTATGAAGCGCATTACCCTACTCTGCTGCGCGGCGCTGCTGGTCGGCTGTGCTCCGGCCGACGAAGAGGCCGCGATGGAGACCGCCACGATTTCCCTCGCGGACGTCGCAGGGATGTGGCAGGCGCAGGCGCTGCCGGAAACGGGTGACAGCGCGCTCGTCACGTACGAGATGGTAGCGACGGAAAGTCCCGAGGGCTGGACGGTCACGTTCCCCGGTAGAGCACCCCTTCCCGCACGGGTAGTTGCCGTCGAGGGGGACAGCATCGTCGTGGAGGTGGGCCCCTACGAGAGCCTTTTGCGTGAAGGCCTGATGGTCTCCACCCGGACCGTGGCCCGCCTGCAGAACAACATTCTGGTGGGCACGTTCGTGGCACACTATGAGGCTGCCGGGGCCGATTCGGTGCTGCGTGGCCGGCTGCGGGGGATGCGCGTGGAGTAGCCAGGGGGGTGGAAGCGGGAGAGGCCCCGAGCGCTACGCGGCGCTCGGGGCCCCGCACGCACCCTAGTTCGGCGGTCTCGCTCCCTCCCGAATCCGCGCGATCATCTCGGTTGCGTTCGTGTTGTTCGGGTTCAGCTCCAGTGACCGCTCGTAGCACCGGATCGCCTCGTCATCGTGGCCCAGCGCCATGTGCGCCTCACCGAGGCTGTCCCACGCGTTGAACGCCTCCGGAAACGCGCGCGTGTTGAAGTCGAACACCGCCAGGGCCTGATCGGCTCTCTCGGTCCCCAGCAGCGCGTATCCCACGGCGTTGATCTCTAATTCAACGCGACGTGGATCGCCGCGCTCCACGAGCTCCTGCACCTCATGCTCGGCAACCGTCGGGTCGCCGCCGAGCAAAGCGACCATGGTCCGCCCCACGCCGACCTCCATACTCTCGTCACCTTCGACCAGCGCCAGCATCCGTGCGGCCCGCTCGCTCTCGCCGTCGCTCGCGGTGTGGACCGCGGCCGCCACGACGGTGCTCACGTCTGCGATCCCCGCGACGGCGCCGGCGCCGTCGCGTACCGTCACGTAGCGCTCGCGACTGTCTTCCTGGTGCAGCGTCCCGTCATCCTGGAGGTAGAACCTGAAAGTGCCTCGCGTCGGTGCGTAGCCTACCAGGTGCCCGTCATCGGCCGTGAGGGTCACGGTCATGCGCGAGGGCAGCCCGAGCGGTGCCGGCGGATAGTCCCACTCACCAACGAACTCGGTCAGGCGGTCGTCCGACGCCCGTGTGACCATCGGATCGGCATCGACCTCGAGGGGCACGAGCTGTGGGTCAGCGGCCGGCGCGCCCGTCCGCGCCTCGAGCACCTGCTCCACGAGGTCGAGCAGCTGCCCCATCGGCGTCCCCTCGCCCTGATACGTGTTGGCCCGGTTCACGATCACCATGTCGATCTTGGGCAGCACCGCGATCATCTGGTTGCCCACGCCCAGCGCGGCGAACATCCCGTACTGCTCGAAGCGGCGCTCGCGCAAGACCCACCACATGAAGCCGTAGCCCATCACGTCGTTGTCGATCGAATACAGCGCGGAGCTGCGGCGCACCCAGTGCTCGGACAGGATCCGCTGGTCGTCCCACACGCCGAGGCGGGCGAACAGCAAGCCGAACCGGGCGGCGTCGCGCGCCGACAGGCGGAACGGGTACGCGGGGTACTTCGACTTGTCGAGCTCGTAGTGGTAGTAGCCGTCCGAGACGCGCCAGTCCTCCATCCGAAGCGGCTGCCCGAAGTGCTCGTCGAACGCATCGAACACGTCGGCGCCGGTCTCCTGCTTCAGAATGGTGGCCAGCGTGTTGAAGTCCCAGTTGTTGTAGGCGAAATAGCGGCCCGGACCTTCGCTGCCGCGGGGGCGTGAGTCGGTGCGCCCCGCGTAGGCGGCCGGATGGAACACCCCGGAGCGGGCCTTGAGGAGATCGAGAATGCGAGCCTGTTTCTCGGATTCCAACAGCGGGTCGGGATCG
>Ga0209536_100013437_pt1 | contig 11811 bp, 8 predicted proteins | sample DeeMarSeWOR28_12_FD_187461 | JGI IMG/M metagenome (GOLD analysis project Ga0209536, IMG submission 187461) | Marine sediment microbial communities from White Oak River estuary, North Carolina - WOR-2-8_12 (SPAdes) (version 2) | ecosystem: Environmental > Aquatic > Marine > Intertidal zone >...
GCATACATGTCTAGACAACGGACACTACGGATGTGCGGAGCCAGCCAGTTGAACAGGGTCTCGCGAATGCGGTCACCCGTAGGACGGACACCGTCACCGTAGACGGGAATCCGCCGGCCCTTCCAGCGGCCACCGATAATTCTCACCTGCGCGTTTCGCTTGTTTTTGATCCGGCCTGGCATAGGTCTCCCCGATCTGCTGCGATAAGCATAGCCGAGGTTTGCAATCTACGGCAGCGGGATATGTTGACGCTATCAATTCCGCTACCATGCGCGCTAATGAATGATCCAACAGATAAAGCCGCCGAAAATCCCGCCGCCAAACAGGGCTTTTTCAACCGCCTGAAGCAACGCCTTAACAAGGGCAAAGGTCTCGGGCTGGGTTCGCTGAACTGGTTTTCAGGGCGTGGTCTGGATGATGAACTCGAAGAAGAAATCGAAGAGCGGCTGCTGCTGGCCGATGTTGGGGTAGATACGACCCAGCGAATTATGGACGGACTGCGTAAACGGGCCAAGAAAATAGCCGCCGATGACAGCCAAGGTTTGCAGGCAGCGCTGAAGGGCGAGTTGCTGGATATCCTCCAACCGGTGGCCATCCCGCTGACGATAGCGGCCGATCGCCGGCCTTTCGTCATCCTGTTCGTCGGCGTTAACGGCTCGGGCAAAACCACGACCATAGGCAAACTGGCGCATCGGCTTCGACAGGGGGGCCGGTCTGTTATCCTGGCGGCGGGCGATACGTATCGCGCGGCTGCGACAGAGCAGTTGCAGGCATGGGGAGAACGCAACGGAGTGCCTGTCGTCAGTCAGGCGCCGGGGGCGGATCCCGCAGCGGTCATTTTTGATGCCATCGAGGCGGCAAAGTCACGGAACATCGATGTCGTGCTCGCCGACACCGCGGGACGACTGCAAAATCAGGACAACCTGATGCGCGAACTCCAAAAAGTGGTGCGCGTAGCCGGGCGGCATGACGAGTCGGCTCCCCACGAAATCATGCTGGTCCTCGATGCGGGCCAGGGACAAAACGCACTTAACCAGGCTGTGCAGTTTAACCAGGCGGTGGGGCTGACCGGCATCACCATGACCAAGCTCGACGGCGGCGGACGTGGCGGCATCCTGCTCGCCATTGCCGATCGCCTGAATGTTCCGTACCGGTTTATCGGTATTGGCGAACAGGCCGACGACATGGCACCGTTCGATGCCACGCGTTTCGTAGACGCATTACTCGATACATCACCGGAAGATTTGCCGTAAGGCATTAATCAGGGCACCCTTAAGCGCAATGATTCGCTTCGACAACGTAAGCAAACGCTACCAAGGGACAGGCGACGCCTTGCGTAACCTGTCGTTTGAAGTGGACCGCGGTGAAATGGTGTTCCTCACCGGCGCTTCAGGTGCAGGCAAAAGCACCTTGCTGCGTCTAATCGCCCATATCGAGATACCCACGCGCGGGCAGGTTTTCGTTGACGGCGTCAATGTAGGGCGTCTGAGCAAACGACAGGTGCCGGCTCACCGTCGCCAGATCGGGATCGTTTTTCAGGACAACAAGCTACTGGCGGACCGCAGTGCATTCGATAACGTTGCGCTGCCCTTGGTCATAGCCGGCGTCAGCGACCGCGAAATTCCCCGCCGCGTGCGGGCAGCGCTCGATCAGGTGGGCTTGCTTAAAAAGGAAAAGTTGCTGCCGGGCATGCTATCGACCGGCGAGCAACAACGCATCGGGATTGCGCGGGCCGTGGTCGCGCGGCCTCGTTTGCTCATCGCTGATGAGCCTACCGGCAACCTCGACCCCTGGCTATCGCTGGAAATCATGAAGCTGTTCGGTCGCTTCAACCAAATCGGCGTCACGATGCTGATAGCAACCCACGACCTCAATCTGCTGGACAAGGTTAGAGGACGACGCCTGCAGCTCGGTAATGGCGAGCTGATAGACCCCGCAACCGATGCCCTCATCTTTTAGCTGAATTACCGATATGGCGCGCAACAAACAACACAGCCCGATGAATCAGCTCACACGCTGGGGTCAGCTGCACTATCGAAACTGCCGGGATACAGTATTTGCACTGGCGGACAACCCCATAGCAACAGCTCTCACCGTCGCCGTGATCGGTATCGCGCTTGCGCTGCCCGGTTCGTTGAACATCATGATTCAGAATGCCCGCAACCTGGCCGGCAGCTGGGAAAGCGCCCGCGACTTTTCAATCTACATGGTGCCGGGCACGGATCTGGCTCAAGCACAGTCGCTCGCGAAAGAATTGCAGGCAGATGACGATATCGCGGCAATCAAGTTGATCGCGGCAGAAAGCGCTCTGCTGGACTTTCGGGAGTCATCCGGTCTGGGCGACGTTCTCGACGCGCTGGGCAGCAACCCGCTGCCGCATACATTGGTCGTTCGGCCGGCCGAGACGGCCGAGGCAGCGGCACTTGCGGATCTGGCGGATAAGCTGGCCGCTCGGGCCGAAGTTGACATGGTGAAAATCGATACCTTGTGGGTTGAACGCCTGAACGCAATCCTGGATTTCATGAACCGCGTAGTCGTGATCGCATCGATACTGCTGATCGCAGCCGTGATAATTATCGTCGGCAATACGATTCGGCTGGATATTCAGAACCGCCGGGTCGAAATAGAAGTTTTGAAATTGTTGGGTGCCAGCGATGGCTTTGTGCGCCGGCCGTTTCTTTATGTGGGACTCTGGTACGGCTTCCTCGGCAGCATGATTGCCCTGTTCCTGCTGGTCGCAGGGGGCTGGTTGCTGTCGAGTCCGCTCGAGCGACTCATCGGGCTCTATGAATCCGACATCAATCTGCTCGGGCTGGACCCGCAAACGATAGCGGCTATCGTCGGCGGCGGTGTGCTCTCCGGCTGGGGCGGGGCCTGGACAGCCGTCTCCAGGCACCTGGCCGCCATCCAGCCCAAATAGTAAGTTATTGTTTTTCAATATAAATTACCTTCGTTCACGGGGAACCCGACCCGCTATTAGCACTCTAATACCCGGAGTGCTAAAATCCCCGACCCGAACGAGAGGTGTTTTTGTATGAATCAAGCTTTAACAGCATCGCAGTACGATCTGGTTCTCGCCGGACCGACAGGCAGCCTGGACAGCTATATCCAGACTGTGAATGCGCTGCCGGTACTTGATAAAGAAACCGAACAGGCCCTGGCCCGCCGGCTGGTCGAAAACAATGACCTCGAGGCCGCTCGCCAGCTGGTCATCTCCCAGTTACGCTTCGTCGTGCATATCGCCCGCGGCTACACCGGCTATGGCCTGCCGCTCGCAGACCTGATCCAGGAAGGCAACATAGGGCTCATGAAGGCCGTCAAGCGCTTTGACCCGGATGTCGGTGTGCGCCTGGTATCGTTTGCGGTTCACTGGATTCGCGCGGAAATTCACGAATTCGTTATCAAGAACTGGAAACTCGTTAAAGTTGCCACCACCAAGGCACAGCGGAAACTGTTTTTTAATTTGCGCAAGGCTAAGAATCACCTGGGCTGGCTGTCGCGAGAAGAGACTGCCGCGGTTGCAAATGACCTGGGCGTCAGCGAGCGCGAAGTCACCGAGATGGAACAGCGCCTTTACTCTTATGACGTCGCATTTGACGTGACGGCGGCTGATGACGAAGACGCCCCTTACTCGCCGGCATTGTATTTGCCCAGCCCCGATAGCGACCCGGCCCATGCGTTGGAAGCAGATGACTGGAGCAGTCAGGCCAGTGATTCACTGAGCGATGCGCTGGAAACGTTGGATCAACGCAGCCGCGAAATCCTCGAATGCCGCTGGCTGTCCGAGTCAAAAACGACGCTGCAAGAATTGGCTGACAAATTTGGCGTTTCTGCCGAACGTATTCGGCAGATCGAAAACAATGCCATCAAGAAGTTGCGTAGCGCGGTATCGGCTGACTAAGGCTAGCGCGCCGGCCCAATAAAAAGCCCCGCAAAAGCGGGGCTTTTTATTGGCCGCAAAATCATGAGCCAATCACTGCCGAATCAAGTCGTGATAGGCACGATCGTTATCTCTACCCGTCGGTTCTGCTGCCGGCCGGCTGCCGTGTCGTTGGTCGCAATCGGCCGCGTTTCACCGGCGCCTACGGAAATCAGTCGGTCCGAACGCACCGAGCGCGAAGTCAGGTAGGCCGTAACGCTGCCCGAACGTTTCTGCGACAGCGACTGATTGTAGGACTCACTGCCGGTGCTGTCGGTATGACCTGCTACCTCTACGAGGGTCTTGTCGAATTCATTAAGCACCAGCGCAACCGAATCCAGTACGGGATAGAAACTCGCACTGATGTCTGACGAATCGACAGCAAAGGTCACGTTCCCCGGCATGTTAAGCGTAATGTTGTCGCCCATGCGTGTAACACTGACGCCCGTTCCTTCCAGCTGCTGGCGCAGCTTCATTTCCTGCTGATCCATGTAATAGCCGACGCTGCCACCGGCAATACCGCCTACGCCCGCCAGGATCAGCGCACGCTTTTTCCGTTCTGCGGAGTTATCCCCCGTGATTAGCCCGACGGCCGCGCCGGCTGCCGCACCGATCGCCGCGCCTTTGGCGGCGTTGCTGGTTTTCTCTTCCCGCGTGTAGGGGTCGAGTGTCGTGCAGGAAGACAAGAGAATACCGCCACACACCAGCAATGCGGTATATGTGGTCTTATATTGAAGACGTCTGATAGCCATAATCACTCCTTTGACAAGCCGAGTCTCTAGCACAGCTGTGCGGGGCACCTTATACCGTATTTAGAACAGCTAGCACAGACATTAACGCTTCAGCAGGCAACAGGTTTACCCCGCAAATGAATCAACCGGCCAACGGCTACAACCACCGCGCGATATGGGCCATAGCGCTGCCCATGATGCTGTCGGGCATATCCCTGCCGCTGGTGGGGCTCGTGGATACGGGGGTGATGGGGCACCTCGACAGGCCCAATTATCTGGCTGCGGTAGCGGCCAATACCACGATCTTCAGTTTCGCGCTTTACGGGCTCAACTTTCTTCGCATGAGCACGACCGGCATGACCGCACAGGCATACGGGTCGCGCAATCATGCCCGCATCACCGAAAGTCTCGCGCAGCCCCTGGTGATCGCTGCCGGACTCGCTTGCCTTTTACTCCTGCTGCAGTGGCCGCTGCGAGAGCTGGGCCTATGGATTCTGGCCCCGGGGCAAGAAACCACACAACTCGCGCGCGATTACTTCGATATCCGTATCTGGAGCGCGCCTGCTGTGCTCGCCAATTTCGTCATAGTCGGATGGCTGCTCGGCATGCAAAATGCGCGCGGCCCTTTGCTCATCATGCTCACCGTCAATATCAGCAATGTCCTGATGGATCTCTGGTTCGTGGTGGGCCTCGGCATGACCGTTACCGGTGTGGCGCTCGCGACCTTGCTCGCCGAATATGCCGGGCTCGTATTAGGCCTCGTGTTCGTCCGTGCCGAACTGGGTGCTCATAAGCCGGTCTGGAGATTCGATCACTACCGTGAGCTGAAACGCTACCTGCCGTTGTTCAGCATCAATGCCAACTTGTTCCTTCGGAGCATGGCGCTGATGTTTACCTTCGGTTTCATTACGGCCCAAGGCGCGAGGCTCGGTGATGTCGTGCTGGCCACGAATGCTTTGCTGATGAACTTTATATTTTTCATGGCCTATGCATTGGACGGGATAGCGCATGCTGCCGAGGCGTTGACAGGCAAAGCAATCGGCGCTAGTGACCGGCCTGGCCTTGAGAAGGCTGTCGCGGGCTCACTGCTATGGACCGGCATATTCGCGAGCCTGTTTAGCATGCTTTACCTGTTTGCGGGCGACTCCATAATCGCCCTGCTTAGCGACCTTCCCGAAATCAGGGCCACGGCCAATATCTACCTGCCCTGGTTGATTGCAGCACCGCTGATCTGCGCCTGGCCCTTTTTATATGACGGTGTCTATATCGGTATTACCCGGGCCAGGGAAATGCGCATCGTGATGTTCAGTTCAACCGCACTGGTATTTCTGCCGAGCTGGTATTTATTCAGGGACTGGGGCAACCATGCCTTGTGGCTGGCTCTGATGCTGTTCATGGCTGCGCGAGGCATCGGCATGCACGTCTGGTTCCGGCGCCTGTTGCACGACAATCGGCTGCTTCCTGATTACCCGCGCTAGTTATTGCGCTGCCGTTACCCAGCCGCCTCCGAGTGCCCGGTAAAGCCGCACGATCGCTGTCAACTGCAATCGCCTCACCTGCGATGCCTCGAGCTGCGCATTGAATAGCGAACGATCAGAGTCGAGAACTTCCAGGTAACTTGTGACGCCGCCGTCGTAACGCGCCCAGGACAGATTGCTCGCGCTCTGCGCGGCCTCCACCTGGAAATCGCGTGCTATCCGCTCTTCACGATACCAACGCACACCCGCAAGGGCATCTTCGACTTCCTGCAAGGCCTGCAAAATCGACTGTTCGTATTGGTTCAGTGCCTGTTCAGTGCGTGCGAGTTCCACCTCGACCTGGCTACGCCGCTTACCCGCATCGAAAATCGGGCCGAGGATATCGATGCCGACGCCCCACAGCTTTGCGTCGCTCTCAAGCAGATCAGACAGGTCGTTGCTGGCCAAACCCCCATTAGCCGTCAGCGACACCGAAGGTATGCGCAATGACTTGGCTACGCCTATGCGTGCCGTCTGCGCAGCCAGTCGTTGCTCGGCTGCCCTGATATCGGGGCGCCTTTCCAAAAGATTGGCCGGCAAACCCGCCGGGACATCCGGAGAAATGATGCCCGCATTAAGCTCGCGGCCACGAACCAGCGGGCGCGGATTGCGGCCCAGCAGTACATTCAGCAGGTTTTCAGTTTCGGACACCTGCCGTTGCAACGATGCGAGCTGCGCGGCCGCCAGTGCCTCCTGTATCTGGGCCTGATTAACATCCAGTAACGGCACCGTACCTTTATCGAATCGCGCCTGAATCAATTGCGTCGATTTTTTGCGCGCTTCCAGTGTGTCGGCCGCGATTCGCACACGTGCATCCAGATCGCGCAACAACAGATAGGTGCTCGCCACATCAGCAACAAGGGTGATCAGTACAGTCCGCTGATTGTCTTCGCTTGCGAGCAGGTCCGCGCGCGCGGCTTCCGTAGATCGGCGAAATTTACCCCATAGATCGACCTCGTAGGCTGCGGATAAACCCAGAAAATAATTCTCCTGAATTCCGACCCCGGGTACTATCTGCTCGGCGGTATTACCCCGTCTGGCCGAAGCGGCGCCATCCAGAGTAGGGAACTGATCGGCTCGCGTTACTCCCAGCCTCGCGCGCGCTTCGTCTACACGAGCGATGGCGACGCGTAAATCCCGGTTCTGTTCCAGGGCCACCTGCACCAGCTCATTCAACTGCGGGTCCTGAAAGAGCTCCCACCACTGCAGATTCGCAATGCTCTCTCCTTCCTGAACCGTACCCTGAAATTCAACAGGCAGGTCGAGCTCCGGACGCTGGTAATCGGGACCCACCATGCACCCGGCCAACAGCAGCATTGCGCTGCAGGTTGTGGCGCGTGCCGCACGCATCAGCCGCCCCCTCCGGTTGCCGGCTTTGCACCGCGAGTGGCGAGCTTTGCGACGACCACATAAAGAGCCGGGATGATAATCACGCCGATGACCGTCGCCGCCAGCATGCCCGAGAACACGGTCATGCCCATGACCTTGCGCGCCTCGGCTCCGGCTCCGGATGCAACAAGCAGCGGCAATACGCCGAGAATAAAAGAAAAGGCGGTCATCAGGATGGGCCGGAAACGATCGCGGGCTGCTTCAAGCGCGGCCTCCACCGGAGGCAGGCCCGCCTCGGATTTCAGCTTGGCAAATTCGATGATCAGGATGGCGTTCTTTGCTGCCATACCAATAAGCATGACCAGGCCTATCTGAGCGAATACGTTATTCACATAGCCGCCCAGCAACAAGCCGGCCAGCCAAAGTCCGGCCATCGCACCGAATATCGCAATCGGTGTGCCCAGCAGCACACCGAGCGGCAATGACCAGCTTTCATATTGCGCGGACAGAATCAGAAATACGAACACCAGCGCAAATACAAAAACGATGGCGCCCGAACCTGCCGCCGCTTGCTCCTGGTAGCTCATTGCGTTCCATGCGTAGCTCATTCCGCTTGGCAGAGTCTCGTTCGCCACTTCCTCGAGCGCAGTCAGCGCCTGGGATGAGCTGTACCCGGGCGCAGGCGAACCCGTCAGCTCGGCTGAACGGAATAAATTAAAGCGGTTCGTATACTCGGGGCCCTGGGTGGGCGATACTGCAACCAGTGCCGACAACGGCACCATCTGGCCTTCTTTGCCTCGCACATAATAGTAGCGGACATCAGTAGCGGCCTTGCGATATTCGGGCTCGGCCTGAACATACACCTTGAACAGCCGACCAAAACGATTGAAGTCGTTGACGTAGGCGCCACCCAGAAAAGAACCCAGGGTTGTATTCACATCGGCAGGGGAAACACCGAGCTTGAGTACCGCTGAGTTGTCGATGTCCGCAAATATCTGCGGAGTACTCGCACGGTAGGTAGTGATGATGCCTCCTATCTCGGGCCGCTGCGATGCCGCCTGAATGAAATTCTGCGCCTGTTCGGCGAGGTAAGCGGGCGTCCCACCGGCCCTGTCCTGAAGCATCATGCTGAACCCGGACCCGGTACCGAGGCCCGGAATAGCGGGCGGTCCGAACGCAAAGGCGATCGCTTCAGGCACGTTTAGCGCCAGCCGTGCGTTCACGCGACTGATGATCGATCTTACGTGCAGCTCCTCATCAGTGCGCTCATCCCAATCATCGAGTGCGACGAACAGAAAGGCGGTATTCGGCGCGATGGATGCAGTAAGCAGGCTATAGCCAGCGACGGCGGTAACCGTGCTAACGCCGGGCGTGTCCAGCAGGAGCTGCTCGATTGTTTTCGTGACATCATCCGAGCGCTGCAGGGATGCAGCGTCGGGCAGCTGCATGTTGACCAGGAAATAGCCCTCGTCTTCCTCGGGCACGAAGCCGCCGGGAACCGCTCCGAATAAACCGGCCATTACGACGGTGATGGCGCCCAGCAGTCCGATACTGAGCATCACGCGGCGGGTGAAGCGGTCGGTAATTTTCATATAGCCCGCGGTCGCCGTTTCGAACAACGCATTGAACTTGTCGTAGAAGGGTTGCAGCCGGCTCTTCGATTCGCCCGGCGGGCGCAGCAACATCGCGCTGAGAGCGGGACTCAAGGTCAGGGCATTGACCGACGATAAGGCGACGGAAATAGCGATGGTGATCGCAAATTGCTGGTAAAGCCGACCCGTGATACCACCCATGGCCGCAACCGGAACGAACACGGCGATAAGTGACAGCGACGTCGCCACGATCGGCCCTGAGACCTCCTTCATCGCGGACAGAGTCGCCTCTTTAGGCGTCATGCCCTGCTCCATCTTGGCTGTGACCGCCTCGACAACGACAATTGCATCATCGACAACAATACCAATGGCAAGGACCAGGCCGAGCAGGGACAGGGTATTAATAGAAAATCCGAGCAGCGGAAACACGGCGAAGGTGCCAATCAGGGACACCGGCACCGCTAACGCAGGAATAAGCGTCGCTCGCGCATTCTGCAGAAATATGAACACCACGAGGATAACCAATGTAACTGCCTGAAACAGCGTCACGATGATTTCGCGGATACCGGCTTCGATGGCGAGGGTCGTATCGAGAGAAACCAGGTAATCCAAGCCCTCCGGAAAATCCTCTGCCATGTTAGCCATCGCAGCTTTCACCGCTGCAGCCACCTCCAGACCGTTGGCACCCGGCAGCTGATAGACCGCGACAATGGCGGCCGGACCCTTATTGAGCCGGCTGATCGCGTTGTAGTTTTGCGTGCCGAGTTCCACCCGGGCGACATCCCGGACCAGTACCTGCGAACCGTCCGGGTTCGAGCGGACAATGACATCGCCAAACTCTTCAGCGGTTGATAGTCGCCCCCGTGTTCTTACGGTATAGGTGAACTGCGTATCCGGGAGAGCCGGCGGTCCGCCGATCTGGCCGGCGGGCGCAATCACGTTTTGCTCCTGAATGGCGCGGGTGATGTCCGGAACGGTCAGCCCCAGTTTTGCGAGCTGGTCGGGTTTGACCCACACGCGCATCGCATACTCACTGCCACCGAGGATATCGGCCTGGCCGACGCCGCGAATACGCGCGATCTCATCGAGCACGTTAATGGTCAGATAATTGCTGAGGAAGTCATTGTCGTACTGCCCGGTGGGCGAATACACGGTAACCAGTAGCAGCGGAAACGACAGTTTTTTCTTGACGGTAATGCCAAGGCGCTTTACCTCTTCGGGAATAGTCGCCTGCGCCTCCGATACCCGGTTCTGAACCAGTACGTTCGACATGTCGAGGTCGGAGCCCACCTCGAAAGAAACGCTAAGGTTTACGCGTCCGTCGTTGGAGTTGACGGACTTCATGTACAGCATGTTTTCGACGCCGTTGACCTTCTGCTCAAGCGGCGTGGCCACGGACTGCTCTACGACCTCGGCATTGGCACCGGTATAGGTTGCAGACACCGAGACCTCGGGCGGCGTGATTTCAGGGTATTGCGCAATAGGCAGGCTGCCCATCGATACGACGCCGACGATCACGATGATGATCGCGATCACCATTGCAACGATAGGACGACGAACGAAAAATTCAGCCATTGTTCGCCGCTACCGTCAGGTTTCCTGCAGCGGCACTGGAACCGTGGGTGGATCGTAGGGTTGAGGATCTACCGGCATACCGGCCCTGACCTTTTGCACACCCTCGACGATCACTTTTTCGCCGCCATTTAGCCCTGATTCTATTACGATATCGTTGCCTTTCGATGGGCCGGTCTGGATCTGGATGAGTTCGACGACGTTGTCATCGTTAACGACATAGACCTGGAAGCGGCCCTGCAACTCAACCACTGCCTGGCGCGGAATAACGACGGCGTTATCAAGTGTTTTGTACTCGGCGCGCACTCGCGCAAACTGCCCGGGCAACAGCAAACTCTCAGGGTTCTCGAAAGTTGCCTCGAGCGTAAACGTGCCGGTTGATGAATCGATGGACTGAGCCGATCCGTCCAGATAGCCGGCATACTTGTATTCGCTGCCGTCCGCCAGGATCAACTGCAACGGTTTGCTATCTCTATTGCCGCGAACCTGCTCGCCCGCCTCTTCCTGGCGACCGCGTGCCAGCACCAGATACTCGCGCTCCGAAATGGAAAACCGGACTCGAATCGGGTCGATATCGGACAGCGTATTCAGCACCACCGGGTTCGGCTCGCGACCAACAAACTCGCCGGGCTTCGCCTTGGTCAGACCGATCAAACCATCTATAGGAGCTTGAATGCGCGTATAACTGAGCTCGATTTCAGCCAGCTCTACTCCTGCTTCGGCGGCATCGACGGCAGCGCGCGAGGCCGCTTCCTGGGCTACTGCGCTATCGAGATCCTGCTGACTGACCGCATTCATTTCTGCGAGCGGCTTGATTCGGGCAAGATCGGCCTGCGCCTTCGCCAGGCGGGTCCTGGTTGCGGCTAACTCACTTTGCGCAGCGACCAGCTTGGCCTTAAAGGGTTGTGGATCGATGGTGTAAAGCAGGTCACCCTTTTTTACGAAGGTGCCTTCGTCGAAATCACGGCTTTCCAGGAAACCCTCCACACGAGCACGAATAGGCACATCCTGATTCCCGAGTGTGCCGCCTACCATTTCGAAAAACAGCGGCACATCGGCTCGCTTTGCCTCGACCACCTGCACAGCCATGAGCGGCATCTGCGGTGCATCGCCCTCTATCCAGTCACACCCCGCCGGCAATAGGGCCATCA
>Ga0209536_100013438_pt1 | contig 11811 bp, 10 predicted proteins | sample DeeMarSeWOR28_12_FD_187461 | JGI IMG/M metagenome (GOLD analysis project Ga0209536, IMG submission 187461) | Marine sediment microbial communities from White Oak River estuary, North Carolina - WOR-2-8_12 (SPAdes) (version 2) | ecosystem: Environmental > Aquatic > Marine > Intertidal zone >...
ATTCCACAACTTATTTCATGTGAATTGTTTATCTTTATTGTTTTACTTAAATCCATTTGAAATCAGCTTTTTTGTTATATTATTATATTCTTTATTATTAGTAAGTTTTCTTAATTCAATATCAGCGTTAGCTTTGTCCAGGTTTATCATTCCCTTATCAGTTAAAACTTTTCTTTGGAAATTATCGTTTATTATTGGTTTTGATTCTAAATAATCTATATTATCCCAAACACCTTCCTCAATTCCAGTTAATCTCTGTTTAGATTGTTGAAGTGCCTTTTTAGTTAAAAACCATTCCCAATATTTTGGTTCTTCATCCTGATATTGTTTATTAGTCGGAGGAGTTCCTCCATTTAATTCTATTAATGCTAAACGACAAGCCTCAAAACCTCTAATAGACATTATTTTATTAACAATACTTATTTCCAAACCATCTAATCTATTGATTAATTTTCTTAAGTATATATCTGTGTATTCTTCTTGCTTGCCTTCTCTAGTATAGATTATCTTTTTCTTAACATCATTTTTTAAATCTTCTTGCAATTCTAAAATTTTTCTTTCGGTTTCTTCTTTCTCCAATAACATTCTTCTTGCTTCTGATAAGGCTAATGAATATTGTCGCATTAAAAAGTGAAAATTATGAGCTATAAAATTTCCTTCTTTACGAATAGTCATTTTTTCTATATCATAATCACTTTTAAGCTGTGACATTTCCATAAACTGCTCTTTTAACTCATTAAACTTCTCATTAGCATGTTTGTAGGTAAAAAATCCAAACTTTTCTAACTCTTCTTTAATCATCTTCTACTGACTCCATCAAGGTCTGTTCTTCCTACTGATAAATTATCCCTATCTAATGCATTACCACTAATAACTGTTAGATCTATGTAATCCATAAGATCTGTAAATGTATTTGGGGTATGCCATCCACCACCAAACACTCCATATCTATTGCCACTTACACCAGCTGTATGTTGTCGTGCTTGACTTAGATTATCTCTATCCGCTGCATTACCAGATGTGGTTGTTAGATCTATGTAATCCATAAGATCCATAATAGCAGTATTATAACCACCACCAAACACTCCATATCTACTACCACTAGCTCCACTTTTTAATTTATATCGTGCTACTGATAAATTATCCCTATCTAATGCATTACCACTAATAACTGTTAGATCTATGTAATCCATAATATTACCATAACTAGGAGATTCCCAACCTCCCGCGAACACACCATATTTTCTACCATTTACACCACCTAAATCATATCGTGCTTGACTTAGATTATCTCTATCCACTGCATTACCACTAATAACTGTTAGTTCAATATAGTCCATAGTATCAGTGGGACTCCCAACATAACCACCACCAAACACTCCATATCTATTGCCACTTACACCGGCCAGAGCTTCTCTCGCTTGTGTTAAATTGTCTCTATCCACTGCATTACCAGACAATGCCTCTAAATCTATATAGTTCATAGTATTAACACGCCCACCAGCAGTATCTCCACCACCAAAAACTCCGTATTTTCTACTACCTACACCAGCTATACGAGATGTTTGTTCTGTTATAACTCCCCTATCAAGTGCATTTCCAGTTATAGATGTCAGATCTATATAATCCATCTCATCATTACGACCAGAAGCCCAAGTACCACCACCAAAAACTCCATATTTGTCATATTTAATATAATATATTTCTCCGACTTCATCTAAAACAACAATTCCAACTTCATCAACATTGATCAACCTAGCTCTATTAGGATTATAAGATGTTGCATAACTAACCTTCTCTAATTCGATAGGATTGTCATTCATATCAATGGTATCATTTATTTTTATCTCATCTCCACCACCATCAATAGAAGCCACATCATCAATATTATTATTATGGACATCAAAATCTCCATGAATATCTAAAGTATTATTTATATCAACAGCTCCTTCAATATCACAACTTCCATCAACATCAAGATCTTTTATTTTTTGAATATCGTTATTATTCATATCTAATGCTGAATGTAAATCTACAACACCAGAAACATCAAGAGTACCATCTATATCTGTATTATCTAAATTTGCTGTTCCATTAACATCAATATCATTAATATTCTTTATATTCTTAGAGTTTAAATCAAGATCTGATTCCATAATACCATCATGTATATAATGTTTTACCCAATTTCTTATCGCTTTTTGGAGTCCAGGGTTACCATCTTCTAGATTTTTATTTTGTAATTCTCTAGGATCAAACCTACCTGGAAATTTTTTTCCTGCTACATCTTCAAAATCTCTTTCATATTGGTTACTCGTCATATTGTCGCATCCACTTCTTCTTGTTTTCTAATTCTTTTTGAATTCTTATTAAATCTCTTTTTTCTTCTAAAATTTCTTTTTTAATCTCATCAATCTCATGTTTTTTTTCATGGAGAGTTTGTAGTTTACCACAAACTTTTTGTCTATTCTTTTTCTCAGGGTATCTCTTTTTCATACCTGGATCATTCATACATCCACCAAAATTAGGAAAACCTGCAAACGGCATTTAATCACCTAACTTGGTAATTCTCCAAACTTCCATAAAATTTCTACATCATCATTTGCTATAATTGGATTGTCTATATAGACTCCAGTTCCACCAACTACACCGCTTCCCCATTGTGAAATTCTACATAACATAGTATAAGGTTTCTGAGACTCAATTTGCGAAGGGTCTGCAGTTGGACCAGTTGCCTGTAAGAAAAGACCAAATTCTCTTATTTCTGTTCCACTTGCTATATCACCAGGAACATTAAATATTGCTGAAAATTCGACTGTTTGGTCAACTCTCGTTGCTGTGACTTTTACTCTATTTCCAACTTCTCTTGATAGTGTAGAATCTTCTGGACTTACTAAAACTGTTGTTGATATAGGATAAAAATCTCCACCAGAAACTCCATCCTTACCCGACCCTCTCTCTTCTGATGAATTATTAAACATACAAGTACCAGGTCCAATATATCTATCATATGTTAATAATCCCACAGCACCACTACCACTCGCACCTGGGTTATGCCAAGATTTTTTTCCTGCAAATAAATCCAAAATATATTCTATACCATCATCAACTAAGAGATTACTTTTTGCTCTCCAATCATATCTTGTTCCGTCTTTTCTTATTTTATTTGTTCTTACTAATCCTTTTAAAGTTATCATACACAAACACCTGTACCTTTAACAAAAACTTTATCATTTCTAAAATATTTTTCGTATAAATTATAAACACCACTTAAACAATCTCTGTGATTTTTACCCCATCCCCATGGATAGAGTCTTTGATAATTATCATTAATTTCATATCCAGAAATCCAATCACCACCAAAATTATCAATAAAACCATAACCAACACCAGAAGATCGTACTCTTATAGGTCTTCCAGGTGCCATTGGATTTCTAAAAGAAAAATTTTTACTTTTTAAATCTTTATTAATATAAACATTTGTATAACCTAAATTATTTATTAAATTATCTCCTTCATTATAATTTGGATCGGAAATATCTCCATAAGCATCAAAATAAATACTATCATCCCCCGAATTTATATTTGCTTGTAAGAAAACAGCATCCACTCCATCTCCCATATCCATAGTAAGCGGGAGATTATCAACTTTTTTAACACCATCAATCCAGACATCATAAGTGTTATCCGCTCTCCAAGTTATCTTACAATGATACCAAGTATTATCTGATACTGTTTGAAGCTCAACCTCATTATAAGTTCCTGCTTCAAGTATATAAACTTTGCTATATTTAAATCTAAGGAAGAATGGATAAGCTGGTTTATTAGAATCGAATGCAACAAATTGTAAATTGTTGTTAGTAAAATCATTACATCCTATATAAAACTCTATTGTATTATCTTTAGTAATGTTTATAATCGTAGCTAAAAGATTTCCATTATACATAGAAAGTCGAATACAATTCTTATGTCCCTGCCATTCAGAGATAATTTCTCCCACTCCACCATTATTTACTGATTGAACGACCCAACCTATATCATCCCACGAAGTTCCAACTACCTCATTATTGAAATTATCAGGACTTCCGTAATAATATTTAGTATAAGCATCAGACACAAATTCTATTTTTAGATGATAATCAGAATTAAATTTAGCAGGTCTTATTAAGTGATTAAAGTTATCATAGAATCCACTATCTCTAAAATCTACATAAAATCCCCATTGTTCAACACCAGTAAGATACGAGCCTATTCTTAGCTCGGTTGTGTTTGGATGAATCCATAATTCTACAACACCAGTAGGATTTGTTATGTTTAAACCAGTTATTGTTTTAATTGCTGAATCATCATAAAGTCTACACCAATGTCTTCCTATATCATTAACATTATAAATATCAACTACACCAGATATATTCCATTTTGATAAATCTCCTTCAAAATTATCAACACATTCACACCATCCATTCCAAAATCTAAATCTTTGTTTCCATAAACCATGATATTGACCAAATGAACTTTCCCATATTTTCTTTTTTATAGGATGACTATCTCCTACAAAAGCAAATAATGTTTCTTGTAATTCGTCTAAATTTCCAAAACTAAAAATATCATAAAATCCAACAAAAACATTTACACCTGCAGGAGTAACACTTCTTGCTATGAATTTCATTAAACTTATATCTCCAAATACAAAAGGAGAACCAAGCCTTCCTTCTATTGGTAGTCTTATATTCCATTGCGGCATAGAAAAATGAAATCTCTCAGTTATTCTTATAGCATCTTCTCCTACATTATAAAAATGTGCAAACATTCTTCTTATTTGGGATTTTGTAGGAGTAACCCACCATTTTTGAGTCCATGCTTTATTTATGAATTTCCAAACAATATTCCAATCACTTTCACTAAGAGGATATGAATCGAAGCTTTTTCTTGAAATACCAACATCAAATCCTTTATCTAATGCGATACCTCTTGAAGCATTTTCACCGCTATATCCATATCCACTACATTGATGACAACCAGTTCCTTCAACTAAACCAGTACCACTACAAGTTGGACATTTTGTTGGAGCAATCCATATAGAATTTATTATATTTTTAATACTATTATGAAGATTAAACATTCCTAGGTAATATAAAATCTTACTTCCTTCAGAAGCAAGGCCATAAAAAGTTATTTTACCACCACTAGCCTGACCATTAACTTGAATATTAGCCTCAATATTTGTTATTTCAAAAACTTTATTTCCTAATCCTGATAATAAGAAAATTGCTGTCGGTCTTGTGAATCTTTCTATAGTTAATGTTGTTGTTACTATGGATGTTCCAGTTTTGTATATTTTTTTTGTTATAGTAGTACCTAACTGTTGAAAATCTTCTGTTCCATTTTCCTCAGCTATTTTACCAGTAATAGTTAAAATTAAATTTTGTTCTCTTATTTTTTCATCAACAATACATATAACAGGACACGGAATAGCAACACTACCTTTAGAAGAACTATTTTTCTTTACAAACCCATCCATTCTTGTCCAATAGCCAAAATTAACTAAATTATGACCAGCATAAATAGTTCCTTTTCTATTTTGTTTAAATGAAGTGTTTAAATATATTCCTATCTGTTCTCTTATATCCATTAGTTTATTCCTCTTTGAAAACTTCTTGTTCCTAAGTCAGCTATTTCTATATCAGCAATAACAATGTCATCTTGTCCCCATTCTTCTACATCATATCTTTTAATATAGAGTTCTTTTTGGTTTATAATTTGCGGATGTTTCATAATTTGGTGCTCTATTTCCGCATAAATAACATCATCACCAGCATCTAAAGATTCTAAATAAGATTCAATATTATTGATAATGTCTTCTCTTACTGTCACAAAATCAGCTAATTCATTAATATAAATTATTCCTTTAATATCTATATTTATTTCGGTAGATTCAATTATACTATACTGAATACCAATAGGACTAAATCCTCCACCATCTTCATAATCTAATAGACCATCTAATTCTTCTTTTAAATTCTCAAAACCATAACCATCATCAGGAGAAAGAATAACTGTGTATGCTGCTCCATTATACCAAGTTTTAAACATTAAATCTACACCAGAACCCATTGAAACAAAAGAACCTCCACTTACTTGATAAGCGTCATATCTCGAATCCGCACCACCATATTGTTCAATAGAAGTTCTTATTTGCCAATAATTCTGAACAAAATCAATTCCCGTAATTCCGTCTTCTGATTGTTTAAGCCATAAATCAAACATATAAGTCTTTGTTTTATCTAAACCATTATATTTAAGATTAAAATGTATATCTTGAAAACCTGTTATACCAGCAATTAAATCATTTTCTGAAAATGTAGCTATATCTTCATAATCACTAAGACCAGTTGGCGAGCTAGCAAGCCTAACACCACACCTCAAATCAGGAGGACTATTTATAGATCTTCCTCTTATTGTTATCCTACCTAAAGACAATACTAAATTTCCTGGAACAAAACTTTGTGAATATTTTATTTTATATTGGTCTATTTTTAGATTTGCTCCAAGTGTTGGATTGTCCCAATCAGTTATACTTGTTTGGTCTACTCCCTTATCTTGATAAGCTTTTGCTGTTCTGACTCCATTAATATTATTTGCAATAGTGGCTACTTTTCCTAAAGTGAAATTTCTCCTTTTAGCGGATAATAGTCTACTTCTAAATCTATCATCTGATTCTCTATCAATTCCACCAGAAACTCCTCTTGAATTATCAACAGTTAAATAAGGATATGTCACAGATGTTGTTATTTCATTAATCTTTGCGTTGCTCTCGTAACCAGAACCAACACTTGTTACTTCCATTCGTCTTGTAACTTTTCCAGAAAGTTCAATATAATATTTTTCATTAGCTTGAATATAACCTGAACTTCCATTAAGCCAATGAATATTATTGTGATATGTTTCATCAAATTCCCAAACACTTGTTGGAATTACATTTAAATTTTCATCTAATATTTGAACTACATTTTCACTATAAACATAATCACTTGGAAAATAATCATATGATTCTCCAGTTTTAGTTTTTGTTTGTAGAATTCTATATTCTATTGTATTACTATCATCAGTAAGATAAGAATTAAGAGAAGATTTGAATTCTGCTCCTTCTGATATAACAATATTGATGCCTGCTATTATAGTTGATACATCTACATAACCCTGAGCATGTTGTGCTCCTTTTCTTTCTATACCGCATTCTATACCATGATTATCTAACCATTTACCAACTGCATTCTGAATAGACATTTGAGCAGCGCATGTTTCTAAAAGAGTTTCATAATAATACTCATCAAGAGCATGAATTTTCATATATTGCCATAATAATGAACTTACACTAAAATTAACTACATCAAATATATTTTTTGCCTTATCTTCAAACGCAGCTATAATTTCATAAGAAGTTCTCGCTGTAAAACCATTATCATCGAAAGGAATTATAATTCACCTTTTTTATTCACTTATTATTGTATCACTTAAAGTTATTTCTTGTTCTACTAATGTCCCTATTCTACTTTGGACAGCAAATTTAACATTCATTTCTTGTCCGTCTCTTTCTGCTAAAATATAATCAAGACTATATATTAACAATTCTTTTTTAGTATCGAGAGCATCAGCAATTAAATTTTCTATTATCTTTTCAGGAGCACCGCGGGAATGCATTTTTATGGCTTCTTCTAAATCAAAACCATATTTTAGATTCCAAGCTTCACTTCCTAATTGACAATTTAATAAATTTGTAATTAATTGATAAAACGCATAATTATTATCTACTTGAATAAAATCCCCATTTTTTAATATAGGGTCTCCAATTCTTAAATCTAATAAAACTCCTGGCATTTAAATCATCATGAACTTTTTAATTTTGTTTGTGTTGGAGTAATAACAACAGTATTACCATAAGTTCCAGTTGCATTATCTCCACTTCTTAATACATTTACACTATTATCTTTTAATTTTGTTGTACCTGGGGTTACTGTAACTACATCCGTTGTTCCAGAAGGAGGCACTGGGCCAGCAGAAGTGAATGTTACAACAACTTGAGTTATAACTTTAGTTCCATTAACAGAAACTTTAATTCCGGGAGTATATACAGTACTACTAACACTAAACGGCGGTACTGGTGTTGATACGGCATCTCCTACTAATCCTACAGCTAAACTCATGTTACATCCAACCCCGCAGTTGTTAATGTTGCTTTAGACGCTCCGGCAACCATTTCAACTTTACTTGTATCAATTGTTACTTTATTTGAACCAAAAGATACTTCTACTTCGCTATCGCTAAGTGTTATTATACTATTGTCTCCTTTTTTTATTAGAATGTCTCCAGTTTCTTGTAATTCTATTCTTGAACTATTATTAACATTTACTATAATAATTTCATTCTCGGACATTATTAAAAATTGATCCGTAGAATGCAAACTCATCATTTTATATTCGCCTGCATTATACATCCAGATATGATTTTCATCATCTTTATATACATGAAAATTTCCATCATTATCAAAAGTTATAAATGGTTTGTTAGCAACAGATAAATTGTCTAAGGGAAATTCAAGAGGTTGGTATAAAAGTTTTCCATCGGATTGTATATAAAGAGTTGGGCCTGGTTTTCCTTGATATTTAGGCAATGTTAATCTAAAATCACTTGGATTTTTATACGGAATCCCAAAAATTGTTTTACCATTTCCATAAACAAAAGGCCCCATTACTGCTTGTTCAATTCTATCATACGGACAAAATATTAATGAGTTTGGACAATTAGTCGGATCTTGGATTGAAGGAAAAAATAAACCTGCTTCATTATCCATATATGGAGTTGTTCTACCTATCCTAGGTAATGTATAAATGGAATTATTTTTATTCAAAATAATATCCCTAGGTATTTTCTTAGAGTATTGATAAATATCTTTTTGAATACTAACATTTTCTATGTATTCATTTTCTCCACTATCTTCCAAAATACCTCCTACTATTATTGGATTATATTCGACATTCTTAAATAAATATCTAAGAGCTAATGAAATTTCTTGTTTTTCTTCTAAACTGTAAAAATATGTTTCTTTATCTATTCTCCTTCCTACTGATACAAAACATCCTTTTGTTAAATCATCTTTACCAACACAATGTTTAACCCAAATACATCTCATATCAATAACTCTATCATCTTGTTCCAATTCATAGTTATATAATATATCAAGAGGAGTTGGAGAAAATCCTATTTTCATATTAAAATAATTTTTTGATATATTATCAACACTTCTGTTGATCCAATCTCTAGTAGATTTTAATTCTTTATAAGTATGTAATTCTGGACCAATAAATAAGATGTCGTCTTTAATAGCCCATTCAAAATTATTCTCATTAGCTATATAAATTATAAAATCTCTTACAGTCCATGTAGGATCGAGAGTAAAACTTTTATATTCAAATTGGAAGCTTTTCTTATCATGATCATCATGTTCATCAAAAACAACAGGTATTATTCCTGTTTTTTCAAGAACATCATATAATAATTGTTCAACAGTTCTTGTTTCATTAAATTCTAATGTCCCTATATCAGCATCAATAAGAAGAGAGTTTAATTTCATATCACTTTCTCTTAATGCTATAACGACTTTTTTGTCTTCATTAAAATCATCTCTTACATCAACAACTCTATATCTTTCAGTAAAATAAGCGTTATTCATATCTCCCGTAAGAAATAGTTTTAACTCTAGTCCGTAAGTAGAAAAGTTATAAGTTACTAAATCTTTATGTATATACCATAATAGAAAACCTGGAATTCCATACATTCCATTAAACACAACTAAATGATCCAAATATCTTTTTCCTAAATGATCAAAACTTCCTACAAAGTTTATTGTTGTTAAATCATCAAATGGAACATATAACCTAATAGCCCAATATGCTTGTGTCATTAAAAGTACCTCTGTTCTATTATTCCGGGTATTCTACCCTTTGAACTTTCTATACCAAAATAATTTCTCTGAAACTGTTGAGCAAATACAAGTGTTTCAGGAATACCTAAAGTTGCACCAAAATTTATGAAAAGACTTGTTAATATTTCTATTCCAGCTTTCCATGGTGAATAAATAATTGGATTTTCTTTTTTTGTTCTATCTCTATAAACTTGTATATATGTTGGTGCTTCTCCTTCTTCTCTAGGAGGGATTTTTACTTCTCCATATTCAAATTCTTCCATAGGTTCATATCGTCTAAAGAAGATAGTATATTCTATCCTTTTTCTACCTTCTTCATCTATCCTTTGTCTCCATGAGTATGTTTCTATATACATTGAAAGATAAATACGATTTTTTGTAACAACTGGAAAAGTCATATGTTGTTCTCTATATCCTTCACTAATGTTTTCTAATTTAGCTTCTTCCCACGGATCTGTTCCAAGAAACTCACTACTCATAGGTTGTCCATATGTGTGAACTAAAGGTTGTTGTTTCCAAAAACCAGCAGTTCCTGATTCTGCTAGCATATCCTGTATAGATGAAGAGCCATATATAAATAAAAATTCCAACATATTTAAAAATATAAATCTATTTGGTCCCCAAGCATAACCAATTATTCTTAATGATTCATTTCCTCCAGACTGATGAGCGAGAAAAACACCACCATTAGCACGATACCTAACTTCTCTATCAGAGATACCGTGAGACAATTCTCGTAATGTTCCTAATGGGATTCCTGCAATAACAGCGGCAGGTTTAATTTCATTTAAGTTTCCAAAATAATATCGTGCTAACATATAACTAAGAGAAACCGTATTTACGAATGCGTTTTGACTTGTCATACCCAATTTTGAAGTTAAAATTGGATATAGAAGTGAACCTGCTGCTATACCGCCAGCTAATCCTAAAGGTGAAAGACCACCACTAAAATTATTAGAAGCGTCTCCTCTAATAGATTTTGGTATAAAAGGCATTAAGCGATACCCCCAACAGTTATTCCAGCTAATGAAATTCCAAAAGCCGTTGCCATATCAATAGCATCCACATCATAATAATTATCAGTTTTCCATTTATTAGTTTCCACATAATAATATTCTTTAGCCCATTTCATCATCCTATATGTGAAATTAAGAGAATATCTTAATATTTCCTGTGTTTTTGTTAATCCTTTTGCCTGTCTATATATTGAATGTTGAAGATCAGCAATAAACTCTTCAGGCTCATCATAAGTTCTAAATATTAAATCATAAGTTATAACATCCCTATCTGTTTCTAGTTTCTCTTCAAAACTAAAAGTTTCTATATAACAATTTGTTATAATTTCGTGATTTGTAATAACTGGAAATGTTATATGTTTTTCATAAGTCGGTTTTTGCGTTACAATAGATTCTGTTTTACTTAATGGAAGTCTGTTTAAACGAATTAAGGAACCTACACCACTTCTCATTAAATAATCTTCATTATTTACAACTTGACCCTCGGAAATAGCTTGAATCTTTCCATGACTCATTAATGTTAAAATCCATAGGGCGGCAAGCCAATACATTCTTAAATCACCAGTCAATTTACCTTTTATTATTATACTATCTTTTCCTCCAAGTTGGTGAGCTAAGAAAATACTTCCTACTGCTCTAATCTTTACTATTCTATTTGAATGTGCAACTTCTATATCTTGAACTGATGTTGGAGAATTTATTCCCATTCCTCCTAAAGGAATACCTCCTGCTACAATTTCAATATCAGTAGAAAAAGAAGCAATTATAGCAATAAAAGAATATAATATTTTATAAATTGTAGAAACTTGTAAT
>Ga0209536_100013439_pt1 | contig 11811 bp, 13 predicted proteins | sample DeeMarSeWOR28_12_FD_187461 | JGI IMG/M metagenome (GOLD analysis project Ga0209536, IMG submission 187461) | Marine sediment microbial communities from White Oak River estuary, North Carolina - WOR-2-8_12 (SPAdes) (version 2) | ecosystem: Environmental > Aquatic > Marine > Intertidal zone >...
GGCGACGGCAGTGGGTCCATGTTTATGGGTGTCCATGTTTATGGGTTCAGAGAGTCCGCCTCGAACCCATGTTGACTGAGGTACTGGATAATCCGCTCGCGGATATCTTCATCTGCCGGCAGTTGTTCAGAGTCACACGCGGAGGCGTAATCGGGAAAAGCGCCAGACTTCCACTGGTTCTCCTGCACATTGAGCTGGTACCATCCCTGGCATAAGACCGCCTGGACGGTTTTGATCTGGTAGAACGGTGCGGCGACTTTTTTGGGTGACCCGGCGATGATGCTATAGATCACGCGACTTTCGGACAAATCATTGCCAATCAACGATATGCCATCCATCCAGTCCGGTTTGGGGAGACCCATGTAGTCCAGCAGTGTGGGCGAAATATCCACATTCGCCGTGTTGTGATTGAGCTCCTGCGCAAATTCCCCATCAGGGAAGTACATGATAAGCGGGATCTGGACATTGGTCCTGTATCTCAGCCCATGGTCACTGTAGATGATCAATATCGTATTGTTGAGCATCCCTTTTTCTCCGAGATAATTGTAGATCTGTTCCACGTAACCATCAAAACTGGCGATCGCATCATCGTAAAAATCCTCATCCCAGGGATTGTATTTCATATCGCCTTGCGAATAAACCTGCTCCTCGAACGAAAATTTCCCCTGGATGTTGTCAACCAGGTTCACTGCGGAGCAATCCTCGTCGGAGGAAGCAGCAGACCCGTTGTACCTTGGGTGGTATGACCAGAACCGCCGCAACTCGTCAATGAATCTCTGTTTAAGAGCTTCGGTCAGCCTGAAGTACATTTTCCCTCCTACCGACTATCCTCGATAGGAGGATTAGGGTCAGGTCCGAACTCACAACAGGTGGGTCGGTCAGCTGCAAAGAGGATGGTCAGAGACACTGCAACCAAGACCAGGACCCACCGTTTCACCTAGCTCTCCAACACCCCTGTGATGACCGTAGTCGTCTCCGGGCCGGGGATCAACTGGCTGACACCCCCCTCTGGGTCCAAGATACGTTCGACAGGTCTTTCCTGGGAAATGTGCATTCTGTCGAACTGGAACACCACAGGATCCAGCTCGAATCCGTCCGGGTGAGGCTCCAGATATTCAATAGTGACCTTGACCTTCATTCCTCTTGATCCCTCCGAAACACCACATTTTCGAGGAGATGGGACCCGTCTTTGAAGGCCCCGACTTTCCACGACTCGAACCTCATGCCTTTCTCATCCCCCACCTTGAGATCCCAAGAGGTTGTGTCAACAGTCCTCACGGGGCCATCGGGGAGTGGAAGACGGGAGCCGTCAAGAATAACTCGACTAGCCTTGATCTCAAAGCGTCCTGGATACGACTGTATCCCACATACATCTGCTACCCCGATCACCACACCATCCAAACGGATTGCTTCTCCCCTCATTCCTCGTACTCCTGCACGGCTTGCACCAGCATCCCGTAGGCCACCGCGTTCAGCGGCTCCCCTGCTTGCCGGATCTCAGACACCTCGATGGGGAACCGCTTCTTGGCAAAGACTTTCTCGAACAGGCCCATGAAGCCACCAGCCAGACTGGTCCCCCCAGAGACGACTAAGGGGATGGGCTTAGGCAATGCAAACTGGCCCTGGATGGCCTTGAACCGCTTGGCCACCTCATCTAGAACATAGTCGATCAGGGCCCGGTAATAGAGAACAACAGCTTCTTGCTCGCGATCCTCGGGTTTGGCCAGATCGATGCCCTGCTCCTTGATCGCGCAGATCCGTGCCTGGGTAGACCCGACCGACATGGCGGCACCTTTGTCGATCCAGTCGCCTGAATTGTGTACTACCATCCCAACGGATGCGAAGGATCGGTGTGAAGAGTCTACCACGAGGTCATAGACATCACCTTTGTACGGGACTTCCTCCACCCCGCCAACGCGGAACAAACCAAAATCGGGAAGGCCCCCCAACATCTGCTCCACACAATTACCCTCCACGGAGAATAGGGTTTCCAACATGGCCTTGTGAACGTGCCCGCCAACCCGAACCGTGTACGAATCCTTGGTCCCCACGATCAGTACGCCATTAGGGTTAACCCCTCCTGTCCTCGGGGGCCTTTTCAAGATGGTGTGATGCACCCCCAGCCGAACCAGCAAATGGTGCGCCAACACCACAACAGGCAGCGACGTGTTATACAAAGCATACTGCTTGCGCCCTTCATATCCGTCACTGTCCAGCAACCCCTCCAAAATCCCCACGGCCATCGTGTTGCTGATTTTGTCCAGACCCAAAGGGAATACTTTGGTGCCCTCTGAGTCGTAAAAACGCTCCCGCATGTGCTGAGCCACCGATGTCATGTGGAGCTTCACACGTGTCACGTTCTCAGCAGGGTCGTCCACCACTTGAGGGGTTCGACCGAACAGGGTGGTCAGGACAGAGCAATACTTGTCCACCAACTGACCGTCTTTGCGGTTGAAAGCCAACTGAACAAAACGGGGGTCTTCCGCATGAGGGCCACAAGAACCGTCCCCCAAGAACACCCCGAAGAAACGTCCCAGATTTCGGGCCCCAGCCACCGTGATGTTCTTCCCGTTTGCACGACCGAAATAGTAAGAGGAATTTGAACTCCTAGCAGGCTTGACTACGGGAGTTCCTACTACGTCCCCCTTCTGAAGGTCGGCAGCTTCTTTCCAAGACCAACTCAGACCCTGTTTGACAAGAACACGATGATCTGAAGTCACCCGCTGAGGGAAAGCAGGCAGGCCCTCAAGAGAGACTTTGACCAGTGAGTTTCGGGGGCCATTGTTTACCACCTCGGCTACGGAGACCAAGTCCCCGTGTGCTCCGATCACCTTATCCCCGGCTTTGATCTCCCGCACCGTACGTGGGCCTTGATCAGTACACACAAGGAAATCATCTGCCAGACAACGGGCCACACTGAAGCTCAAGCCCTCGATGGTGTTGATGGCAAGAGCTACGTTTGTCATTCCCGACCCAAAGCTCATCGACACCCCGGAAAAATCCTCTTTGGCACACTCCGAGAAGATGATCGCCATGCCCTCATTTGAGGGGTAGGGGTCATAGCCGCACTCCTCCACGATGCGCTCGAACACTCCTCGGTGATAGATGACATCTCTGTCGGGCTGATCAATAGGCTGTGCCGGAACTGAAAAGTAGCACACCTCATTCTCCACCCTTGGCTCCCCCAGCACCTCCTTGACTAGTAGCCCAAGGACATCGAGGGAGTCCGCTTCCTGGGGAGAGATGAGGCCCGCAGACAAGGGACGACGTGCTTCCCGGCCGAAAACATTTGCGATCTCCAGGGCAGCATCTCCCAAGACCAGAACTTCATCCTCTCTTTCCACGAAGCTCGTCTTTGCCAGCAAAAGACGCTTCCGGGCCGTGATCGGGAAATCCAGGAACACGTCCCGCATTCGTTTGGTTTCCACTCCCTTGGAGGTCCTGCGAGCGGAGACCAGATTCATTGTTCCGATATCAAGCCCAACCCCTTTAGGGGCACTCGGTGTTCCCTTGGCCATGTTAGTCCTTCTTTCTCTTTGACTTCCGTGTCTTCGAACGACCCTTCAGGGCTTTGGCAGCCTCGTCGATCCCACTGGAGTCGGACTCTTGAGACTTCACCATGACCCGGGCCTTGGAATCCTTGACAATTCCCTTGGGGACGAAGACAGGTTCTGGTGGGGCTGAAGCCACCTCCGCTACAGGCTGAGGAGAAACAGCTCTGGAAGACTGCAAAACAGGGCTCAGAGCCAACACCACCCTTTCGACGATCTCATCTGTGTCGATCTGAACTACTGGGGCCGGGACCGTAACAGAAACAGGTGGCATGCTCCCACCACCACCTCGGGTCGATCTCGGAAACACCCGTGCAGGCGGCTTACTAGGAGAGACTTTCAGGTTGGGCAACGGCTTGGCTGGTTTCTCCTGGTACCGCTCCACCTCGCGGACAAACACACCCCGGACCCGTCTGGCTCGTTTCAGGTCCTCCGACTCCCTCGCTTGTACGGCTGGGATGTGTGCCACCTCCCCCTTGGACAACTCCAAGCCTAGGTCTTGCAGCCTCAAGAAGGTGCACAAACAAGTGATCTCAGCTTCCTTCATTTGGTTGGGTCTCCCTGAGAGAGCTGCTCCAGGACCTCTTCCATCAGGATGTCTGCACAGGCTTGCCTGCCTTTTTTGATCGCTCTCTGCATGAAAGTGAACTTCGCGATACCTGGGTGAATCCAGGCATCCTGGGTCTTCAATGGAGCCGTTCGGAAGATCACTGTACCCGACTTGGTCTTGATTGGGACAACAAGAGGCAGCCTTCTTCCCAACTCAATGGCCCCGCCTCTTTTCCTGGCCCCCCGGGAGCGTTTCCTCCTTCTCATCCCCAAGCGTTTCTCTGCCGGAGTTAGATGGAAGTTACCGTCGTAGGTGCTCTTGTACTCCTGGCTGAGCCAGGGCATCCTACGCATGGGGATATCCCCCGTCGTCAGCTCGCGGAGGCCATAGAAAGAGGACGTGATCTCAAGGGTGCTTTTCCCTCGGACATGGTAAGAGAAAGAATCCCAAAGAGAGGGCCCCTTCATTGGGTCCTTCCCGGACCAACCCCGCTTGGCGAAGTCCTTTTTTGCCTCTTTGACGATTATGGAAACAAGGCACTCCCCGAGCTTCAGCAAGGTCTCGTGGGACACCACTATGCCTTGGGCCAGCTCCGACCAGGGCCTGCCATAGACCTTTCTGACCCTGACCTTGGCCTTCACTCAGGCCTCCGTGGTGAAATGCGTCCCGTCGCTGAACAGAAGGTAAGGACCATCCACCGTAAGCGTCAGGGTCTCGTTCTCTGAGGTCTCTCCCAGATCAGGAACTGGAAGGTGGTCGAAAGGATCCCCTTCTAGGCCCATCTCCCGGTGTACAACCACATGCCCAGCTAGGAGATGCTTGAGGTTGTATGCCAGGTCCTCCGGGTTATCGGCTTGTGCAACCAGGTCGATCTCTACAGGGCAGGCCAGCCATTTTCCTTCCTCCTGCCACCGCACAATGTGGAACTCCCAGCTCATACTACCACGTGATGTTCTCCCAGACGGCAGTTCGACCACGTTGGTCCTTGTCGTCTGGTGTGTTGTCCTTCTCCGTGATCATGGGAGCCACCTCCCTGGGTCCTTCGGGGTAAGGAGGATCCCCAGTCCATGGGTGGATGGTGTCCGGGAAATCTCCATCGATAGGCATGGAGGGGGCTTGTACGAAAGCGTATCTGGTCTCGGGGTACGTGTAATCCACCACCCCGTCAATGGGAACCTTGTACCGGATGTCCCCTTGATCGAGATAGGCGATATTGAAGTGCTGCTGAAGCAGGTTACCTCTGTTCGAGGGCCTTCTGACAGGGCCCACAGAGTAACGCTCGTTGGTTTGCTTTACCAGGAAGTCCCGCTGGGTCACGGTAGGTGAAGGACCCATGAACACTTCATAGGAGTGCTCCATCTTGCGGCCGGTCACCTTCTGGCTTATCCGTCGTTCGGCATCGTCTGGAGCAACGATGATGTCGAAGGGGCCCTCGTAGCCACCGCAGAAACCGGTCCCGAAGCAGGTGCAACACCTGGCCGAAGGCTGCTTGCTGAACTCCCGTGTCTTGCTCTCTATCATGCACGGGCAGGGGACTCCTGACTGACGACGGATGAAAAGCTTCACCCGCTCCCCGCCTTGTTGGAGGATCCAATGGTTCCGACGGATGGCCTCCCGCCAGATGTAGTCCAGGCGCTCTACTTCAATGACTGAGTGGGGCTGACAGTAGGATAGGTCCGTCTCTCGGAGTCCGCTGGGTGTGTCAGAGTCCAACACCACCGTCGTCAGCCGATACCATATTTTGGCGTCTAGCCCGGACCGGACACGATTACCCTCCCCCCTGTAGCTCACCTGGACCACAGAGGACTCGGTAGGGAGGACAGCGCTCTCACACTTCTCGGTGCCCACATTGATGGTGGACTGGTTTATGAGGGTGATCTCACCAGTCCTCCCAAACACCGACTCTACAGGCACCTCAACCCCATCGATGGTGACTGTGACATCGGAAGGGGAATTGGCATAGGTCACTGAATCGAAAGGTGCCCCGTCAATGGCCTTTACAATCGGGTTCTGGGTCCGAAACACCCAACGACGATCGTTGGGGGCATCGCCTTTCGAGATCCAAGAAGTGGCCCAGTCAATGGTTTCCCCTGACACCGCCAGGCTGGTTGTCTGGTCCCGGTAGAACCCGCCCCCCACTGGGATTTCATTGATGCGGCTGAAGGGACCCCGGTCGGATACATCTGATCTCCAGATGTTGACCCCCACCACCGTGAAACTTGTGTTCCTGGCCAGCAGAGAGGGATCATCCCATCTGAGGTCGAGAACCCCTATCGTGAACGGACTCAGCACCTCCACGTTCTGCGGAGGTGCTGGTTGGTCAGCAGGACCAGCTGCCCACCCGGTCGTCATCTAGCCTGTGCCCCCCTCCATTACCCCCGTGATGAACATCTTCCCCTCAGGGGTGATGGACCATTGCTGGTTTTCATCTGGGTCAATCCCGAAGCGCCGAGCGGCATTCTCCATGACCTTCTGGGCCTTCTCGTCGACATCGCTCAGCATTCCCATGAGACGTGCCTTGCGCACCTCCAACTGACCCACCTCAAGTACGATCCTTTGAGACGATTTCCGAAGTGAGTCCAAGAGCTGCATCTCCGAGGGTTCCAGAACACCAATTGGTTCCGGTGTTTGGGCCTTGGTCGTTGACTCTTCCTGGGGCTCGGTCTCAACGGTTTCTGGTGTGGTACTCATTAGTCTCCCTTGTGGAAAGTTAGGGTAGCTCCACACTACCCCACATCCTCCTCCACCTCAGACTCCTGCTGCAAAAGTTCTCCTCGTTGGCGCAGCTTCACCAAGAAGTTAATCAGGTGGGTACCCACCTTCTTCCTCAAGGTCAGTCGCGTTGGCGGAGAGATCATCTTCGGCAGCTTGGTGAAGGACCAGAAAACGGTACCATCGTCTGTGGTGTACTCGTACACCCGCTTACCAAACTGAGACCCCTCTTTCTTCTGTGGGCTTTGGCTCACTTCGGGCCCTCCTCTCTACTCACGTCAGCCTATAGGACAAGTAGGGGGATCGTTTTCTGAAGAACTGGGGTATAGAAGGCACAGTAACCAAACCGTCCCCAGAAGGGGGCTGGAGACAACAATGGCACAAGAAGAGTTCGAAACACGACGGCGGGATGCCGAAAGAAGGCGCTCCCAGACCGAGCTGGTGCTCCCTGAGGGGGAGTCCGCCTACATCCAGGACACAGTCAAAGGGGTCACCGTCACGAAGGTGGGTCCGACAGTAGTCACCCTGCAAGGACAAGAGCGTCCGGTTCTGTACAACCACCGGACGGGGCGATTCGACACCGTAACCCTGGGCGAGGCGGCTCAGGTCAACACGATCGTCCCGAAAGGTCATTACTGTGTTCTCCAGAACCCGACGGACCAGCACCCCACCAAGTCCAACAGCGGTGAGGGCCCACCCCCTCTCCAGATCGGGCAGCGCAAGCACATCAGCGGTCCGGCCACCTTCGCCTTGTGGCCCCGACAGGTCGCCAAGGTCATCGAGGGGCACCAGCTCCGCTTGAACCAGTACCTACTCGTCCGAGTCTACGATGAGGAAGCCGCCAAGGAGAACTGGTCAAAGGCCGTAGTTCAAAAGGCCATCTCCGAAACGGACACCGGGATGGTGGTCTCCGAAGACCAGACAGCAGTCGTGGTCTCAGACGACGTGCCAGAAGACCTCTCTGTGGGACGCCTCCTGGTCATCCAAGGGACTGACGTCAGCTTCTACATCCCCCCCACCGGCATCGAAGTTCTCGCCGACGACAACGGGAACTACGTGCGCGAGGCCCTCACCTTGGAGAGGTTGCAATACTGCATCCTCATCGACGAGGACGGCAACAAGCGCTACCTCCGGGGTCCTGTCGTGGTCTTCCCCAAGCCCACCGAACGATTCCACACAAATCAGCGGGGGGAAAGGGCTTTCCGTCCCATCGAGCTGAACGGTCCCATCCAGGGAATCCACGTCAAGGTGATCGCAAGCTACACCGACAAGGAAGGCCTGCACGGGAAGAAGGGGGCCACCTACAAGGAGGGGGATGAGCTGTTCATCACGGGTGACACCTGTGCCATCTACTTCCCCTGTGAGCAGCACTCAGCTGTGAAGTACGACGGCCGGACCAAGCACTTCGCCACTGCCATCCCGGCCGGGGATGCCCGCTACGTCCTTGACAGACACACGGGTGTCATCAAGATGGTCAAGGGCGGTGACAAGGGCACAATGTACCTCCCAGACCCCCGGAAAGAGGTCTTCGTCCGCCGTGCCTTGACGGACTCTGAGTGCTCCCTGATGTACCCAGAGAACAACGAGGTGCAGACATACAACAGGACCCTGAGGAGCCTCCAGAAGCAGGCCCCCACCACCCGCAAAGGAGTGGTGTCCGAGGGTGAGCTGGCCCGGTCCCGAAAGAGAGGGGGTCCGGCCGAAGAGGTTCTGCTGTACGCCGCCAGTTCCATGTCTGTGGGGGACACCGAGTTCGCTGACTCATACCGAGCCGGCGGCACCCACACGGCCGAGATGGGTGGTGACGAGTTCAGCCGGAAAGCCACCTACACGGAACCCCGAACGGTCACCCTGGGGTCTGACAAGTTCGCTGGGGTCCCGGTGATCCAGCCTTGGACTGGGTTCGCCGTGATGATCGTGGACTCAGCCGGGAACCGCCGGGTAGAGATCGGACCCAAACGGGTTCTCCTCGGTTTCGACGAGACCGTGGAACGCCTCACCCTGAGCCGCGGAAAACCCAAGACCACAGACAACCTACTTCACACGGCCTACCTCCGAGTGAAATCCAACCGGGTCTCCGACGTCATCAAGGTGCAGACCGCTGACCACGTCACAGTTCGGGTCAAGGTCGCCCTCAGGGTCGACTTCGAGAACACCGGGGACACCGACAACACCCGCTGGTTCGAGGCCCAGAACTACGTCAAGCTGCTGTGCGACCACGTTCGATCAGTTCTCAAGGCAGCTGTCCGCAGCCAGACAATCGAGGCCTTCAACGCCCAGTCGGAGATTTTCATCCGGGACACCATCCTCGGTGCAAAGGACGAAAACGGGAACCGGACCGGTATGGTGTTCGAAGAGAACCTCATGAAGGTCTACGACGTCGAAGTCCTGGAAGTGGTCATCACAGATGATCAGATCCAGGCCATGCTGCTGCAAGCTCAGCACGAGGCCGTCTCCTCCAACATCACTCTCCAGCAGTCCAAGCGGCGCCTGGAAGTGCTAGTGGAGCAGGAAAAAATCAAGCAACAAGAGGCCGCCGCCAGAGCCAAGACGGCAGAGCACAAGGCCGAACTCACAGCGGAGGAGATCAAGCGGGGTCTCCAGCTCTCGCTGCTCCAGACCGAGACCGAGATCGAACAGCTCAACAAGCAGCTGGAACGTCAACAGGCATCTGACACCGTCGCCGACACCAAGACCAAGGCGGCCCTGGGCCGCCAGAAAGCTGCTGACGACGCCCGGATGGCCATCGAGCAAGCCAAGCAGGAGCTGAAACTGGCCTTCCTGTCCGAGGAAACCGAAGCCGCTGTGAAGCGATTCCAAGCCGCTGACGGCAAGCTGGCTGAAGCTCTGCTGGCCCTGGGCAACCAGGAGACGATGATCAAGATGGCCGAAGCTGTCGGCATCGGGAACTTCCTGGGAGGCAGGACCCTCCCAGAAACCCTGGCCAAGGTGTTCGAGGGGACCCCCCTTATGGCCCTCATGGAATCCGTCCAGAACAAGGCCACCAAAGGAGGCAATGGCGACATCTCTTCTTCTCGGGTAAAATCCCGATAGGCTTCCAGGTTTTCCTGGGTGCGGAGTAGAAGGGTTTTGGGACGTCTGAGGAGAAAGCCGATGGGCTGAAATATTCGATTTCATATTGGGTAATGCCCAATGGGTGGGGAGCCCGCCCACTAGGCCCGTATTGCACGAGGATGTCGTGGCCGATCAAGCTCCCCAGGAGACCTCCGACTCCAACCCATGCGCCACTTACGATCAATCCATGTGGCAGGGGTAAAAACGGAGGCCTGAGCTTCCGGTAGGGAGCCGTAGACGAGGAGACGTTAGTCAGCTAATTGGAGGCGCTAGGACCTCGGGCCATCCTGGAAAAGGAACTACTAGAAGAAGTTCTTGTTGGTCTGAGGGAGCCGTAGAAAAAAGGCGACACCTCGTAGCCGCCCCCAGAAGTTCTGGGGGCGGCTTTCCTTTAGATGGGCCGGTTTTTCGTCTTGCCCAGCCACTCCACCCCCCAGTCTGAACCAAGGTTGATATGGGAGATGGGCCGCCCCTCTTTCTTGGCGTCTTCCAACCCGTACTGCATACCGCTAGACATCCCCAGGTCCATGAAGAACCAGGACTCCTCGGAAGCAGCCCGCTCTATCGCTTTACCTGCCTTGATCCCCAACCAACGCTCAGCCTCCGTCTCGTCATCAAGTACACCCGGCTGGGCGTAGTTCAGATGAGAAGCGAAAGGTGCTACCCCCTCCAGGAGACAGTATCGGTAGGCAGCACGGGCGTACCTGACGTGCTTATGGAGCACCATGAGCCATTCGCCAGGCCTCTTGAGCAGCTCTTTCGGAGGCCGGTAAGGTGTCTCTACAGACACCACCACTTTGCGGTCTTGGGGCCTCAGCTGGTCAACTACTGCCTGTGCTGAACGGGCTAGAACATCCTTGGGTCCGTCTGGCAGATTCTCAGCTAGAGCCTCCTGCACCAGCTGCAACATCTGATCTCGATGCATCTCTCATCCTCGGGTCTTGTGGTCCCCCTACGAACTGAATCCCAATCTTGTGTCTCTTGAGGTAGTCCATTCCATTGGACCCCGCATACCCACCTTTCACCACCAGGACCTTAGCGATGCCAGCGTGGTGTATGAGCTTGGCACACATCAAGCAAGGCTCCCCAGTCACAATGAGCCAGGCTCCCCGTGTGGGGACACCGTTCGCAGCAGCATTGCAGATGACGTTCATCTCAGCGTGGTGGCACCCGATCTGTATCTCAGTGCCAGACTGGATGGGGGGGTAGGCTCGGAGATAGATGCCCACCACACGGTGTGCCTCATCTGTTCCTCTGAAAGACGTGTACCCCTCATGGCTTAAAAATTTCCGGCTTCCATCAGGCAGCGTGTGAACTGCATGAAAGCAGTCCGGATAGTCCCCATCAGGCTCCAGGTGAATGTCTTCCTCTGACACCCCATCCCGTAAGCAGAAACTACCCCCACATAGCTCCCCTCCCCCACGGGGACCTCCGTTGTACCCGTCCATCAAGACAACATTCCGGTCTGGGTCCAGCAGAAGAGCCCCAAACTTGCGGCGTGGGCAGTTGGAAGCCTTGGCAAGAGCTAGGCACTGCTCAATTCGGATTTGGATGTGCTTGTCCTTCACTTCAGCCTCTCCAGCAGATACCCCAGGATAAAAGCATGCCCCATCTTGCGTGTCGGGTGGTTCACGGCATCCCTGTACGTCATCCCCAGGGCACGATGATCGTACCCGTCAAAGTCCCACAAGGTGAGGGAGTCTCTTCTGCGGTACTCGTCCAGGAGGATGTGAAAAGCCTGTGTGGCAGCTACGGCACGAGCGTACAATGGAATGTAGATAGTCTTGCGGGCTTCCACGTACCCCAGGGGCTTGCCGTCCCACCAGGAGAACATGGGGGCACGCCCTTTACCCTTGGGATAGCGATGAGCCCTCTGATCTTCCCACCCAGCCTTGGCCCAGGTCCAGTAGTCCGGAGTCGGAT
>Ga0209536_100013440_pt1 | contig 11810 bp, 9 predicted proteins | sample DeeMarSeWOR28_12_FD_187461 | JGI IMG/M metagenome (GOLD analysis project Ga0209536, IMG submission 187461) | Marine sediment microbial communities from White Oak River estuary, North Carolina - WOR-2-8_12 (SPAdes) (version 2) | ecosystem: Environmental > Aquatic > Marine > Intertidal zone >...
CGCATGCCAGTCAGTTCCTGACTATGTGAGGCAGCGTCAGGTTCAGCTTGTCAAACGAGTTTGACCACTGAACCTTCCTCGCTCACTTGCTGGATGCTTGCTTCGCGGTCGGTATGGCCGTAATTGTCGATTAGAGAAGGAATTCAGAAGGACGTTACGACATCATCTCAAGAAATCAGTGTCTAAGTCAGTTAGTTATTTATCTTTTCTCGGTGCCCTCCCTACCCTCTGTGCCAAATTCTTTTTTTCCTGAGAATTCCGACAACGCGACACCTAATTCCAACCCATGATGGTGCGAATTGCGCTTGCTTCTAAAGCCAATATGTAAGATGGTATGCAGAAGACGGCACAAACTTAGTGCGAAATACCGAGAATTTGGCGAATAGAAAGGGGTTGCTATGCAGTGTCACGAAGTTGATTATGAGATTCTTGGGGACGATATGCAGATTGTCGAGGTCGAGCTGGATCCGGGCGAGACCGTTGTCGCCGAGGCCGGCGCGATGAACTATATGCACGATGGGATAACGTTCGAGGCCAAGATGGGCGATGGCTCGGCTCCCGGCGAAGGAATAATGGGCAAGCTGCTCGGCGCCGGCAAACGTGTTCTTACCGGCGAATCGATCTTCATGACGCATTTCACCAACAGCGGCTCGGGCAAAAAGCGAGTCTCCTTCGCCGCCCCTTATCCCGGCCAGATCATCCCGATCGACATGGCCGGACACGGAGGCACGCTTCTGTGCCAGAAAGATGCCTTCCTATGTGCCGCCAAGGGCACAAAGGTCAGCATTGCATTTACAAAGAGACTGGGGGCAGGCTTTTTTGGTGGAGAGGGTTTCATCCTCCAGAAATTGGAAGGCGATGGAATGGCCTTCGTGCACGCCGGCGGAACCGTTGTTCCCATAGACCTCAACGGCGAGACGATTCGCGTGGACACCGGATGCATCGTTGCCTTCACGACCGGTATAGACTATTCAATCGAACGGGCGGGCAACCTGAAGTCGATGTTCTTCGGCGGGGAAGGTCTGTTCCTCGCCACCCTGCGAGGAACCGGCAAGGTCTATCTTCAGAGCCTGCCCTTCTCGCGGATGTGCAACCGGATCCTGGCCCACGCGCCAAGAGCGGGCGGCTCGCGGAAAGGCGAAGGCTCCATCCTGGGCGGAATAGGTGACTTAATCGGCGGAAGCTGAGCAGGCATCGCAGCCGACCGGGGGCAGCGTCACTGTATCCGGGACAGCAAAGGCACCACCCACCGCAGTTGCAGGAGCAGATTGCACAGATGCCTCGCGCTAAGGTGTTAGAATACGTTGGAGTCTCAAGAGGTGACAGAAGATCCTCATGGAGGATATGCTTTCAGGTTGATGATCTTGCCTTCAACGCGTTCTTCAAACCTCCCAAGCAAATAGAACGAGAAACGGGCGTTCGAGATGTCGAACTCTTGGCAATACCGCTGATCATCGATCTAGCCGCCCAGGTAAGACCAAAGTCCGTCCGCATCGGCTCTCCAAATGGACTGCCGCAGTTCAGAAGACTTTTCCATGACGCGGCAGGTGCCCTGCTGGCCGAGCAGGCGGCGTTCTGGCAGAGGCCCGATTTTCTGAAGTGCCCGGAGCTGTCCGGCAGATGGGCGGCAAGGGGCAATCACGACAAACGACTCAGAGACAATCACGTTGTTCTGGGATTCAGCGGCGGCAAGGATTCTATTGTCACTCTCTTTTCTCTCTTAGAGGCCGGGTACAAGGTCCATCCGTTCCTGCTCAACGAGGGTGACCGGTCCTGGCAGGATTTGAGAAAATGGATACCGAAGCTCAGGGCAATCGGCCTGAAACCGGCAACAGCTTACTTTCTTTCTTCAAGAAGGAAACGACTTATAGAAACATACGGTGACTGGTATTTCAGCTCATATCAGATAGGCCTCTTGACCGGCGCATTGTCCATGTACGCCGACAAGATAGGCGCGTCAAAGATTGCGCTGGGGATAGAGAATTCTGCCGACGACAGTTTTGCGTACTATCGAGACAGAATTGTCAATCACCAGCACCAGAAGACAACGAGACATCTCAGGCTTTTGGAGAGTACATATCGAAGACTGATTAACGAAAACATACGGGTCGCAAGTCCAATAGCCAGTATCAGTGACGGAGATGTTCTGGATATTCTACTGAGCCACGTCCCCAGGAATATGCAGGCATTCTCTTCGTGCGGATCTGCGAACTGGAGGTCCAAGAACTGCGGCAAGTGTGAGAAGTGCGCCTTCATATATGCGCTGCTGCAGAAGACGGAAAAGGGAAGACGACTAAGCCGGAAGATCTTCAAGAAGGAACTGTTTGACGACGTCGAGTTGTACACTCCCTGGCTTGACAGAAGATACTTGTCGCCTCTGGCGTGTGTAGGGCCGCGTCAGGATGTGTGGGGATCATTTGAACATTGTCTGAACAATAACTCGAAACTTGCGGTTACACAGAAGTGGAGAGCGAGCGGCTTCAGAGAGGAATACCTGAGAACCGCGCATGAGGCCAAGTCCAAACCGACCGGGCTGAGTTCCCTGGAATACCCCGTTCTGCGCGCGGCCAGGTTAGTCAGGAAATGGGCCGATACTCGACTTCAGTTGTGAGCAGAATCGAATCGCACGTATTCGCCGATAGCCATCTGGATCTGTCGGTGGCAGATGCCGATCGACCGACTGAGCCGCATTTTTTCAGGGCACTTGCAGATTGTGTTAAGTGCAGTGTTTGAAGGCCCTTAAGGCCGTTGCAGGTCGCAGTATTCATGCTGCGATAGGCGGAGCGAGGAAAAAAAATATACTTCGCGGCGGCTTGACAACGTCTTACAGATAGGATAGTATGACCGCTCTGGTTTTTCACGTTTGCGGTCGTTTCTTGAAAGCCGGTTGTTTTGTGGGTTGAGCAGAATTGCAAATTTTGAGGTAAAAGGAAAATGATGAAGAAAGAACTTGGTTCAGTTGTGAAAGTCGCTTTGTGCGTGCTGTTCGTGTTGTCTTTATGCCTTCTTCCGTCTTGCAAGAAATCCGATTCCGGACCAGATGAGGTCAGCCAGCCAGCGCCCCCCCCTGCCACGCCCCCCGCCGCCGAGCCCGCGCAAGAGCAAGTTGCAGCTACACCCGCGGCTCCGAAGGCAACCGACGCAGCCAAGACCGTAGCTGATGCCGCCGCCAATGCGGCAGGCCTGGTGCCCTTTGAGATGGAGCTGCCAAAGCCGATGTTTGTAGGCACGCCCCAGGATACGAGAGTTCCGAATCTTGAAAAGCCGCTGGGCCACGCCCGTCCGCCGTTTTTGGCCCCTCCGGGAACAAAGAATCTGGCCCTGGGCAAGCCTGTCACCAGCAGCGATGAGGAGCCCATCATCGGCGAGATCGACTACATCACCGACGGCGACATGGAAGCAGCCGACGGCAGCTATGTCGAGTTGGGTCCGTTTGTTCAGCACGTGACGGTCGACCTCGAGGCCATGAGCGAGATCTACGCTATAGTCGTGTGGCACTATCATAAGCAGGCCCGTGTTTACTTTGACGTGGTGGTGCAGGTTGCCGAGGATCCGGATTTCATCACGAATGTCCAGACCGTGTTCAACAATGACATCGATAACTCGGCGGGTTTTGGTGTCGGCACCGACAAGCACTACAGCGAAACGAACGAAGGCAAGCTTATCTACGTGCTTGACAAAAATGTCAAAGCACGCTATGTCCGTTTCTACAGCAACGGCAATACCAGCAACGATCTGAACCACTACATCGAGGCTGCAGTTTTCGGCAAGCCGGCAAGTTAAGATGGCCAGGAAATGTTGCGTCCTTATTCTGGCCGCGACAATTGTTGCGTTCGCGCTGCGCCTGCCGCGGCTCAGTCAGCGCCCAATGCACGGGGACGAAGCGGTTCACGCCGACAAGTTCCGTTTGTTGCTGGAGCAGAGCCGCTACGAGTATGACCCCTATGAATACCACGGGCCGACGCTCAATTACCTGACTCTGATCGGCGCCTGGCTCACGGGCGCCAAGGACCTGACCGAGGTGAGCGAGGTCACTCTGCGCATCGTGCCCGTTTTCTTCGGTGTATGCCTGATACTGCTCGTATTGCCGATGGCCCGCGGCCTGGGGACAGGCGCTGCCGCTTATGCCGCCTTGCTGACCGCAGTCTCGCCGGCCATGGTCTACTACAGCCGTTATTACATCCAGGAAATGCTCCTGGTCTGTTTTACTTTCGGCGCAATTGTATCAGGCTACCGATACACTCAAAAAAGGAACATCGGCTGGGCTCTGTCGGCAGGTGTGTTCCTGGGGCTTATGCATGCTACCAAGGAGACATGTGTCATCGCCTTTGCCGCGATGCTACTGGCTTTGCTGCTCGTCTTGCACATGAAGCGCCGGCAAGGCTCTGCTCAAAGCGCCGGCAACCCCGTCAAGTGGTCCCATCTTGTCGCGGGCCTGGCCGCGGCTGTGATAGTATCGATCCTTTTCTTCTCATCTTTTCTGTCCAATCCTGCGGGGATTGCCGATTCGATTCGAACTTATGTGACCTACCTCGATCGTGCCGGCAGCACGCCTCTGCATATCCATCCCTGGCACTACTATCTCAAGATGCTCCTCTATTCGAAGTTCGCTGGCGGCCCCGTCTGGACCGAAGCGCTCATAGTCCTGCTGGCTGTCGTGGGATTCATAGCAGCGCTGAGAAGAAAGAATCTGTCCGGGGCGAACCCGGGCCTGCTCAGATTCATCGCCTTTTACACGCTCACTATGACGGTGGTGTATTCTGCAATTCCGTACAAGACTCCCTGGTGTCTGCTGGGCTTTCTGCAGGGCATGATTCTACTGGCCGGTGTCGGGGCTGTAGTGCTGGTGAAGCTGGCGCCGAATGTCTTGCCGCGTTTGATTGTGCTTTGTCTGTTGTTCGAGGCATCACTTCACCTGACCTGGCAGGCATATCAGAGTAGCTACGCGTACGATGCGGACAGTCGCAATCCGTACGTCTACGCCCACCCGACGAGGGAGATCTTCACTGTCGTCGAGAAGATCCAGGACTGCGCGGATGTTCATGAAGATGGTCGTGACATGCCCATCGAAGTTATCTGTCCCGGAGACGACTATTGGCCTCTTCCCTGGTATCTGAGGTCTTTCACCCAGGTGAGTTGGTCTAACCGGGTCGTCGATAGTCCAAGCGCGGCACCGCTGATTATCGCCTCTGCCTCGCCGGACATAGAGGCCGCATTGGCCAACAAACTCTACACGCTGATACCGCCAGAGAAGCGCAAGATCTACATGTGTCTGTTTGACAAGCCCTACTACGTGTGGCTGCGTCCCGAGGTTAAGCTGCTCGGATATGTCAGAAGGGATTTGTGGACGGCTGTCAGCGAAAGGCTGGTGCCCGAAGTGCAGATACAGATAGAGGGCGAAGAATGACCGAGCAACGGCAGGAAGAAACATGTTTTGTCCGGAGCGATTGCGGTTCATTGGCCGGCATGAAGCGTTTTTCGCACGAGGCAATGGCGACCACCTTCCAGATCCTTATTGTGCATGAGGATGACCACTACGCCCTGCAGGCGGCGACAGCAGCTTTCAATGAGGTGGATCGACTCGAGGGCGACCTTAGCCGATACGTCGAGAACAGCGATATATCACGAATCAATAACTTGGCCGCCGATGAGCCGTTGCTGCTTGGCCTGGACACATTTGAATGTCTTAAGATCAGTGCCCGAGTCCACGCCGAAACAGCCGGAGCATTCGATGTCACGATTGGCTCGCTGTTTAAATGCTGGCGCGGCGAAAGCGGAATGCCGCGCACGCCTTCGGTCGAAGAGCTGGAGCTTGCCCGCCGGCATACCGGGATGCACCTGCTGGAACTGGACGAAATGGAACTTACCGTCAAGCTGCTGGCTAGTCCGGTACAAGTTGACCTCGGCGGTGTCGGCAAAGGCTATGCTGTCGATCGGATGGGCGAACTGCTGCGCGAGTGGAGTATCGAGACGGCATTGATTTCCGGAGGCTACAGTTCCGTTCTGGCCCTGGAGGCCCCGCCCGAGACAAAGGGGTGGCCCCTGACGTTGAGCTACCCGGCAGACCGCAGCCGGATATTGGCCCGTCCCCATCTGCGAGCAGGCGCACTGGGAGGATCCGGAGTGCAGAAGGGTCAGCACATCATCGATCCTCGCACAGCCGAGCCGGCCGAGGGCAAACTTGCCGCCTGGTCAGGCGCCCCCGATGCGGCGTCCGCCGATGCTCTCTCGACTGCCTTTATGGTTATGACTGCCGACCAGATCGAGAAATATTGTGAGCTCCATCCGGATACGCGGGCCATGGTAATAGTGCAGGGCGCAGACAGACAGAAAGACAAGATTCTGCGTTTCGGTCTCTGGAAGGACAGTTCATAGCGCCACCGATTTGAAATCTCCGTTCTTGGGCGGGTGAGTAGCTTTACAAAAACAGCTCATGATCCCGCTCGCGCGAATCTACAACCCTGGGGGGTATCAGATCTCGAATCTAAAATGTGAATTATGGGCTCTTTCTGAAAACTCCGTCGTCGGCCCGAGAGGGAGCGTTTTTTCGCCTGGCAAAGACGGCGAAGCAGGCGATATTGGTTTTATCGTCGATGGAGCCGGATGCAGTCAGGTGGACAACAGCGGCTGCCTTTATCCGACCGTGGCTGCGCCAGCAACATCAAACAGCTAAAGAAAACAAGCCGCTCGAAGCCAGATCGAGTTTCCAGACAGAGCCTACTTCACTTCTTCGACATGACTCGCCTGATGGTCAGCAGTTCGGAGAGAACACTCCATGAATTGCGAGTCGGTGACAACCGGCTGTCGCGGTCACATGTCCAGTCGATAGGAAATTCTTTTATCCGATAACCTTTCCTTTGCGCCCGCATGATGATTTCTATGTCGAACGTAAAGCCGTCAGTAATGCACCGGCCGTACAGTTCTCGCGCGATATCGCCTTTGTATATCTTGAATCCGCATTGTGTGTCGGTGAATTCGGCGGGTATTTTCATGTCATAGATTATGAACCAGTGGAACATCTTCGAGCAGATTCGGCGGTATAGACTCTGGCCCTTTTCGATATTGCATCCGGTCATCTTTCTCGAGCCGTGTGCTATCTCGCACCTTCCGTATTTCAGCAGATCCAATCCCTGGAGAACATCATCGTAGGGCACGCAGGAGCCGCTGTCGGCGAACATCGCATATTCGCCGCTCGAGTGTCCCATCCCCTTGCGGACGGCGTAGCCCTTGCCCCGGTGTTCTTCGTATCGAATAACCTCCAAGTGAACATCCGGCTCGATGGAGGTATTTCTTGCGACCTTGGCCGTGTCATCCTTGCTGCCGTCATCTACGACTATGACCTCTCCGGCAAAGTCATTTCTCACCAGGAATGCCGCCGCTGCCTCGACATCTCGGGCTATCTTCATTCTCTCATCATATGCCGGTATAACAATTGAAAAATCCATCAATGGATTATATACCAAGGTGTCCTGTTTTCCCAGTGTTTATGAAAGTGAATGACAAAAGACAAGTGCCTTCTAGGGCTTTGCGTCACTGAATAGGCTCAGGTCAGACCTGCGGCGTTGTCCGGTATCCAGGCGTCGCTGTTGTCGGCGAGCCTTATGTGGAGCCAGCCGCCCCGGCGCTCGATTAGATCGAACTCTGTGCCGGCATGCAAAGGATCCTTGAAGCTTTCGGGATAGTTGCGACCGTCACCCTGGCGGGCAACAACCATCTCAGAGGTGATGACGCCGTATACTCTTCTCGCGCGAGCACGGCTCTCCAGCACGACTGATGCAAGCAGACAAGTCGTCAAAACGCCGCAAATCACAGCCGCTGCGACCCACGGTGCGGCTTTGCCGTACCATGTGATTACCGTAAGACTGATGCAGGCAATCGCAAAACAGATGGACGTGATGGCAAATTTTGTCTTGATGGAGAAATCGTAGTGCCAGAAGAACAGCGTCTGCAAGATGCGTTTCTCAGTTTTAACGGCAACTCTGTCTACCCTGCGGCTGCGCGCAAAGGCCAGATTCTTCTGAACGTTTGTATCGGTCTTGTCGAGCATCTCGGCCCGGCGATAATTCAAAATTGCGTTGCCGATATCCCCGTTTAGAAGATAGGCATTGCCGAGGTTGTAATAGAGCTTGTGATTTCTTATCCGGCCGTCACCAATTATTTTCTCGTAATTCAGTATCGCCTTTTCGTACAGCCTCCGGGCCTTATCCGGGTCATTGGCGATAGAATTGGCTTGCCTGAAAGATTCATTAGCCTGACTGAAAAGCACGTATGCTTGTTCCTTTGACAGAGCAGCTCCTGCCGAGGACGCCTGGCAAAGCAGGAGCAAAGAGGTCAGCACCATGTGGCAGCTCTTCTTAATCATCTGCAATTCTTTTCAATGCGGCGAATAAGCTCGATCACTTCCTTGACTCTTTCGGAGGTTATGTTTACCTCCAGCGACGCGTAGCGCGCCGCTTCGAAACTGGTTACTGCCTCTCTGAATTTGTCCGCCGCCGGCGCATCGTCGGTACTGGCTACGATTATGTCGTAACAGTCATCGCCAGTAAGAGAGCCGGCTGTCTTGTCAAAGCGCTCACCAATGTATTGCTTCATCGCACCGACGAGCAATTCGCTTTGTCGCTCTGGATTGGCCGAGGCGATGCGCTTCAACTGCCCGAGGGCTTTGCCGCAGGCTTGCCGGCGCCGTTTCGCCGCTGCTTTTTCGGGGCTCGTGCGCCCAGAGAGTCTGATCAATAAGCTCGACGCAAATGCCAGTAGAGGCGCACCGCAAAGAACCGCGTAGCCGGGGTGCGCCAAGGCAGCCAGCGGGGAGAAGCTCATGTCCTCTAGAACGTCAAGGTCTTCGTAATTGGCAGACAGACCTTTCTTTATCGCCTCGACTTCTCTGTTAACCGGCGCCAAGTCGGCGCCCTCCAGGTCCGCGTTAGTCAGGATCTTCGTCGGGGCTACATCGAGCTTTATCGGCTCGGTTTTCGCTATGGCGTACTTGCCCGTTTCGGCGTCGAAGTAGGCCAGCGGAATCGACGGTATTTCAGTGACATTATCGTTATTGGCTCTTATCGTTTGTGTGAAGACTTTGAAACCGTCGACAATGGTCGGCGATGCCTTCTGGGTGGGAATCTTGAAATTGGCCGCCAGCTCCGGTACCTGTTCGAGCGCTGGCCAGCGGACGGGTTTGAGGTACTCGCCGCCGCCGATCTTGATGCTGAGTGTGACCGGATCACCAACGCTGACGTCGGTCGGGCTCGCAGATGCCTGGATTGTGTATTGACCAACCAGGCCGTAAAACTCAGCCGGCTTGCCCTCTTCGGGCAGCGGTAATACGGTCAACTCAACTGGTTCTGATGTCACCATGAAGCGTTTGTACCTGAACTGTGAGCCGAAGAAGCTGTTTGAACGCGCGACAGCGACATCTGCGGTGGCTGTTGTCGGCTCGATCCGCATAGACCCCGATGATTTCGGAATTAGAATCTTGCGCAGAAGAAGCAGGTTTGTCGGTCTGCCGGCACGCGTCACCTGATGCTGGGAATACAGGATCGTCACACCGTTGCCAAAGTCATGTTCTTGAACCTCTTGGTTGAGAACGTCGGGGTTCTCAAAGTAAAAGGCATCGCTGTCGAGGACCGGGATATTGAACTGCGGGCTCTTGGTGTTGGCGGAGAAATAGAATTTTATCGTCAACAAGACGGCTTGTCCGACGAAGCACCGTTGCTGGGACAATTCCATCTCGATATCCAATTGATCGGTAGTACCCGGTTTTGTGACGTTCACAGCCACGGGATTCGTCCGGTATGTCTTTCCGTCGACCACAACCGAAAGCGAAGGCAGCCGCATGAGTCCGGCCTCGCCTGCCCTCAGAGAATAGGTCATTATCATTGTTGTCGTCGTCGTGACCTTGCTGTTGATGATGTTTGTAGAACTCTGCCTTCTGTTCCCCGTGCTCTGCGGATCATACTGGCGCAACGGCTCCAAATCCACCTGTCCCGGCTTGTCCGAGCCTTCTATAACAACGTAGTACGCGAAATTCTCGCCAACATAGATGTCTCTGCTGGTGTCGACCTGCGCCGAAACGCGCACCTGCCCCGAAGCAGTTGCGGTCACCACTGCCAACAGCATAATAGCAGCAGAACTATTTTGCATATGTCTCATTCTATCGAGCGGCAATGAATCAATAATCATTCATCATTAATCATTTATCATTTGCATTACCAGTCTTTTTCGACTTTCTGCCACTGGCCTCTCTGCAAAACTTGCCTGTCTTTTCGGCGGCGCTGCTCTCTGTCGAGGATTTCCTGAGCCGTAGTGTCGGGAGCGGCTGACTGTTGCTGCTGTTCTTGCCTGTCTTGCTTCTGCTGCTGGTTCTCCGTCTGGTTCGGGTCCCGGGGCTCATTCGGATCCTGCCCTGAGTCTTTGTCCTGTTGCTGCTGCGGTTGATTGGGGTCCTGTTGTTGAGATCCCTGCTGTTGCTGGTCCTGTTGCTGTTGCTGCGGTTGGTTGGGATCCTGGGGCTGATTCGGGTCCTGCTGCTGTTTGTTGAGCTGATCCATGATGTCCTTCATTATCAGCCTGGCCACCTCAATATTCTTGGCTGCCCTCTTGTTTTCAGGTTCGATATCAAGCGTGCCTCTCCAGGAATCTATCGCAGTCTTCAAGTCATCGAATGCCTTTTGCAGATTCGAGTCTCTCTGCTTGATGCCCTGCTGAAAATAGGAATTGCCGAGATTGTATTTGGCCTTGGCGACCAGAGCCATGTCTTTGCTCTCGGCGGCAACTTCCCTGTACAAGTCCATCGCCTGGTTCAGATCATCGAGTCTGTAGTAGCTGTTTGCCTTGTTGAATTTCGGTCGCAAGGCCTCGGGACTGGCTGTGAGGGCCTGGTCGTATTTGTTGATCGCCTCGTTGAAATTGCCCTGCATGTACAGCTTATTGCCTTGTGAGATAGCAACTCTGGCCGGATTGGCGCAAACAGTCTGCGCCAAAGCCAGGACCATCAGCAATTTAGGCGTCACTCTATGTTTTCCTGCGTTCACTTATGAAGGCCTCGCAAATAAGAAACATCAATCCCAAAGCCACGAATATCTGGAATTTCTCGTCGTACCTGAACATTGTCGTCGATTCAAGCTCGCGTTTTTCGGCTGAGGCTATCAGACTCTCGTATATTTCGCCGAGATCCAAAGTCGTGCCGGGCCCGACCGACAGGAACTTGCCCCCATCTGTCGCATAGACGATTCTCCGCAGCAGATCTCCGCCCAGTTTGGACCAGACCTCTTGGCCTTTGTACTTAAGGAAGGTCTTTTCGCCGTTCGGTCCGGTGATAGGAATGCGCGAGCCCTCATTCTCATTGCCCAGCCCGATGGCGATGATTCTTATACCTTCGGCGGCGGCTTTTTCGGCCGCCTGAACGGGGAAGCTCTCGTAGCCTTCGTGCTCTTCGCCGTCGGTAATCAGTATTATGTCCTTGTACTGGCGGCTCTTCTGGTCGAAGACCTCCTGCGTTGCCTTGCGGATGGCGTCGCCTATCACCGTGCCGCCCCTGCTCGTGCTCTCGGTGGAAATGTCGGCCAGAGCCATTCTTACAAAGGCGTAGTCCTGAGTAAGCGGACATTTCACCGTGCTGTTGCCGGCAAAGGTCACTATCGAGACCCTGTCGCCCGCCAGAGTCTCCAGCAGATCTGCGATCGCTATTTTGGAGCGCTCGAGTCGGCTCGGCTTTATGTCTTCGGCTAGCATCGACCGGGAAGTGTCGAGCAATATGCAGATGTCCCGACCTCGGCGCCTGATCTTCTGGGCCTGAGGATTCCATTTCGGCT
>Ga0209536_100013441_pt1 | contig 11809 bp, 3 predicted proteins | sample DeeMarSeWOR28_12_FD_187461 | JGI IMG/M metagenome (GOLD analysis project Ga0209536, IMG submission 187461) | Marine sediment microbial communities from White Oak River estuary, North Carolina - WOR-2-8_12 (SPAdes) (version 2) | ecosystem: Environmental > Aquatic > Marine > Intertidal zone >...
GGATGATGTACTGGGTGGTCATCGGCTGGTCTTTTTGACCGGCAGTCGCGAGCCTGATGGAGTAACAGGTGGACAAGCTGCGGCTTTGTACGATTTGTACCCGGATGGTGAAAAGATGTTCCTCAACGCCGTCAAATACATGATACCTGTAGTTCCGGTTGACCCCGGCAGTGATGGTCTGGTAGCGTACTATGAACTGGAGAACGATGCGAATGACAGTTCCGGCAATGGTCTCGATGGAACTATTGTCGGCGAGCCGGTATTTGTCGAAGGTGCGGTTGGCATGGGCCTGCAGCTTGACGGTGTGGATGATTACGTTGACCTCGGCAATGATCCACTCTTTGATCTCACCGAGCAGGTCACGCTTTCGCTCTGGGTGAACACGCAGGACATCGGCACCATTGATAATAATCCATGGCTGGGCAAAGGCGACACCTCTTATATGATAAAAGGTCATAGAGTTGAAAATCAGATCGAGTTCTTCGTCTATGATGGCGGTTGGTATACGGCTCATGCCGACGTTGGGGCAGAGTTTAACGGCGAATGGCACCATGCAGCAGGGACATTTGATGGAGAGCAGCTTAAGATATATGTCGACGGAAAACTGTCAGTTACATCGGACTATGTGGGTGGCATAGGCCTCAGCACTTACAATGTTGCCATAGGAACAAATACACAGGCTGGTGGTCGTTTTTCAGAAAGTATCATTGATGAAGCCATGATATACAACAGGGCTTTGTCTGAAGGTGAGATTCTCTACCTTGCAGGTTTTCGTGCTCCGGTCGATCCCGGCACTGACAGCCTGGTTGCGCATTATGCATTCGAGAACGACTTGACCGATAGTTCCGGCAACGGTCTCGATGGAGTTGCAATAGGTGATCCGACTTTCGTAGAAGGCGTAGTCGGTATGGCATTGGATTTCAACGGAGATGACTACGTGGACTGCGGCGGTGCTGCGGAATTCAGTTTTACCGATGCAATGACCGTCTCGACCTGGGTAAACATCAGGTCGCGTCCTGTTGCGTGGATGGCCATGGTTGCCAAAGGCGAAAATGCCTGGAGACTTGGTGTTAATAACGAGACTACAGGTGTTCACTATGCATTCTCGGGTGGTGGCCGAGGCTGGCAAGCCGCAAACACGGCAACTGAACTGGCCTTCGATGAATGGTATCATGTCGCTGCAACTTACGATACCAATGTAGGTGCCACGGTCTATATCGATGGAGAACCGGATGCTTCCAATCCTGATCTCGATGGAATTGATACCAATGAATTCTCTCTTCTGTTGGGTGACAATCCGGAAGCAACAGGCCGTTTGTTTGACGGCATGCTCGATGAAATCATGATTTACAACAGAGCATTGTCCAAAGAAGAGGTTCTTTTCCTTGCCGGTAAGTAAAACAGCAAGATTGACGTTTTCGATTATGGAAGACTTGAATCAGGATGGTACTGTAATTCTGAAGGACTATACTATTCTGGACTGCCGTTGAGGTAAATGAGTTAACATTAGTTTGGGGCCTATGCTTGATGATTAAGCATAGGCCTCATTTATTTGGTTGCAGAGGAAAATACAGGATTTATCTGAAGGCTAAAAAGGGCGAAATTAGTGCTTCCTTCGATTCTTTCCCATTTTTGTGTGGGTTGCACACATAATCACCCGAATTTTACTCTTGACATTGAGATAGCTAATTTTGTATAAATTAAACTGTAGGTTTTATTGGATTTTCGGCCCTATGGCAGGTGGGAATTTTGTGACCTATTTCAGGTTTTATTTTTTCAATTAGTAGCTTAAATTTAGCTCATTGAAGAAAGGAGGTGGTGTCAAATCGCGAAAATATTTTCGTAAATATGGAGATTGTATCGATTTGTAGAAGGCTATAAGTGCTTTGGTGTGTAGCCAAAGCAAGATTATTAAAATTTTAAAGGAGGATTAACATGTTTAGAAAATTGTTTTATTTGGTTCCTTGTGTTGTTCTGCTATCTATCAGTATCCCTGCAAAGGCAGACCTTCTCGTTACCAATGGCGATTTCGAAGCAAACGCTGGGCCAAGTATCCCCGACGTCACTGACTGGTATGACAACAATGCCGGCGGCTTTTGGGAAGATGCATGGCAGAGCAACGATTCGTGGATCACACCAAACGGAAGCCAAGTCGTTGTATTTTGTTCATGGGATACTGTGGAAGGGGACCCCTTGGCCGGTTCGTACCTCTATCAGAGTATCGGAACCTTAACTGGTGAGTCTTCGATTACGATTAGCTTCGATTGGGGTCATCCCGATGACGTAGCCGCAGATAGGCATGATGGCCTGACCGTCTCCGTCCTTGCAAGCGATGGCTCGTTTGTCGCGGATGACGCGAACGATGTACTCGGCGCTGCCGGTATTACCCTGCTCGACTATGCATCGTATGATCATGTCGCACTCGGCACTGACGGTGAGATTTTCCCCGTTGTAGTCACGCTGGATCTTTCCGGAGCCAGCGCGGGGGACGAAATCTTCCTTCGTTTCAACAACTATATGCCAGAAGCTGGTGCTGATCCATGGCCGGTATTGGATAACGTTGAGATTCAGGTCTCTGGCGTGGACGATCCGTCTGACATGGCCGATTCGAGCGGCGACATCAAGCGCATTGAGGCATGGGTGGACGAAGGTAACCTGAATCTGACGATGACGGTGTACGGTGTTTTCGCGCCTTCGGTAGAGGAAACGCCGGCAGGCATGACCAATCGATACTACTATCATTGGCTCCTCGATACGGACAACAATCCGGATACCGGCATGACCAACTCCGAGTACGAGGGCAACGCGACGAACTTGGAAACCCCCATTGGCGCTGATGTGGTAGTGATGCTCGGCTGGCGCGACGGCAACCCCAACGGCGTAGAAGTCTATGATGCATTGACCGAAGAGATCCTGCTTGAGGACTACGAATACACGATTGACGGTGATACGATTCACGCGGTCATCCCGCTGGAAGATTTAGGACTGGAACCGGGCCAAACCATCGCGGTCTCGGCGTTTCAGGAAGGCGCCTCTAACGATTGGCAGGTTGATTGGCTCGAGTCGTTTGAGCTAACGCTGACAGCTATTGAAAAAACAGTGTTGTTTGCAGAAGATTTCGAAGGTCTGACTCTGGGACCGAGCATCGATGAAGGAACCGAACAAGGAGTTGCTGGTGAGAATGTCTGGACAGATACGCCTCCGGAAGGATGGGTAGTTGACGAAAGTGGCATTCCCGGTATCGGTATGGATGCAACTGATGGCGTGACCGAATGGGCCGGTTGGGCCTTCGCTAATAAGGACTGGTGGGTAGAAACAGCCGGTGATCAGGAACGTTCGCAGTTCGTGCTGGCAAACGGAACCGTCGCCGTGGTCGATCCGGATGAGTGGGATGATCAGAGTCGTGCTCCCGGTCTGCTCAACAGTTTTCTCACCACACCCCAGATCGACGTCTCGACCATAGAGGCCGGCGCAGGCACGATCCAGCTCAAGTTCGATTCGAGCTGGCGCCGCGAAGATACCCAGACTGCAAACATCACCGTGCAGTTTGACGACGGCGACCCCGTCGAGGTCCTGCGCTATGAATCCGAAGGCGCCGATACCGGCTTTGTCAAAGACGATGCGGTCAACGAGGCAGTGACTGTTGACATCGACAGACCGGCGGCAGCCAAGAAGATGATTATAACCTTCGGCATGACCGAAGCGGGCAACGACTGGTGGTGGGCCATTGACAACGTCCAGATCAGCGGCATCCCCAGAGAGAGAGTCATAGCTCTCTACGAGGATTTTGAGGCTCTGGAGCTGGGTGTCAGCCTGGAGGAGGCTGCGGGCACCGAAGAAGTCTGGACCGACACGCCACCCGATGGTTGGATTGTTGATGAAAGTGGCATCCCCGGAATCGGCAATCTTGCCACTGACGGCATGACCGAGTGGGCCGGATGGGCCTTCACCAACAAGGAATGGTGGATCAGCGTCGCCGGCAATCAAAGGCGTGTTGAATTCGAGTTAGGGCAAGGTACCGTAGCAGTGGCCGATCCGGACGAGTGGGACGACAGTGCTCACCCGGACGGCTACAATGTCGCTGCCGACGCCTATGACACGTGGCTGACAACGCCCGAGATCGACGTTTCTCAATTTGAGGCCGGCACAGTCCAGCTCAAGTTCGACTCAAGCTGGCGTCCAGAGTATGATGGCGACTATCACCAAACGGCCAACATTACCGCCTCATACGATGGCGGCGACCCGGTTGAGATATTGCTCTGGGAGTCCGACCCGACCAGTGCGAACTTCAAGCCCGACACATCCACCAATGAGACAATCGTTCTGAATCTGGACACGGCCGGCGCAAGCAGCATGGTACTGACGTTCGGCTTGTTCGAGGCCGGCAACGACTGGTGGTGGGCAATCGACAACATTGAAGTCAGCGGCCTGCCCAGAGAGAAGGCTGTCGTGCTTTCCGAGGATTTCGAGGGCCTGGACTTGGGTCCGAACATAGACGAGGAGCTCGCCGGTGACTTCGTGTGGACCAAGACGGCCCCGGATGGCTGGACAATCGATGATTCCGGCGTGCCCGGCGCCGGCGATCCGGCCAATGATGGTGTCACCGAGTGGGCCGGCTGGAGCTTCGCCGACAAGGCCTGGTGGGTGGAGACCGCCGGTGACCAGCAGCGTTCGGCGTTCGACTTGGGAACCGGCACGGTTGCCATCGTCGATCCGGACGAGTGGGATGATCAGAGCCACGCAGACGGTCTGCTCAACAGCTACCTAAGCACACCGGTACTAGATATCTCCAATATTGAGGCTGGTTCGCTGGAGCTGACCTTCGATTCGAGCTGGCGTCCGGAGGATACGCAGACCGCAGGCGTCACAGTTCAGTTTGACGGCGGCGACCCCGTTCAAGTCATGCTGTGGCAGTCTCAGTCAGGAGTGTTCTTCAAACCCGACGCGACCAGCGAGACGGTGACCGTGTCATTGGACAACCCGGCAGAAGCAACGACCGCCGTTGTGACGTTCGCCATGACCGACGCCGGCAACGACTGGTGGTGGGCGATTGACAATGTCGTCGTCGGCGGCTATCCGAAGGCCGCCGCCGCGCCGATACGCATATTCTCTGAGAAGTTCGACGGCGTGACTTTGACGCCGAGTGTCGACGAAGCACCTCCGGGCAGCTTCTGGACCAAGACGCCGCCCGCCGGCTGGAGCATCGACGACAGTCGCATGGCGGGAGTAGGTGACCCGGCCACTGATGGAGTGACCGACTGGGCGGGCTGGAGCTTCGCCAACAAAGACTGGTGGGTTCAGGTTGCCGGTGACCAGGAGCGATCCACATTCGATCTCGGTTCCGGAACCGTCGCTATCGCCGATCCCGACGAGTGGGATGACGCCTTCCATCCAGCGGGCACGTTCAACAGCTTCCTCGATACGGCGCCGATCGATATCTCAGGTGCGGACGCCGGCACGGTCGAGTTGAAGTTCGACTCGAGTTGGCGCCCGTACGCCGAGCAGACGGCCGCCGTGAGTGTTTCCTTTGACGGCGGCGACTGGGTCGATGTCCTGGTGTATGAATCGGGTTCAGGCAGTCCGAACTTCAAGGCCGATACGACCAGCGAGACGGTGACCGTGCCGCTCAATAATCCGGCGGGCGCTTCGAGCGTGACTATCTCGTTTGGTCTGTTCAACGCCGGAAATGACTGGTGGTGGGCAATCGACAATCTGGAAGTGACCGGTATGGCCGGGGCCAATGCGGTGGCCCTGATGGTCGAGGACTTCGAAGGTCTCGCGCTCGGGCCCAGCCCGGAGGAGGCACCTGCCGGCAGCTTCTGGACCGATGTGCCGCCCGAAGGCTGGATCGTTGACGACAGCGGCGTTCCCGGCGCCGGTGATCCGGCGAACGATGGCGTGACAGAGTGGGCCGGATGGAGTTTCGCCAGCAAGGACTGGTGGACCCTGGTTGCCGGAGATCAGGAACGTTCGTTGTTTGACTTAGGTAGTGGTGTAGTTGCTGTGGCCGATCCCGATGAGTGGGATGATATGCCGCACGCCGAGGGGCTTATGAATGCCTTCCTCAGCACACCGGCAATTGACATCTCCGGGATGCAGGCGGGCACGCTCCAGCTCAAGTTCGACTCGAGCTGGAGGCAGGAGGACACTCAGACGGCCAACATAACTGTCCAGTTCGACGGCGGAGCACCGATCGAGGTCCTTCGTTGGGAGTCTGCCGGTGGCGATCCGGCGTTTTTGAAACCGGATGCTACCAACGAAACAGTTACCGTAGATCTGGACAATCCCTCGAGGGCCAGAGAAATGGTCATCACGTTCGGCATGCTGGACGCCGGAAATGACTGGTGGTGGGCGATCGACAACTTGGAGGTAGTTGGCTTTGCAGAGCCGTAGCACTCGTGCTCTGTGGACATTGAACCGCATTGAACAGCTTCGGGGCCTGTGCAGTTTGATCCCGCACAGGCCCCGCGTATTTTGGGATTTTCCTTGAGGCAGGACCAGAAATCTGATATAAACGAACCTGCAGAGTTTTTCAGGCATTTGCCCTCACTTGGTTGGGTCTGAATCCTGCAGATTCTGGGGGTCTCGGCATGTGACCGAGACGCAGTTATACATTTTACGACTATTTATGAGGAGGATTGTCATGTACAGGAAAACGATTCCTTTGTTCGCATTGGTTTTGGCTCTGAGCCTGGCCACCGCGGGGTGGGCCGGCGTCTCCAAGCCTGTCCCCGCCGACGGTGTCGTGATTGAAGACACGTGGGTCAACCTTAGCTGGACGCCGGGAAGTGCCGCGGCGTCGTTCGACGTATATTTCGACGACAACCTTGACGATGTCGAGAACGGCACGGGCGAGGCGCCTCGGGGCAATCAAGGCGGACCTTTTTTCATAGCCGGCTTTGCCGGATTCCCCTTTCCCGAAGGTCTTGCCCCCGGCACAACTTATTACTGGCGGATCGACGAGGTACAGACTGACGGAACGATACATACAGGAACTGTCTGGAGCTTCAGTATTCTTTCAAATGAAGCCGTCGATCCTGACCCCGCTGACGGTGCCCAGATCGCCGATGCGAACGATGTTACTCTCAGCTGGTCGCCAGGTTTCGGGGCAAAATTGCATACGGTGTACTTCGGCGACAACTATGACGATGTCGACAACGCAAGCGGAGCTGCGCCCCAGGGGGTACCGATCTACAACGCCGGCACACTCGAATTGGAGAAGGTCTATTACTGGCGCGTCGACGAATTTGATGCGGCACAGACCCATAAAGGTCACGTATGGAGTTTCGCGACTCCGGGGGCTGTCGGGAATCCGCAGCCAGCGAATGGTGCCACAGATGTTCAGATGAACAGGATTCTGAGCTGGACGCCGGCCGACAGTGCTGCGTCGCACGAACTATACTTCGGCACGGACAAGGAAAGCGTGCGCACCGCCGGCACCGGTTCGCCCGAGCACGCAGGTCCCAAGACACTGGGCGATGAGAGTTATGATCCCGGACTCCTTGAGCCGGACGCTGTTTACTACTGGCGTGTAGATGAAGTCGATAGTCAGGGTAATGTGACGAAAGGCCCCGTCTGGAGCTTTGCGACAGGTGACATCCTTGTCGTCGATGATTTCGAGTCCTACAACAACATAGACCCGCCCGATCCGGGGAGCAACAGGATCTTCGACAAGTGGATAGATGGTTTTGGAGTCGCGACAAACGGAGCCCTCGTTGGCAATGACCTGCCTCCCTATGCCGAGACGAAGACTGTCCGTGACGGCTCGCAGTCCATGCCGCTGCTTTACCAGAACACAGACGGTGTAACGTATTCGGAGGCGGAGCTGACGTTGAGCAATTTGCGTGACTGGACGGTGAAAGATGTGAACACACTGACGCTTTCGTTCTTCGGTAGGCCGGCTAATGCTGCTGAGCCGATGTACGTCACCCTGAACGGTAGTCCTCCGATCTATCGCGAAAATCCAAACGCATCGCAGGTACCCATCTGGACGGTATGGGATATCGACCTGCAGTTGTTTGCAGACCTGGGAGTAGACCTTACCAATGTCAACAAAATCGCCATTGGCTTCGGTGATAGGGATAATCCGCAAGGCGGTGCAGGGACGGTGTATTTCGATGACATTCTATTGGCTACGACTGCACATCCTCCCGTCTCAAAACGACCTCTGCCGTTCCAGGAAGATTTCGAGAGTGTGGTCTTAGGCACGAGCCTGGAGGAGGCCGCGGGCAGTGAAGGGATCTGGACGGACACGCCGCCGGAAGGATGGTTTATTGACGAAAGTGGTATTCCCGGTATTGGTGATCTGGCCGTTGACGGTATGACCGAATGGGCCGGCTGGGCCATCGCAGACAAAGACTGGTGGACCACTGTCGCCGGCGACCAGAGGCGTTCGGAATTCACGTTAGGTCAGGGTGCTGTTGCTGTAGCCGACCCGGATGAGTGGGATGATTCGGCGCACCCGGATGGATATAATGTTGCCGAGGATGCCTATGACACGTGGTTCAGTACGCCGCCGATTGATGTCTCGGGTGCTCAGGCCGGCACGGTTCAGCTCACGTTCGATTCGAGCTGGCGGCCGGAGTACGATGGCAACTATCACCAGACGGCCAACATAACCGCTTTCTACGACAACCATGATCCTATCGAGGTACTCCTGTGGGAATCCGATGGCGTCAGTCCGAACTTCAAGGACGACAACTCAACCAATGAGACTATCACCGTCAATCTGGAGAATCCCGCGGGGGCCACAAGTTTGGTCTTGACGTTCGGTCTGTTCGAGGCCGGCAACGACTGGTGGTGGGCGATCGACAACATTGAAATCACCGGTATTCCCAAGTAGAAGGCCATTGCCTCTTGTAGGGATTTGCATCTGTGCGGGGCCTATGCTGATTGACTCGGCATAGGCCCCGATTGTTTTTGGGCCGACTCCACCTCTATACGAACGTTCGGACAAGCAAAGGACTGCGCGGGCTTTCCGGAAGACAGCAATTCACTGGTCCCTTCTGAAAATGGCTGGCATCAGGTTGGCAAGTCAGGTATCATTGCCGTCGCATCGCTCGAATGTGTAGTCGAGCTTAGTTTCCAAAAGAAATCCAAGCTTTTGAAAGGATCTGGCTCATGTACCGAATTTTTTTGAGTATTCTTGTCGGAAGTCTGCTACTCTCTGGGACCGCATTTGCCGACGCCAACTGGCCACAGTTTCATGGGCCGTCGGCCGGCGTTGCCGAGGACAGCGTTCTGCCGGCTTCGTGGAGCACGACCGAGAACGTCGCCTGGAAGCTCGATATCCCGGGCCGAGGCTGGTCCTCGCCAATCGTCTGGGACAATCGCGTTTTTGTCACCTCGGCGATAGGCGGAAGCGACGCCGAGATGCCCAAAAAGGGACTGTACTTCGGAGGCAACCGGGATAAACCGTCCGACAAGACCCATCTGTGGATGGTCTACTGCATCGACTTCAACACTGGCAAGATAATCTGGGAGAGACTCGTCCATCAGGCTGTACCGAAGCACTCTTTGCACATCAAGAATACATACGCCTCCGAAACCCCCGTCACCGACGGGCAGCGTCTGTTCGTCTATTTCGGCAATATCGGCCTGTTCTGTTACGACATGGACGGCAAGCAGTTGTGGTCGAAGGAATTCGGCAGCTTCAAGACACGCTACAACTGGGGTACGGCTGCATCGCCTGTGCTGTACAAGGACTGGATTTTCATAGTGAACGACAACGACGAACAGTCTTTTGCCGTTGCGCTGGGTAAGATGACAGGTACGCAGATGTGGCGCGTCGAGCGCGACGAAAAGAGCAACTGGGCGACGCCGTACATCTGGGAGAACGAAAAAGGCACCGAGCTGATAACAAGCGGAACCGGCAAAATCCGCTCGTACGATCTGGAAGGCAACCTTCTGTGGGAATTGGGCGGCATGTCAAATATCGTTATTCCCACCCCGTTTGCAAAGGGCGGCCTGCTCTATATCAGCTCGGGCTACGTCGGTGACAAGAAACGCCCCGTATTCGCGATCCGACCGGGAGCGCGGGGTGACATCACGCTCGGAGAAGGCCAGAGCAGCAATGAATTCATAGCGTGGTGCCAAGAGCAGGCAGGTCCGTATAATCCCTCGCCAATCGTCTACGGTGACTACCTGTACGTCCTCTACGACCGCGGCACGCTGAGCTGTTACGATGCGCGGACAGGCAGCGAAATCTATAGCAGACAAAAGATCGCCGCCGACGCCAGAGCGTTCACCTCTTCACCGCTGGCCAACAACGGCAGAATATTCTGTCTCAGCGAAGACGGCGATACATTTGTCATCCAGGCCGGCCCCGAATTCAAACTGCTGGCCGCAAACAGGCTCGGTGAAATGTGCATGGCTACTCCTGCCGCACTTCGCGGTAGTCTGATCATTCGCACGATGTCGAAACTCTACCGCATTGGTAACTAAGCGAGAGGTGCCGTGTCCTCCATATGTTAGGGATTTTTACAATTGCGGCCTCTTTGACCAGAGCATATAATCATTAGGTGCGTAAGTCATGTTCTCACGAATTCGCTGTTTCCGCCGTTCTTTGCGCATATTGTACGAAGGGGCATTTGCAGTGAGGAATGTCGATGGGCGAGGCTCAAGAGCAGAACAGGAATTGGCCTAAGGGTAACGGCGCTGGTCCGACTCGGTCTTATGACGGATCTGTGATAGGCCCAGGCGGGCAGATTGGTCCGTTCCGTATCGAGCGAGAGTTAGGTCGTGGGGGCGCGGGGGTAGTCTACTTGGCACACGATACTAAGCTCGACCGTTCGGTAGCCATCAAGAGCCTCCCACCGGAAATCAAGGACAATCCCAGGGCCCTATCTCGCTTCACGCGTGAAGCACGAGTATTAGCCTCGTTGAATCATCCGAACATCGCCACCATTTACGATGAACTTGAAGAAGCCGAGGGCGTCAACTATCTTGTCCTCGAATACATCCCTGGCCAGACACTAGCCGAGCGGATCGCCGCCTCGAGGCTCAAACTTCAAGAGGTCCTACCCATTGCTCAGCAAATCGCCGAGGCCGTCGCGGCGGCCCACGAGCACGATGTGATACATCGCGACCTCAAGCCCAGCAATATTAAGATTACTCCTGAGGGCAAGGTCAAGGTGCTGGACTTTGGCCTAGCCAAGGCTCTCGCCGGTGAAGGGGAAGATCGACAGAGCACGATCACAGAGCCGGGCCGGATTATCGGCACGCCGGCCTACATGAGCCCGGAGCAGGCCCGTGGTAAGGCGACGGACAAGCGCAGCGACATCTGGTCGTTCGGCTGCGTGCTGTATGAGATGTTGACGGCTACGATTCCCTTTAGAGGCGAGACAATCTCCGATACGCTGGCCAACATTCTGCAGGCAGAGCCCAATTGGCAATCACTACCCGAGAGCACACCGGCAAACATCAGATCTCTGCTCCGACGCTGTTTGGAGAAAGATCCGCGCCGGCGGCTTCGAGATATTGGAGATGCTGTTATCGAAATCGACGAGACGCTAAGCATACCCCAGGCTGCACGTGCCGCCAGCGCGCCGGTGCTTGACAAGCCACGGTCTGCACTATGGCGATGGGGAATCGTATGCTGCTTCGTTGGAGTGATTGTTGGCCTTATTGCCGCGAGTATATTTCTGAGCAGGCCTACTGCCCCATCTGTTTCCGAGCTGGACCCAGCATCCATCCGGCGGACCGTCATTAGGCTTCCTGAGAATCAAGTACTCGGCGTTTTTCACTCCACTACTTTCGGTTGGCGTCAGCCCGCGTTTGCTTTGTCTCCCGATGGATCGCGGCTTGTCTA
>Ga0209536_100013442_pt1 | contig 11809 bp, 10 predicted proteins | sample DeeMarSeWOR28_12_FD_187461 | JGI IMG/M metagenome (GOLD analysis project Ga0209536, IMG submission 187461) | Marine sediment microbial communities from White Oak River estuary, North Carolina - WOR-2-8_12 (SPAdes) (version 2) | ecosystem: Environmental > Aquatic > Marine > Intertidal zone >...
TGAACGCTGACGCTGAACGCGGGCCCGCGAGCCGGAACGGCGAAGCCCGGCGCGTATGCGCCGCCAAGCCCGAAGGGCGCGGCAGGCACGCGGCTCGCTCGCGTGAGAGCGATACTGAAACTACGGGAGGGGGTGGGCGGGCGGTGTAACTAAACCGCGGATGCCTTCTACCCAGGAGGCTCGGTCGGGATGCGCGGCACAGCGGGTGGGCCCCGTCGGCCCGGTCAGTCTGCGGCTCTTACGGGCCGGTCATGCGGAGCCACATGGCCACGAGCATTGCGCCGACCATGACGGCGAGCGTGACCGTTCCGATGATGTCTTCCATGCGCTTCCGGCGCTGGCGGTCATCCAGCCAGCCAGCAACCGAGGGCTCGTGTGCCGGGTTCTCCGAGGGCAATGGGGCCGGCGGGGGGAGCGGCCGATGAAGAACGGGATCGGGTAGTGTGGGTGCGCGGTTGATCACTTCGCTCCACTGCTTGTGGCGTGCCTCCGGAGTCCGCACAACGTGACTGATGTCGCTCGGGGGGCGACTGTTATCGCGCGCGACACGTACGAGCTTCGTCGTGCTTTCGCGGCGCTTCTTTCGGAAGTGGCTCGGGCGTCGGCCGGGCTGTCCAGGGAGCTCGAGGTCTTCGTCGGGGTGCGGCACGGGATTTCCTTCCACCGCCCCCAACGGCTTCGTTTTGGAGTATACAGCCCAATCGTTCAGTGTCAGCGGATAGGGGACGTTTTGGAGAGCGCGATCACAATTTGACGATGGATTGGTCTGAAGCCGTAGAGGAACTCGCTGGAGACCCGGGCTGCCGTCTGGTGTTCACCTGCGAGCATGCGTCCAATGTTCTGCCCGAGCCGTGGCGCTGGCCAGAGGCCGATCGCTGGCTCGTCGATACGCATTGGGCGAGCGACATCGGTGCGGGCGCGTTCACGCGACGTGTCGCGGGCTTGATGAACGCACCTGCGGTCTTGTCGAAGTTTTCGCGATTACTCGTCGACCCCAATCGCCCGCTCGAGTCGGACACGCTGTTTCGCCAGAGCGCCGATGGGCGCCAGGTTCACTTGAACGAAATCATGCTGGAGACCGAACGACAGGAGCGCATCGACCGCTTCTACGAGCCGTATCACGCGGCGGTGGGGGCGATGGTCCAGCGAAGTCGTGGCGACACCGTCTTTTCCATTCATACGTTCACGGATGACTACGAAGGGGACAAACGTGTTCTAGAGCTCGGTGTCCTCTTCGACGATGATGAGGAGCCTGCATATCGGCTGATTGAGCACCTCGAGGGGGCCGGCTTTCACGTGATGGCCAACGAGCCGTGGTCCGGCAAGGATGGGCTAGCGTACTCACCTGTGCGCCACGCCAGGGAATACGGACGGTGCGCGCTCGAGATCGAGGCACGGCAGGACCTGATCGTTCAGGAAGGGTTCGCCCAGCGCTTGGCGGAAGCGCTCGTGGCGCACTTCACGTAAGCTTCCATCGATGCACCGCCTTCGCTCCGTAAGCACTGAAATCTCGTACCTCTCGAACGAAGCGGAGGGCGCTCCGCTCGTCGTCTGCTTGCACGGATTTCCGGACATTCCGCGCACCTGGGAGCCGCTCACGGAGCACTTGCGCGATGCGGGATACCACGTCGTTTGCCCCTGGCTGCCCGGCTACGCGCCTTCGTCGCTGGCAGGCCCGCTCGATCCGCCCTCGCTCGCCCGGAAGTTTCTCTCATTCATCGACGAGCTCTCGCCCGCCGAGCCTGTTCGGATCGTCGGGCACGATTGGGGGTCCGTCGTTGCGCAGTGCGCGGTGGCCCAGTGGCCGGCGAGGTTTCGCGCGGCCGCGCTGCTCGCCGTTCCACACATGCTCGCATTCGAGGAGAACACCAAGGAGTACCCCGGTCAGCTCCTGCGCAGCGCCTACATGGGCCTATTCCAACTGCCCGTCCTCTCCGATCGCTTGGTCGGGCTGCGGGACTTCGCCTTCGTGGAGCGGCTCTGGCGGAAGTGGTCGCCTGGATACGCACCCGGAGACCATTACTTCGATGAGCTCAAGCTTTGCCTTCGAAGCAGTATGCCCGCGCCTCTCCGATACTACCGTGCGCTGCGATCGCCGAAAGTCATCGCGGAGATACGCCGAGTCCTCTCTGCGGGACCCATCGTCGTGCCGACGATCTATCTGCACGGTGAACAAGACGGCTGCATCGGATCGGAGATCGCGGGTGACCAGGAGGGCCACTTCAGCGCTCTCTTCGAGCAAGTGGTGCTCGCAGACGCCGGCCACTTCGTTCACCTCGAACGACCCCAGGTGGTGGGCGAGGCGATTGTGGAGTGGTTCCGTGCAAACTAGAGCTTGCTTCAGAGGAGTCGTGCCCGGTAGCGCCGCCTGGCCAGCCTACACGCCGACCAAGGGCAATTGCCGCCTCGGCATACCGTTGTCTCTCACGGGGATTGGATATCGGCCGCTGAAGCAGGCGCTACAGAAGCCCTCCTCACCGCCTACCGCTCTCTTGAGCCCATCGAGTGACAGATAGCCGAGCGTGTCGGCGGTCACGTATGCATTGACTTCTTCGACGCTGTTGTGCGCCGCGATGAGCTCTTCACGCGTCGGAGTGTCGATGCCGTAGAAGCAGGGCCAGCTCGTCGGGGGCGAGCTGATGCGCAGGTGCACCTCTTTGGCGCCGGCGTCACGGATCATCTTGACGATCTTTCGGCTGGTCGTGCCGCGCACGATCGAGTCGTCGATCACGATTACGCGCTTGCCCTCGAGAAGGCTCTGGACCGGGTGTAGCTTCAGGCGGACGCCGAAGTGGCGGATCGACTGCGCGGGCTCGATGAACGTACGACCCACGTAGTGGCTGCGGATCAAACCGAGCTCGAAGGGCAGGCCGGCGGCTTCTGCGTACCCCAGGGCGGCCGCAACGCCGCTATCCGGAACTGGCACCACGAGATCGGCTTCGACGGGCTGGTCCTCAGCCAACGCGCGCCCCATGCGCTTCCGCGCATCATAGACGCTGATGCCGTCGAAGGATGCGTCCGGCCGCGCGAAGTACACATATTCGAAGATGCACATGTAGCGGCGCTGTGGATCGATGCGAAACGGCCGGAGGCTTTGAAGCCCAGACTCGTTGACCACGATCATCTCGCCGGGCTCGACGTCGCGCACGTACTTGGCCCCGATGAGCTGAAAGGCCGGCGGTTCGGAGGCCACCACGTAGGCGCCGTCGAGCCTGCCGAGACAGAGCGGACGAAAGCCGTATGGGTCGCGAACCGCGATGAGCTCGTCGGGTGAAAGAAACACGAGCGAATATGCTCCTTCCACGCGGTGGAGCGCGTCGGCGACGCTGTCGACCATCGTTTCGGATCGGGAACGTGCGATCAAATGGACGAATACCTCCGTGTCGCTGTCGGACGAGAAGATCGAACCGTCCTTTTCGAGCTCGTGCCGCAGCGCGAGGCCGTTGGTCAGATTGCCGTTGTGCGCCACCGCGATCGAGCCGTGGGCGCAGTCGACGGCGAGCGGCTGTGCGTTCTTGATGTGACTGCCACCGGCGGTCGTATACCGAACGTGGCCGATTGCGCTTCGGCCGGGAAGCTTGTCGAGCTGCGATGCGGTGAAGACGTCCTGCACCAGGCCCATTCCCCGATGGACGAAGAGTTGCTTGCCGTTGCTCGATACGATGCCGGCCGCCTCCTGGCCGCGGTGCTGCAACGAGTGCAGGCCGAGATACGCCAGATTCGATGCCTCGGCGGCATCAAACACGCCGAATACACCGCATTGATCATGAAAATGATCGTCGTCCACGAGCACCACGGGCCCTTGCATAGCGCCGCGTTCGTCCCACGTCCATCGCCCCTGTGGACCCCCAGAAAGGCTGCGCTAGAACCATCGGGTTGCAATGCCGCGGGTATTGAAGCGAATCGAATCGGTCGTTCCGCGACGCGCGTCCGGCTACGGGGGGAAGGCGCGGAGCCTCGCCGCGCTCGCACGGGCCGGCTTTCCCGTCCCCGCTGCGTACGCGATGCCGGGGTGGGTGGGTGACTCGTTCTATTCGAGCGTGCTCGACGTCGCCGACCGGCCGAGGGCCCTACTGCGAGAGCCGCACGTTTCCGACAGCCGGTTAAGAGCGATCGCCGAGCGGGTGCGAGACGCGACACTGCCTCAGGACGTCGTCCGCACGGTCAAAGACGCCCTGTTGGCGATGCGCGAGGAGGGGGCTACCAGCTTTGCGGTGCGTTCGTCCGCCACGCACGAAGATCAGGAGGGTGCCTCTGCAGCCGGGATGCATTCCACCGCCCTCAATCTCATGCGGGAGGACGAGGTGCTCGACGCCATCAAGGCGTGCTGGGCGAGCCTCTTTCGGCCACGGGTCATGTCTTACCTGCGCGCCCTGAATGAAGACCTGCCGGTGTCGGTCGGCATCGTGATTCAGGCCATGGTGCCCGCGGAAGTGTCCGGAGTCCTCTTCACGGCCAACCCGCTGACGGGCGACTCGGGCGAGGCCGTCATCAACGCAGCATACGGCCTCGGATCGCAAGTGGTCGAAGGGAGGGTGACGCCCGACACCTTCCGAATCGACAAAGCGACTGGGCAGCTGCGCGATCAGATGATTGGCGATAAGGCGCAGCAAACGCTTCTCGAACGCTCTGGGGGAGTCCGCGAGGTCGACGTTCCTGTGGCTGAGCGCGAGCGGCCCGCGCTCACCGATCAGCAGTTGCTGCATTTGAACGAGCTCGCCAAACGCATCGAGAGCCACTTCGGGGATGCTCGTGACGTGGAGTGGGCGATAGCCGGGGAACAGGTGTACGTGCTGCAGGCGCGTCCCATCGTCGTGCCGCGCGTGAGAAGTCGCCGGGGCACGCGTGGGCAACGCTCTTGGGATCGTCGAAAGATCGTCTGGAGCAACGCGAACGTCGGCGAGGCGCTCCCGGGTGTTGCGACTCCGCTCACCTGGTCGGTCCTGAGCCAGTTTAGCGATCTCGGTTTTCGCCGCGCGTTTGGCGCCATGGGGTGCACCGTGCCGCGCGACGCGGAGCTGGTGGGTGATTTCCGGGGCCGCATCTACATCAACCTGACGGAGTTCAGCGCGATCATGTCGCAGATCCCGTGGATTCATCCCTCGACGCTCGTGCGGTTGGGCGGTGGGCAGTACGCGGCCGAGCTCGACGACGTCGTCGCGGAACGGAGCTCTACGGCCTTCGTCCTGCGTTTACCGCAAACGGTATCTCGATACGTGCGCGAGAACTTTCGCCTCGGTGCGCGCGTCGACGAGTTCGAGAGCTACTTCGAGGAAGAGCGGGTGCGAATCGAGTCTATCGACCCGCGCATCCTCGAACCGAGCGGGCTCGATCGGATGCTGGGTGACGTCGAGCATCTCCTCGACGAAACCGGCTCGATCATGTTGACCGCATACGCGAACCTCCTGAGCGCCGTCCTGGTTTTATTGGCGATTCTGCGCATGTTCGCGCGCGACCAAGGGTCCGGACTCTATCGCGATCTGCTCTCCGGTTTACAAGACGTGTCGAGCGCGCGTCCGGGCCTTGCGCTCTGGCGGATTGCGCAGCTGGCTCGCAGCGAGCCCGAAGTAGCCGCGCGCATCCGCGGCATGCCGCTCCAAGAGCTTCGCATACAAGAGCTTCCCGCGGGAGAGACTCGCGAGGCGCTCGTACGCTTCCTCGAAGACTACGGATATCGTGGAGTCCGCGAAGCAGAAATCGGCGCCCCACGTTGGGCCGAAGACCAGACGCTGATGTTCGCTGCACTGCGCTCGCACCTCGACAGCTCTCTAGACATGGCGGAGCGCGAGCGAGAGATCCACGTGGCGCGCGAGCGTGCCGAGCGCAAGCTTCAGCAGAGCGTCCCGTTGCCGCTGCGTCCCGCCGTTCGCAAGCTTCTCGACGTGGTGAGGCGCTTCACCAGGATGCGCGAGCATTTGCGCGGTCATGTCGTAGAGGTGCTCGGCATGTTTCGACGTGTGGCGCTCGAGACGTCACGACGGATCGAAGCGCGCGAGCCCGAGGCTGGGCCGGATGCTGCCTTCTTCTTGACGCTGACCGAGTTGCGCCGCGTGCTCTATGACGAGAATGACCGGGTCGCGCTGCGCGTCCAGCGCCGAAGGCTCGAGCACGAACGAAACCGCAAGCTCCCAGAGCCCCCAACCACGTTCGTCGGTTTTCCTCCCGACGAGAGGGGTCTAGTCGCGACGGCGAAGCGCCTGAGCGGCCTCGCGGCGAGCCGCGGGGTTGCCGAGGGGAGGGTGCGCATCCTGAGCGACCCCTCGCGTGCCGCGGACTTTGCAACGGGAGACGTGCTCGTGGTCGCCGCTGCGGATACGGGGTGGGCACCGCTGTTTCTGGCGGCATCAGCCGTCGTGACCGAGCTTGGCGGCCCGCTTTCTCACGCGGCGATCATTCTTCGCGAGTACGGAGTGCCTGCCGTGGTCAACGTGCCGAGCGCGACCCGCTCTCTGCGTGACGGCGACGTCGTGAGGGTCGACGGCGACGCGGGGATCGTGGAAGTGTTGGGCCCCTAGGGAGCCCACGTCGGCAGCGCCGCTGTAGGTGCTAATGTGCGCTCCGTGGTGGTGCGAGCGCCCGAGATCATATTTCGCGACGAGGATCTTCTCGTGGTCCACAAGCCGTCCGGTCTTCCGACGACTGCGCCGCGCGCGACCGATTTCTGCCTCGTTCGCTGGGTCGAGGAGGAGCTCCCAGAGCTTCGAGCACACCCGACGTCGCGTCTCGATTCCCCGGTGAGCGGTCTCGTTACGTTCACGCTCAACAAGCGGGCGAATCGGCGTTTGCTCGAAGCGCGCCGCGAACAGCGCTACGAGCGCCTCTATCTAGGCATCACGCTGCACTCGCCCGAAGAGGAACGAGGCGTTTGGACCTGGCCGATCGCCGTGGACCCCCGAAGTTCGAAGCTCCGGATTGCCGGCGGAGGGAAGGGCGAGCGCGAGGCCCGCACGCGTTATGAAGTGTTCGCACGCACACCGCATGCCACGTTGCTCCACCTGATCCCCGAGACCGGACGCACCCATCAGCTTCGTGTCCATGCGGGCAAAGCGGGCCTGGCGCTCTTTGGGGACCACGCTTATGGGGGAGAGCGGCGCTGTACGCTGTCGAACGGGACCGTCATCACCGCGCGCCGCACGATGCTTCACTGTGCCCGCGTGACCTTTCCTTGGGGATCGGGCGAACGGCGATTCGAAGCGAAACCGCCGCCGGACATGGAGCGCGCGTGGCGGTCCTTGGGCGGAGTCTTCAGCTGACCAATCAGTTGTTCGTCGAGTACTTCGCCCCTGGTGGCGGCTCGGTCGGTCGCTTGAAGTGCGCTTCGAGCTCTCGCGAGAGGATCTCGAGCACGTCTTCCTGCATCTCTAGGGGATGGCGGATCAAGCGTTCGATGTTGCGCTGATAGATGAACAGGCGACGATGCTCGTCCGAGCTCTGGGTCGCCATCTCGTCGAGCAAGAGGGGAGTGCGCGGGTCGACACCTTCCGCGACGATCTCGAGACCGGGCAGGTCCGTGACCATGATCAGGTTGCCCTCGAGTCGCTTCGCAAGCTCCTCGGGAAGCTCGCGTAGCGCAGCTTGCACGACCTTCTCGAACCGTACGCGCGACGGAGCCCACGGCGGCCGCGGCACCTCTCCGTCGAGGTGCCTCGTCTTGAGGAATGCGAGCGATGCTTCGCCCTGACGCCCCTGTTTGTCCCGGAGAAGACCGAGGTAGTACATGACGTCGGGCGAGGCGTCGGAACGCGCCGCCGCTCGCTCGATCAGAACCGCGGCGGGCTCGAGTTGGTCCAGCTCGAAGTGCGCACGCCCGATCAGGAAGTCGAGCTGCTGATTCTCGAACGGCCCCTCCGGCAACCCCAAGAGGAGCTCGGCGGCCGCGGCCCGATCGCCCTGCTGCAAGAGGGCGTCGACCTTCAGCACCGAGGCATCGGCGATGTCGTCGGCCGTTTGGCAGCTCTCGAGGGCCTGATCGAGCACCCGGATGGCTTCGTCGAAGCTGCCGAGCGGGTGAATCAACAGCTCCGCGGCATTCAGCATCGCCTCGAGGTAGTGTTCATCTAGCTCGATCGCCTGACGGTAGTGCTCTAGCGCCATGTCGAGGTTTCCGTTCGCCGCGTGGATGTAACCGATCAGGTTGTGCGCGTCGGGCGAGTCCCCGTCCAGCTCGAGGGTCTGTTCTGCGGACGCCATCGCGCCGCTGAGATCCCCCTGCGTCACCAGCTCCCAGCCCCGGTCCAAATGGGCGCTCAGCCGGTCCATGAACCCTTCGTGCTGCTCGGACATGGTCAATCCGGAAACTTACGTGGCGGCTTTGCGACGTCAAGCGGAAGCGTGCGCTATCATGCATTTGGAATGCTTAGGCTTTTCACGACGCTGGCAATCATGGCGATCGCTTCCTGCGTGACGGAGCCCCGGCCTGCCGGACAGACGATCTCAGTAGGAACGTCGGACCATGGCTACCTCCGCGATGCCATTGCCCTACCGAATCGAGGAGAGGGCTATCGGCGCCTGCGGGCCGACGACTCGGCTCGATTCGGCACTTCGACGCTGGTCGCGGCCATTCAACGGGCAGCTCGCGAGGTCGTTGCCGCGTTTCCGGGCGGCCACCCGCTGCGCGTCGGCGACTTGTCAGGTCCGCGCGGCGGCATGCATCCCAGGCACCGGAGCCACCGCTCTGGACGCGACGCCGATCTACTCTTCTTCGCTCGTGATGCGGGGGGACTTGCGGCGCCGAATACGGGGTGGATGCGTTTCGACACCTTCGGTTTGTCGATGCTTCCCGGACGTTCGTTCGCCTTCGACGAAGCGCGAAATTGGCACCTCGTACGAACGCTGGTCATGGACGACGAGGCCCGGGTCAAGTGGCTTTTCTGCTCCAACGAGCTCAAGGCCCGTCTGCTTCGGCATGCAGCCCGTCACGAGCCTTCGCCGCAGGCGGTGCTGAGAGCGACCTGGGTGCTGCATCAGCCATCACGCGGGGACCCACACGATGATCACTTCCATCTTCGAGTTGGCTGCAGCGCCATCGAGCGAGGTCTCGGCTGCATCGACGAAGCGCCGCACTGGCCGTGGTTGACCGACTCCGCACGCAAGGACGAAAGCGCCGCAGGCGTCGCGGCGAGCGACCCGCGCCTCGTGCGCTGGCTACTGGCCGAGGAGCATGTGGATCAGCGAAGCCACGTCGCCGGGGGTCGCTTCGACGCCGCATCGCAACCACCCTTGGCCACTGCCCGCTAGGTCCGTCAAGTCGCGGTGCCTCTCGGTCGCCCCCCAAATCAAGACTGCGGAACTGGTTGGAAGCTCGTGGGCCAAGGTCGCTATCGTCGACGGCTGGACCGAGGCTTCCACGCAATCGATCACGACGATCGGGCTCAGCGATGCGGTGGCCTTCAGGTTATCCAGGAACGCGACCACGTCCTCGATCTGCTGCACTGCTGCCGCGTCGCCCACGTGTTGCGCGATCTCCCGACAGCGATCCCGGCTCCTCGTCGCCACGAACACCATGGGAAGCGCGGACCCCGTCGGCTGGACCGTTGGGTACTTCGAGGTGTCGAGCATCGACGGATCGGCTTCGCGCCGACTGACGCCGGAATGTTGCCGTCCGCGCACGAGCTTCTTGGTGTCGTCCGCTCGGACTGTCTCCTGCGGAGGGGTCGAGCCGGCCTTCTCCGCATAGGTCACCATGGGTTCGAGGTTCTGCATGACCGCCTCCGTCGCGTCGTTGCCGAGGTAGAAGGCCATCGCGGTGCGAAGATGCTTGTCGACGAAACGGTGAAGAGGAGCGCCCGACTTCGGGATCTCGTGCTCGTGGGCCATGTGAAGCGCACGATGCAGGATCTGGACCCGCACGTCCGGCGTCGCGACCGTCTCGATGGCCTCTCTCACCATTCGCCCGATCGGGCTTTCCGTATCCATTCCTTCCTCGCCTTCGGAGGCCGTGCGTCCCCAAGATCCCACTGCACCATAATATTACCGTCATTTGAGCATGCGGCCAAACCGGCCGGAGTGGTGCCGGATGCTGCCCGCGTGGTACATGGCGACGATGCTCGTGACGGGGGTGGACGAGAACGGCCTGGGCCCGCGCTTGGGTCCCCTGGTTGCCACTGCTTTGACGCTGGAAACGCCCCGCTATTCGCGTTCGGTGCTCTGCGAGCGCGGCCTGCGGCTTGGGCTCACCGATAGCAAAGAGACCGGCGGATTCGGACGGATGGCCTTCACGGAGTCAGTCGCGCTAGCGCTCCTCGGCCAAAGCGGCGAGGGCGTACCCCGTTCGGCCGACGCCCTCCTCGATCGCGTCTTTCCCGACGTCCAGCCCCGCCTCAAGTCGTGCTGCCCCGATGTGTCCACCTCGGAGCAATGTTGGGGCGTCGATCTCGCGCTTCCCGTCTTTGGCGGCGATCCCGCGATCGGTCGAAGCTTGCTCGCTCGCCTCGTTGGTCGCTCGAAGCTTCGTCTCGTGGGCGTCGAGAGCCGCATTGCGTGTGCTGGCATCCTGAACGCACGATTGTCATCTGGTCAGAACAAGCTCGGCGTCGATCTCGAGCTCTTCGAAGACCTCATCGAGAGCGTGCGCCGCGCTCATAGCTCCCACCTCCTCGTCGTGTGCGGGATGATCGGCGGCATCCGTGACTACGGGTCCCGCTTCCGCCGCCTCGATTCGAGACGGGTGCGCCTGCTCGCCAGTCGTCGAGGGCAGCGACGTTACACGGTCGACGGAGTCGGCGAGCTGCGATTCGAGGTCGACGCCGATGCACGACACCTACCCGTCGCGCTCGCATCGATCGTGGGCAAGTACGTTCGAGAGGTCAGTATGCGCCGGATCGGTGAGTTCTATCGGCTCGGCGATCCGGAGCTGCAGCTTGCCAGCGGGTATCACGATCCCGTCACGACGCGATTCATCGAAGCGACCGAGCTGCCGCGTCGCAGGCTTGGCATCGTGAAGGACTGCTTCAGGCGACAGGCATGACGCACATGATAGAAGGCTCCCATGTCTGATCGCGACAAGCTTCCGAGGTGGGTTCTTTGGCTGAGCCTCACCATCGCCAGCGCGTGGTTGCTCTACACCCTGCGCGGCGTCCTGGCCCCGGTATTTTTTGCGTTTCTCATCGCGTACATGCTGGATCCGCTCGTCGACCGGATCGAGCAGAGCCGGCTGCTCCGCCACCGTGGATATGGGCGCGCCGTCGGAATTGCCGTGATTCTCGCGGGCTTCTTCGCGATCTCGGTGATCGGCGTGCTGATCATCGTGCCCATGGTCTACGAAGAGGTCGCCAACTTCCTGAAGCGCCTCCCCCAAATGGTCGCGCGAAGCCGCGCCGAGTGGGAACCGATTCTCGCCGAGTATGGCGTCGCAATTCCGACCTCGGTCGGCCAGGCGTTCGAGGAGCTTCACCTCGACGTCCAGTCAGTCGTTGCGAAGGGTTACGCTCCATTCGTCGCGGCGATGCGCTCGTTTCTCGGCGGAACCGCCAGTGCGGTTGCGGGGATCGTCGCCTCGGTGATGATTCCGGTCTTTGCATTCTATCTCCTCTACGATTTCGATCGCTTGATTGCGGCAGCACGCGAGCTCATCCCACCCCGCCGGCGCGATGATGCGGACGGCTTCTTTGGCGAGATCGATGCGGTGCTCGGTCAATTTTTTCGTGGCCAGTTCACCGTCATGGCGATCCTCGGCGTACTCTACGCCGCAGGCTATGGAGCCATAGGCGTACCGCTCGCGCTTCCCATCGGCATTCTGGCCGGAGTTCTCGCGTTCATCCCGTATGTGGGCAGCTTCACGGCGCTCGGTCTCGCGCTTCTCATGACGATG
>Ga0209536_100013443_pt1 | contig 11809 bp, 10 predicted proteins | sample DeeMarSeWOR28_12_FD_187461 | JGI IMG/M metagenome (GOLD analysis project Ga0209536, IMG submission 187461) | Marine sediment microbial communities from White Oak River estuary, North Carolina - WOR-2-8_12 (SPAdes) (version 2) | ecosystem: Environmental > Aquatic > Marine > Intertidal zone >...
CGCATCAGTTTGGAGAAAATCATCGTACGGCCCCGCTCCAATGACCCTCCCCTTGGCACTCAAGATACCTACGGTCACCGTGCGCTCGAGCCCAAAGGGGTTACCGATGGCCATGACCCACTCGCCGATCTCGACTTTGTCCGAGTCTCCCAACGGTGCCCCACTTTCAATGTCCAGGGCAGTTTTTGTTCGGATCAGTGCCAGGTCTGTCTTCGGATCTCTGCCCACCACTTCAGCACTATACTCTTTACCATCATCCAGACGAACTGTGATTTCGTCTGCACCGGCTATAACATGGTTGTTCGTGAGTATGTAACCCTTCTTGGGATCGATGATAACCCCCGAGCCCAGGCTACGCTGTTTACGCTCCCTGGGCATCTGTCCAAAAAAGCGCTCAAAGAAATCATCCCCAAAAAAGTCCCTCCATGGTCCCTCATTGCCAAAGGGCCTCGGCATTGGTCCCCTTTTGATGACCTTGGTGGTTGAGATGTTCACCACCTCTGGTCCGACTCTTTTCACCAGTTCGGTGAAAGAAGCGGGGGCGTTTGGGTAGGGTTGCACTCCCTGCTCAGCCCCATTGCTGAAAGTCGGCGCCAGAGATAAAAACAGCATGGCCGCCATTGCAAGAAAGAAAAAGCTTCTGCCATACTTCTTGAGGTGGCCAATTTTTGAGACATTTATTGCCATATCATCTCCTTTCGAAACCAGCTAAATATTCGTCCTGGGAGTTCTGTCTGGTCCTGACTACTTCGCCACTGAATCGGTAAGCTCTATGCTTAAGGTCTTATCAGCAGTTAGACACTAAGCCATTCTCAAAGTTCCACCCTTGCTCTTTACCTTGTAAACCTGTCAATATCTTTTTAATATAATCTTCTTTCCCTTTATGTAAAGTTGTCGGGGAGAATCACTGCTAAAGTGTTATCAAACCCGAACGTAAGCATGAACTTATGAAAAATGCAAAATAGGGTGTACGACTCCCATGGAAATCTGGAAATTTAACGACCCAGAGCCCCTTCGCCCCTTCTTGAGGGTCTTGCAGAACAAGGCTCCCCATCTTGTTAGTGGAGCCCGTCGCCTTCTCCTTTCAAACCACGAATCTAGCCGAGAAGACCTGGTTTCTCTTGCCAGGGGCTTGGGTGATGCCTGTCCACAGGTTCGCCAGGCAGTAAGGGTATTGATCTTCAGCCCTCCCATTGAAGATGAGTTGAACCATTTTACCAAACTGCTCCGCTGGCTACCTGAGTGGTTACCTACAAAGTGGTATGAGCACAGTGCAGTGCGCCAGGCAGTGGCGGAATTGATGTCTTGTATAGAGAATCCTCAAGACTGCCGTCCCCTTGCCACTCTTCTAGAGGTGGTGCTCAAGCGGTCTTCATCTGCTTGGCGTCAGGACTGCGGCCTTTTCACCGGCCCTTTAAGCGGCGCCTCTCGCAGGTCTCTTTTGTCCCTATTGACTCGGCGTCTTTCCCACCCTCTCAAGTCTGGTTTGAGAAACCGCTTACTCGCAAGAGAGACTCTTTCCCCTGGCGAAATCTGTGAGGTCCTTGCCGCCAGCAACAAACTCACTCCCATGGGAACCATCAGACATTGGGCCAAAATGGCCTCTGTTGAAGACCCTGCAGCCGGTACAAGAGTAAACCTCTCCATCGCTGGGGTAAGGGGACTGGATGAAAACCTCCATATCCGCTCTTGGGGTCAGCGTCGCAAAGAAGAAATCTCTTTCTTGGAAAAATTGATCTCCTATCAAGCAGAAGAACTTTCCGAAGTCTTTCGTTTGGCTCTGGAAGTGAGCCGGAGGACTAACCGCGTGGTGATCACTTTGCACAATGCCAGCCTAGGAGCTGCCACCGGCTGGGGCTGTCCCTCCTTCGCTCAGCAGATTTCTGATGGGGGTGCAGTCGAATTTTCACAAAGGGTCAAATCCCTTAGGAGGGATTTTGCGGCAACGCTTTCCAGCAGAGAAAGGTCTTCTCCATTCCTCGCCGGTTATTCACCAATCGAACAAGCTGAAGACCTCTTTTGGTTTTGGGCAAAGAGGTTGGTCAGGCCGCAAATTCTTCAAAACCTTTGGACCTTGCGGGCCAGCCTCCTTTTGAACGGGTTACCCCTCGACGAATGGGAGCAACTCATGGGCCAAGCGATGGAAATACTCCAGCCCGGCGATCGTCAAAGGTTGACTGAGGGAAAAGGATTGGCCATTCCCTTCGTCGCGCCTACAGTGGCTCGACGCCAACTGAACCAGACACTATCCTGGTACCGCAAGAAAAGGAGAGATCACACGAAAAAACTGAGCTTGCTCTTGGCTCTCATCAGAACCGGCCAGAAGTGGCTCAGCAGCGGCCAGTTGGAGTGCTTGGTTCTACCCATTATTGACAAGTTCTTCATCTCGTCCAAACGCGACCAAGACCTCGCCTATCTGCCTTCCCTGCTGAACCTGATTCATCGATTCGACAACACCCCTCTGTTTTTGTTTATCGACGATACTTCTAGAGCCTCGCAGCCAAGTCTGCAGCTGGCAATCGACCGCTGGCGTGAAAAACATCCTTTTTTAGGACTGGGTGTTTTTGCCAGTAATAGAGAACCTTCCTGCTCGTATCTGCAGACAATCCTTGACAACGCTTCTAAAGTCAACCTTTTTGCCCTGCGCCCTCTGACTCAGGTGCACAATCCGATTGCCCTCGATATCCTGCTTGTGCAAAGACCACCGGAATTCCTCAGCCCGGAGTACTACGACTCCTCATGGAAAGACAACCTCCCCTTTCTCTATCAAGGCACCCAGGTGGCACCCTTCTCTGGAGGCGTGGAAGAGTCCCAAAACTTCTCTCCCCTTTTGCTCACCTCGGCAGGTCCAATGTTTTTCGGCACCTATTATCGGTTCAAACTCCGCCGACGAGCCCTAGAGAGACTCGGTTTTTCCGAGAAAAAAATCCAGGTCAACACGGCACAGTCTCAACTTGATTCTCTGTGGAACGAGTACGCTGATCTCACAAATCTCCTTTAGGCCCTACCATCCCCGTTGAAGCAGCTGTTTGCTTTCGATGTGGAGATTTGCTGCCCAATATCCCGCAGGATTACCCACGTCAAAGCCCTCTCCCTCGAGTACCACGACATGCAGTCCCCTATCCCTGAGGATGGCCTGGATAACCGGAACATCGTCCAGCTCACCTCGAGCATGAAGGCGACATTGTTCGATGAAATCAAAAAAGTGCGGCAGGAATATGCTACCACCGAAATTCTTGAGCACTGTTTCTCCTGGCGGGATAGTCAAAGGGTCGTTCCTTTTGTCGGAAAAGCCAGTAACGTTCCTGAATCTTATGCTCCTATGAGCAATAGTTTCTGTCTCAAGGATACCCACGTTGCCAAAACGGGAGGCCTCTCCCATTTCTATGTTAATAGCCCCTATGATGTCTCGATCTTCCCTTGAGAAAAAGGGTATCATTTGGGTCACCACCGGAAGGCCATCGAGCAAAATATTATCCGGCATAATCAAAGCAAAGGGTTCGCTGCCCACAAATTCCCGGCAAAGACTTACCGCGTCTGCCAAGCCGTTTGGTTCTGGCTGTATAAAAAATCTGAAGGTGCAGGCCTTGAAAAGGACTCTCACATGAGCATCCAACTGGGGGGCGAGGAACTCAGGTGGGTTTCCCAGGAGAAATTGGCGGATACTCTCTTTGGCCGGGCTGATGACCACAGCTATCTGGCGCACACCGCTAGCGGCCAAACCTTCTATAGCATGGACGATGAGCGGCTTCGCCGCCACGGTCAGAAGCTCTTTTGGTAAGTCTCCACTGATCGCCCTCACTCTCGTGCCCAGGCCGGCAGCAGGTATTATGGCTTTACGTACGTTCGTAAAGGACACGATAACACTCCATCTCGATGTCACCCATCAAAATCCTGTAGGTGTCCTCTCCTATTTCATCCATGGGTTTCCATTCGTCCTTGAATACGAGTTTTTGCTCGAGATACATGAATACGGTAAGCTCAGTTTTGCTCCGGGACAGCGGTTCGATGTCCGCTTCCACCCTGCTCCTGTAACCTCCGTCTTCCAGCCACTCTGTTTCGAGGTGCAATTCGTTGCTTTGCCTTGCCGCCACGACAAACTTCTTCTTTTCCAGCACCCTCACTACCGCTTCTCTGACCACATGGGACTTCATCTTGAAAACCTTCTTCTCCGGCCGGTTGGTTACCATCACCTGCTTGTGTGTCATTGGCTTGGTGCAGTGAACCAGGAAAATGCTTATACCCATCAGAACAAAAAGCAGCGGCCGGAGATTGTAACCAAAATGGGTGCTATTTTCCTTTACCTTACTAGGATTTTGCGTTGACAAATGGTCCATGGCTAATCTACCTTAATCCACGGGCAGTTTGACCCATGGGGAGGGTTAAATGGAGTATGCCACAGCTCGTAACCGCATGGTGGAAAGCCAGCTTATAAGCCGTGGCATCAAAGATCCCCGCGTTCTGGATGCTATGAGAAAAGTGCCTCGCCACCGTTTCGTCGAAGAAGCCCTTTTTAGCCAAGCCTATAATGATCATCCTCTCCCCATTGGTGATAAGCAAACCATTTCCCAGCCCTACATGGTCGCATTGATGACAGAAGCCCTCGAACTGCAGGGACCTGAGAGAGTTCTCGAAATCGGCACAGGCTCTGGCTACCAGACGGCAATCCTAGCAGAACTCGCCACGAAAATCTATTCCATTGAACGCATCCGCACATTATCAGTCAAGGCGCAGCGCATCTTGGACGATCTAGGATACTTCAACGTGGTCCTTAAGGTTGGAGACGGCACGCTGGGTCTGAAGGAGGAAGCACCTTTTGAGGCAATCATTGTAACTGCGGGGTCTCCCGATGTTCCTCAACCCCTAGTGGACCAACTGGCTATGGGTGGAAGGTTGGTAGTCCCAGTCGGAGATCGGTATACCCAATCGCTAATGAAAATTGTCCGGGTAAAGGAAGGAATTAGCAAAACTGACCTGGGTGGTTGCCGTTTTGTCAATTTATTGGGCGCATTCGGCTGGAGGGAGTGAGTTTTCATGAGCCAATCTCCACCAATTATTGCAGTCATTGGTGCAGGACAGTGTGAGAGCTCCGTTTATCAACTCGCTCTGGAGGTTGGCGAGGCCATTGCCAAAAGAGGTGCAATCCTGGTTTGCGGTGGATTGGGTGGAGTCATGGAAGCTGCCGCCAAAGGCGCATTCACGGCTGGAGGGATCACGATTGGAATATTACCAGGGCCCTCATGCAATAGTGCTAACCCCTTCATCAAGGTACCGGTTGCCACGGACATGGGCCAGGCTCGCAATGTAATCATAGCTCACACCGCCGACGGACTGGTGGCGATCTCTGGTGGCGCCGGCACCCTCTCCGAAATCGGCCACGGCCTCAAGATCGGAAAGCCCATAGTTGGCCTCAAAACGATTCCCAATCTTCGCGGTGTCCATTACGTTGACAGCGCTCAAGAAGCAATTGCCCGTATTTTTGAGCTGATTTAATGGATAGTGCTGCCGCCTTGAGTGCCGCGAATCTCTCCTTTTAATTATTTCCCAAACAAATCCCGTAACAATTTAATCTCACAAGAAAAAATCGAAGGCGGTGTCTATAATCAAGCCAATCACTGCAGCCTGAAACATCTGCATTCTCACCTTTGTCAATCCCAATTTTTTCAAAGCCTTTAACTTCAATAAGTCTTCCTTGCTTCCAACTAATAGCTCAAATTCCTCCCTGGTAATTTCACCATTGGCAAGAAGTCTTGTCCATCTCTTCAAGTCCCCTTTAGTCTCCAGTAGAAATGCTTTCCCATCGGCCTCTGCAGCATCTAGAAAATTTTTCCAATTATTTTTCATCAAATCTTCTAGGTTCTTTAAGAGGTTATCGAAATACTTGTCGAAATCTGCCATGTCATCTTCCCCCTTTGACTCTTAACCCTAATGTTGCATGCCTATGTCAAGGAAAAACGCGTAAGAGTGCGTCAGATGTGGCTGCGCACAGGCTTGGGCAGGTCGAGGCGTACTTCCCCGTACGTAAAGTCCTGTCCGAGGCGAGCACAGCCGCAGATGGCGTGCTATCGCGCGAGCGCAGCGGTTTTTACCGGTGTAGGTATGCAACATGAGGGTTAACTACCCAATGACATTTTTCCCGCTTCAAGTTCGATAATTGCATTGAAGTGTTTCTCAACTTCTTTCCTATATTCTTCAGCAAACACTTCTGACACTTGATTATTTTTTTTCCAGAAGCCTAGAAAACCAAACATAGATTTTCCCTCTGGATTTGTAAGAATTGCCCACTGTTCAGCAGCTTCTAGGTTTTTTGGTATGCCTCTCGCATATTCTTGGGCTTTCAACATTCTCAACTTGAATTGTTCGATCTCTTTTTCATGATCACTGTAAGGTTCATTTGCCTTAGCCACTATAGAAAGGGCTTCCACTTTTAATGAAGTAGTCTGTTCGTAGGCATGTTGGTTATAGGGCGCAATGTAATTACAACCAAACAAGAAAAGGAACGCAAACATAACTGTAATTACTCTTGTTTCCAATTTCATTACTTGTCTCCTTCTTGAATTTTGTTTCATATCCTTTAACTTTGCTTTCAATTTGAGGTTTAATCTGCCGTAGCCGCAGCAGGTGATTCAGGAAATATCCAGGCTTGAGTTGCCTTAATTTGGGGGTCATATTTTCTTTAACGTTCCTGTCCACGTCTCAAAAATGGGAACATCTGTCCCCCTTTCTTGTTTTCTGAAGAAGGAAACGTAGGAAAGATTTTTCCAGCCGACAAAACCCAAGCCCTCCATCGTCTTGTGGTATCTCGTCCGCCAGGTGCCAGTATTTAGATACACCTGTTCTCTGGGTCCTTTTGGATCTTTTCTCACCCGTATTGCCACCTGTTTGGCCTCGTGAGTGTGCCCGTAGACTATGTATCGTATTCGATCATCCAGGTGCGCATATTCAGCTGCTGCTGCCTCGATATTTTCATCCTCGGCAAAACGACTGCTCACCCTCGCCAGATAGGGCATGAGTTTTTCCATGGGGAAGATCCTGAATTTTTTGAGGAGAAACAACACAGATTGGATTTTGTCTGCCTCATCCAAAAAATCGTCCCACTTGTCATGATGTTTGTACCATTGCTTTACGAATCTTAGTTGCTCAAATTCTTCTATGACTCCATCGATCGAGTCTTCGATGACATCTTTCAAGCTGAGGCTTTTTTTAACCTGGTACAGGAGCCATTCAATCACAGCAGAGAGAGGCCTTACGTTCTCTATGTCCTGAAAATTTCTTCGTAATGCTTCTTGCTCCTTTTTCGGCAGCTTTTTGATCTTTTTGTTTTGCATAATCCTCCACGGCAGCTTTGCCACCAACTCGGTGGCAATTGGATCACCAATCGGCACTCTCATGTAATCTTGGTGATCATAAGAAATGCTTCCTTCATAATTAAATTTGTCGTATTCGTGACCGTGTCTGGCAAAAACCCCATAGTTTACATCTTGAAAGAAGTGGTCAAAGGGTGTGGTGCGCGGGGGTATACCCATACTCCTGCAAACTTTGTCACGCAAGCTTTGATATTTGTTGCATAAACGGTCGTGGTTCCCAGAAAGGTAAATTCTTTCCGGTTCAACGGGAAAGCCGAATTCATCTTTCAACGGACTGCTCAACAATTCGAAGGTAGCTTGATTCTTACTGATAACAGCGTCAAATATGGCGTTGGCGTTCACCTCGATTTTTGTTTCGTTATTGCCCCAAGGCCGTTCGGTCACGGGATAGTCAAACCACATCTCTGTTCTCAATAAATCGAAGGTGTCACCCAAAAAAACAAGTTTAATCTCCTCTATCTTGCGTCCGTCTTGGAGCAACCACTCTGCCGTTCCGGCTATGTCTTCAAAAAAGATCTTAAAAGCATCAGTTGGAACATTATGTTCACCAGCTGTACCGTCGACGAAATGCAAATCACTGATGAATATGAGCATCTCTGACTCCTTTGGGAGTTTCCCTGGACACTGCCGTCAGATTTTGGGCAACTCTGTGCCCAAACCGGAAACTGTTACGGGTCCTCCTGTACCATCATCCGCTCCCGGTCCAACGGTGGTCGTCTATTATTCCAACAACATTGGGAGCGTTCTCCAGGTTCAACTCTCGCTCAGGTTTTTCCGAGCCCTGGACATTGAGGCGACATCCGGATCTTCGCTAATAACCTGGTACACCGTGGCAAGCTGCTCGTCGGGTATTTCGGAGAGTTTAGCCAGGGTACCAAACCCATCTTTTCCGCAAGCTGCGAGAAAATCCAGAACCGTTCTCACCCCAGCTTTTCGCAGGCCTGAGATCCGGTCTTTAAAGATAACGTACAACTTGGCCTGGGCAATCCAATCAAGCAGCAGCCCAGGGGTAAAGGGTGTTTTCAAAATCAACTCTTCCAGGTTCGCCTCGGCCAGATTCTGTGCATTGTCAATGCCCACCTCGGACAGTCGGACCTTGTTGAACAGGTTCATGCCCTCGATCATGTCGAGTGATAGCTCGTGTGCCCCTTTTCCCAGCCTCTTGAAGATGATTAGCTTCTCCTGGATGTACTGCATGGCCCGCTGGGGAAAAATGCCGGTGAAAAAAGCAATCACAGGCAGCAGCTGGAGCAGTTCGTTCCTGCTGTTGAGGTTCATAAACTGAATAAAATGGTGCACCGTCACCGAGACAAAGCTGGCAAAAATAATGCGGGTACCGATACTGTAGTATGCCCCAGGAGATAGGTCCAGAGTGGTGAGTCGCCTGGAGACGTATTGGATGGACCAGACATAGCTGCCGAGGATTGCCATGGCGATAGCTACCAGACTAAGGTGGTAGTAGGGCAACGAGCCGGGATCTGTCTCGCCAAACCCACCAGCGAAGATTCCACTCAAAACGATGGGCGGCTTCCCTGCAAACAGAACCCAGAATCCAAGGGCGCAGAAAAGGGTGACAAAAAAGACCGGCAGGATATAGTCCGTGCCTTTGTACTCCTCACGAAAAACTTCCTGTGACAGCTCTTCCTCGCCAGCCCCTTTGCCCTTCCCGAGAATCCTGCGGATGCGCTGATACTCGCGACGCTTTTTCGGCAATCTGTGCTTGTGGAAAGAGATCACCGAAAACGGAAAAAATGCGCAGAGCACGGCAATTCCGAGCACCAGCATAACAATTCTTTCCCACTCCATGCCTCCCCCTTACCTTTTCTAAGAGGTGCATCTTGAAAATATTTTTCAGAGCTAAGGCTTTTTACTGTGCTTTGAAGATGAATTGAGAACGGCAGCTCTCGCTGCAAGACAAGCTAGTACCTGCACTGGCATCTCCGGGAATAAATACTCGTGCGCGCGCCTGAGGAATAATGTCTTTATTAAATTACAGAATGAGCCCACATGATGCAAGAAAAAAGAATGGATGAAAGAAGAAACTACACCTTCCGCATACGGAGAAAAGAAAAAATTTTAGCCATTTGTTACCCTACCCAGCTTGGGCAAATGTAGCCGAAACTGGTACGGTAAAAAATGGGTAAATGAAGAAAGCTGGCAACTGGTTCGAGTGACATATATCTGAATGGGAAAAGTAAGGGTAAACCTCCCACATATTAGGATGAAATGGTGAACCTTTTTCCCCTCCTGCGAATGAAGCCCTCATCAATCAGTTGACTGATGATCCTCTTCACCAGGTCCGGGCTCTTGTTGACAGCTCTCAAGAGGTCTTCTTCAGTGGCCTTGGAATTCTCGAGCAACAGTCTCAGAATCAGCCCGCGTATCTGTCTGTTGGAGCCCTCAAAAGATGCCTGCCTGATGTGCTGAGCGCTCCGCCGGTTAGGATTTGTCGATATTCCCTTCAGCATGGAACCGTAATCCATGAGGGCAAAGTACCAGGTTCGTGGCTGGGAGGTGTCCAGGGTCCTTTCCACCAGAGGCAGGACCTCCTTATCCTTGATTCCATTTCTCCCCGGAAAGAAGCAGTGAATAAACACTCTTCGAATGTTCGTCTCGATGAAGACCGTGGGCTGATTGAAGGCAAAGGCGCAGATTGCACCTGCTGTTGCGGGGCCTATGCCTGGAAATGTCTGGAGAGTTTCCACAGAATCCGGCAGGATGCCGCCGTGTTCACCTGCCACCCTCTGACCTATTTTCTGCAGTGCCAGTGCCCTCCGGTTATACCCGAGACCCTGCCAGACGGCCAGGATGTCACGCAACGGAGCCAGGGCGAGTGAAAAGAAATCCGGAAATAGTGAGATGAATTGTTGGTACTTGGGGACTACCCGTTCTACCTGAGTCTGCTGGAGCATAATTTCTGAAACAAGAATGTGGTAAGGGTTGCGGCTGGATCTCCAGGGCATGGAGCGGCCGTGAACAGCGTAATACTGGTAGATTATCTCTCTAAACTGAACCACGAGGGAGGGAGTGATTTCTCTGGCTCCTGGCTTGCCCATTAGGTGACCCATGTGCCCTCCTTATTCTGATCATAGCAGGTAGTACAAATCGTCTACGCCAGAATTTTCCTCTGTTGCTGAGTTGGAGCCCAATGTTACCCAAAACTGGCTTGACCAGAAATGGGTAATTTTACCCAAAAGTGGTCTGACCAGAAATGGGTAAAAGTAGGGTGAGGTGGTAGGAAGGTAGGTTTTAGTGTTACGGCTAGGATTCAATCATAACACGTTTTAGCATCTCTTTTCGGTAAATCTTCATGAGCTCGCTTCGGGTGATTATTCCCAGGAGCTGACGAAAGCCGTCATCGCTCCCCACCACTGGAAGCTCCTCCATATCAATGTAACTGAATTTGTTCATGGAAGAAGCCAGAGTCTCATCCGGGGTAACATAGACCACATCACGGTTGGCCAGATCCCGGGCAAAAACCAGCCCGTTCAGCTGATCGTCGTAGACAAACTCCTTTATGTCCTGAAAAGAGATGACTCCTTCCAGGTTGTCCTCCTCGTCGGTGGTATAGAGATAGTTCCCTTGACCCTTGAGACAAAGCTGCACGACCTCGACATAGGGCATGTTACCGGGAATCTTCGGCACCTCGCGACTCATGACGTCGCGCACAGTAAGGGTGGTAAGCACCCCCATTTCCCGGGCAGCCGAGATGTCAATGCCTCGGTCAACGAGAGACTGAGTGTAAATGGAGTGTCTCATGAGTCTGCGGTGAACAGCTGTGGCCAGAACACAGGCAGTCATAAGTGGGAGGATAACCGAATAGCTGTTAGTCAGTTCAAAGCCCATCATGATGGCGGCCATGGGGGCTTGGACCGCAGCTCCGAGCACGGCTCCCATGCCAACCAGGGCATAACCACCTGCTGATGGGGCGATCCCCGGCGCCAGGATATTAAAGGCGAATCCCAGTATACCTCCGAGAGTAGCTCCCATGAAAAGGCATGGGTAGAGGATGCCGCCAGAGCCTCCGGAGCCAAGAGTAAAAGCAGTAGCAACTATCTTGAGTACAAGGAGAGCCAGCATAGTGTTCCACAGAAAATTACCCTGAATGGCCTCGATGATGGGTGTATAAGCACAACCAAGAATGTAAGGAAAAAAGTAACCGATCATGCCCACAACCAAACCGCCAATTATTGGTTGCCAGTGGGTCTTAACCGGGGCATGGCGATGAAATAGTTTCTCAACCCCATGGAGGGCCTTGGTAAAGCACACCGAGACTATACCGGCAGCAATGCCGAGGAGCGCATAGAAACCAATCTCCCAGTAGCTAAACAGCGTGTAGGGGGGGAGTTTCAGGGCCGAACCCTCTACCAGCCATGCCCGGCTAACGGCAGTTGCCACCACTGAGGAGATGACAATGGGGCTGAAGCTATGCACGCTAAATT
>Ga0209536_100013444_pt1 | contig 11809 bp, 9 predicted proteins | sample DeeMarSeWOR28_12_FD_187461 | JGI IMG/M metagenome (GOLD analysis project Ga0209536, IMG submission 187461) | Marine sediment microbial communities from White Oak River estuary, North Carolina - WOR-2-8_12 (SPAdes) (version 2) | ecosystem: Environmental > Aquatic > Marine > Intertidal zone >...
GTCAGGCCGGCCGTGGCCGGCTCGGGCACGATCACCGGTGCCTCCCCGCGCAGCTTGCGACCACTGCTCGTGGTTCGCGCTCCGAACAGCTGCTCCGAGAACATCGTCAGGTCCAGATCCAGCGTGTCGTGCATGATGACGAAGGTCACCGTGTCGAAGTAGTCCTTCTTGGGACCCGGCGTGCCGATCTCGATGCCGACGTCGAAGTACACGGCGGGGCCTCCGCCGAACAGGTTCGCACCCGATCCGACGTTGACGATCGGGCTCGAGTCGATCAGCGTCGCGCCGACGGCCGTGATGCTGAGTCCGTCCAGCAGCGAGTCGTCCGCGACGTCGAAGAAGATGCCGCGCAGGTCGTCGCTGCCCAGCGTGACGGTCGCGGTGAGCAGGATGTCGCCGCTTCCGCCCTGATCGTCGAGGGTGAAGGTCACCTGGGCGTCGCCGCCGATGAACTCCTCGATCGCGAACGAGATCGAGGCCGCACCGGCCGCCGCTGCGTACAGCCATACGCAGGCGAACACGAGCAGCACACCCGCTCGGGGGCGCCTCCAGAGCCTCGCCGCGACGACTCCCAGCTTCGAAGCGCTTCTGATCCGCATCCCGACAGCTCCTCTAACGCTCGTGCCGACACAGCAGGCTCGCGGCGTCCGGCCCCGAGGCCGGCATTCGCCGGGCGCTCTTGGGGCTCACCGAGGAGTGGCGAGCCGGACGCGGAATGTGTCATCGGGGTCGCGCAGATCGGCGGAGGGCGGAGCGAAGCAGCGAGCGGAGGCTCTCGGAATCCCTCGGGAAAAATTTTTCGCGGGAGCCCGGTCCGAGCGAGGCGCGGCCAGCGGCGGCCGTACGGCCGCTAGAGGACGCCGTACAGGTGCGTTGCGAAGGCCACGTAGAGGATCAGCAGCAGCCAGCCGTCCCAGTGCGTCATCTCGCGCTCCTGGAGCACGAAGAAGCACAGCACCGTGGCCCCCAGCATGCTGGGCAATCCGAAGTGGAGCATCGCGGCGGGCACCCGCACCTCGCCGAACAGGGCGGCGGCCCCGATCACACCCAGGGCGTTGAAGATGTTCGACCCGATCACGTTTCCGACGGCGAGCTCCGGCTTTCCGGCGCGCGCGGAGCGGATCGTCACCGACAGCTCGGGCAGCGAGGTGGCGACGGCGATCACGCTGGCGGCGATGATCTCGTTGCCGATGCCGACGATCTCCGAGAGCCGCACCACCGACTCGACCGTGAAGATCGCGCCGAGCTGCACGAGCGCCCCGCCCAGCAGCAGCGAGAGCCACACGCGGAGGCCGACGCTGGACTCGGGCCCCTCGAACTCGGCCGCGGCAGCCGCCACCGTGGTCTGCGGCCGATCGGGCTCGCCCGCGGCGTAGACGAGGTAGACGGTCAGCGCCGCCAGGCCCAGCAGCGCCTCGCCGAAGCCGACGGACCCGTCGCTGGCGAAGAGAGCGAACAGCAGCGCGGACCCGAACAGGAACGGCAGATCGACCCGGACCAGCTCGTAGTCGACCCGCAGCCCGCGTCCGATCAGCGCCGCGGCCCCGAGCACCAGCAGGATGTTGGTCACGTTCGAGCCGATCGCCGTGGCCGCGGCGATCTCGGACGCGCCGGACCAGACGGCGGCGATCCCCGACATCAGCTCCGGAAGCGAGGTACCGATCGCGACGATCGTGACGCCGATGATGAACGGTGAGAGCCCATAGGCCAGACCGAGCGCCTCCGCGGCCAGCATGAAGACGTCGGCGCCTCGGACCAGAGCGAACAGCGCGAGCAGGAGGACGCCCACCCAGATGGCGAAATCGATCACGGAGCTCCCGGGTTGCCGGGATCATCGCACGGCGGACGGCGCTTCCGCACCCCGGCGCGTTAGATTGACGAGTGGATGTTCGAGCCGTGCAAGACCCGCTGGCGAGCCGCCGCGCTGACGCTGGCCGCGCTACTCGCGCTCGGCGCCGGAGACGCGTCCGGCATTCCTCCGGCCGAGCAGCTGCGACGCCTGGAGGAGACGGGAATCGCCCAGGCGCGCAAGGCGATCGAGACGAAGCAGGACCTGTGGCCCTTCGCGTTCGTCGTGCGCGAAGACGGCCGGACCCAGCGCCTCACCACGAAGAAGTCGCGCCCGCGCAGGGGCGTCGACGCCTCCGCGGCGCTGATCGAGGGGCTACGCAAACGCGCGGCGTCGGGCGCCTACCGCGCCGTCGCGATATTCCGCTTCGTGCGCATCACGCTGCCCGGCGGCCAGAAGACCCATGCCATCTACGCGGGCAGCGAACACGCGAGCGGCCATTGCGGCGAGGTCTTCGTGCCCTACCACGAGACCGACGATCACGAAATCCGCTTCGAATCCGAGCTTCGCCGCTCGCGTGCGCCTGAAGTCTTCCAGCGCTGCGATCCGCTCCAGGAGTCAGAGCCCTAGGCGTGACGCCTCACGTGGCGCAGAACTAGCGCGCGGCGCGCTCGCCAGTGACGGACCTGCTCAGCCGGCGTCCGCCGCCCGCTGCCGTGCCCCTTCCCGCTCGGGCAGGAACGACGCCCGGTGGCGCTCGAAGGTATCGGAGGCCGTCGCGTGGTCCTCGGGGCGGCCGATGTCGAGCCAGTGCCCTTCGAAGACGTGCCCGCGCACCGCGATACCACGCTCCAGGCAGATCTTCATCAGGTCGTCGAAGCCGAAGTGGCGATCCCCGGGAATCATCTCGAGCATCGACGGATCGATCGCGTAGATCCCCATGCTGCAGGGCAGCGCGATCGTGGGCTTCTCGCGGAAGCCGGTGATGCGTCGCTGCATGTCCAGATCGAAGACTCCGAGCGAGATCTGGACCCGCTTGTGGTACGTGCCCACCGAGAGCCTCGCACCGCTGCCGAGGTGATCCCGCATGAACACGCCGTAGTCGAAGTCCGTCAGCAGGTCCCCGTTGACGACGAGGAACGGCTCTTCGAGGCCCTCGACGAGCGTCACCGCGCCGATCGTGCCGCGCGGCTCGTCCTCCCAGACGTAGTCCACCTGCGCGCCGAAGCGGGCCCCGTCCCCGACGACCGCCATGATCAAGTGCCCGAGGTGACCGAGCGTGATCGTGATGCGCCCGAACCCGCGCGCGACGAACTGTCGGATCATGATCTCGAGCACCGGCAGATCGCCCACCGGAACGAGCGGCTTCGGCAGCACGGTCGTGTAGGGGTGAAGTCTCGTCCCCAGGCCACCGGCCTGAATGATGACCCGGTTCATCTCCCACATCTTCCTGTCGACTCGACCTCCCCTCAGCCCTTCCTCGTCGTGCGGATCGGCAAAACCATCCTGTTCGAGCCGCATCACCATTTCAAGTGGAAAGTCGCAATCGACATCTCGATGTGTGATGACGAAGGCGCCTGGCCGCGCATCCGCAGTCACGCAGCAACGTCGATCCGCAACTCCTGCGCAACACATGCGCAGCCCCGTCACGGGAGCGGGAGCACTCGCCACTGTCATGGACACCGCATCCGTTCGTCGCGAACAAAACGGTCCGCAATACGATTCGGAGTGACACCAAGTTTTCCAGTTCGGCTCCTATGGTTACGAGTTGACGAGCACCGGAACCGGTTGCGTGCGCGGTGCGCGACACGGACAGCGCGTCGATTCGAGCGAAATCCCGTCGGCTGCGAATCGCGCCTCCAGGCCGAGCCGCAGTCGAAGCACCCAAGAGCAAAGGTCGCCATGAAGATCATCCTGTTGAGCAACATCGCCCCGGAGACTCTCGAGCAGCTGCGCGCCGAGCACGACGTCGTCTCGGCCATCGGACAGCAGCCCGCACGCATCCGCGAGCTCGCCGCCGACCGCGAGGCCCTCGTGGTGCGCAGCGGCGCGAAGGTCGACAAGGAGCTGTTCGAGGCCGCGCCCCATCTCCGCCTGGTGATCCGCGCCGGGTCCGGCTTCGACAACGTGGACCTCGACGCCGCGCGTCTCGCCAGGGCCCGCGTGCTGCGCATCCCGGGACCTTCCGCCCACGCGGTCGGAGAGCTCACCTTCGGTCTGATGCTCGCCGTCGCGCGCAACGTCGCGCGCGCCGACCGGGCGATCCGCAAGGGGCACTGGCCCAAGCCGGACCTCGGCGGGAACCTGGTCAGCGGCAAGGTGCTCGGCATCGTCGGCGCCGGAAACATCGGCGGACGCGTGGGCGAGCTCGGCGCCGCCTGGGACATGCGCGTGCTCGGCTGCGTCGCCCCTTCCTCCCCGGATCCGACCCAGCGCCTCGCGGCCCGGAAGATCGAGGCCACAGACTTCGACACGGTGGTCGCCGAAGCGGACTACCTGTGCATCCACACCCCTCTCACCGAGCCCCCGCACGCCGATCCGACCCGCAACCTGTTCGGCGCCGACGTGCTGGCCCGCATGCGGCCAGGCGCCTACCTGATCAACACCGCGCGCGGCGGCATCGTCGACGAGGACGCCCTCTACGACGCGCTGACCCGTGATGGCGGACTCGCCGGTGCCGCCCTCGACGTACACGGACGCGAGGGAGACGGCGTCGTCCCCCGCCTCGCCGAGCTCGACAACGTCGTATTGACGCCGCACATCGGCGCGATGGCACTGGAGTCGCAGCTGCAGATCGGCGACCGCATCCGAACCTTCCTGGACGCCCACCGGCGCGGAACTCTCGACGCCGAGGCCAGCGACCGGGAAATCCTGGTCTGAGACCAGATCCACCTTTCGACAGAAGTTTTCAACAGACGCAGACGCGAGCGACGGGGTGGTCGCGAGCAAAGCAGATCAGAGCAGAGCAGAGGAGCCAACGATGATTCCCAACCCGACCCTCAGAGACCTCCTTCACAGCGGCGCCACGGTGCGGGCGGCTGGTGCCCATGACGGTCTCAGCGCGATCCTGGCCCGCGAGGCCGGCTTCGACGCCATCTGGGCCTCCGGCTTCGAGATCTCCGCCGCCCACGGCGTGCCGGACGCGAACATCATCACGATGTCCGAGAACGTGAAGGCCGCGGAACTGATGGTCCAGAGCGCGGGCATCCCGGTGATCGCCGATTGCGATACCGGCTACGGCAACGCCATCAACGTGATCCACACCGTCCGTGCGTACGAGCGCGCGGGCGTCGCGGCGATCTGCATCGAGGACAACGTCTTCCCCAAGCGCTGCTCCTTCTACGTCGGCGTCAAGCGCGAGCTGGTCGACCCGGAAGAGCACGCGGGAAAGATTCGCGCCTGTCTCGACACCCGAAACAGCAGCGAATTCCTGATCATCGCCCGGACCGAAGCCCTGATCGCGGGCTGGGGCATGGACGAGGCACTCAAGCGCGGTCGCCTCTACGCCGACGCCGGCGCCGACATGGTGCTGGTGCACAGCAAGTCGAAGCAGCCCGAAGAGGTTCTCGAGTTTGCGCGGCAGTGGGACCGCAAGACCCCGCTGGTGTGCGTGCCGACCACCTACTCCGATACGCCCTACCAGCTGCTCGCCGAGGCCGGCTACCGCGTGGTGATCTTCGCCAACCACGGGCTGCGAGCCGCCATCAAGGCGATGCGCGAGGCCTTCGGCAGGATCCACGCGGACGGCCGCGCCGGAGCCGCCGACGAGATCATCGTCAGCCTGCCCGAGGTCTACGAGCTGATCGGCGTACCGCAGATGAAGAAGCAGGAGGCTCTCTACATGCCGCCCACCGGCGGAGCCGACTGAGTTGAGCCAGAACTCGAACGGGGACAATCGATGAAGGCCATCATCCTCACCGCCGGCTACGGCCGCCGGATGCGCCCGCTCACGAACCAGACGCACAAGACCCTGCTGACGGTGGCGGGTCGAACCATCATCGAGCGCATCGTCGAAGGTCTCGTCGACAACGGGATCACCGACATCGCGATCGTGACGGGCTACCGCCGCGACGAGCTCACCGCATTCCTGACCAGCAACTTCCCGGACGTCCGGTTCTCGTTCGTCCACAACGCCCGCTACGACGAGACCAACAACATCTACTCGCTGGCTCTCGCCTTCGAGCAGCTCGAGATGGACGACGACGTCGTCCTGATCGAGTCGGATCTCGTCTACGAGCCCACGGTCATCCGCAGGCTGATCGAATCCCCGCGGGAGAACGTCGCCCTGGTCGATCGCTTCCAGCGGGGCATGGACGGTACGGTGGTCGCGCTGCAGGGCGACGTCATCAGCAACGTGATCCCGCCGCACCTGCAGGGCAGCGACTTCGACTTCTCGGACAAGTTCAAGACGCTGAACATCTACAAGTTCTCGCGAGAGTTCTGCAACACGGTCTTCAAGCAGCTCCTCACCTACTACGCGAAGGTCATCGACGACAACTGCTACTACGAGCTGATCCTGGGGATCCTGATCTACATGCAGCGCGAGACCATCCATGCCAGCGTCTTGCAGGGCGAGGAGTGGGCCGAGGTCGACGACCCGAACGACCTGCGAGTGGCGGAGTACAAGTTCAACCGGCTCGAGCGCAGGCAGATCCTCGAGTCGAGCTTTGGCGCGTACTGGAACCACCAGGTCACCGACTTCTGCTTCATCCGGAACATGTACTTCCCGGATGGCTCGATGCTCTCGCAGCTGCGCAGCGATCTGCCCGAACTGCTGCACAACTACGGCTCGAAGCAGGAGGTGCTGCAGGAGAAGCTCGGCTACCACCTGCTGGTCGATCCGAAGCGGCTGCACGTGCTGAACGGCGCGTCCGAGTGCTACCCGATCCTGCGCGCGCGCTTCGAGGGCAGGCGCAGCCTGATCCCCGGCCCCACGTTCGGCGAGTACAACCGGGTCTTCCCCGACGCCGCGCTCTACCGCGACGACGTGGGCATCGACACGGACGAGATCGAACGGCGCGCGAGCGACCGGGATGTGGTCGTGTTCGTGAACCCGAACAACCCCACCGGCTCGATCGTTCCGACGCGCTGGATCCACGAGTTCGCGGCGCGAGAGCCGGCGAAGACCTTCGTGGTCGACGAGTCGTTCGTCGACTTCTCCGATCAGGTGCCGCTGATCGAGCTGCTGGAGGCCAAGCCGCTCCAGAACGTGGTCGTGCTGAAGAGCTTGTCGAAGTGCCTCGGGGTTCCCGGCATTCGGCTGGGCTACGCCTACTCGCACGATCCCGAGCTGAATGCCTACCTGCGCGACCACCTCCCGATCTGGAACCTCAACTCGCTGGCGGAGCACTTCCTCGAGGTGATCCTCAAGCACCGCAGCTCGCTCTCCGAGTCGTTCCGGCTCACGATCCGCGATCGCGAGGCGTTCGCCCAGATGCTCTCCGGCGTCGGATGCGTCGAGCAGGTGTACCCGAGCAGCGCGAACTTCCTGCTCGTGGAGCTGGAGCCCTCGATCGACGTGGACGACCTCGTCGATCACCTGCTTTCGAACCGCGACGTCTACGTGAAGGACGTCTCGGGCAAGTTCTCGGGCGATCGACGCCTGCTGCGGCTGGCAGTGCGCCTGCCCGAGGAAAACCGGATGCTGACCCAGGCCATCGAAGCCTACTGCGCTTCGCGGACCCAGAGGCGCAGCTGACATGAGCGACCCCTCCCGGGCGGCGCGCGATGGACGGATCCGATGAGCATGAGTGAATGGGAGCCTGTCGAGCCGAGACCGCGCAGTGCGCGGGCGCGCTCGAACGAGCGGACGCTTGCCCCGCTACCTCGGCGCACGCCCGTTGCGCGACCGGCGTCGCGGTCCGAGCCGTCGACGCATGTGCTCTCGGACTCGGCCTGGGCTCCGGTCTCGCCGGAGCTCGAGGGTTTCATCCGCATCGAGGACCTGTTCGGCATCCTCGCTCGGCGGCGCCGCGTGCTGCTGGGAGTGTTCCTGCTGGTGGCGCTCCCGAGCCTCTTCGCCGCCCTCTCCCAGCCGTCACTCTTCGAGTCGAGCTCGCTGCTCTTCGTGAAGTTCGGCCGGGAGTTCGTCTACCGCACCGAGGTAGGTGAAGACCAGGTGTTCATCAACCGGAATCAGGACACGGTGATCAACTCGGAGCTGCAGATCCTCGCCAGCGATGACGTGATGACCGACGCCGTGCGCACGATCGGCGTATCCGAGCTCTATCCCGACCTGGTGACGGACGGCGAGCCGATCGACGACGTGACGATGCAGATCGCCTCCACGATGTTCCGCAACCACGTCGAGGCGCGCGCAGTTCCCAACGCCGACGTGATCCGGGTGGCGTTCCGTCACTCGGACCCGGAGCTGGCGGCGCGGGGCGTGACGGCGCTGATCGACCGCTTCATGGAGAAGCACGTCGAGATCTTCAGCGACCATCAGTCGATCGAGTTCCTGCGCGAGAAGGTGCCGATCTACCAGCAGCAGCTGGAGACGGCCGAGGCGGCGCTGCGTGACTTCCAGGCCCGCTACCCGGACTTCTCGGCCGAGAAGCCGCGCGAGACGATCCAGCAGGAGCGGCTCCAGCTCGATGCGGAGATCCTCAGGATCCGCAACGAGATCACGCAGGTCCGCAGCGAGCCCGAGCCCGCAGCCATCAGCAGCGCGCGGGCGAAGCTGCTCGAGCTCCAACTGAAGGAGCAGGGCATGCGAGGCGGCCTCTCCCGCGACCTCGATCAGGTCCGCAGCGAGATCACGATGGTCGAGCAGTTCCTGGAGAGCCAGCTCGGCGCGACCGGCAAGCGCAATCGCACGCGGCTCGCCCACCTCCAGGCGGAGGAGGCCAGGCTGGCGCGAAAGCGGGAGCAGCTCGACGGAGTGACCTCGCAGCTGCCCCAGTTGACCAGCGAGTACGAGGAGATCACCCGCAACCTGACGATCGCGGAGCAGCGCTACAGCACCAGCGCGAAGCGGCTGGCCGAGTCGCGACTCTCGGACGAGCTCTCGCGCAACGACCGGGGCGCCAACCTGCGCATCCTCGCGAAGGGCCAGGTGCCGCTGGCGCCCGTGACTCTGCGGCGGGAGATGCTGGTGGCGTTCGCACTCGCGCTCTCGATGACCGTCGCCATCCTGACCACCTTCCTGGTGGAGTTCCTCTCGCCTTCCCGCTGATGGACGCCACCACCACGACCTCACGAGATCGAACGGACCCGAAACGAGGAGACGCACCACCCAGACCCAGAACCGACCGTTGCGTAGATCGCTGTTGCTGATCCGGGCCCATCGGCTCTCGCGCTGAGAGGAAGTTGAGAGGAATCGCCCCCATGAATCGCGTCATCATCCAGGCCGGCGGGCTCGGAACCCGCCTCCATCCCTACACCACGGTGCTGCCGAAGCCCCTCGTCCCGGTCGGCGAGCGGCCCATCCTCGAGACGATGGTGGAGCAGTTCGTGGCACAGGGTTTCGACCACATCACGATCACGCTCGGTCACCTGGGTCACCTGATCATGGCCGTGATCGGAGACGGCAGCCGCTTTGGCGCCAGGGTCGAGTACGTCTGGGAGAGCAAGCCTCTCGGAACGATCGGTGCGGTGACGCTGGTGGAGTCGCTCGACGAGCCCTTCCTGGTCGCGAACGGCGATCTGCTCACCGACTTCGACTATCGCACCTTCATGAAGGAGCACACGAACAGCGGGGCCGCCCTGTCGGTGGGCACCTACCACAAGCGCGTGGAAATCTCGCTGGGAGTGTTCGAGCTGGACCTCGCCCGCCGTATCACGAGCTTCAAGGAGAAGCCCACCCTCTCGCTGCCCTGCAGCATGGGAATCTACGCCGTCGATCCCTCGCTGCTCGCGTACATCCCGCGCGATCAGTACTTCGGCTTCGACGACCTGATGTCGATCTGCCTGGATCAGGACCTGCCCGTGCGCGCCCACATGTTCGAGGGGCACTGGCTCGACATCGGCCGGCCGGAGGATCACTGCACCGCGTCGGAGGTCTTCGAGGCGCACCGCGACGCATTCCTGCCTCGCGGCAGCGCGCGGCGGGACCCGGAGGCGGAATGACGGACCGGCGGATCCCCTTCTTCGACGCCCGTTTCGGTGCCGACGAGCTCGAAGCCGTCACCCGCCCGCTGCGGCGCGGCTGGCTCACGATGGGCGAAGAGGTCGAGGCCCTCGAGCACGAGATCCGTCGCGCGACGGGGGCCGCGTACGCGGTGGCGGTCGCGAACGGCACCGCGGCCCTCCACCTGGCGAGCCTCGCGCTCCGACTCGGTCCCGGAGACGAGGTCGTGTGTCCGACGCTCACCTTCGTGGCGAGCGCGAACGCGCCTCGATCACTGGGGGCGACGATCCGGTTGGTCGACTCGGTGGGTGAAGACGACCTGTGCATCGACCCGGCTGCCATCGAGGCGGCGATCAGCGAGCGGACCCGCGCAATCGTGATCGTCCACTTCGCGGGCTTCGCCTGCGACACGGCCGCGATCCAGGCGATCGCAGAGCCGCGCGGGATTCCGGTGATCGAGGACTGCGCCCACGCGATCTTCACCAGGCACCGCGGACGTGCGCTCGGCCTGCACGGCGCCGTCGGCTGCTTCTCGTTCTACTCGAACAAGAACGCGACCTGCGGAGAGGGCGGAGCGCTGATCACCGACGACCGCGAGCTGGCCGAATCGCTGCGCCAGCTGCGCTCCCACGGCATGACCGCCCCCACCCTGGACCGCCGCGGCGGACGCACTTCGAGCTACGACGTCGTCCACCCCGGATTCAACTACCGCATCGACGAGATCCGCGCGGCGCTGCTGCGAACGCAGCTCGAGAAGCTGCCTGGCCGCCTCGTGCGCCGCCGCCAGCTGTTCCGCCGCTACGCAGCCGCGTTCGAGGGCACGCAGGTGAAGCTGCCGTTCACGCGGGGACGCCACGCGGCAGAGCTCGACGAGACCGGAGTACACATCCTGCCGGCGCTGCTGCCGGCGGGCAGCCACCGCGCGGCCGTGATGGAGCAGCTGTCGAAGGCCGGCATCCAATCGAGCGTCCACTATCCGCCCATTCACGGCTTCAGTGCCTATCGGGCGAACGGGGGCGCGCTGCTCGAGCGCACCAGCGCGCTGTGCGAGCGCGAGCTCTCGCTGCCCTTCTATCCGGATCTGTCGGACGCCGACGTGGATCGGGTGGCGGGCGAGCTCCTCTCGATTCTCGACGCGCAGAACTGAGCGCGCGTCCAACCCGAACCCGAACCGAGCCCCCGGCGCCGCCGGGGCGAAGACCGCTTCGATCCGTCACTGGAGATCCGGACGTGTCCACCGACCTCATGGGAAGCACAGGGAGTGCCGTGAAGCTGTCCGCGAGGGGACTGGCCAGCAAGAGGATCTTCGACGCCGCGGTTGCCGCGGTCGGACTGGTGCTGGCCCTGCCGTTCTTCCTGGTGATCGCAGCCCTGATCAAGCTCGACAGCCCCGGTCCTGTCTTCTTCCGCCAGACCCGGATCGGGCGCGACCGGCGGCCCTTCCGCATGTGGAAGTTCCGCAAGATGCCGGACGATCTGCCCGTCCAGGGGCCGATGTTGACGATGCGCTACGACACCCGGCTCACCCGGGTGGGAGCCATCCTCGAGCGCACGAAGCTCGACGAGCTGCCCCAGCTCATCAACGTGCTGCGCGGCGAGATGAGCCTGGTGGGTCCCCGCCCCGAGGTGCCCAAGTTCGTGGAGCACTACCCCGAGCTGTGGGACGAGGTGCTGCGCGTGCGGCCGGGGATCTTCGGTCCCTCGCAGTTCCGCGGGCGCAACGAGTCCGAGCTCTTCCCGCCCGGCGTCGACGACGTCGAGGACTTCTACGTCGACGAGATCCTTCCGGGCAAGCTGCGCTGCGACGCCACCTATGCGCGCAATCCGAGCCTGATCTCCGACGTGTGGCTGGTGATGGCCGGGGTGCTCGCCGTGCTGTTCGGGGTGTTCACGCGCAGCACCATCGTCACCCGCGGGCGACAGCTCGCGGCGTTCGTCGCGCTCTCGACGAT
>Ga0209536_100013447_pt1 | contig 11807 bp, 10 predicted proteins | sample DeeMarSeWOR28_12_FD_187461 | JGI IMG/M metagenome (GOLD analysis project Ga0209536, IMG submission 187461) | Marine sediment microbial communities from White Oak River estuary, North Carolina - WOR-2-8_12 (SPAdes) (version 2) | ecosystem: Environmental > Aquatic > Marine > Intertidal zone >...
CGATGACCTTGCCGTTACGCTCGATCATTTCTTGAAACTTTTGTCGATCCTCGGGTCTCACATATAAATTTTTGGCAATATCGATATTTAAAAATTCTTCTTTGGTCTCATATCCGAGCATATCCAGCAGCGCCTGGTTGGCATTCAGAAATCTGCCTGCTTTGCTGCTGAAGAAAACACCGGTTGCCATATGCTCAAACAGGTTTCGAAAATCTTCTTCCGAGGGTGTGAACTGGTGATCTGATTTTCCATTCGATTTCGGCATGGTCAGGATTCCTCCATGATAAATGGCTTGATGGTTTGCTCCTCATTGGGTCTGATGGGCCGCCACCTGATGTGGTAAAAAAATTCGTGTCCGAATCTGAATTTTGGGACAAAGGTGGCCACGGAAAAATAATCGGGGGTTGCCGGAAGCATTTCAATCCAGAAAACCTTGGAGATCTTCAGATTGAAATCCCGGCGGATATTTTGGCCGATGGTTTCTGCACAGCTTGCCAGGCAGGGCTTCGGACCCTCTGGGATCGCAACGACAACAATCGGTTTGAGGTGCTCGACATCGGGCCGGGCGATAGCCAAATTGATTATTCGAATTCTCCAGGCCCAGCGCCATTGAGAAATCGGAGCCGGTTTCTGCGTTTCTCCAGCCTTGGCCCGATATGTTCCATCGTATACGATCATTTCAGTCTATTTCTCAAGCCGATCAGCCCCTATTCGGTTGACGCTTGGCAATTTCAAATTTATATTGCAATCATGGGATCTGTTATCGATTCATGATTGGCTTATCTCATGATCCATGAAATTTTTCAATGTACCCAAAATTTGTAAAGGAGGCATCCACATGGATAAACGCCTTGACGACATCCTTGCTCTTGCCATTCAAAGAGAGGAGGAAGCCTACGACTTTTATATGAACATATTCAGTATTGTCGAAGATGCAAGTGTAAAGGACACTCTGGAATTTATCGCCGGCGAAGAAAAGCAGCATAAGGCTTTTCTTGTCAACTATCGGGAAGGTAAATATGGTTCAGACGCATTGAGGATGAGTGATGTCATTGATTTTAAAATCGCCGAATATCTGCAAGAACCCGAAATTTCAAAAGATACCAGCGCCCAGCAAGTGTATTTGATCGCATCTCACCGGGAGCAAAGGTCCCATCATTTCTACACCGAACTTGCAAGCCTGCATCCGGCCGGGGAGACCAAAACGATGTTGCTCAGCATGGCCAACGAAGAATTAAAGCACAAGGAGAAGATGGAATATCTATACAGCAACACCGCTTTTCCCCAAACATCGGGTGGATAGTATGAAGCGAAAATGAAATGCGCCTTATGCGGGCGGTGTTTATCAGGGCTTGGCAAATTCAATATTGGAAACCCGCACCGTCTATTTTATTTCTCGGGTTCGATCGGAATCGTCGTTACCGGTACCGGTGAATTTTTCAAAACTTTCTCGGCGACACTTCCAAAACGGTAGTTACCCTTTTGACCATGGCTGGCCATAACGACCAGGTCAACCTTCTCTTTATCGATTAACCGCAAAATTTCCTGGGCCGGATCACCCACGGCAATATGCTTGATGTATAACGGACAACCTTGCAGGTATTTTTCACAGATCTGCTCAAGGCGTTTATTGGCCGATTTGTCGGCCCATGCCATTAACTTGTCCACATGGCTTCGGTCAAAATCCCCATACCAGGACTCGTGATGGGCTATGTCTTCGATCACATAGAGTACGTGAATCTCAGCCCCGTACTTGCGGGTAAGATCGGTTACATAGGGTAGTGCTTTTTCCGCGCTGCTGGAAAAATCTGTGGGCCACAGAACTTTGTTTATTACCATTTCGACACCTCCCTGATTAAATTATTCTGGCACGATACAATATATTTTCTCGCATAATAACTACGATCGGGTATTTGTAAAGCATCTCTTCGTTTAACCGGATCGGGGCGGCCTGGATGGCCGGTTTGAAATTTCTGCAATGTATGCCAAGACATATGCGCTTATCGGCGTCAATATTTACCAGTCTTATTCCAGCAGCTGCAAAATTTTTTTGGAGGTGTATTCCCCGGTGTCCGCCAGCGCGTCGACGGGCAAAAATGACAAGGCATTGCTGGAAAAAAGGCATGTGACCGCCGCCGGAAATTCCTCATCGGCAAAATAGCATATATAATTTAAGGCCACTTTGGGAAGAGGATAAACGACAAAGGAAAAATCCCCGCCGGGGCTTCCGCTGCCTGCGCTGCCGCTTAAACAACCGATGATGCTCGACAGGTTTTTTTCAATTTTTTCCACGTAAGGCACCAGACTTTTTTCAGTTTGTATGGCAAAAGCCCCCGCATAGGGCATGCTGTTGGGCAATTCCCGGTATGCTTTGAATGGCCCCAGAACGCATGCAGCCGCCTGGCTATGAAGGGCATAAAGGGATATGAGAATGCCTAAAACCCCGGTTTCTTCAACCCCTCCGCATAGAATTCGATCAGGTCCGATCCGGCACCGCTCCCCGAAAGCATCAAAGATAAAATCGTCATTTTCCCTAATGCCGGGCAAATTATGCTCCAGGTTTTCCGGAAGGGCATCGTAAAGTTGAGCCAGGTTTTTATGAATGATTTTTGTATAATTGTTCATGTCAATAAAAATCCCGCGGCATTATCAACGGCGCGGGATTATGAGGCTTGTCGAAAGTCAGAATTATTTCTTATCCTCTTCTTTTACCTCTTCAAAATCGGCGTCGACCACATCATCGTCGGGAGCAGAGCCACCCGCCCCTTCTTTTGACCCTGGCCCGGCACCGGCCTGCTGCTGGCCTTCCTGTGAAGCCTTCTGATACATTGCTTCGGCAAGCTTGTGGGAGGCCTGGGTCAGTTCTTCGCTCAGCCGCTTGATTTCCTGCGTGTCCTCGCCATCCATTACCTTCTTGAGAGCTTCGATCGCATCTTCAACTTTACTTTTTGTGCCGCTGTCCACTTTATCACCCAAATCTTTGATAGATTTTTCGGTTGAGTAGATCAGGGCATCTGCCGCATTGCGGGCTTCGACCAGCGCTTTTCTCTTTTTGTCATCCTCCGCGTGCAACTCGGCATCTTTGACGAGTTTATCAATTTCTTCCTTCGACAAACCCGAAGAAGCCGTTATCTGGATGGACTGTTCTTTTCCGGTTGCCTGGTCTTTTGCGGATACATTCACAATTCCGTTGGCATCGATATCGAAGGTAACCTCGATCTGGGGCATACCCCTCGGTGCAGGCGGAATTCCAACCAGCTCGAATCGTCCCAGGGTTTTATTGTTGTCCGCCATCTCGCGTTCACCTTGCAGAACATGGATCGAGACTGCCGGCTGGTTGTCGGCTGCCGTTGAAAAAATCTGGCTTTTTTTGGTGGGGATGGTGGTATTTTTTTCAATCAGCTTGGTCATTACGCCCCCTAAAGTTTCAATGCCGAGCGACAAGGGCGTGACATCCAGCAACAAAACATCCTTGACATCTCCCTTCAGCACACCGCCCTGAATGGCTGCTCCAAGCGCAACGACCTCATCGGGGTTAACGCCCTTGTGGGGATCTTTCTCAAAGATTTTTTTAACCCGCTGCTGCACGGCCGGCATCCGGGTCATACCGCCAACCAGAATAACTTCATTGATTTGACTGGGGGATAGACCGGCGTCCTTGAGGGCAACCCGGCAAGGATTTTCAAGCTTATCCAGTAAATCAACGACCAGGTTTTCCAACTTTGTCCGGGTGATTTTCAGGTTCAAATGTTTTGGGCCGCTGGCATCGGCCGTAATAAACGGAAGGTTTACATCGGTTTCCATCGAGGTGGAAAGTTCCATTTTGGCTTTTTCGGCCGCCTCCTTCAAGCGTTGAAGCGCCATCTTATCTTTTCTGAGATCAATACCCTGATCTTTGTTGAATTCGTTGGCCAGGTAATCGATCAGCCGCAAGTCAAAGTCTTCACCGCCCAGGTGAGTGTCGCCGTTGGTTGCTTTTACTTCAAAAACCCCTTCACCGATCTCAAGAATCGAAACATCAAATGTACCGCCCCCAAGGTCAAATACAGCGATCTTCTCCTCGGATTTTTTGTCTAAACCATAAGCCAGTGATGCAGCTGTGGGCTCATTTATAATTCTCAGTACGTTGAGACCTGCTATCTTGCCGGCATCCTTGGTGGCCTGCCGCTGGCTGTCATCAAAATAGGCCGGTACCGTAATGACTGCATCGGTGACTTTTTCCCCAAGGTATTCTTCGGCGGAGTGTTTGATATCGGCTAAAATGAAGGAGGAAATTTCCGCCGGACTGTATTGCTTTCCTCTGACGTTTATGCGGGTATCTCCATTGGAGGCTTGTTCGATTTTATAAGGTAGAACCTTAATATCATTCTGAACTTCAGGGGATGCGAATTTCCGGCCAATCAGCCTTTTAACGCCGAATACCGTATTCTCCGGATTGGTGATTGCCTGCCGCTTTGCGATCTGGCCGACAAGCCGCTCCCCGCTGTCATTGACGGCGACAATCGATGGAGTCGTGCGCCCCCCCTCGGGATTCGTGATAACCTTCGGGTCGCTTCCCTCCATAACTGCCACGCAAGAATTTGTCGTCCCAAGATCGATTCCAATTACCTTAGACATGTCTGTTACCTCCTTGACTTTGTGTCAACAAAGATTTGATCATACTGGACCTTTTTATTTTCATTTGATATTTAAGTTTTCTAATCCGTGTTTTCCGTTTTTGGTTTGGCAACCACCACCATGGCCGGCCTCAGCAACCTTTCATGTATCAGATATCCCTTCTGCAATTCTTTGGTAACCGTATTTTCAGGATACGCATCGGTTTCTTCCTGCATGACCGCTTCATGAAAGGTCGGATCGAAGGGTTTCCCTTTTGAATCAATGGGTTTTACACTAAATTTTTCAAAGACGCGCAAAATTTCTTTATGAGTCAGGTCAAGCCCTTCAGCAAGCTGTTTGTCATTTGCCTGGTCGGTATTTACTGAGTTTAGTGCCAATTCAAGATTGTCGACTACGGTAAGCATTTCCTTGAGGAGCGATTGATTGGCGAATTTCCTGAAATCCTCCATTTCACGGGCGGAACGTTTTTTGAAGTTTTCAAACTCGGCAGAATTTCTCAAGAGACGATCGTAGGTCTCTTCGGCCTCTTGCTCCTTGGCTTTAAGCCTGGCCTCCAATTCTGAAATAGGATCCTTCGCCGGCCCTGCCTCAGATTTTTCCTCAGCGGTTATGTCTGCCTGGCCGTTATCGGTGCGTTCATCGTCCGCTGTTTCTTTTTCTTTTGCGTCTTCGGAAGCAGCATTGATCTTGATCGTCTTTTTTTTTGTCATTCTCCGGTGTATTCTCCTGATTTGATTGGCGGATTTCTACGTAATTTCGACTCCAAAATAAGACACATTAAAACGATGTCAAGAAGGTAATGGCAAGGTCTTATAAGTAAAAACACCCATTCTCAGCTTCATTTAATGATGGCATTTTCAGTGGTTGAATGGGTGTTATCGATTGTCCTTGATCTTTACCTTATTGACTCGATATCGAAACCTGCCGCCGGTTTGTGGCCGTGTTTAACGGACTCGGCCATAACGGGTTTCGGGTTCCAGCCCATGGGTGGGATAGGGAATGCGCTCATTTCAGGGTACAAAAAGGGTCGGCGAGAAGGTGATTTTAAAGCTGGCGCGAGAAAACACGGTTCGTTTCGCTCAAAAACTCAAATTTTTATTCAAAGAGACGGTTGTGCACCCGCTGTCGAATCCTTTTCAGAAAATCTCAAATCACTGCTATGACCGGAGTCGATCCACGACACAGCCTGCATCGCTTATCGCTGCTTCCTTCCGGACCTGACGAGGTTCGCGACCGTCTGTTGCGTGGCGGCCGGTCAAAGTGATAGAGAATTGCCGATCTTTGGACCCTCCAACGGGAATTCAGCCCCGCATAAGCGGATTTCGGGAATAGGGCACCGCTAGCTCCCCGCCTAGCACAACCAATCTAAGAATACGCCATACGAGCATTTTTTCAAGCAAAAATATTAGCTTCCACAAAAACTTTTAAGTCAGATGCTCAATTCGGCTTTGCGGGAAAGGAAAACCATCCCAGGGTCTGTGGCTTATGTCCAGTTTCGCCCCCAAAGGAAGTGAAACCACTTCGGGTCGCCATGCCAAACACAAGATGCATCTCTTGTGGTTCCATCATACGCCACATGCTGTGTTTTTTGTTGACTTCACGATGATCCTACCATAAATTTGTTTCAATTCTGAAAATTTTGAATTTTCACCAACCCGGGTATTCGGCTCTTTGCTGAAAGGTCGTATCAGGGCCTCAGCGGATTTTGAAATGCCGGGTTAGCGGAAAACCAAAAAGCTGCGGGCTGCCGATTTCAGTCTTCCTCTCTTCCAACGTTTCATTAGAAAATGCACTTTCATGTCGCGAGCACATCCAAATCACTTTAAGCGCAGGGCCGAAATCAAAATCCTGCACACCGTCAGGCAGACGGCTTCAACCTATGCCATGTTCGAGGCTGGGGATTCGATTCTGGTTGCTGTCTCCGGGGGATCGGATTCCATTGCGCTTCTTCATATCTTGCAAACATTGGCCCCGGAATTTTCTTTTCAGATGGCAATTGCCCACCTGAATCACTCCTTGCGCCGGAGCGAATCCGAACGTGATGCCGCTTTTGTTCTCTCGCTGGGCCACAAACTCAAGTTGCCCTGCTTTATCGAAAAAAGGGATGTTCACCGTTATCGGCATCGGCACAAATTGTCGCTCGAAGATGCAGCCCGCAGGGTTCGTTATGAATTTCTGGAGCATATCGCTGATACGAAAGGCTTCAGCAAAATAGCGCTGGGCCATCACTTCGATGATAATGCCGAACTGGTGCTGATGTATTTGCTGCGCGGAAGCGGACCGCTGGGCCTCTCGGGGATTGCTCCGGTGAGGGGAGGGAAAATCGTGCGTCCCCTGATAAACGTCAAGCGTTCTGAAATTCTCGATTTTATAGCTGAAAAAAAATTAGACTTTGTCTCAGACACTTCCAATCTGGATCCGGTTCATCTGCGCAATAAATTGCGCCATCAATTATTGCCGCTGCTAACGTCTTCGTACAATCCCAAAATAAGCGAGACGCTTAACAGGCTTGCTTCGATCACAAGAACCGATGAGCAATGGATTGATGGCCTGATCAAATCCGCTTATCGCAGAACACGAATGACCAAAGCGCCCGGACAAATTATCCTTTCACGGGAGAAGTTCGCGCATCTGGCCGTGGCTGCCAGACGCCGTGTCATCCGCAAAGCTATTCTGGAACTCAAAGGCAATTTATGGAAAATCGGCCTTTCGCATGTGGATGCTGCAGTTCAATTGGCCATGGATGGCCCGCTTTTTGGGTTTATTGATTTACCCGATCGAATTCGAATTCACCGCGACAGGCAGATGCTTATTATCACCAGAGAAAAGAATAATTTGAGATTGGCCGGCGCGCCGGATCTCAAATCAAAATTTCCGGACTATGAATATGAAATCTCGAAACCCGGCAAACTGCACATAAAAGAGGCCGGTTGCCATCTCGAGCTCACCGGGATGGGAATCGAGGAAATACCTGATCTTCGCTGCACTGGACAGAAGGTGGCTTTTTTTGATATAGATATGTTGGCCTTTCCGCTCACCGTCCGTAATTTTCGGCCCGGAGATAGATTTTCGTCGCTGGGAATGGCCGGAAGCCAGAAGTTGCAAAAGTTTTTCAGCAACAACAAGTTTTCAAGGGCCGAGCGCATGAGGTGCCCCCTGTTGGTAAGTCAGGATCAGATCATCTGGGTTGCGGGTCATCGTCCCGGCGATTCGGCCAAAATAAAACCCGAAACCCGCCGCGTGCTCAAAGCCCAACTTTTGCTTGCTTAACAGGCGCTGATGATTATCTTAGAAGCGTTATGAAAATGAACATCTTGGATTGGAATCCGAGAAATCCCACCGGCCTTTTTCACGACACAGGAGGTAAACACATTTGAATCCATTTTACAAGAACCTGGCGCTATGGCTTGTGATTACGCTGATGATGATCATGCTGTATCAGCTTTTCAGCAAGCAACACCTGACAGAAACAACTCTGAGCTACACTGAATTTTTGAAAATGGTCGAGGAAGAGCGGGTTTCGGAGGTTATTATCCAGGGGCAAGAGCTTTACGGCACAGATATGAATCGCAACCGCTTTAAGGTCTATGCGCCTCAGGACAATGATCTCATCAGAATTCTCAGAGATAAAAGAGTTATGATCAGCGCCAAGCCGCCGGCTGAATCTCCCTGGTACATGTCGGTTCTGGTTTCGTGGTTTCCCATGCTGATACTCATCGGGGTGTGGATTTTTTTCATGCGTCAAATGCAGGCCGGCGGGGGCAAGGCCCTATCTTTCGGCAAAAGCCGCGCGCGCTTGATGTCGGACCAATCGGAGAAAGTTACATTTGAAGATGTGGCCGGAATCGACGAGGCCAAAGAGGAACTCGAGGAAATTGTCGAATTTTTGCGGGATCCCAAAAAATTCACCCGGTTGGGTGGGCGGATACCAAAAGGGGTGCTGTTGATGGGGCCTCCCGGCACCGGGAAAACCTTGCTGGCGCGCGCCATCGCCGGCGAAGCCGGTGTTCCTTTTTTCAGTATCAGCGGTTCTGATTTTGTGGAGATGTTTGTGGGCGTGGGTGCCTCCCGCGTGCGGGATCTGTTTGTCCAGGGGAAAAAAAACGCGCCCTGTATCATTTTTATCGATGAAATCGATGCTGTGGGCAGGCATCGGGGGGCGGGCCTGGGTGGCGGACACGATGAAAGAGAGCAGACGCTGAATCAGCTCCTGGTCGAAATGGACGGGTTTGAATCCAATGAAGGTGTTATCTTGATTTCTGCAACCAACCGCCCCGATGTGCTCGATCCGGCCTTGTTGCGCCCCGGGCGGTTTGACCGCCAGGTGGTTGTTTCCATGCCGGATATCAAGGGTCGTGAAAAGATCCTGAAGGTTCACATGCGCAAGACCCCCATCGGTCCGGATGTAAACCCGCTCATCCTGGCCAAGGGGACACCCGGATTTTCGGGTGCTGATTTGGAAAATTTGGTCAACGAAGCCGCCCTGCTGGCCGCCAAGCGCAACAAAGAAAAGATAACCATGGTGGATTTTGAAGACTCCAAAGACAAAGTTTACATGGGCTTGGAGCGAAAATCCAAGGTTATCCGAGAGGAAGATCGCAGGGTTACAGCCTATCACGAGGGAGGACACGCTCTGGTGGCGCGCTTTTTACCGGAGACCGATGCCGTCAACAAAATCACCATCGTACCCCGTGGGCGGGCGGCCGGTGTTACCTGGTTCTTGCCCGAGGAGCGGGACTTTAAATTCAAAGATCAGCTTGAAAGTGAATTGGCGGTCGCTTTTGGCGGCCGGGTGGCTGAAGAGCTGGTGTTTAATCGTATCAGCACGGGAGCGGCCAACGATATCAAGCAGGCGACCGATCTGGCCCAGCAGATGATCAGAAGCTGGGGCATGAGCGAGGAACTCGGTCCCCTGTCTTATGCCAAGGGCGAGGAGCAGGTTTTTTTAGGACGGGAAATTGCTCAGCACAGGGATTACTCCGAGGCCACTGCCCAGAAAATCGACGAGGAGATAAACAAGCTGGTAAACGGTTCTTATAATCGTGCCAAAGAAGTTTTGAACGATAATATGGATATTCTGCACAAACTGGCAGAGCTCTTGTTGGAAAAAGAGACTGTTTTGGGCAAGGAGCTGGATGAGCTGATTGTTTCACTGAAGCCCGGCTTCAAACTTCCCTCAAAAGGCACAAGCGATACGGATGAAAGTGCAGAAGCGGCCGCCGGACAGGCTTAGCGCGAAACCCGCGCGAAACACATATGAGCTCGCCTGGGGTAATTATCATCTCAAGCTCGGCGAGCAGACCTGCATTATGGGTGTTGTCAATGTGACGCCCGATTCATTTTCAGACGGGGGCAAATTCCTGGCTGCAGAAGCGGCCGTGGCCCAGGGAGAGAAGCTGGCAGCCGAGGGTGCGGATATCATCGATATCGGCGGGGAATCGACCCGGCCCTTTTCGGATCCCGTTCCCATCGAAAATGAAATCCAGCGTGTCGTGCCCGTGATTGAAAAGCTGGCCGAGCGCCTGTCTATCCCGATCTCAATCGATACCACCAAATCCGAAGTTGCGCGGCAGGCCATCAAGGCCGGCGCTTCGATCATCAATGATATATCATCTCTGCGCTTTGATCCGACCCTAGCCGGGGTCGCCGCAGAATTTGACACGCCGATCATCCTCATGCACATGCTCGGCAATCCCAAAACCATGCAGATCTCGCCGGTTTATAAAGATCTGATCGCTGAAATCCGGGCTTTTCTGGCAGACGCCATCCGTCGGGCCGAGCTCTCCGGCGTGCCGAAAACCCGGATTATCGTTGACCCCGGCATCGGATTCGGAAAAACCATCGAACACAACCTCCTTTTGATCCGGCGTTTGAAGGATTTTCAGTGCCTGGATGCCCCGATTCTTGTGGGAACTTCACGCAAAGCATTTATTCGAAAAATCTTAAAAGACGATCGGGCCGCAGATATTGCACCGGATCTGCCGGTGGTGGAAACGGGAACCCAGGCCACAGTCGCTTCCGCCGTGTTAAACGGTGCCCACATTGTCAGGGTCCATGATGTGGGCACTACCAGGGCGACGGTCAAGGTCCTGGATGCCATGATGAATATTCAAGAGGGTTGACCGGCCAATACAGACCATCCCGTCGCAAAATAGGAAGCCATTCCTCGCATTGCCAATTTTATTGACAGAAACTATTTCAATTGGTTATTCTCTCCCAAGTTTTTTTAAGGACCTGGACATGGAAAATACTATCGCCTGCCATGAATGTGATCTGCTGCAGTTTTTTCGCGACCTGCCCGAAGGCAGTGCTGCAAAGTGCATCCGGTGCGGATCGACGCTTCACCAGAAAAAGCGCAACAGCCTGGAGCGAACACTGGCCTTTGCCACGGGTGCTTTAATCCTGCTTGTTTTGGCCAACGTGTTTCCCTTCCTGTCTTTAAAAATAGGGCAGCAGGTCCGCGAGACAACCCTGGCGACCGGAATCAGGGAGCTTTACGCGGGGGGGATGCCTGAAGTTGCCATTCTGGTGTTCATTACGACGATTCTGGCACCATTTGTCCAGGTTACGTGCATGCTGTATTTGCTTGTGCCCATCAGATTCGGCCGGATTCCCGCAAAACTGCCGCAGGTATTGCGGTTTCTGCACGGTCTGCAGCCCTGGAGCATGATGGAAGTTTTCATGCTGGGCATCCTGGTTTCGATCGTCAAGCTGGCCAAAATGGCGCACATCATTCCCGGTATTTCTTTGATTTCTTTTATCGCCCTTATTTTCGTTACTGCCGCCATGACGGTCTCTTTGGATTCACATCTTCTCTGGGAAAAATGGGACCAACGCCGATGATGCCGGCTCTAAAAACAGCACAGAATTCAGGATTGATCGGCTGCCATGGCTGCCACCTGCTTTGCCGCAGACCCGCAGCGCTTTCAGGCGCGAGATGCCCGCGCTGCGGGACCCGGCTGCACATTCGCAAGCCCAACAGTATTGCGCGCACATGGGCCCTTGTTCTGGCCGCCCTTATATTTTACATACCGGCCAATCTGCTTCCCATCACCACCGTTGTCTCACTGGGAAAAGCGCAGTCGGACACCATCATGAGCGGCGTGCTTTATTTTATCAAAACCGGCATGTGGCCGATTGCCCTGGTCATTTTCGTGGCCAGTATTCTGGTGCCGATGTTGAAGCTGATC
>Ga0209536_100013448_pt1 | contig 11807 bp, 9 predicted proteins | sample DeeMarSeWOR28_12_FD_187461 | JGI IMG/M metagenome (GOLD analysis project Ga0209536, IMG submission 187461) | Marine sediment microbial communities from White Oak River estuary, North Carolina - WOR-2-8_12 (SPAdes) (version 2) | ecosystem: Environmental > Aquatic > Marine > Intertidal zone >...
CCGCCGCTCTCGAGTCCGTCGCTCATCGAATCCCCCCGACCGTCTCGGTCTTATCTCTCGGCCCGGCCTGCTAGACCCGGTCCCTCAACTCAATCTCTCGTTCTTCGCCCGCATCTCGACTCGCGGATATCGCGCCCAACGCGTCGCTCAGCCCGCTCACCCTGCGGCTCGCCGACACTCCGCGCCGCCCGAGCCATCCCCCACGCCCATCTTCCATCCATCATCGATCCATGCATGCGTGACTGGCACCGACACGAAATTGCCGCAAACCGCCCGTTTGGGCTGCTTGATTCCATGATTCGAATCCGAAGATGAGTGGGGCGCCGAGACTTCTCCCGGCGCCCCCCGAACCCAGAGCAGCGTTCTGCCTTCCCCGGCGTTAACGATGCGCGACCCTCCCGCCGCCCGACAACACGGGGTCGCCGGGCGAAATTCAGGCCTCGATCAGTTCCGGTTGGGCTTCCCCCCACCCAAGAAGTTCGTGTTCCTCCCCGCAACAACCAAGTTGCGACCCCCCCAGGCTACAGGAGGAACCTCACATCCCCGTTGAGCCTCATTTTCCCTGAACAGATCGGTTCGTCAACCAAAAATCCACAAAATGTTGCGCCATCAGCAGTCGACCACCACAACCCCTAGTGGGTGACTCAAAAATGCGATGGGCAAATCCAAGCCCGAAATCGCGCAAGGCCCTGGATCTGAAGAGGAATCAGGTTAGTGCCAAACGGTGTTTGCAAGCTACTGATTTGACTGGGGTTTTTCGGTCTCAGGGAGTTTTTTCGCGTTCGCGGCCGGCCAGTGGGCCAGCGGCGGGCGTTCGACGCGCGTCGAGCATCGACTTAGCAGGCGTGCCCAGGGCAACGACGGTGGCGACGCGGCCGATTCAAGGGATTTCAGCGATCGGCTTCCCAGCTGGGAATCCAATCGCCAGCCGCGCGGAGGCTTCCGCGCGACCCCGGCCGACGGACGGAGCGAAGCGTCCTACTCGTCGAGACCCGTGAAGCGGATTCCCAGGCCTGCAGGCGTCTTGTGACGGATGTTCAGGCCGATGATCAGGGCCGTCATGTCCTCGACGATTCGCGCGTTCGACAGCGGTCCGCCGTCCATCGCGCGCAGGCCGTCCACCAGCGGGCACAGCTCCATGATCGTCTGACGGGGCCCCTTCGCGCCGGAGACGACGACGTCGCATTCGACCGGCGTACCCAGATGCTGGAGACGGTGCGCCGAGACGTTCTGGAAGGCAGAGACCACCTCCACGCCAGCGGGCACCAGGGACGCCACCATCTCGGCCGCCGAGCCCTGCCAGATGCCGACGGTCCGCATCGGCCCATCTCCGATCGCGGTGGCCAGCGGCACCGTCATCGAGACGACGATCTGGCCCTCACGCAGCGAGCCCTTGATGCTCTTCACGGTGCTCGCGGTGTGCTCGAAGGGCACCGAGAGGATCACGATGTCGGCGGCCGCCGTCGCGTCCTCGTTGCCAACGCCCTCGACGTCCGCATCCGGCACCTGGCTACGGACGTTCTCGGCAGCCTCCACGGCACGCTCGGCCTTGCGGGAGCCGATGATCACCTTTCGGCCGGACTGACAGAAGCGAAGAGCGAGGCCGAGGCCCTGGTCTCCGGTACCACCCAAGATCGCGATTGTTTCACTCATGGCGCCGGAGACTAGCCCCTCCAATGCGCGCCGGCTGGCCCGGGCACGGCCAAATTCGCACGAATCTCTATTCTTCGCGCATGCCCACCAAAGACGCTCACGTGCCCAGCCAGATCCAGCAGAAGGACGCGCGCACCCTCTCCATCTCCTGGGCGGACGGAGCGCTCAGCCTGATCGACGTGCGGGCGCTCCGGCTCGCCTGCGGGTGCGCCCACTGCATCGATGAATGGAGCGGGCGACCACTCCTCGACTCTTCGAGCGTCCCCGACGATGTCGCTCCGATCGGCATCCAGCCGGTCGGACGCTATGCGATCCAGATCCAGTGGAGCGACGGGCACGACACCGGCATCTATCCCTTCGAGCGGCTGAGGGGCCTGGCCGACCAGGGTCTTCTCGACGCAGGCGACTGAGACCGGATCGGGAGGCCGACTCCGACCTCTCCCCGACCTCCCCTCGACCACGCCGTCCGCAGGTCTCGCGCACGAAGGGCTATGCTGCGCCCGCTTCGCGTCCAACCCCGAAAGAGCTCCGCCGCGCGCACCGCGGGTGGGCCAGGAGAACGCGCCTGCGTGTCCGAGTCGATTCAGAAACACGATGCCCGATCGCCGTGGACGTCTCGCGGGAGACCGGCGTGAGAGCGAAGCCATCCGATCGACGGGACGCCGGCACGAGCAGGGCGAGGCCGTGACGATCGACCCGCCCGAAGGCTTTGCGGTGGCCCGCCCCGGAAGCGCGGAGATCACGGACAGCGACCTGCGTGCGGCCCTCTCCGTCGCGCATCGCGCCTGCGACCGCGCACGCGAGCAGATCCTGCCGCGCTATCGCCGCGTCGCAGTCGATCACAAGCGCGACGGATCTCCCGTGACCGAGGCGGACCTCGCCGCCGAGCGCGCGATCCGCGACACGATCCAGGATGCCTTTCCCGGCGACGCGATCCTCGGCGAGGAGTTCGGCGAGACCGGCGGCACCACGGACGACCGGGGCGCGCCGCGACGACGCTGGGTCGTCGATCCGATCGATGGCACGATCGCCTTCTCGCGAGGCATCCCGCTCTTTACGACGCTGATCGCGCTGCTCGTCGACGACGAGCCGGTGCTCGGCGTGATCGACCTGCCCGCGGTCGACGATCGCATCGGCGGCATCCGGGGAGGCGGCGTATGGCGGGGCGAGGAGCGCGTGCGGGTGGCGACCGCTGCCAGCGCAGCCGAGCATGCGCTGCGAGACGCTTTGGTCTGTCACGGAGACCTCTTCTGCTTCGAACGCGCTGGCCTGCGTTCGCTCTACGATGCCATGAGCCACGCGATCCCCAAGCTGCGCGGCTACACCGACGCGTTCGGGCACCTGCTGGTGCTCTCGGGGGCCGCGGACGCGATGGTCGACTGCGACCTGAATCCCTGGGACGCCGCGGTGACCCGTGTGCTGGCGGCCGAGGCGGGCGGCGTCTGCTGGGTCCGCGAACGCGAGGGCGGACGCAAGCTCGATCTGATCTTCGGGGGCGCGACTTGCGTGCAGGCCATCGGCAAGCTGGTCGCGCCGGTCTGAGAGCCGCTCTCGAGCGACGCGTCGGAGACGCCCGATCGCGCCGAAAACGACTCGCTGACCGCGAGTCGCCCGAGCGGGAACGCCCCGCGCACCCGCCTGCGCGCTATGTTCCGCGGGCTCTCGAACGTTCCCGTTTGAGGGCTGCTCGAGCGGGCCGGAGGCGGCTGGGCTGTGGCGAGCGCGCAGTGATACTGCGCCGCGTCGGGGCGCCGGAATGCGGCCCGCAGACGCAGCCGAATGGGGCGGAAGAGACGGTCCGCGACCGTCCTCGGAGAGCCCATGAATCGATCCGGCAAGGATCCCTGCGGACCGAATGTCTTCGCGGGAGCGCCGGGGGTGAGAACGCCTCTCACCGGAACGCACCGCAGACCGCGAATGCCAGGAGATGACCGACCGATGACTGCCTCCCTCGACGACGCCCGACTGATTCTCGACGCCGGCTCCCAGCTGCTGGCGGACGCCGTCGGCGCGGCCAAACGATTGACCGACGGCGGCAAGCGGATCGACGATCACCAGGTCATCACCGAGCGCGTCGCCTACGCGGCGACGGAGGCGGTCGCCGCCCACCAGGTGTTGGCCGAGCTCGACGCATGGTCGGCTGAAGGCAAGGCGACGCCGATGCGCGAGAAGATCGCGATCGCCGCGGTCGGCGAGCTGGTCGGCAATCTTCGCGAGCGCCTCTCTTCGGCCGCAGACGATCTCGAGATCGGCGACGCCGCGGTCGAGAAGGCCTTTCCCGCCGACGTGCGCGCGGCCCTGCGCCGCACCACCGCCGAGGCGCTGCTGCGCGAGATCGGCAGCGCGGCGGCGGAGACTGGCGGCCGAAACGACTGGGTGCTCGACGAGATGCACGAGCAGGTCCGCGATCAGGTTCGCGAGTTCGCCGCCCAGGAGGTCGCCCCGCATGCCGAGCACATCCATCGCACGGACGCGACGATCCCGGAAGAGTTCATCCAGAAGATGGCCGAGCTCGGCTTCTTCGGACTGTCGATCCCGGAGGAGTACGGCGGCGTCGAGATGGGCAACCTGGCGATGATCCTGACGACCGAGGAGCTCTCCCGCGCCTCGCTCGCAGCCGCCGGCTCGCTGATCACACGCCCGGAGATCCTGACCAAGGCCTTGATGGGTGGCGGCACCGAGGCTCAGAAACAGCACTGGCTCCCGAAGCTCGCCTCGGGTGAGATCATGGCCGGCATCTCCGTCACCGAGCCCGACATCGGCTCCGATGTCGCCGGCGTGAAATGCCGCGCGACCCGGGGCGAGGTCGACGGCGTCGACGGCTGGATCATCGACGGCCCCAAGGCGTGGTGCACCTTCGCCGGTCGAGCAGACGTGCTGGCAGTGCTGCTCCGAACCGATCCCGACATGTCGAAGGGGGCGCGAGGCCTCTCTCTGTTCGTCGTCCCGAAGGAGTCGACGCGCGAGCATTCCTTCGAGTGCAAGCAGCCCGGCGGTGGGCGGCTGGTCGGCAAGGCCGATGCCACGCCCGGCTATCGCGGCATGCATTCCTACACGCTGAACTTCGAGAAGTGGTTCGTGCCCGCAGATCATCTGGTGGGCGAGGCCGGCGGCGAGGGCCGCGGCTTCTACCTGCAGATGGCGGGCTTCGCGGCGGGACGGCTGCAGACCGGCGGACGGGGCTGCGGCCTCGCCCAGGCGGCGCTGGAGGAGACTGCGAAGTACGTCGTCGACCGCAAGCAATTCGATCAGCCGATCTCCGAGTTCCAGCTGACCCAGTACACCCTCGGCAGGATGACCGCCCAGATCGCGGGCGCCCGCGCCATCACCTACGCGGCCGCTCGCGCCTTCGACGAGGACGAGCGCGCGGCTGCCCCGCTGGCTGCGCAATCCAAGCTGCTCGCTTGCGACGTCGCGGTCGACGTGACCCAGCAGGGGCAGCTGATGCACGGTGGCTGGGGGTACGCCGAGGAGTATCCGATCAGTCGTTATGTCGTCGACGCGACGGTGCTACCGATCTTCGAGGGCGTGAAGCCTGTGCTCGAGCTGAAGGTGATCGGGCGGGCGATTCTCGGCGCCTGATCGCGCGACGAAGCCGGGCGGGATGCGCCGCGCGGGCGGTGATCAATCGATCGCGCGAAAGAACTCGGTGAGCACGTCGATCATGGCGTCGACGTCGTCGCTGCCGGCCATCTCGCGACAGGAATGCATCGACAGCATGGGGTTGCCGACATCGACGGTGCGGATTCCGACGCGAGCCGCCGTGATCGGTCCGATCGTCGATCCGCAACCGAGGTCACTGCGAACGACGAAGTCCTGCGGCGTCACACCGACCCGCGAGCAGAGCGACGCGAAGAGCCCCGCGCTCTCGGAATCGGTCGCGTACGACTGATTCACGTTCTTCTTGATGACGGGTCCCGCACCGATCCGCGGCATGTGCCCGGGCTCGTGCCGGTCGGAATAATTCGGATGGACGGCGTGCGCCATGTCCGCCGAGATCAGCCACGAGCGCGAGAGCGCCCGGGCTCGCGACTGCGTGTAGTCCCGGGCGCCCTCGGCATCGGCTAGACACGCGACGATACGCTCCAGCGTATCGCGCAGAAAGGTTCCGCCGGCTCCCTGCGTGCTGCGACTCCCGACTTCTTCGTGGTCGTAGAGCATGACCATTCGCGTGGCCTCGCAGGGGCCGCGCTCGCCCGCGTCGACGAGCGACGCCAATCCAGCATGACTCGACGCCAGATTGTCGAGGCGCGCGGCATGGATGAATTCGCCCTGCGCACCCGAACGAGTGGCCGGCTGGACGTCATAGGCCATCAGGTCCCACGCCAGGATCTCCTCTGCCTTGGGCCTGGCTCCCGTCTGACCGAGCTCCTCGCATAACAGCTCGACGAAGGAGCGGCCCTCTCCCAGGCCGAGGATCGGCACCATGTGGCCCTGCGGATTCAGCTTCAGACCGGTCTCCGAGAGCTCCCGGTAGAGATGGATCGCGAGGTTGGGCACGCGCAGGATCGGGCGTTCGAAGTCGACGAGACGACTCTCCGTGCGCGATCCGTTCCGGATCGAGACGCGGCCCGCGAGCGACAGATCGCGATCGAGCCAGGTGTGCAGGAGGACACCACCGTAGGGCTCGACGGCCAGCTGGTGATAGCCGTGTGCACGAACGTCGGCGACCGGCTTGATGCGCAGGTTCGGCGAGTCCGTATGCGCGCCGATCACGCGGAAGCCCGCCTCCGACGGAGGCGACGAACCGACCTCGAAGGCGGCCAGGCTGCCCCCCGAACGCACGACATAACGTCGATCTCCGGGCGACAAGGACCACTTCGAGGATTCGTCCAGCGCCGAGTAGCCGGCGGACTCGAGTCGAGAGATCGCTACGCGTACGGCGTGATAGGGAGTCGGGGATTCATCGATGAAGGCCAGCAGGTCGTCGACACGGTCGGTCATGACGCCGGATCATAGCTGGCGCGTCGCCACTCGGGTCGGATCAGAAGCGGAGCTCGACGGACACCGCGCGTCGGGTCTTCGCGCGCAGCCGCAGGCGGAGCAGCATCTCGCGCTGACCGATCTCCACCTCTCGTTCGGTGCGGAAGAGATCCGTGCTGCGCTTGCGGAATTTGCTGACCGGCTCGAGGTCCGGGTTGTTCCCGACCTCGACCGCAGCAGCGATCGATTCGTCCGTCCGCTGCGCGTCGGAGCGGAACGCCAGCAGACCCGGGACCACGAGCAACGGATCGAGCGTCCCGCCAGCCCGGCTGGGCGTCTTGCTTGCCGAGGCCACCATCTGGACAGGGACGTCGGCCTGAAGGACCGACGGCTCTGCCGCTCCGGCGGCGGTCGCCAGGCTCGCAGCAAGCAGCATCGATCCCAGACATCGGCCGAGACCGGCCCCGACAGCAGAGCGCCGCCGCGCGGGCGGATTGCCCGACACGTCGGCCCGGCTGGCCTCGGGACCATGGATTCGATGCTGGCGTCGCATGCGATGCCTCCGCCCCTCCAGGTGAGTTCAAACTACCACGAATTGGAGTGCAAGTTGGAGGCCATCGTTCCCCTGAAGGCCTGAGCGGCCTCTCATACTCCTGACACGAGGCAGGACGGCGGATTCCCCGCCGGAAGAGGCCTGCAATCGTCGATCGCCCGACGAAATGGGAACCTTCCGCCGGGGTAATGTGGAAACACACCGCCTCCCTTGGGGGCTGCGCCGGATTTTTCAGGGCGAGCCCGTCGCGAAGGGCGGACCCAGCGGATCCTGCCGGAGCCAGATCGCGGCCTTTCGAGCCATCCGGACGAGGCTCTCCTCATCGAAGCGCTCGGTGATGCCGGCCGACGGGAACCAGCGGATCTCCTTCGACTCGCGAACCTGCCGCTCGATCGGCTGGTCTTCCGAGACGCGCAGCAGGAAGCGGATGTCGTGATGCTCATGCGCCGGCTCGTCGGCTCGCGCGGGGATCTCGTGCACGTCGACATCCAGGATCACCGGCCCCCCCGACACCGGCAGGCTCTCGAATCCCTCGAGGCCCGACTCTTCCGCCGCCTCCCGCAAAGCCGAGGCCAGTACGTCGGTCTGGCCGTCGACGTGACCACCGAGCTGGAGCCAGCGCTCCAGCTTGCGATGGTGCGTGAGCAGCGCCGCGCCAGTCTCGTGCGAAACGATCCACGCCGAAGACGTGATGTGACCCGGATCGAAGCAGTCACGGTGGAAGGCGCGCTCCCGTTCGGCCAGCAGCCATCGCACGCGGTCGACTGTCTCCCGCTCCTCCGGATGACGATCCTCGTAGCGGTCGAGCAGACGGATCAGTTCGCTGCGGTCCATGCGTTCAGGCTAGCGAAGCCCGTCGCTAGAACGACAACCCGAAGCCGGCCGCGAAATTGAGGCCTTCTTCCGAGAAGCCGAAATCCAATCGGAAGATCGCCGCGCGCTCGATCGTCGCGCGCCCGCTGATGCCGTAGCTCTGTCGCACGCGCTCGTGGAAGAGTCCGTAGCCGTTCTCCGCGACGCCCCCGACTTCGTAGAAGAGCGCCGCACCGATCCGCTCGATGCGGATATGCCGCCAGATCGTGAAGCCGCGCGGGATGACCCAGAAGCGATACTCGGCCGCCGCCGTCCACAGAGCATCATCGCGCCACCTGCCCGCGATGTACCCGCGCAGCAATTCCGACCCGCCCAGGGTCGGGCGCGCGAAGAAGGGCAGTCGCCCCGAGCTCAGCTGGGTCTCGAAGTGGAACGCGATGCTGTCGGTCGGTGGGTTCTCTTCGTTGGGATCGCCGCCATCATGGATCGGCGACGGAACCGGGAAGATCTGATCCGCGAAGACGCGGTAGATCGCACCGAGGTCGCCGTCGTTCTGACCGAGCGCCGCGTCGACCGAGGCGCCGAGCGCCGTGCCCCGGTAGGGATTGCGCTGGCTGTCCCGGGTGTCCCAGCGCAGCCCCGTGCTCAGCCAGCCGAGCGCGACCCGGTCGGCCTCCTGGAACAGCAGGGGAAAGAGCTCTTCGGTCGTCGGCTGGCCGCCCACCTTGCCGCCGCTCAGCCAATGGCCCTCGCCTCGCACGCCGACCTCCAGGACGAAGTCGCTGAAGGCGCCCTCGAGCGATCTCGAGACGCCCAGATCGAGGAAGACGACCTCGTCGGTGTAGCTCGTCTCCTCGCGCTCCTGGGTGGAGGGTCCGATTCCGAAGAAGCGACGGGTGAGCGTCTTCCGATAGCCGCCCCCGGCGCGCACGAAGCTGCGCTCCTCCTGCAGCACGCCGCCGCCCGGAACGTCCATGTGCTTGAGCCAGCGTCGCCACCGAAGCACGTAGGATTGCTGCTCCTCGGTCGTATAGGAGAAGAATCCGCCAAGGAACTCGCGCCGGCGCTGCTGCCGGAAATCGATGTCGGTCAGCGCGACACCGAAGCCGGTTCCGACGTCCTGATTGCTGAAGAAGATCGGGACCGCGAAGCTCGACAGCAGGAAGCGCTGGAAGATGTTTCCCGGCTTGATGCGACCTTCCGGGATGTAGCGCCAGCGTTCCGGCCGATCGACGTAGCGCGACTTGTCGATGCGCGGAATGCGGCCGTCCGGGTCCATTCCACGGTAGGGGTCGTAGACCGCCTCCACCTCGGGCGACACGATGTCCGGTCCGCTCCCCTGCGCGGACGACCGGATCGACGAAGCCAGCACGAGCACGGAGCCGAGCAGAAAGGCGAGCATGACGCGGGCCAGACCTGCCCTCGCCACCCGAGCGCGCGAGGTCCGCGGCGCCGGCGGTCCGGCCAACGGACGCGGCTCGTCGAGAACGGTCAAGTCGCGCCCCCCGCGCATGTCAGTCCGCCACCGGTGTCCTCATCGTGACGAACTCCTCGGCCGACGTCGGATGGATCCCGATCGTGGCATCGAAATCGGCTTTCGTCGCGCCCGCCTTGATGGCGACCGCGAAGCCCTGCACGATTTCGCCCGCGTCGGGTCCGACCATGTGCAGCCCCAGCACGCGATCCGTCCCGCGATCGACGACGAGCTTCATCATCGTTCGCTCGGTGCCGCCCGTGAGCGTCTGTTTGAGCGCCCGGAAGGTGGATCGATAGACATCGATCGCCGCGTGCGACTCGCGCGCCTGCTCCTCCGTCAGCCCGACGGTCCCGACCGGCGGCTGCGAGAAGACGGCGGCGGGCACGTTCTCGTGATCCGGCGAGCGTGGTCGGTCCCCGAAGAGCGTCTCGGACAGACAGACGCCCTCGTGGATGGCGACGGGAGTCAGGTTGATGCGATTGGTCACGTCGCCAATTGCCCAGATGCTCGGCACGTTCGTTCGAGAGTACTCGTCGACGCGGATCGATCCGTCCGCCGCGAGCTCGACGCCCACCTCCTCGAGGCCGAGGTCGGCGACGTTCGGATGGCGGCCCGTCGCAAACAGGATCAGGTCCGCATCGAGCGTCGAGCCATCCGTCAGCGTCGCGCGGATCCCTTCGCCCTGCTTCTCGATCGCCGTGACGTTCGTCTCGAATCGGAGATCGATGCCCCGCGCAGCGATCTGCTCGGCGAGATGGCTGCGCACGTCGCCGTCGAAGCCGCGCAGGAAGAGCGGCCCGCGATAGAGCTGGGTCACGTCGACGCCGAGCCCGTCGAAGATGCACGCGAACTCGACGGCGATGTAGCCGCCGCCCACGACGATCGCCTTGCGCGGCAGCTCGTCCAGAAAGAAGAGCTCGTTCGAGGTGACCGCCAGCTCGGCGCCGGGAATCTCGGGCACCGAAGGCCAGCCGCCGGTCGCCACGAGGATGTTCTCGGCCGTATAGCGCTGATCTCCGACCGCGACGGTATGGGCATCGACGATGCGGGCCCGCCCCTCGACGTGCACGACCCCGGCATCGCGCAGCAGCCCCTCGTAGATCCCATTCAGACGCTCGATCTCGCGCGTCTTGTTGTCGCGCAGGGTCGGCCAGTCGAAGCTCGTCTCGCCGATCGTCCAGCCGTAGCCCGCGCTCGCGTCGTGCATCTCGTCGCGAAAATGCGAGGCGTAGACGAAGAGCTTCTTGGGCACGCAGCCGACGTTGACGCAGGTGCCGCCGAGATATCGCTCTTCGGCAACGGCCACCCGCGCACCGCGCTGCGCGGAGAATCGCGAGGCGCGAACGCCACCCGAGCCCGCCCCGATGACGAAGAGATCGAAGTCACGATCGGCCAATAGATTTCCCCTTCCCGAACGCCCGAGTTCCGCGCGACCGCCTGACAAGCCCACCCATGCCATGCCACGGCCACGCGCGCCGCGTGGGCAACGATAGCCCGTCGCCGCCCCTGCGAGCGCGGCCGGCGCGCGAATCGCGAGCCGGGGTCGCGACCGCGCCAGGCGGCGGGAAGGTGCTATCCCATGCGCCCGGGCGCCGACCCTTGCGATTCGGATCCAGCGCGCCCGCCGAGCGGGCCATGACGTCACGGAGGTCGACATGAGCGAGAGTCAGCACGAGCCGAAAGAGCCCGCGAGCCACCCGGAGAAGCCGCGACGAGTTCCCGCACTCGTGCTCTCCGGCTTCCTCGGTTCGGGCAAGACGACGGTGGTGCAGCGACTGCTCGCGGACGCCGCCGAGCGCGGAGTTCGCGTCGCTTTGATTTCGAACGAGCTCGGAGAGCTCGGCATCGACCGCGCCCTGCTCGGCCAGGGCGGCGAATCCTATATCGAGCTCGAGGGCGGATGCGTCTGCTGCGAGCTCTCGGACGATCTGCTCGAGACCCTCGTCGAGCTGCGCAGGGAAGTCGATCCCGACCGCTTCGTGATCGAGACTTCGGGCGTCGCCCTGCCCTACGACACGCAGCTGAATTTCTGGCGCGATCCTGCCTGTGACTTCATCGGTGATGACATGGCCGTCGTCGTCGTGAACGCCGAGCAGCTCGCGGAGGGTCGCGATCTCGAAGGCACCTTCGAGGATCAGGTGCAGTCCGCTGATCTGATGATTCTCAACAAGGTCGATCTCGTGCCCGAGTCGGACTGGCCAGCGCTCGAGGCGCGGCTGCGGGAGATCGAGCCGGAGGCACCGTTGGTTCGCGCGATCCGCGGCGACATCGATCTCGACCTGCTCTTTCCGCCCGACCTCGGCGAGCTCGACCGACGCGGGCCCGCGCCCGCGAGTCGTCCCCACCATCACGAGCATTTCGAGACCAGCGAATGGAATCCCGAGCCGG
>Ga0209536_100013449_pt1 | contig 11806 bp, 9 predicted proteins | sample DeeMarSeWOR28_12_FD_187461 | JGI IMG/M metagenome (GOLD analysis project Ga0209536, IMG submission 187461) | Marine sediment microbial communities from White Oak River estuary, North Carolina - WOR-2-8_12 (SPAdes) (version 2) | ecosystem: Environmental > Aquatic > Marine > Intertidal zone >...
CTCGCATTGGGCGAGGCGTTGAAACTGGGTGCAGGAATTGCGCTGGTTGCAGGTATTATAGCAGTTTTATATACACTATTTCTGGCAAATGTGCTGGATCCGGAATTTCCTCTTAAAATAGCAGAAAATCAAAAAGCTGCCGGTGAGGCAGCAGGTGTAATGACTGATGCGCAATTACAACAGCAGTATGACGGTACCATAAATTATTTTTGGATTTCTTATCCGTTCATATTAATATTTAATATCATTGCCGGTTTGATTATTGGATTAATTGGTGGTTTAATATTGAAAAAAGCAAAACCCGATTATTAATTATTAAAAGTCGTACTTTTGACAGGAATTTCCCTTAGAAGTCAATGAACCTATCTATAGTTATTCCCTTACTTAATGAAGAAGAGTCTTTAGAAGAGCTCCATGATTGGATCGCCAAAGTCATGGAATTTAACCAGTTTTCCTATGAGATCTTATTTATAGACGACGGCAGTGCGGACCAATCATGGAACGTAATTGAAAAGTTAGTACAACGAAATACGAATGTAAAAGGCATACGCTTTCATAAAAATTTCGGAAAATCTCAGGCCCTTCATGCAGGGTTTAAAGAGGCCAAGGGCGATGTGATTATTACAATGGATGCGGATCTGCAAGACAATCCGGAGGAAATACCAGAAATGTATCACCTTATTTTGAATGAAGGTTTCGACCTCATTTCGGGTTGGAAAAAAATAAGATACGACTCCGTGATCTTCAAGAACATGCCATCCAAACTATTTAATTGGGCAGCAAGAGTTACATCAAAAGTTAAATTACATGATTTCAACTGTGGATTGAAAGCCTTCAGAAATGATGTCGTTAAAAATATTGAGGTCTCAGGAGAAATGCATCGGTATATACCTGTACTGGCAAAAAATGCGGGATATTCCAATATAGGTGAGAAAGTTGTAAAACATCAGGCTCGTAAATACGGGAAGACGAAATTTGGACCAGAACGTTTTATTCATGGGTTATTAGATTTAATTACTATCTGGTTTGTTTCAAAATTTGGTAAACGCCCAATGCACCTTTTCGGGGCTTTGGGTGTAATTATGTTTATAATTGGTTTTGGATTTGCCCTTTATCTAGGGATCGACAAGCTTTTTATCAACCCTTTGGGGCGCTTGCTATCTGAACGACCACAATTTTATGTTTCACTTACTGCAATGATCATCGGAACCCAATTTTTTCTTGCCGGATTTCTCGGAGAAATAATGGTTCGATCAAGAGTAAATGTACAACGCTATACCATTTCGGAAGAATTGAATCTTTCAAGTCCTTAAAACAGATATTCTTCGTAATTTTAAATTTTCAACCGAAAAATCCATTCAAATGGACGACATTCTTTCTAATGCCAAAGCGTGGCAAAGCGACTTTTTTGATCCGGAGGTCAGAAAAGAAATACAACATCTTATTGCTAATGATCCGGAAGAGCTGAAGGACCGGTTTTATAAAAATATGGAATTTGGCACGGGAGGCATGAGAGGCATCATGGGAGTTGGCACAAATAGAATAAACAAATATACTTTAGGCAAAAGCACCCAGGGACTCAGCAACTACCTGAAAAGGGTTTATCCGGGTAAAGAATTAAAAGTGGTAATTGCTTATGACTGCAGACATAACAGCGATACCCTTGCCAGGACTGTTGCCAATGTCTTATCTGCAAACGGAATAAAAGTATTTCTTTTCTCGCAGTTGCGCACAACACCTGAACTTTCCTTTGCGGTAAGATACTTAAACTGCCATGCTGGAATAGTTTTAACCGCATCACATAATCCGCCTGAATACAATGGCTATAAGGTTTATTGGACGGATGGCGGGCAAATCGTGCCTCCTCAGGACAATGAAATTATTGAAGAAATTAACCGGCTGAATTACAAAGAAATTAATTTTAATGCCAACCCCAGCCTGATTGAATTAATAGATAAAGAAGTTGATGAAGCTTTTATACAGGCATCTGTGAAAAATGGAAGCTTTAATGCCAAAGGGAAGGACAATTTTAAAATTGTCTTTACGTCATTGCATGGAACTTCCATTACCGTTATCCCTGAAGTACTTAAACGAGCCGGCTATGGCAATGTTACGATTATTGAAGAACAAGCCGTACCTGATGGCGATTTTCCCACAGTAAAATCGCCTAATCCGGAAGAACCTGAAGCGCTGACCCTTGCAATGAAAAAAGCAGAAGAAATAGGAGCTGACATGGTGGTTGGAACAGATCCGGACAGCGACAGGTTGGGCATTGCGGTAAGAAACCCTGATGGCATAATGGAATTGTTAAATGGAAATCAAACGATGTTTCTGATGACTAAATTTTTATTGGATCAGAGAAAAAAACAAGGATTTACGGGCAACGAATTTATTGCTACCACTATAGTCTCTACTCCTATGATGAATGAATTGGCCAAAAGCTATGGTGTGGAATGCAAAACATCTTTAACCGGCTTTAAATGGATTGCCAAGATGATAAAAGATTTTCCGGAACAACACTTTGTAGGAGGAGGCGAAGAGAGCTTTGGTTATATGGTTGGCGATTTTGTAAGAGATAAAGACGCTGTTACTGCCACTTTGCTGGCCTGCGAAATTGCTGCCGAAGCTAAAGCCAATGGCAGCTCTTTTTATAAGCAGCTGATTGATTGTTATGTTACCTATGGTTTCTACAAAGAAAGGTTGATTTCCATTACTAAAAAAGGAATGAGCGGAGCAGAAGAGATAAAGAAAATGATGATTGACTTTAAAGAGAATCCGGTAAAATCCATTGGAGGGGCTAAAGTAGTTAAAGTGGATGACTATAATTCCTCTACTTCTAAGAATCTGGTCACCGGGGAAGTAACGGAAATTGATATCCCAAAATCCAATGTATTAATATATACTGCAGAAGATGGAACCAGAATGGCGGCCAGACCAAGTGGTACTGAACCAAAAATTAAATTTTACTTTAGTATAAATACGAAACTGGATGCAGCTGAAAACTTTAAAAAAGTAGATATGGAAATGGAAGCAAAAATAGATGAGATTCTTAAAGAACTGAAGCTTCATTAATGGAATATTTTAAAAAAATCCTGCGTTTTGCCATACCGTATCGCAGGTACGGCTTCTTAAATATTTTTTTTAATGTTCTCTATGCGCTATTTAGTGCCCTTTCCTTTGCAGCACTCATCCCAATGCTGGATGTGCTTTTCGACAAGGCCAAAAAAGTATATCAGGCTCCTGTATACAGAGAGTTCGGAGACCTAAAAAACTACCTTCAGGAATATTTGAATTACAGGGTAACTGAGTTTTCCGGGGATGATGAAATGAGGGGCCTGGTTTTGGTTATTGGATTAGTGCTGATACTCTTTCTGCTAAAGAATCTGTTTAATTATCTGGCTATGTACTTTATTACGTTTCTGAGGAATGGGGTCCTGAAAGATGTAAGAAACAGCATGTATCAAAAAATCGTAGACCTTCCCCTCTCCTATTATTCAGAGAAAAGAAAAGGCGATGTCATAGCTCGGATTTCTTCTGATGTTCTCGAAATTCAATATTCGTTTCTATCTATCCTGGAATTGATTGTCAGAGAACCCCTTACTATATTATTCACAATAAGCGTGATGTTTATAATTAGTGTTAAGCTTACCCTATTTGTCTTTATTTTTATTCCAATTGCAGGTATGATAATTTCGCGCATAGGAAAGTCTCTTAAAAAGAGTTCGGATAAGGTACAAAAAGAGCAAGGTGAATTCCTCTCTATAATTGAAGAAACTTTAGGTGGACTAAGGATTATTAAAGCATTTAATGCAGAATCCAAATTTTACGGAACATTTAAAAATTCTACGGAACGCTTTTTCAAATTTTCCAACAAATTACTCAACAGGCAAAATCTGGCATCGCCCACGGGGGAATTTTTGGGCATTCTTGTAATAGGCGTGCTGTTGTGGTTTGGAGGCAAAATGGTGCTTATTGATAAAACTTTGGGGGCATCAGAATTTATTGCCTATATGGGATTAGCATATAATATACTTACTCCGGCCAAGCAAATTAGCAAAGCTTTGTATGGGGTTAAAAAAGGAAATGCCGCAGCAGAAAGAATTTTAGAAATTCTGGAAAAAAAGAATCCAATAGCAGAGAAAAAAGATGCCATAGCCAAAACTGATTTTAACAAGGGAATAGCTATTGAAAATATCGCATTTAAATATGAGGATGAATACGTATTGGATAAATTCAGTCTTTATGTTCCGAAAGGCAGCACTGTGGCCTTGGTAGGCCAGTCCGGGAGTGGCAAGAGTACTATTGCCAACCTGGTAACGAGATTTTATGATATAAATGAAGGTGCAATAAAAATAGACAATACAGATATTAAGGACCTCACTAAAAAATCACTGAGAAACCTTATTGGTCTGGTTACACAAGATTCCATCCTGTTCAATGATTCGGTAAAAAACAATATTCGCCTTGGAAAGGAAAATGCCAGTGATGAAGAAATAGAAGCTGCTGCCAAAATTGCAAATGCACATGATTTTATTATGGAATTGCCCCGGGGTTATGACACTAATATTGGAGATGGCGGCAATAAGCTAAGCGGGGGGCAGAAACAACGTCTCTCCATTGCCAGAGCCGTTTTAAAGAATCCTCCTATTATGATTATGGATGAGGCCACTTCTGCCCTCGATACAGAAAGCGAACGGTTAGTACAGGATGCACTGGAAAAAATGATGCGCAACCGCACATCCATTGTAATCGCGCACAGATTATCCACTATACAAAATGCAGATACTATTGTAGTACTGCAAAAAGGCAAGATCGTAGAACTTGGGTCGCATAAAGAACTGCTTAAAACAAGTGGTGTTTATAAAAACCTGGTAGATATGCAAACGCTGGGTGTAATTTAAATTTAAAATTTAATTAAACCTTTTAGTCTCAACGCAGTCTTAAATAAATAAGTATTTGCTTTGATCGCCGAAGAAACCTTAATAGAAAATTTAAAGCAGAAAGACACCAGGGCCAGGGCCTTTGAAGTGCTGATTAATACTTACAAAGAGCGTCTTTACTGGCATATCAGGCGAATTGTCCTTAATCATGACGATACGGATGATGTGTTGCAAAATACTTTTATTAAGATCTTTAGAAATATTGATAAATTTAAGGGAGATAGTAAGTTATATTCCTGGATGTACAGGATTGCGACCAATGAAGCACTCACATTCCTTAAAGTAAAGTCGAAGAAATTAGGTGTGAGCAATGACGAATTACAGGAAAGAATGGCTGATAATTTACAGGCAGATGTGTACTTTGAAGGAGATGAAATACAATGGAAGTTACAAAAGGCAATTGCACTATTGCCGGAAAAACAAAAGTTAGTTTTTAATATGAAGTATTTTGAAGAACTAAAGTACGACGAAATTTCAGAGATCCTGGAAACCTCGGTAGGTGGATTAAAAGCTTCCTATCATTTGGCGGTCAAGAAAATTGAAGCCACCTTAAAAGGAGAAGATTAAAAGAAGTAATGCTTATTTAATATATTTAAGTTTGGAGTAAATGAAGATTACTAAAGTTAAATCATTAAAAGTAAAAATATTAAACCTTTTATGACATTTAGAGTCAAATTATAAGGATGGGTGAAAAAGAAAAAAATAGCGGATTTAAGACTCCAAAAGGATACTTTGAAGGTTTTACGGATGACTTGTTGGATAAAATGTCTGAAGAGACCTCCCGTCTTCCCAATGAAGCCGGCTTTGAAGTCCCGGAAGGCTATTTTGATAATCTGAATAAAAAGATCCTGGAAAAAGTAACGGAAAAGGAATCAAAAGTTATCAGGTTCAAACCATACAGGAAATACTTTTATGCAGCAGCCTCAGTAGCCGCAATTTTGATACTGGTTCTTAGCATAAAACCAAAGGATGAGGATAGTTTTACTTTCGATGACCTTACCCGAACAGACATTGAAAATTACCTTGAAGAAAATGAACCGGGATTAAGCAGTTATGAATTGGCGGAAGTACTACTGACGGAAGAATTGGAAGTAAACGATATTCTTGGTAATGAACCCGATGATGAAAACATCATGGATTACCTGGAGGATAACATTGACGATATTGATGAATTAAATTTGGAGATCGATGAATAAATTGGGCAAAATATGGGTATTTGCAACGCTCTTGCTTATGGTTACAATAGTTGCGGGTCAGGGCAGGCCGGGAATGGATAAAATTAAATCCCTTAAAGTTGCATTTATAACAGAGCGCGTAGGTCTGACAAGCAATGAAGCGACTATGTTCTGGCCGGTTTATAACGAGCATGAGGAAGCACTGGCTCAAATTCGCAGAAAGGAACGTATGGATATCAGGAGCAAGATGATGGATTTTGAGAACATAAGCGAGACAGAGGCAAACAGACTTTTAGATCAACTTATTGAACTGGAGAAGGAGAAACAGGAGCTCAATGTTGAATTCTTATCCAATATTCGTGAGGTTATTTCACCTAAAAAAACCTTTCTGTTGATTAAGGCGGAAGAAGATTTTAAGAAAAGACTGTTGAGACAAATTCAGCAAAGGAGACAGGGAGGGGGATAAATTATAGGGACATATTAAATTCTTGAGGAAACCTTTTGGTTTCCTTTTTTTATGCATAAAATCAAGATTGAAACCTTTTTATTCCTATAATCCTTTGTTTTTTAATAGAAAAACAATCTTTAATTAAACCTTTTTTTTAATTGGTAGTCTTAGCTATATAATCAATAAAAAAAGAAGTTATGAAAAGTTTAAAACTAGTAGTAATAACTATTTTATTAGTTGGTGCAACTTCAGCGGTAAGCGCTCAGCGTACCGTTAAAGTTTATCCCAGACATGGTACCGTGGTTACCACATTATACCAACCACGACTTGTGGTTCACAAAGGAGTAAATTTTCATTTTTCCAATGGCATATGGTACAAAGCAAGGGAAAGAAAATATGTTGTGTGTGCTGCTCCTGTTGGAATTAAGGTGAGTAAACTTCCGGTTGGAAATAAAGTAGTTGTATATAGTGGTAAGAAGTATTATACGTACAATGGCGTTTTTTATAAGAAAAAAGGTCGTAACTATATCGTAGTGAATGCATAGTTAGATAGGATTTGATTTGGTTACCACTGGTAGTGGTTTAGTTCTTGGTGAATAAATAGGGAAGTTCTTTAGCTTCCCTATTTATTTGAAAGTGAGTCTGGCAATGCGATTTCTTCCTGCTGCATAGGCCACAGAGTCATTCTGGAATCGAAGGGTATAGAAACCTTCGTTTGAAAGGGTCTTCCAATTCAGTCCCTGATCACTGGAATAGGAGATTCCCGTGAATCCTACAGCTACAATACCTTTCCCTTCAGAATCAGGAACAAATTGAATGCAACTCTTATAGCCGGGATCCTGATTATTGGCAAGCAACTGCCAGCTTTTACCCCCGTCATGACTGATTGCCTTATTGGCCATGCGCTTCTCAGGTTCTGTATAATCGCCTCCGATGGCAATTCCCAGGGAGCTATCGTAAAAATCCATCGAATATATTCCCTGAGTAGGTTTCTCACTGCGAATCGGGGTTTGAAAAACCTCCCAGGATAACCCTTTGTTATCAGTGTAATACACACGTCCTTTGGTTGTTCCTACCCAGGCTTTATTTCCCAGAATGACAATATTCGTATTACTTGCGGCAAAAGCCCCTTCCCCTTCAGGCGCCTCTGGCAATTGGGTGCAAGAAAGCTTATTCCAGCTATAACCCCCATCTCTGGTTATAATAATAGAAAGACAGCCGGCCATGCTGTCTCCTATGCCTATACCCTCTTTATCATTCCAAAAAGCCATGGAATCATAAAAAACATCCTCTCCTTCTTCTGTATAAACCAGTTCCATACTTCCCTTATCCCCTGTTTTATAAAGTAGTGCAGGGTTTGCAACCGAGAGCATAAAAAAATCGGAAGCGGTATGTGCTATGGCTCGAAATTCAGGAAGAAGAGTGTCATACTTCTGGATATTTGTCCTTACGGTCTTTGTTTGAAGGTCAATTGTACCAAAAACACCTTTGTTGGCGGCAAAACCTAAACTACCATTCATAAGTTCAATAGCCCGTATACTTAGCGAATCCTTATAAAGAACTTCAACCGTAACTTGCGAAAAATCCTGCCTTTTAACAGACCGGCTGCAGGAATGAATTATAATTAGAAAGATCAATAATAGTATAAAGCGCATATGTAAATATAGGGATTAAACAAAGTTAATATGAATTTATAGATAAGGACATTACCAAAGTAAGTCTAGACCTATTTAGTCATTCCTTAATTTTCCAAAAACCAGATCTCCTGGTCAAAGTTTAATTAATATGTTAACAATTAAAAGCAATACCTTTACGGTCTAATTTTTTCAGATGCGGTTACATAGAAATTTGGTGTTTGCGGTAGTAGATGCCCTCAACCTTATATTTAATGAAGGAGAATATGCCGATAAAGTAGTAGAAAAAACTTTGAAGCATGATAAACGCTGGGGCTCCAGAGATAGAGGTTTTATTGCCGAAACCACCTATGATATAGTCCGCTGGAAACGACTTTATTCAGAAATTGCTGAAGTTAATGCCCCCTATTCCAGACCTAACCTGTTCCGCCTGTTTGCCGTATGGGCTGTGCTCAGGGGCATTCAATTACCGGATTGGAAACAAATTGAACACACTCCGGCCAGGCGAATTAAAGGAAGGTTTGATGAACTTTCCAAAATAAGAAAATACCGAGAATCAATTCCGGACTGGATAGATGATTTGGGCTTAGATTCATTAGGGGAAGAGTTATGGACAAGGGAAATTGCAGCATTGAACAAACAGGCACAAGTAATACTAAGGACCAATACAATTAAAACAACTAAAACCAAATTAAGCACTATTCTTCTGGATGAAGGAATTGGGACGGATTCCATTGAGGGGTATCCGGAAGCACTAATATTAAAAGAACGAACCAATGTCTTTAAAACCAAGGCCTTCGCCGATGGCTTTTTTGAAGTCCAGGATGCCTCCTCGCAAAAGGTTGGAACTTTTACACAAGTTGAACCGGGATTACGGGTTATAGATGCCTGCGCCGGAGCAGGTGGTAAAACTTTGCATTTGGCTGCTCTTATGCAAAATAAAGGCCAACTGATTGCTCTTGACATCTATGGAAATAAATTAAAGGAACTGAAGCGAAGAGCCAAAAGGGCCGGGGCACATAATATTGAAACAAGACTTATTAGCAGTAGTAAAGTCTACAAAAAATTATACGCCAGTGCAGATAGAGTGCTTATAGATGCACCTTGCACTGGTCTTGGGGTACTGAGACGCAATCCGGATGCCAAATGGAAATTACAGCCAGAATTTCTGACTAAGATTACAAAAGTTCAGCAGGAAATATTGAGGACTTATAGTAAAATGGTCAAAGAAAAAGGTAAACTTGTCTATGTTACCTGTTCTATTTTACCTCAGGAGAATGAAGATCAGGTGAAACAATTTTTAGATTCTGATGAGGGAAAAGATTTCTCACTGGAAAAAGAGGTGAACATTTATGCGTCCGAAAGTGGATTTGATGGATTTTACATGGCAAGAATGATACGAAAGTAATGAACAATTCCGTTTGAAAACTGTTTGCTGTTCTCTTAAAAAAACCGGTTTTTATAATGTAAATTTGTGCTTTGGTAATCCTAATATGTAAAACGTTCCATGATTCATTTCTTTGGAGACCTCAGCACAAAAGTATTTGCAGTACAAACTAACCAATCCCTTTCCAAAAAAGACATTGAGAAACTTGGTTGGTTATTTGGAAATCAACCCTGTTTAAATGTGGCGTCTATAGACGCCTTTTTTGTTGGACCCCGGGCAGCTATGATAACTCCCTGGAGTACAAATGCAACCGAGATTACTCAAAATATGGGTATTGCGGGAATTATCAGGATTGAAGAATTTAATCCAGTGGATGAAGATAATACAGATTACGATCCAATGCTCTCACAAAAATATAAGGGATTAGATCAGGAGATTTATACTATTGAGGTGGAACCACATCCAATCCTGGAAATTGCGGATATTTCCAAATACAATAAAGAAGAAGGGCTGGCGCTGAGCCAGGATGAAGTAGAATATCTCGAAGGCTTATCAAAAAAAATAGGCCGGCATCTCACAGATTCTGAGGTTTTTGGATTCAGTCAGGTAAATTCTGAACATTGCAGGCACAAGATTTTTAACGGGACGTTTGTCATTGATGGAAAAGAAATGCCTTCCTCACTTTTCAAATTAATAAAAAAAACAGCTCAGGAAAATCCCAATGAAATTGTATCGGCATATAAAGACAATGTAGCTTTTGTAAAGGGACCTAAAATAATTCAATTCGCTCCGGTATCCTCGGATAAACCGGACTTCTATGAGGAAAGTGAGTTTGAATCTGTTATTTCCCTGAAAGCTGAAACCCACAATTTTCCAACTACCGTAGAGCCTTTTAACGGAGCAGCTACAGGTTCCGGAGGTGAGATCAGGGATCGATTGGCAGGAGGTAAGGGCTCATTGCCCGTTGCTGGAACTGCGGTATACATGACCTCTTATTCTCGCCTTGAAAAAAACAGGCCCTGGGAAAATGGAATGCAGGAAAGACCCTGGTTATACCAAACTCCAATGGATATCCTTATAAAAGCATCCAACGGAGCTTCTGATTTTGGCAACAAATTTGGCCAACCTTTAATATCAGGATCCTTGTTGACCTTTGAACATGAAGAGCATTCCAGAAAATTGGGATATGATAAGGTAATTATGCTTGCCGGGGGCATAGGCTATGGCAAAGCAGACCAGGCCTTGAAAGGAACTCCGAAAAAAGGAGATAAAATAGTAATACTTGGGGGTGACAATTACCGGATAGGTATGGGCGGTGCAGCCGTATCAAGTGCCGATACGGGAGAATTTAGTTCTGCCATAGAATTAAATGCCGTGCAACGGTCTAACCCGGAAATGCAAAAGCGCGCAGCCAATGCAATACGCGGTCTTGTAGAAAGTAAAGAGAATCCCATAGTTTCTATTCACGACCATGGTGCGGGCGGCCATTTAAACTGTTTATCAGAATTGGTGGAAGAGACAGGAGGAAAAATAGATCTGGACAAGCTCCCTATTGGTGACCCTACACTTTCTGCCAAGGAAATTATAGGTAATGAATCTCAGGAACGCATGGGGCTGGTAATGGGCACTGAAAATATGGCCTTGTTACATAGAATTGCAGACAGGGAACGTTCCCCCATTTATGATGTAGGAGATGTCACCGGTGATCATAGATTTACCTTTGAATCTGAATCTAAAGGCATTAAGCCAATGGACCTTGAACTTTCAGATATGTTCGGTAGCTCACCAAAAACGATCATGGACGATATTACTGTTGACAGGAAATATCGGGAAACTACTTATAAAATAGAATTTTTTCACAGGTATCTGGAACAAGTACTTCAGCTCGAAGCAGTTGGCTGCAAGGATTGGTTGACAAACAAGGTAGACCGGTGTGTTGGCGGCAGGGTAGCCAAACAACAGTGTGCCGGACCTCTGCAATTGCCGCTGAACAATTGCGGTGTAATGGCATTGGATTTTAAGGGCAGAGAAGGTATTGCAACTTCAATTGGTCATTCCCCGATAAGTGGATTAATTGACCCAATTGCCGGAAGCAGGAACAGTATTGCCGAAGCCCTATCCAATATTGTCTGGGCACCTTTAAAAGATGGCTTAAAATCGGTTGCTCTCTCAGCTAATTGGATGTGGCCTTGCAGAAACGAAGGAGAAGATGCCAGGCTGTA
>Ga0209536_100013450_pt1 | contig 11806 bp, 8 predicted proteins | sample DeeMarSeWOR28_12_FD_187461 | JGI IMG/M metagenome (GOLD analysis project Ga0209536, IMG submission 187461) | Marine sediment microbial communities from White Oak River estuary, North Carolina - WOR-2-8_12 (SPAdes) (version 2) | ecosystem: Environmental > Aquatic > Marine > Intertidal zone >...
CCTCCCTCAACTCGACCGAGTATTGCAGGTGCAACGGGAATCCGGATTCCATGGCTCTCAGATAGCGATCGTCGGAGAGTAGGTTGTGCAGAGTCACGTATGCTTCCGGAACCTCGGCGACACTCAACTCCACACTGACCTTGGCCGGGTTCTGAGCCACGAATGCCGGCGTCAAAGTCAGGGCGAGTCCAAACGCGGCTAGCGCGGTCCGCACTATCAGAAGCGACGCTCGATTCTCAGAGTCCAGCGCACAGGCTCACCTTGCTGGAGGGCTTTGGCTACGTAGATGCCGGCAGCCCCGAATTCTATACCGGCACCAATGTCGAATTTGAGAGCACCGACGTCGTCCCCGTCGAGCCATCCGGTTCCGGCGTTGCTGAAGAGGACAACTGTCGGTCCATCGAACCAGAACCAGCCATCCCAATCCCAGAAGTCGGGCTCTGGGTGTGGTTGCGGCTGCGGCTGCATCCAGAACTCGTCCTCGAACCAATCGAAACCGACGTCTCCCCGGTACTCCGCTTGGAACAGCAACACGTGGTCGCACAAGCCCGGCAGCGACGAGTCGATAACAGCCTCGTTGCAGGCGATGGTTCGAAATGAGTAACCGTTCATCGGATCAGGTCCGCCCAGTGAATACCGCCGTTGAACCGGGAGCGGATCACGACCCAGCGTCCCGGCCCAGAACCCGCGCAACCTCAACTGCCCACCCCAGTCGATACGCTGGTAGAGACGTATGTCCAACAATCCTCGATCCCAGGTGTAAGACTGCAGGGGAAGTGGTTCTCGCACGGACGGCGGAAGCGACCGTGGAAGAACGTCCGCACCGATTCCACGCTCCCACCGGATGCGCAAGAAGGCGCCTGAATGCCGCGAGCGATACAAACGTCTCGAGTCGAATTCGGCCATTGCCGATATGAGCGTGAAATCTCCCTCATCGATGGCTGGGTTGGCACGCCACTCCTCATCCCTGCGGAATAGGGTCCAAGGATCGCGGCTGGCAATTGAGTGCTCTTCAACCTGGGCGACCTCTCCAGAAAGACGCACACTGGCCGCCGGTTCGATCGTTACAAATCCGGCCAATCCTCGCTGCAGGAAGTAGTCGCGGTAGTCGCGATGCCATAGAAAGGTTGCCCACCCAATTTCGTTGAGTTGGAGCGGCCAATCCTGGGTGGGAGTGACCACATCGAAATAGCGACCGCCCAACGTCAAATTCCGAGTTCGGCCGAACCGGATGCTGGCATCGATGTTGTACCCGATGTTCTCGCGGGACACCTCGTGGCCTTCGGAAAAGATCTCATCCAGTTCCCCGGCGGTCCGAAAGACGCCGTAGCCACGTATTCGCGCCTGTACGTCTCTGCTCCACCAATCAAGCTTTGCACCGAACCTGAGGGGGAGTCCTTCCACTCGGTTGTAGGTGCCCCCCGGATCGAGAAGCAACGAGAAGCGGCTGCGGACGGGATACCGAACTCGTCTTGGTGGCTGCCGCTCGCGAGCGGGTGGCGCGACCACCGCAAGCCGATCACCCAAGAGACGCACATTCGCTGGTTCACTGTAACGCCTGAGGCCGCCACCAACGTAGGCCCCTTCCTCGTCGAGCAGCCGGCCACCCAACACCAACACATCCCCTGCGATCTCCCCGCCCGAACGGAGCTCCACATCAGCGTTGATCGCCACCAGATCACCCTCGATCACACCATCCACCACGAGCGGCCCGTTCAGCACCGCGACGTTGCCAGTGTACCTCGAGCCGCGGTCCACGGTGAGCGCACCGACAACCCTGGTCGTCGCGGGTCGGTTGAAGAAATCGACGGCCCACTGTTCGATCCGCGAGATCCGAGCTCGTACCTGACCTGGACGGACTACCACAACGGTGTCCTGGCCAGCCAGACTGCTCTGGAGCGAAGTGCACAGCAGGGCTCCAACAACCAGCGTTCGCGACGCCAACATCAAGGAACCACCAGCGTGTCGCGCACGATGAGATCCACAGGGTCCGCGACGACTTCGACTTCCTGTCGCTCCACCCGCACCAACTCGAGCCTAAGCTGTAGCCGGAATTCGTATCCTAAGAATCGAGCAGAGTCGTCGAAATCTGTCAGGACGACCTTGCGGTCGAGATAGGGTTGCGCCAACGCACACAGCACAATGAGAACAACCGCAGCCGGTCTGATCATGTTCACCTCCGACAGGCTCATTTGCACGGTACGTACCGGCTGCAGTCACAATCGTAAGTTGCTTCCATGAAAGGTGTTACAGACTTCAGCGTGCACGTGTGCTCGCCAGAAAGCGCGTCACTTAGACACACCAGTGTCACTTCGACTCAGGTTCAAGCGACGCATTCGGCGATAGAGATTACCGCGGTCGGTCTTCAGCAGGCGGGCCGCTTCCGCCACGTTACCGTCGGCCTCCCTGAGTGCGTTGCTGATGAGTTCGGCCTCGTATCGCTCGAGGGCTGAAGCCAAATCCGCAGGGCCACCAGCAATGGACGTCACAGGAGCAGATCCTGCGGCCCTACCGGACGGCAACACTCCGGCCACATCTTGGGCCGTAACCGTCCCGCCAGCACCAAGGATGGTCAGACGCTCGACCACATTGGCCAACTCGCGCACATTGCCCGGCCAGTTGTAGGCACGCATTCGATCAATAGCATCTGGCCCAAATACGAGGGCCGGACGTGCACACTTCGCTCCTGCCAGAGTCGCAAAATGTTGGACCAGGTCGGAAAGGTCGTCTAATCGGTCGCGCAATGGCGCAACGTGAATCGGAAAGACGTTCAGTCGAAACAGGAGATCCTGGCGGAAGCTGCCGACCGCTGTACGGCGAGCGAGGTCCTGGTTGGTTGCGGCGATCACGCGCACGTCTACAGTCTTCTCCCGTTCCCCTCCCACACGTTCGATCGTTCCGGTCTCCAGAACCCGGAGCAGCTTGGCCTGCAGCTCGGGGTGCATGTCACCGACTTCATCTAGAAACAGGGTGCTGCAGTCAGCTAATTCGAACTTACCGTGCCGGCGCGATACTGCTCCCGTGAACGCCCCTCGCTCGTGTCCAAACATCTCGCTCTCGAGTAGCTCACGGGGGACCGCCGCGCAGTTGAGGCTCACCATCGGGCGTGCACCGCGCGGGCTGCGCAAGTGAATCGCCCGCGCCACCAGCTCTTTGCCCGTCCCAGACTCACCTGTGATCAGCACTCGCGCGGGTGTGGGCGCTACCTGTGACACTAGGTTGCGCACGTCTTCGACCACGCGGCTCGAGCCGATGATGTCTGGGGTCTCGGTCAGCTCCGCTCGGAGAGCGCGATTCTCCTTACGCGCCTGCGCCAGCTCCACAGCAGCCCTGATGGTGGTGAGTACGCCTTCAGGGGTGAGCGGCTTTTCCAGGAACTGGAATGCTCCCAGTTTCGTCGCCCGAACGGCGTCGGCCAGAGTAGCCTTGCCGCTCATCATGACGACCACGCTATCGACCTGGCTCGCCTTCAGCCGCTCCAGGGCAGCGATCCCGTCGGGACCTGGTTCCATCACTAGGTCGAGCAAGACCACGTCTGGCTCGGCCCGTTCACAGATCTCAACAGCAGTGGCAGCCCCGTCAGCCTCCACCACCTCGTATGCCTCGGCCTCGAGCAGCGAACGCAGCATGCTACGCAGGTTCCGCTCGTCATCCACTATGAGCACACTAGCGGTCACACCGACTCCGGCAGAGTGATTACGAATGCAGCGCCTCCCGCTGGCGCATCTTGGACTTCGATCATTCCACCATGGGCAATGACCGTCTGGCGCACGAGAGCCAGTCCAAGACCGGTTCCCCGCTCTTTGGTGGTGAAGTAGGGATCGAAGACCCTCGCTTTCTGCTCGTCGGGGACTCCGGGGCCGTGATCGGAGATGGAGAGCCTTACGTGACCATCGGATCGCTCCAGCTCGATTTCTATGCCGGCACTCCCGGCGACTTCCAGGGCGTTGTTCAGCAGATTCTGGACTGCGCGGCGCAAGGGCTCGTAGTGGCCCTTGATCATCACACCGATCGGCACTTCCGTTCGAACCGGGATCTGTGGGGGCACAGTCGCGTTGACCACACTGGCAATCAGTTCGTCTACGGAGATCTCCGCTTCCGGCCCTTCTGGCAGCCGCCCGAATTCGGAGAATTCCCGCGCCATCTGTGAAAGCCGCTCCGTCTCTTGCCACAGAACACTGGTCACTTCCTCGTCAGCCACCTTCTTGAGCTGCCTCAGGGCAAGTTGTGAGGCTGTGAGCGGCCCCCGCATTTCGTGGGCCACTCTACGAGCTGTCTCACGGAAGGCTCGCAGCCGTTCCTGCTCCAGTTCCTTGAGCCGGGCCTCATCTAGTGCCCCAGACATCTGGCGCAGTGCCGACTTGAGCGCGTCGAATTCGGGGGCGTGGTGGCCACCGGTGGCAGAGGGCAGTGGTTCGCGGTGTTCAATGCGCCGCACCCACTCAACAAGCTCCTCTATTGGTGCCGAAACGAAGCCTGACCAGCGGCCCGCAAGCAGGAGAGAAACGACCACCAGAACTACGGCCACGATGAAGATCAGTAGGCCCAGTGCACCCGCTGCTATTCGAGTCAACGTCTCAGCCCTTCGGGCCAAGGTGGTCCGGCGAGCGATGACCTCGGCGTGAGCGTGTAAGGAATCCTTGACCTCGGGAGTGAGCGAAGCCGTATCCACCACACTCATCAGTCGCTGCCCGCTTTCAGTGATCTCATCTAGGGCGGCGCGAGGTCCAGCGGGCGATCCCGTCGATCGAACTTGGAGTGCTAGGACCAGCAGAGCCATAGCCAGCGGGAGTGTCCCCAAACCAACCATAGTGAGGAACAGGCGACGCCGAAAAGTCAGACGCATGGTGACTGTTTGGTCGGTGGAGTGAGAGCCTGCAATCCCCCGTCACCTCTCGCGCAGGTACCAGACACGGCGCGATCTCTCGTTACGGTGTCACTGGAGCTGTGACGCGTCGATCCTGGTCGGTGTTGCCTCACCTGATACAATCGGCATCGCAGCTCTCGCGACGGCGCGGATTGTTGACGTCATGAGATCGAGATCGAGTGTCTCGATCTCGTCGCTCACTTGATGGTAATCCTCCTCGCCCTCGAGAGTGGTAGTGCTTATGGTGTGCGCCGGTACACCCAGACGTGCCAGTGTTGCATTGTCTGACCGATAGAAAAGGTTCTGCTCTGGTTGCGGGTCGGCATAGAACGAGAACTCGGTGCCCACCATCGACTGGGCGAGAATGGCGCCGAAGTCTGATTTTTCATAGCCGGTTATCCAGGCTGCGTTGGGTCGATCCTTCGCCGGCTTGCCGATCATCTCAATATTGAACATGGCCACGATCTGATCTGGATCTAGCTGCCTGGAGAAGTACTCTGATCCGAAACCACCAATCTCCTCGGCAGTGAACGCTACGAACACCAGAGTCCTCTCCGGCCTTCCCTGTGCCTTGAAGTACTTGGCCAACTCTATCACCGCGGTCGTCCCGGTCGCATTGTCATTGGCACCGTTCGCCACCGAGTCGCCATCTACGGCCGGGCGGATACCAATGTGATCGTAGTGTGCCGAGAACACGACGATCTCGTCGCGTCTGCGTCCCGGAATCATACCTACGACATTGGCAAGTCCACTCTCACTCACCGCGTTGGTCAGTGTAATGTTGTAAGAGTCGGCGCGGGTCTGGTTGGTCAACACGAACACCGCATTGCCCCCACTACCCAATTCCATGGTGCGTCGCGATTCCGACATGAACAGCCGGAGTCTGTCGAAGAAGCCACGATGACGCTCGTTCATCAGTACCAAAAGGTTCCCCTCACTACCTCGTATTTGAGCAAAAGTCTGCATCGCGTTGTCGGCCGGTCCCACCGTCACCACCTCCACATCGCCACCCGTGACCCATTGAATCTCTGCAAGATTCACCGAGAAGAAATAGCGATCAATCGGGATGTCGCGCCCATTCAAGACGACTCGGTGGCTTTGCGGCGTAAGGCTATACATGTGGAACTGCTGTCGGTAACCTTGCAGGCTGTCATACTCCTCGAGCCCGATGGAGGAGAACTCCCGCTCGATGAACGCGGCCGCCATTTCGATTCCGGGGCTGAACGTTCGCCGTCCTTCCATGGAGTCGGCACTCAGAGTCGCCAGTATCCGTTCAACCTCCGCCTGATCGATCAGTGCCTCCGGGGACCGGTCGGTGAAACACCCAGCCCCGAGGCACACGATTGCCAGACCAGTCCACGCCAATCTCATTCGGAATCTCCTATCAATCTCGCTGTAACAATGAAAAGACCTCTGGAGCCGTCATCATACCGATTCCAGCGTGCGTACTTCAAATGGGGCAAGGTCAACTGTGTGCCGGCTCCCCGCCTGCAAATCGATTCGTGGCCGGCCGCCGTCCTCCACCCACGGACTGTGCATGCTATAGCGCTCCGGCGCATCGCTGGGAAGTTCAAATACCTCGGCCACATCAACAGTGTAAGATTGCGGCTCGTCCCTGGGGTTCCTGAGTACCAGGGTTCCCTTGCCATCGGCCCATGCGGCCCAACCGTACACTTCCAGGTTCTGGGGATCGCCACCCACCCAATGGGTGTCCACCAGCACCTCTGAATTACGCCGCGCCCATTTGGCCGCCTCCGCCAGCCTATCCCAATCCTCCGTCGTGAGCAGGGATGGCGTGACATACATCTCTTGTAGCTGGGTGCCGCTTCCGAAATACGAGCGGATCTCAGCGGTGAAGTCTTTCTCCGGGTCGGCATTGAGGTTGCGAGCGTGCGTGGCGTAGATCAACCCGTGCAACATGAGCGAGTTGAGCGGAAAGAGTGGCCCTTTCTGCACGATCCCGCTGTAGGTATTGCCGTCACGGTAGGTGATCCAGCGTTGGCGGTTCGACCCCACGCCCGCAAACTCATGGTCGTGACCTCCACGCCATATGGAATCGGCGTAGCGGAGGAAGAATGGTGAAGGGTAAGTACCTGTCGTGAGATTGACATACAACTCTGGCTGTTCGGAGCGGAGATCACCTATCAAATGGATCATCGCGTCGTAGTCACTGTCGAATTGACTGCCAGGAATGACGCGGGTTGCGTTCCCTGTTCCATCGAACTTGAACTGGTTGACACCGTACTCCCTGATCATCGTGAGACACGTCTCCCGGAACCTCTGGTAGTAGCTGGGACCCGAGAGCGCAAAACGGCCCTCAACCGTCTCGAATCCCTGCTCTCTCCCGTATGCAACTCGGTCCTCGCGCGGCTCGCCGTAGCCGCCCCAGGGTGACATCCAGACACCGGGTGCTGCCCCATAGCGTGCTGTTGCCTCACGTAGCTGAGTGAAGCCCTGGGGAAAGCCTTCATGAAAGCGCCACAGTGTTTGTGGGTCATCCCAGCCATCGTCGAACAGGAAGGAGTCGAGTTGTACACCGCGCCGTTCCGCCAGTTCGGTACCGTACGCCGTGATCACCGCTAATGCCGCTCCCTCATCGTATTTGCTGAAGTAGCCTATGTCGTACCAGGAGTTGTAGTGTAAGAAAGTGCGGTGTGGGTGAGCGCGCTCTCGCTCGATGTACTCGAGGAACCCGCGTCTTCGTTGTCCCTGAGACGTCGTTCCGACCACCGACGATACTACTAACGCAGTGCCGGCTCTCAAGGGTAGTTCTCTAAGCAGCGTCGCGGTTGCCCGGCCCTGTTCCACCCTACCCACGGACAGGGGGTGCTCGATTCCGATGAACCAGGTATCAGCCACGATTGGTGAACCCCGCACCGACCCCACCACCTGCGAACCTGGCAGACTCATATCCACCAATCGAATCTCTCTGATGGGCACGTCTCCTGCCACACTCTCGATCGTGATCTCTTGCCGGACGTAGCGAGAGCCGTCCCGAAGGATGCCACGCCAGCTCACTCTCAAGCGATCCCCACGATCCCTCAAACGAACGGTGACCTGGCGCCCTCCCACCTGCTCCGAGAACCGCGCCGCACCCCGCTCCGGATCGAGGCTCCTTACCTCTGGTCCCCCTTGAACTTCCATCTCGCTTGCATGGATAACAGCATCTTCCAGCGTGATTCGGAACGCGCTCTCGTGAGGATTGACCGTGTTCCCAGCGAGACGATCGGTTATCGAGAGGGCACGGAAGCGGCCATCACCCACCGACCACTTCGCGCTGACAGCGTCGTTTGACATCGTCCAGTCTGCCCCTTCCCGGAACACGCGTGCCACCCCGGCCACGTCGCGCGATCCAGCTTCACATGAATCCAGCATGAGTGGTAGACTGGCAACACCCACCCCGACGCCCAATGCGCGCCCTAGAAAGTCACGTCTGTTGATCGAGTTGCGCGGACCGTTTGGGACCATTTGAGACTCACCGATGGTGTGTACGGTTCTCATCCCCATGACGGAACACTGTGGGCACAAGGATGCAGATGGTAGACAGAGATGGCAAGACGCGAGATGATGTACCCAGCTAGCGGCCGATTCTCACCGGTAGCCGCTTTCCTCCCCAAGTTCCAGCTGGACCGGCGAACACACCGGAGCACCGTGCCCCGCAGGCGCTGCAGTGGCCGTCGTCAGTCAGATTCCATGCGTGGATGACGTACCAATCCCGTGCGACCAAGATCTGGCCACATTGGTGGCAGAACGTGCTTCCCCCTGCGATGTCGTGGACGTTGCCGGTGTATGCGTACCGGACCCCATTCTCTACAGCTATCTGACGCGCTCGGCTTAGGGTGCTGACCGGAGTGGATGGGAGATCCAACATCTTCCAATCAGGATGAAAGGCCGTGAAATGCAAGGGTACATCAGAGCCTAGATGCTCAACCACCCAGCGCGTCAGCTCGTCGAGTTCGGTGTCCGAATCGTTCTTGCCGGGAATGAGCAGCGTCGTCACCTCGACCCATACGTCGGTTTCATGCTTCAGGTAGACGAGCGTGTCGAGCACAGGTTGGAGGTGCCCGTTGGAGAGCTCCCAATAGAACTCCTCAGTAAAGGCCTTCAGGTCGACATTTGCGGCATCCATGTAACGAAAGAATTCCCGCCGAGGCTCTTCACACACGTAGCCGGCCGTCACCGCAACGTTCTTGATGCCCCGTGCCCGGCAGGCTTGCGCAACGTCAATAGCATACTCGTGGAAGATGACCGGGTCGTTGTACGTGTACGCCACGCTGCGGCATCCCAGCCGTTCGGCGGTCGCAGCAAGTGCCTCTGGAGAGGCCGCGTCAGCGAGTGTGTCTGTTTCGCGCGACTTACTGATGTCCCAGTTCTGGCAGAACTTGCATGCGAGATTGCACCCAGCCGTGCCGAAGGAAAGCACAGGCGTGCCTGGGAGAAAGTGATTGAGGGGTTTCTTCTCGATGGGATCGACGCAAAATCCGCTCGATCTGCCGTACGTGGTCAGGACCACCTTACCGTCCTGACACATGCGCACGAAGCACATGCCTCGTTGGCCATCACGCAGCTTGCAGAAACGTGGGCAGAGGTCGCACTGGACCCGCCCGTCATCGATGCGGTGCCAGTATTTCGTCGGGACTACCGATTCCGCCGTCTCCGGCATCTTCTCTCTCACATGTGGTTGCCTTACCTAACCTTATGCAGACTGACACAGGTGCGACAAGTACCAAGTCGACAGAAGCAGCAGATGCTCAGCTGACGCGCTACACGGTGGGACACAAAATACCCGCCCTTCACGCCCTGGACCTGCGGGCTGACGAGCGCTGGCATTTCCGCAAGTTTCCCCTGGTCACGTGAATCGGTGTGAAGCAGTGTGCGGGCGTTCCTCCAGCTGGCGCTACGAGTCGGTATTCCCCCTCTCCTCCACCGGAGCCCGACGGGTCCAGTCCTCATCGTTGGAGTCAATCTCGCGCCCCGACGCACTATCCCCTCCTCCCGGTGCTGGCCCCACACCTGGAATCTGCCTATTTTCTCAACCACATCGTCCCACCAATCTCCCTGGGCCGTCGCGAGGCACACATGTCACCTAAGAAGGAACCCACTGGCGGCAAGAAAGCCAGCAAACGAACGAAGAAGGGCGGGCGGCCCCAGAAACCCGTTGCCACTGCCTCAGCACTAAGGACCAAGCCGGACAAGAAGAAGTACAACTCGGAACTCAACAGGCTCCAAACCGAGCTGGTCAAGCTGCAGGAGTGGATAAAGAAAGAAGCTCTCAAAGTGGTCGTCATCTTCGAGGGACGAGACGCGGCAGGAAAGGGCGGAGTAATCAAGAGGATTACACAAAGGCTGAACCCCCGGGTCTGTAGAGTAGTAGCGCTAGCCGCACCAACCGAACGAGAGAGAACGCAGTGGTACTTTCAGCGCTACGTGCCGCACCTACCAGCGGCCGGCGAGATGGTTCTGTTCGATCGCAGCTGGTACAACCGTGCCGGTGTGGAGCGAGTGATGGGGTTCTGTACCAATGAGGAGTACGAGGAATTCTTGCGTACCTGCCCGTCTTTCGAGCGTATGTTGGTTCGCTCCGGAATCATCCTTATCAAGTACTGGTTTTCCGTGAGTGATGAGGAACAGGAGAAGCGTTTCCGCGAACGTATCAGAGACACTCGGAAACGCTGGAAGCTGAGTCCAATGGACATGGAGTCACGGGCGCGCTGGGCCGAATACTCCAAGGCAAAGGACGAGATGTTTGCTTATACCGATATCAAGCAAGCGCCCTGGTATGTTGTGGATGCTGACGATAAGCGACGCGCCCGCCTCAACTGTATCCACCATCTGCTGAGTATGATTCCCTATGAGGACCTGACTCCCGAGCCGATCAAGCTACCGCCGCGCGGCGGTGGCGGCTACGTTCGCCCGCCAATATCGGACCAGACCTTCATACCGGAAGTGTACTAGGCTTCGCTTGGGCGCTGTCTACTTGCAGTGACCTGACAACACCTGTCGGATGACACTCCCACCCGACTCTGAGCTGCGGCGTGCACTTCGTCTGCCGCACGCGACTGCAATGGTCGTTGGCACAATCATAGGTGCCTCGATTTTTGTCCAACCCTCGGAGATCACCGGTCAGGTCCCGTCCATAGGGGGGGTCTTGCTGGTTTGGCTGATTGCTGGCGCACTGACCCTGATAGGAGCTCTGGTGTGTGCCGAACTCGCATCGATCTTCACTCGGACTGGTGGTGTCTACATATACCTGAAAGAGGCATACACTCCATCCATGGGTTTCATGTGGGGTTGGGCGATGTTCTGGAGCATGCACTCGGGCATCATTGCCGCGATAGCCGTGGTGTTCTCCCGTTACCTGGCCTATTTCCTTCCAATGAACGAAACTGGGGCCAAGGCCACTGCCATCGCGGCCATCTTGATCCTGTCGTGGATCAACTACATCGGGGTGAAACAGGGAAGCACCTTGCAGACGCTGTTTACCGCAGGAAAACTCTTCGCCATCGGGCTCATAGTCTTGCTCGGTCTCACACTCGGATCTCGGTTGCCCGAGCATTTCGTTACCCCTGAGTCATTTGGAACGGGCACGTCAACCAGCGACTTCCTCAACGCATTAGTAGCTGGCCTTTTCGCCTTCGGTGGTTGGCACATGGTCACCTATAGTTCGGAAGAGACGGTCAACCCACGCCACACTATCCCGCGCGCCCTGATCCTCGGCACATTGATCGTCACCGCGTGTTACATCGCGATGAATGCAGTGTACATGTATATCCTCCCACTCGATGTAGTGGCATCGTCCACACGGATAGCTGCAGACGCAGCCGATTCTGTTCTCGGTTTCGGCGGCGGAGCCACGATGTCCGCCATCGTCATGTTCTCCACATTCGGGGCCCTCAGCGGCATCGTGCTGGCTGGGCCCAGGGTGTACTTCTCGATGGC
>Ga0209536_100013451_pt1 | contig 11804 bp, 11 predicted proteins | sample DeeMarSeWOR28_12_FD_187461 | JGI IMG/M metagenome (GOLD analysis project Ga0209536, IMG submission 187461) | Marine sediment microbial communities from White Oak River estuary, North Carolina - WOR-2-8_12 (SPAdes) (version 2) | ecosystem: Environmental > Aquatic > Marine > Intertidal zone >...
CGCTTCCACCTGCGCAAGCTCGTCTACACCTCGCTGCTGCGGCTGATGTACCGGCGCGTGCATCCCGACTATCTGGCGGGCTACGTGGCGGGCCGCGTCGATCCCTTCGATCCGGCGGACGACCTGTCCGAGACGGGCTTCTTCTACACCCTGGAGGGCGACGATCCCGAGGCGGTGAACCGCTGTCTGGTGCGGCTGGCGGAGCGCGCCTTCTACAACTGGCTCGAGGACATCTGTCTCGACGAGGACAACCGCGCCTTCGAGAGCGAGGAGTCGCCGTTCCACAGCCGCGAGAGCGAGGTGCAGGAGGCCATCGCCCGGGATGGCCCCAAGCTGATCGAGCGAGGTCGCGATCTGTGTCCGTTCCTGCGCCGCCCCGGCAACAAGAGCTGCCTGCGCGTGCTCGGCAAGCTCGAGCGCTGGTTCCTGCGCCAGTACGACATCCACCACGCGGCGGTGATGATCACCCATGCCCACGAGCTGGCTGCGGGTCGCGACGACGGCGGTCGCGTGCTCTCGCGCCACCGCACCCGCAACTACCTGGGCCTGCTGGCGCTGCTGGCGACGCCCTTCGTCGGTGCGGCCCTCGCGTACGATTCGGCCCCCGGTCTCTTCGACCTGGTCTGTGCGGCCGAGGTGCTGATCGCGAACGCCGCAGTGCTCTGGTTCCTGCTCTACCGCTTCCTGTGGCGGCGCGACCTGACGTTCTTCCACGCCTCCGTGCCGCGCATCCTGGCCGGCATCATCGTGGGCTACCTGCCGATCTTCTTCATCGACGAGGTCTGGAGCCTGGCCAGCCGCTCCTGGTTCACCCTCACCTCGATCGTGGTCGTGCTGGGCTCCACCACCCTGCTCTACCTCTACATCGAGGTGCAGCGGCGGCTCGGCGACCCGGACGTCGCATTCGCGCGCGCTCGCCAGATCTTCCTGCTGGGTGTGCTCCAGGCGGCCGGAATCGGCTTGATCTTCACCGGCCTGATCGGTCGCTTCATGGCCGCGCGCAACTGGCATCCGGAGGGCGAGGCGATGACGGTGGAGGCGGTGCGGGAGGCGCTGCCCACCTTCATCGGCCAGCTTCCCTCGGTGCTCGGGGTCGAGCCCTTCTTCGCGTTCCCGTCGGCGGTGTTCATGATGACGTTCATGTCGTTCTTCATCGGGACGTTCCTGCAGCTGATGTGGGAGGACCTGCCGATCACGGAGCCGCTCTGAGCGGCTCCGCGATCTCCTGTGCCTTTTGACTTCGCTCGGCTCCGCGGCGAGGATACGCTTGCGCTCGCCCTTCGGGCTCCCGCCTCGCTGCGCGCTCCGCCCTTCGGTCTCGGCTTGCGCGGTCCGGTCCCGAGCCTCGGTCGCTGCCGGAAGCCGGCGCGCCCGGAGAGCGCGCCGTGCCCGTCGCGGCAGAGGCGGGCTGAGGGCAGGGGCGTGGCGTCGGGCGGTCCGGCCCTCGCGGAGCACGATCCAGCGCCCCCGTGTCGGACGGCGCGTGACTCGCTTCGCTCGTACGCTTGCCGGGCCGCCCCCTTGCTATGGTCCCGGCGATGGCACGGATCGAGGTGTACCTGACGAGCTGGTGCCCCTTCTGTCGGGGGGCGGTACAGCTGCTGCGCGCGAAGGGGCAGGAGTTCGCGGTGGTCGACCTCGATGCGGAGCCCGGGCGCAGGGCCGAGATGGTCCAGCGTTCCGGGCGCCGCACGGTGCCGCAGATCTTCATCGGCGATCGCCACGTCGGCGGCTTCGACGATCTGTCGGAGCTCGAACGGGCGGGTGAGCTCGACCTGCTGCTCGAATCGTGAACTGCCCGGTGGCATCGGAGCGCGTAGGAGGCCGATCGTCTTGAGCGAGAGTGAACACCGCAAGATCGTGATCGTGGGCAGTGGCCCGGCGGGCTATACCGCGGCGATCTACGCCGCCCGCGCCGAGCTCGCGCCGATGATGGTGGCCGGGCTCCAGTTCGGCGGTCAGCTGATGCTGACCACGGAGGTGGAGAACTACCCGGGCTACCCGGACGGGATCACCGGGCCCGAGATGATGGAGCAGTTCCAGAAACAGGCCGAGCGCTTCGGGACCGAGATCCTGCTCGAGGACGCCAGCGAGATCGATCTCTCCGAGCGGCCGTTCCGCATTCGCAGCGACTCGCGCAGCTTCACGGCCGATGCGGTGATCCTGGCGACGGGCGCGTCGGCACGCTGGCTGGGTCTCGAGTCCGAGACGCGCTTGCAGAACCGCGGCGTCTCGGCCTGCGCGACCTGCGACGGCGCCCTCTACCGCGGCAAGCCGATGGCGGTGGTCGGCGGCGGCGACACCGCGATGGAGGAAGCCCTGTTCCTCACGCGTTTCGCGACCCGGGTGTTCGTGATCCACCGCCGCGACAGCCTGCGCGCCTCCAAGATCATGCAGGAGCGCGCCCTCGCCCACGAGAAGATCGAGTTCGTGTGGGACACGGTGGTCGCGGAGGTGCTCGGTGACGAGTTCGTGACCGGCGTCCGCGTTCGCAATCTCGTCAGCGGCGAAGAGCGGGAGTTGCCGGTCGAGGCCCTGTTCATCGCGATCGGGCACCAGCCCAATACGGCGCTGCTGAAGGGTCAGATCGAGCTCGACGACGTGGGCTACATCGAGGTCGATGCCGGCTCCTCGCGCACCTCGAAGGAGGGCGTGTTCGCCTGCGGCGATGCGATGGACCCGGTCTACCGGCAGGCCGTGACGGCCGCCGGCACCGGCTGCATGGCCGCGATCGACGCCGAGCGCTGGCTCGCGGAGCAGGGACTGGCCTGAAGCCGCAGCGCGTGCCAGCGTGGCGCAGTACAATGACCCCATGAGCCTCTCGCGGGCGATGCTCGAGCGGCTGATCGCGCGATCCACCGACATCGTGGTGGCGACGGACCGCAAGGGGAACGTCGCGTACTACAACGACGGCGCGAGCCGGATCCTCGGCTACGCCCCCGAAGAGATCCTGGGCGCCTACGTCGAGCGCCTCTACCCCGACCTCTCCGAAGCGAAGCGCGTGATGCGCGCGATGCGCAGCGAGAGCTACGGGGGCAAGGGGGTCGTCGAGACCTTCCAGACCCGCTTCCTGTCGAAGCAGGGTGAGCAGATCCCGGTCGCGATCTCGGGAACCCTGCTCTACGACGAGGCCGGGGAGGAGGACGGGACGATCGGCTTCGCGAAGGACCTGCGCGAGATCCTGCGCAAGGACCAGCTGGCGACCCTCGGCGAGGTGGCGATCGGGCTCTCCCACGAGATCAACAACCCGCTGGCGGTGATCCTCAACCAGGCCGAGCTGCTGGAGCGTGAGGTGGAGGTGCTGGCCGGGGAGCGCGATACCGCGGTGGAGTGCGAGCGCCTCGATGCGATCCGTCGGGAGGTCGGTCGCATCACGAGCATCCTCGAGCGCCTCGGCCAGATGGTGGAGACGGAGCACTACGAGACCGTCAACTACGTCGGGCCCGCGCGCATGATCGATCTGCGCGAGCCGCGCGCCCTCGAGCGCGATCCGCGGCTCGCGGGCCTGCGCATCCTGGTGGTCGACGACGACACCGGCATCTGCATCACGCTGAAGGAGATCCTGGAGGCGTCGGGCTGCCAGGTCGCAATCGCCTCGGACGGTGCCGAGGGGTTGCAGCGCGTCCAGTCCGAGCGCTTCGACGTGGTGCTCTCCGACGTGGTGATGCCGAAGATGGACGGCTACGAGCTCTACTCGGCCATCCGCAGCTGCCGCCCCGATCTGCCCGTGCTGATGATGACCGCCTTCCACTACGACAAGGACCACGTGATCAAGCGCAGCCGGGTCGACGGGCTCGAGGGTGTGATCTTCAAGAAGCCCGTGGACACCCGCCGACTGAAGGAGATCATCGCGGAGACGGTGGGAAAGCGGGGATAGCCCGAGCGCGGCCCGGGGACGCGCGCGGGGCGAGCTCCCGCAGCGGTGTGCGGGCCGCGCACAGCGCCACCACGCTGCGCGCGCCGGCGCGGCACAGCGCGCGCGCGGCGGCCTCGAGGGTGGCGCCGGTCGTGACCACGTCGTCCACCAGCCAGACGCGGGCCGGCACGGGCCCGGCGGCCCGGAACGCATCGCGTACGTTGCGGGCCCGCTCGGCGCGGCCGAGTCCGGTCTGGCTGCGGGTCGCCCGCACGCGTCGCAGTGCGGTGGGCGCACAGCGCACGCCGTGCTCGCGCGCGAGCGCCCGGGCCAGGCCGCCGGCGGGATTGAAGCCGCGCGCTCGCAGCCGGCTCGGGTGCAGCGGTATCGGGATCACCCGGTCGGGCAGCTCCGGCGGCGTCCGCCGCGCCAGCTCGTGCGCCAGTGCGGAGATGCGGGCGCGGTCGCTCCCGTTGCGGAACCCCGTCCGGGCGTACTTGTAGCCGCGGATCCAGTCGGCCGCGGTCGCCTCGAACCAGCACGCGGCCAGACAGGCGTCGAGCGCGGAGGGGCGCTGCTGGCAGGCGCCGCAGAGGCTCTCACCCGCCCGCGGCGGTCGCGCCTGGCAGCCCACGCAGGCGTCGACCGGGATCCACGGCAGGGTGGCGCGACAGCGCGGGCAGAGCGGCTCGGGTGCTGCGCGCCCGCAGCCCGCACAGCAGGGCGGCAGCAGCAGGTCGAGCAGTCCGGAGACGAGTCCTCGCATGCCGTTCGGCTCGGCGGGACCGGGGCAGCGTGTGCGGACGAGGCGGCCGGGGATCGGCCCCGGCGCGCCGGATCAGGCGGCCAGACCCAGCTCGAGGGGCGGCGCGTCGCTCCACAGACGCTCGAGATCGTAGGCTCGGCGCGTCTCGGGCTGGAAGACGTGGACGATCACGTCCCCCAGGTCGATCAGCACCCAGCGGCCCTCGTCGTAGCCCTCGATGCCGATCGGCTTCTCGCCGCCCTTGCGGACCTCTTCGACGATCGAGTCGGCGATCGCGCGCGCGTGGCGGTCCGACGTGCCGGTGACCAGGATGAAGGTGTCGGCGACCGAGGTGACGTCGTGGACGTCGAGCGCCACCAGCTCCTGGGCCTTCTTGTCGAGCGCGGCGGAGGCGATCGGGATGGCGCGCTGAACACGCTCGCTTCGGGTCATGTCCGGCTCCCAGCATACTCCGCGGAGCCGTTCTCGTACACGCCACTCTCGAGGGCCGCGCGCCGAACGGATTCCGGCAGCAGGTAGCGGACGGAGCGGCCCGCCCGGATGCGTGCGCGGATGTCCGAGGACGACACGTCGAGGGCGCAGACGCGGACCGCGCTGATCCAGGCGCCGCTGGCCGGGTGGTGGGCCTTCCGGCCGTCGGGCTCGAGCGAGAGCTCGCCGCGCAGGCAGTCGGGCAGCCAGCCCTCGAGCTGATCCGCGTGGAACGGCGGTCGCGTCATCACCGCGAAGTGCGCCAGTCCAAGGATCCGTTCCGGCTGTCGCCAGCTGTCCAGCAGCGCGAACGCGTCGCAGCCGATCACGAAGACCGGCCGCTCCGGGGCGGTCCGCAGCGCGATGCGCTCGAGCGTGTCGACGGTGAACGAGCGGCCGCCCCGCTCGATCTCGAGTGCATCGACTTCGAGGCGGGGATTGTCGAGCGTGGCGGCGCGCACCCAGGCGAGCCGCAGCTCGGGCGGCGCGAGCGGATCGCCGTGGGTGTCCTGCTTGTGGGGCGGGTTCGCGGACGGCACGAAGAGCACGCGTTCGAGCTCGAGCTGTTCGGCGACGTCTTCGGCGGCGCGCAGGTGTCCCACGTGGATGGGATTGAAGGTCCCGCCGAAGACGCCGATGCGGTCGGCCGTCATTCGCGTAGCTGACCATCTCCCCGCAGCACGAACTTGAGCGTGGTGAGCCCTTCCAGACCCATCGGGCCGTACGCGTGCAGCTTCGAGGTGGAGACTCCGATCTCCGCGCCGAGTCCGAGGCGGAAGCCGTCGGAGAAGGCGGTCGAGCAGTTCACGCCCACGCACGACGAGTTGACGCGCCGCAGCCAGGCTTCGGAGCTGGCGTAGCTCTCGGTGACGATCACCTCGGTGTGGTCCGAGCCATAGCGGCGCACGTGCTCGACGGCCGCGTCGAGGTCGTCGACCACCCGCACCGCCAGGATCGGGGCCAGGAACTCCGCGCTCCAGTCGGAGTCCTGGGCGGGCACCGCGTCGCCGAAGAGCTCGCAGGTGCGCTCGTCGCCGCGCAGCTCGACCCCCTCTTCGTGCAGCGCCTTCAGCACGCGGGGCAGCAGTGTCGGTGCGCAGGCGCGGTGCACCAGCAGCGTCTCGAGGCCGTTGCACACCGCCATCTGCCGCAGCTTCGAGTCCTTCACGATCGCGATCGCCATCTCGGGGTCGGCGCTGGCGTCCAGGAACACGTGACAGACACCGGCGTCGTGCTTCAGCACCGGGATCAGCGAGTCCTCGGATACCTTGCGGATCAGCCCGGGGCCGCCGCGCGGGATCACGAGGTCGAGGTGGCGGTCCTCGCGCAGCAGGAAGTCGATGGCGCGGCGGTCGGCGGTCGGCACGATCGCGATCGCGTCCACGGGGACCTCGGTCTCGCGCGCGGCGGCGCGCAGCTCCTCGCCGAGCGCGAGGTTGGAGCGCAACGCCTCGGAGCCACCGCGCAGGATCACCGCGTTGCCGGCCTTCACGCACAGCGCGGCCGCATCGACCGTGACGTTCGGGCGCGACTCGTAGATCATGCCGATCACGCCGAGGGGGATGCGCATGCGCCCGACGCGCAGCCCGTTCGGGCGTACGCGGGTGTCCTCGATGCGTCCGACCGGGTCGGGCAGCCGGGCCACGTCGCGCAGCCCGTCGATCATGTTGCGCCACTTGTCGTCGGAGAGGACCAGCCGGTTCACCAGCGGCGTCTCGACGCCCTTCTGCCTGGCCTCGCGCACGTCCGCGTCGTTGGCCTCGCGGATCCGTTCGCGCGCGGCGTCGAGCCGCTCGGCCGCGCGCAGGATCCAGGTGTCCTTCTGCTCGGAGTCGAGTTCGGCGCAGCGCGCACCGGCCGCCTTCGCGCGCACGGCCAGCTCGTGGATCTGGGCCTGGAGCTCTTCCGGGCTGCGAGGTTCGGCGCTCATGAGAGAGGCTCCGCATCGGACGCGACGAGGACCAGATCGTCGCGATGGATGACCTCGTCGCCGTTCGAATATCCTAGCACCTGCTCGATCTGGAGCGTCGGCAGCCCGGCGATGCGCCGGATCGCGTCGGAGGCATAGGCGCTGAGTCCCCGCGCGATCTCGCGACCCTGCGAATCGAGACAGGCCACCGGGTCTCCGATCCCGAACTTGCCCCGCACCTCGCTGATGCCCGCCGGCAGCAGGCTCTTGCCCCGTTCGACCAGCGCCCGTACCGCGCCCGCGTCGAGCAGCAGCTCGCCGCGCGTGCGGGTGGTGAAGGCGAGCCAGTGCTTGCGGCTGGCGAGCCGGCTGCCGGTCACGAACAGGGTGCCCACGTTCTCGCCCCGGGCCACGCGCAGCAGCACGTCCTTCGCGCGGCCATTGCACAGCACCGTCGCCGCGCCGCAGCGCGCTGCGGCGCGGGCCGCCTCGAGCTTGGTGGTCATCCCGCCGCGGCCGAAGGCGCTGCTCGAGCCGCCCGCCGCGCGCTCCACCTCCGGGGTGATGCGCTCGATCTCCTCGAACAGGGGCGGCTTCGGGGCGCCGGGCTGCGGCGCCGCGTGGTAGAGACCGTCGACGTCGGTCGCGATCACGAGCAGGTCGGCACCGATCAGGTTCGCGACGGTCGCCGACAGGTTGTCGTTGTCGCCGAAGCGGATCTCCTCGGTGGCGACGGTGTCGTTCTCGTTGACGATCGCGATCGCGCCCAGGCGGATCAGCGCCTGCAGGGTGTGGCGCGCGTTCAGGAAGCGCTCGTGCTGCTGGAGCCCGGTGCGCGTCACCAGCACCTGGGCGACGTGGCGTCCGTAGCGGGCGAAGCGGCGCTTGTAGACGCCCACCAGCGCGATCTGGCCGACGGCTGCCGCCGCCTGCTTCTCCGGGATCGAGCGGCCCGGATCGGTCCAGCCGAGCTCTCGCCCGCCCAGCGCGATCGCGCCGGACGACACCACCACCACCTCGCGGCCCTCGTCGCACAGTCGGCACACCTGCCGCGCGATGTCGCCGAACACGCGCGAGCGGGCGCCCCCCGCGTTGGTCAGCACCCCGCTGCCGACCTTCACGACGATCCGGCGCGCCTGTCGCAGCTGCGCGCGGGCCGCACTGGTACGGGTCATGCCGCGGCCTCCGCCGCGTCGAGCTCCTGCGCGATGCGGGCGAGCAGCGCCTCCACGCCCTCGCCGGTGGCCGCCGAGATGCGCCAAACCTCGCAGCCGCGCTCGCGCAGTCTCTGTTCGACTGAGACGAGCGCGCTCCGGTCCGTCACCAGGTCGAGCTTGTTGAGCGCCACCAGCTCGCGCCGGTCGGCCAACGAGGGCTGGTAGGCGGCGAGCTCGTTGCGGATGGCGTCGTAGCGCTCGACCGGATCGCGCCCTTCGAGCAGCGCCGAGCCAACGTCGATCAGGTGGACCAGCACGCGCGTGCGCTCGACGTGCCGCAGGAAGCGGTCTCCCAGGCCCGCGCCTGCACTCGCACCCTCGATCAGGCCGGGGATGTCGGCCACCACGAAGCGGCGGTCGCCCAGCTCGGCCACGCCGAGGTGGGGGATCAGCGTGGTGAAGGGGTAGTCGGCGACGCGCGGCCGGGCCCCCGAGATGCGTCGCAGCAGCGTCGACTTGCCCGCGTTCGGGAAGCCGACGAGGCCGACGTCGGCCAGCAGCTTGAGCGTGAGGCGCAGCTGCCGGGTCTCGCCGGGACGTCCCGGCTCGGCGAAGTCCGGGGTCTGCCGGGTCGGCGTTGCGAAGCGCGCGTTACCGCGCCCACCACGGCCGCCGCGGGCGACCACGACGACCTGGCCGTGCTCGGTGAGGTCGACGAGCGGCGATGCGTCCGGGCCCGCCGCCTCGTCGCGCACGATCGTTCCCACCGGCAGACGGATCACCAGTGACTCGCCGGCGCGTCCCGTCTTGTTGCGGCCGGCGCCGGGCTGACCCGCCTCGGCGCGGTTCTGGCGATGCAGGCGCTGGTCGACCAGGGTCGCCAGGTTGCGGTCCGCGCGCAGGCGCACGTCCCCGCCGTTGCCCCCGTCTCCGCCGTCGGGTCCGCCGCGCGGCACATACTTCTCGCGCCGGAAGCTCTTCGCGCCGTCGCCGCCGCGGCCTGCCGCGACCTCGATGGTCGCCTCGTCGATGAAGGTGTCCAGGGGATTCATGGCGGGCGCGGAGCTCCTGCCGCGCGGTCGCGCGAGCGGTCCGGTCCGCCGCAGGACGCAGCCTCGTCGGTCGATGGCGAGGATACGCTGGCTGGGAGCCTCCCCGTTCGGATCGGGGGCAGGCTCCTAGGCGTCGACCTGGGCGACGACCTTTCCCTTCGAGCGACCGTACTGCACCACGCCGTCGCGCAGCGCGAAGAGCGTGTAGTCCTTGCCGAGGCCGACGTTGCGGCCGGGATGGATGCGGGTACCGACCTGACGCACCAGGATGGTGCCGGCGTGGACCTGCTCGCCGGCGTAGACCTTGACGCCTCGGCGCTGCCCGTTGCTGTCTCGCCCGTTGCGCGAGCTTCCCTGACCCTTCTTGTGCGACATCGTCTAACCCTCGATCCGGTCGACCAGGATCTCCGTGAACTCCTGGCGGTGTCCCGCCTTGCGGCGGTAGCCCTTGCGCCGCTTCATCTTGAAGATCGTGAGCTTCGGCCCACGGCCCTGGGCGGTGATCGTGCCGACGGCCTTCGCGCCATCCACCCGCGGGCGTCCGATCCGGGCCTCGCCTTCGCCGCCGATCATCAACACGTCGGCGAGCTCGATCGTCTGGCCCACGTCGCCGGCAAGCCGCTCGACGCGCACGCGCTGGCCGGGCTCCACCCGCAGCTGCTTGCCACCGGTGCGGACGACGGCGTACATCACGAATCCTCCTGGACGGGGAAGCGAGGGATTATCGGGGTTTCCGGCTCTCCGTCAACCGCGGGAGAGGCCGCCAGCGGCTCGCCCGGGGGGGCCGGATCCGGGCTGGCCGCGGGCGCGGGGCTCGCCTGCTGGCTCGGGGGCGGGCTCTCGGGCTCGGTCCCGTTGCCCGTCTCGCCGTCCGGCGCTGCCTCGGAGGTCTCCGCCTCGGCCTCGGCCTCGACCGGGGCGTCTGCCGGCGGTGCCGCCGCGGTGGCCGCCGGGGCCTTCGCCTGCGGGGGCTTCGCGTCCTGGAGCCAGCTCAGCGCGATCTCGACCGCCGGGCCCCCGTCCAGGGCCATCACCTCGAACTGCTCCTGGTGGAGCCCGGGCTTCGCGTGCACCTCGATCTCCCGCCCCAGCGACTCGCCCAGCGCGTACAGAGCCTTGCGGGCCGGGCCGAGCAGCTTCTCGGCCACCCGGTCGTTCACCGAGACCGCGACGCGGCGGCCGCAGATCCTCGGCAGGTCCTTGCGGATCTCACGGAGCACCTTGAAGGCGACGCTCTCGGCCGAGATCACGTAGCCCTTGCCTTCGCAGTGGCTGCACGGCTCGCAGATCTGCTGCACGAGGTTCTCGCGCGTGCGCTTGCGCGTCATCTCGACCAGGCCGAGCTCCGAGATCTTCAGGATGTTGGTGCGGGCCTTGTCCTGGCGCAGCGCCTCCTGGAGTGCGCGGTAGACCTTCTCGCGGTTCTCCGTGGTCTCCATGTCGATCAGGTCGATGATGATCAGGCCGCCGATGTTCCGGAAGCGAAGCTGGTGGACGACCTCCTGCACGGCCTCGAGGTTGGTCTTCAGGACCGTGTCCTCGAGGTCGCGCTTGCCGACGAAGCGACCCGTGTTGACGTCGATCGCGGTCAGCGCCTCGCTCTGGTCGAACATCAGGTAGCCGCCCGACTTGAGCCAGACCTTGCGGCCCAGGTTGTCGTCGATCGACGACTCGATGCCGAAGTGGTCGAAGATCGGCAGGTCTCCGCGATAGTGCTCGAGATCCGGCTTCGGGTCGGCGACGAAGCGCGTCAGGAAGCTCTTCATCTGCTCGTGGGTCTCGGGATCGTCGATCGCGATGCGCTTCGTCTTCGAGTTCGCGAAGTCGCGGATCGCGCGCAGCGGCAGCGCGAGCTCCTGGTAGAGCACGGCGGGGGCCTGCAGCTCCTGGTTGCGCCGCTGGATGTCCTCCCAGACCGACGAGAGGTAGGTCACGTCCGCCTCGAGGTCGGCCTGGCTCGCGCCCTCGCCCGCGGTGCGGATGATGAACCCGAGCTCCGCCGGGCGGCAGCGGGTGACGATCTCCTTCAGGCGGCGGCGCTCGCGGTCGGACTCGATGCGGCGCGAGACGCCCACCCGCTTCGACCACGGGGTCAGCACCAGGTGCCGGCCGGCGATCGACACGTGCGAGGTGATGCGCGCGCCCTTGGTCCCGATCGGCTCCTTCGCCACCTGGACCACGATCTCCTGGCCCTCCTGCAGCAGGGTCTCGATCTTCGGCGGCGGCCGGTGGCTGCCGTTGCGCCCGCGCGAGCGGCGCGGCCGCGGGTTGTCGTCGTACTCGACGTCGGGGTCGAGCTGACCCCGCTCGTCGAGGTAGTCGCCGACGTAGAGGAACGCCGCCTTCTCGAGCCCGATGTCGACGAACGCCGCCTGCATGCCCGGCAGGACCCGCGTGACGCGGCCCTTCGCGACCATGCCCGAGACGCTGCGGTCGTGATCGCGCTCGATGTGCAGCTCGGCGAAGGTCTGCTGCTCGACGATCGCGATCCGGGTCTCCCCGGCGCTCACGTTGATGATGATCTCGTTGGGGACGGCCCCACGGCCGCCTCCAGAGGAGCGGTAGCTCGATTTCGACGCCATCCGTCCGGCTT
>Ga0209536_100013452_pt1 | contig 11804 bp, 19 predicted proteins | sample DeeMarSeWOR28_12_FD_187461 | JGI IMG/M metagenome (GOLD analysis project Ga0209536, IMG submission 187461) | Marine sediment microbial communities from White Oak River estuary, North Carolina - WOR-2-8_12 (SPAdes) (version 2) | ecosystem: Environmental > Aquatic > Marine > Intertidal zone >...
ATGCAAAGGATATGAAGTAACGCAACAAAAAGACGAGCCGCCCATCAATTGGAACAAACCTCTGCTTATGCAAAGAAAATATTGGATTCCAATGGTTGGTTATGACAAGCCGTTATTGTCAAAAGTGCCGATCAACTGGACGCGTCCTGGATTTCACACATGCGACAAGGATTACGAAGTTGACAAAAATTTAGTCCTGATACATTTAAGGAGAATAGACTACGATACTGCAAAAAAAAGATTCAGAATTACGCACAATTCGAAACATCCAAAAAAAACAATATCGAAATTCGAAGATTTTTTCTGGCGCAAAAACAAAACTTCAATACCTAAAAAATATATAAAGGCAATATAAATGTTAATAAAAGGGGGCGGCGGGACAGGGGGATTAAACCCGATGAAAAAACTGGTAGTGTACACTGCGATATTTGGCGGAAAAGACAGAGTCAGAGAGTTGAAGTTCAACAATATCGATGCCTACCTGTTTACAGAAGACCGCCAGCTGAAGTCAAAAACATTTAAAGTCATATATGTAAAACCAAGGTTTGCTGACTCCCCGCATTACAGCTCGCGTTATTACAAAATACTGCCGCACAGAATCGACATATTTAAAAACTACCAGTACAGCTTCTGGATAGACGGCAACCGCGAGTTTGTAATCAATCCAAATGCCGTTGTAAAAAGTTTAAAAGATGAAATTATTATGGTCGGCAGGCATTACCGCACGGAAAAAAGGGACTGCTACGATGAAGCCGAACAGTGCATAAGGCTTAGAAAAGACAAGCCGCAAAAAATAAAAAAACAGGTGGAGTTTTACAAAAACCAAGGCCTGCCGGAAAACTTCGGATTATGGGGATGCCCAGTCATGCTTCGCCGTCACAACGATCTCCAATGCATAAAATTCTGTGAAATGTGGTGGGAAGAGATACTTTTCAGAAGCTGCCGTGATCAAATAAGCTTTCCGTATATTGTCTGGAAAACAGGCATAGCGCCGGCGCCGTTCAAGAAGGGCATGCCAATAGTTAAAAAACACAAGCACATTAAATAGAAACGGCTAAAACATGCAAAAAAATAACTGCAAATAAAGAGGAATCAAGATGCCACTATATCAATACTTGTGCTCAAAATGCGGATTAACCGAAAAATTTTTTTGGATGTCTGAAGACAAGCCAACCATACAATGTCCCAAATGTAAAAATGTAGCCACCAAAGTCATATCAACACCTACAATAATCGACAGGGCAAACCTCAGGATACCGCTTAAAAAAGGTCTCCACAGAAAAAAAATTTCGTAAAACCGACTGGCTGAATTATAAATTTTTTTATATATTTTTTGAATTAATATTTTTTATGGAGGAAAAATATGATAATCAAAAAATACGAATCAGATTATATCGAAAGCCCAGGAGCATGCTCTTTTTGTAACGATGCCTCAAAATATGTAATCAATACAGAAAGATGTCATCATTGTGGAACATTCGCAAATAATGCACATTCAATAAAAGCGGTGCTTCGACCAGCTGTTATGTGGTTATGCGAATATCATTTCAATGTACTGCATAAAGAAATTATAGACATAAAAAAATAAAAGGAAAATATACTCATGCCACGGTTATTCCCTACGCTACAACATCATCATGATAGTGTTATAAAAATACAAAAACAGATAGTGTATAATTCATATACAAAAACCCAGCTTATAAACATAATGTCATACGGACACAAAAAAGGCTCGTGGCTTGGCAGGATAGGATATGAGTCCTATTACAGAGGTTTAGTGAATAGACTTATTCATGAAAATATCATCAAATGGGAATGGGGAAAACCACTCAAAATCGACAAAGTCGAGTGGGCTAAGTACAGGTTGTTCAATTCATAAACCAACAAAAAACAGGGAGAAAAAAATGTCAGAAACAAAAAAACTGGAAATATGTACACAGATTGATTTTAACAAAGACGACGTGGCTATTATCGCAATTGCCGAGGCTGAAAAGAAAATTCGGCAAACCATCGCAAAGTTATCAATTGAATTGGAAAACAAAAAAGAACAACTCAATAAACTCAATGATGATGTTGTCAATGAAGGTGAAAATTTCATCAGAAATAAATTTTTAAAGAAACTTCAAACCATAAATACCAATTTGAAAAAAACCGGCATCCCAAAATTGGAAGCAGTTGTGGATTACATTCCGCAGATTCCGTCCTTAACACAGCTAGACAACAAGGTACGTATAAAAAATGCCAACAAATACATCGTCAAACTGGTAATATTTAGCAAAGACAATGAAACCCGAATATATAATATGGAAATTGAAAGCGGCTGCGTAGCACTTACAAAAACACAAAAAAATATCCTGACAAAAACAAAGGCTGTCGATGATAACATCAAGGCTCTCAAACCTCAGATACTTGATTACCGCCGTAAGTTGTCAGACATTCCAACACTCGAACGTCAAATTAAAGCCAAGCTTGCCGCCGGCCACCTGTCAAAAACAAAGGAAGGACGACAGGTAATTGAAAGCCTCGTGAAAAATTTCGATGAAACCATCAAACTTTTAGGTATGTAACATGGGATACTGTGCTTACATAAAACAAAAAGAAACCAACAACCAAAGAGAAGATATAATCCGGTACAATTTTTCAGATTCAGAAGAAGAAATCCTTAACGCACCTGCGTCTGATACTATATTCGTGGATAGCGCCGGAGAATCTGGGTTCGAACAATTAAAAGCAGAACTCCAGCGGCGCTATCCACTGACAAATCCTGACGTAGAAAAATATCCGTCTCTGTACGAAATGCATATCCGCAGCAATTATCAGTATTCAATGGTAACCATAAATCTAAATCCGCGACTTAATATCTCGTTAGCTACGTATAAATATGGATATTATCTAGCCGGTCAAGAATTTATCGATCTGGTCAGTTACATCAAAGACCACAAAAAAATAAGCTATAATTTCCGTATCAATATTGAAAATAAAAAAAGGCTAAATAAAAATGGAATCTATGTCCGTCCTGTTAAGAAAATTCTTGAATACAACCCTGAAGCTGCCAGAAAGCAAATCAAAACAACCAAAAAAACACACACAAAAATAAAAAATAATGTCGGGTATTACAATTTACAAGCTGTTATTTACAGTCTTCAAAGAATTTTAATGAACAACATTAGACTGGAAATTAAACACCATTACTATATTGGCAAAACAAAAAATAATATATGCAAAGACATCGTATTTCATGCTGACCTTTGTAATATATTTTTAAAAGAAGGAATTTACCGTAAAGAAATAAGTTTTAATGTTATAAAAAAACAATGGAAAAAATTAAAAAGAGACCAAAAGATGAAGTACCCGAAAGTATTCCGGTCTTTTATGAACAAAGAAATAAAAATAAAATTATCTGAAAAACCAGTTCAACCGTATCAAATCAAAACAAAACAAAAAGCGAATGTTTTTAAACTAAGCAACTATAAATCTGGAAAATATTATTGTTAAATTCATAAACCAACAAAAAGCAGGGAGAAATCATGAACTTTCTAGAGGCACTGAACATGATGTTAACCGGCACCAAAGTACGCCGCAAACAATGGGAGGACAGCAGGGTGCATATTGCTATCGTAAATGAGAAACTTTCGATCTACCACCCGGATAAAAATAATTTCGGCCCGCTAATCGTCAGCACCGGCGATATCACAGCCGAAGACTGGATTGTCTGCCGTCAGGAAATGAAACAATGAAAAATAAGTTCCATGAAAAACTTTATCGGCTGTCTGTCGATACATCCGGCTCAATCAGCACCGAAGAACTGCAGCAGTTCGAACGAGAAATATCAAAAATAACTCCATGGTACAAAAAGTTATGGAAAAAAATATGGCAAAATTTTACAAAGTCTGGATAGAAATTGAAGAATGGGACGAAAAAACCGACGAAGGAACCAGCCTCGATCTTCCATTCGCGTCAACTGCCGTATTCAAAACAGAAAAAGAGGCTATAGATTTTGCCACCCGGTTGCACGAAGAAAACTGCACTGATACATGTTGGCCGTAAGAACAAAGGCCTGCATAGAACATGCAGGCCCCGTTAATGGAGGAAAAGCGGCCTTGTCTTCATCCGGCTAATATTACCGGTCAGCAAGTAGGAGGTCCCCGTGGAGTTAAAATGCCCTTGGGAGGAATGCTGCATCCGGTACCTGTGATAGGATAAAAACTTGGTTGGCTGGGCCGGACCGCGCAGCCCCTGAAAGGAGTCACAGGTGTCATGCAAAATACATTACACTTTACATTAAGGATAAATTTAATCAGGAAATAGTGCATTTGTCAACCATTTTTTTCTTGACAAAGCACCGCAATCATTCTAAAAATAATGATGCCCTTTAATAATTTTTTTATATATTTTTACGATTAAAATTTCTGTAAGGAGTTAAAATGATCAACAAGATCAGATCCCTGTTTGCCCTATCCTAAGTCAAAAACAAAGCCATGGGACAACCAGCTAAAATTCTGGGAGTTCGCTAAAAATTTCAAGGGCAGCTACGCAGCGTTCGACATGGGCGCCGGCAAATCCAAAACAGCCATCGATTATGCCAACGGCATAGATGCCAAAAGCGTCATTATAATATGCCCCAAGAAAGTAATCGATGTATGGCCTCACCAATTCAAACTTCACAGTTACAACACCTATCATTTTTTACTGTGCGACAAAGGCAACTCAACCCGCCACGCAGAAGACATCAAAAAATTCATCTCCGCAAGTCAATCCACTGAACGGCGCTATGTAGTCATTATTAATTATGACTCATTCTGGCGTCCCCCCGTGGGCCCTGTTTATAACAACCGCAACATGATCATAAACAACGGTGTACTGATGTCGTATGAGTGGGATCTGCTGATCCCGGACGAAAGCCACAGGGCAAAGTCTCCAGGCGGCAAGGCATCGTGGGGCCTGATGCGACTTGCAAAGAAAGCAAGGCGCAAGCTGTTTTTAAGCGGAACCCCGATGCCGCACAGCCCTCTTGACATATACGCACAATACCGCGCAATGGATCCATCCATATTCGGCACTTCTTTCGTCCGGTTCAAACGGCACTATTGCATTATGGGCGGCTACGAAAACCGTCAGGTCATAAAGTACATCAACCTCAACGAACTCCACAAAAAGTTTTTCTCCCGCGCCATGCACGTCTCAATCGACGATGTTGTCGATATTCCTAAAGCCCAAAGCATCGAAATAGAATGCGATCTCAATCCAAAAACAAAAAAGGTTTATCACGAACTTGACAAAGAATTCATTGCTGAAGTTGATATTGGTGAAATATCAGTCAAGGGTGCACTCGATAAGATTATGCGTCTGCAGCAGATTGCAGGCGGCTATGTGGTTCTTGATGATGGAAAATCCAAAGTTATCGACAACAGTAAAATTGACACTACTATTGAAATAATTCAGGACATTGATTTGAAAGAACCGGTGGTGATATTCTGCAGGTTCGTAAATGAAATCAACCGCCTCAAGGAACGCCTTAAAAAGATCGGACGCACCGTTGGAATTATCTCAGGTCAGCGCCAGCACAAAAATCCCGAGGATTTTAAAAACGGCATCTGGAGTGCAAAAATAAACAACGCACTGATTGTGCAGGTTCAGGCAGGCGGGGAAGGTATCGACCTCACAGCCACAAAATACTGCATATTCCTATCTAAAGGATTTTCGCTCGGGCAGTTCAACCAGTGCTTTGCCAGAGTGCGCAGGCCCGGACAAAAAAGAAAGACGGTGTTCTATCACATTACCGCAAAAGGGACAGTCGACAAAAAAATCATGCGGGCAATTGATAAAAAAGAGGAAGTCGTAAATTACATATTAAAAGACATTAAAGGAAACCTTGGAAAAAATATCAGCCCGTCAAACCCGAGCCTTGACCTTAAAAACTGGCGGAATGAAGACGACATCCCAATCTAAAAGGAGAAAATAATGCCAAAAAATCTTCACAGCTCAAAAAACAAAGGCAAATACAGACGCTATCGAGACCAAGGACACCGAATTAAAAACAAAATCGCCAGGCTAAAACGCCACATCAAAAAACACGATAAAGACAACTGTGCAGTCCGAGCACTTGAACTCATTAAATAAAACTGAAGGAGACTACCATGAAAGAAATCTACTATTACCTTTACGACCGTAATAAAAAACCGGTCATCACATTCTGCCTCGGGTACAAAGACGGCACAATGGCAAAAGGCGTGGCCATCTGCAGCAAAAAAGACAACCCATGCAAAAAATACGGGCGAAAAGAAGCCAGAAACAGAGTGCTCGAGGCACTGGGCACAAAAAAATCAAACAAACAGGTCTTTAGAAACCGCGCTAAAGTTGTAATGTGCAGCATACCAAAATGGTATAACTATTTCGATGATGTCGACAACTATTACAAATCGCAGTTTAATGTAAAGCCGTCCAATGAATTTGAAAAAAAACTGTTTAAAATGATAGGAGGCACCAATGGCGCTTGATACTGACAGGTTTAAAAAATTCGCAAGACTCTCCCTTGCAAAAAAGAAACTAAAGGCAAAACACGACAGCATCGGGCGTGATCTTGATAAAATGATGCCGCAACTCATTGAAGATTTAATCAATGAGGAAGTCGATAAGATATCACTAAAAGGCGGCATCACTGTATTTATACGCCCGCAAATATGGCCAAAGTGGAAAACCGAAGACAAAAGAAAACGGGTAGAAGCCCTCAAGGAAGCCGGATTCAAGGATCTTGTTGAAGAAGGCTTCAATACAAACTCTCTTGCCGCTATATTAAGAGAACTCGATGCAACCGGCAAGGATCTGCCTGAAGTGCTCAAGGAAGTGCTTGAGGCAAACACAGTTGAAAAGCTAATTGCAGTAAGATATTAATTTTTTTATGTCTTTTATGATTAGCTTTTTATATTCCGCAAGTGTGAAAAAATATTGCTGCCAGAAAGGGGTGAATTTAATATGGCACAGCCTTCCGTAAGCGGAAAAACAAAGAGCAAAGAACTAAAAACCAAGAACCAAGAACAAAAACGGAAGGAATTTTTAAATGTTAGGAAAATCAAAAGATAAAACAAACGGTGAATTGATCGTAAAAGAAACATCAGACCAATTCGCAATCATGAAGATGGAACCCGGAGAAATCCAGAAAATCCTAAAGGAAAACATGGGAGCCGACGAGCTCACTGCAATGGATTTAACACGGGTAAAAGTGCCGGCGGCTGGCGGCACAACTTGGCGAATCGACGACCCCACTGAAGGGGAAATCGAAATGAAAGAAATTGTTGGCATCCTGGTGGCAACACAGGTTCAGAACGCCTACTGGGAAGATGAATACACTGGCGGCGGCACACCACCGACATGCTTCGCAGACGACGGCAAAGTCGGTGTTGGAAAACCCGGTGGTGAGTGCCAGCAGTGCGACTATTATCAATTCGGCTCTGCCGACAACAAAAGAGGCAAAGCCTGCCAGCAATCTCGAATCATGTACGTCGTCCCGCAGGGAGAAATCCTGCCGATGGCAATCAAGGCGCCGGCAACTTCTCTAAGAAGCGCAAAGCAATATTTGCTTGGCCTCGTCTCAAAACGTCAGGCAATGAGTTCTGTTTACACAAAATTCACGCTTGTGCGCGATAAAAATCAGGATGGCATTGAATATTCAAAAATCGTTCTCACGAAAGCCGGTGAAGTTGAAAATCCGGAACTCACCCGTGCATATTCGGATGAAATCCGGCCGTACCTGATACGTGCCAGCCGGACTTTCGGCATGCAGAGAGATGAAGACTAACAGGCGGGAGTGCGCATGCCGTGCCCTCATGGCAAAATTACGCGCAACCAGGCATCTTAGTAACGCACTATCCGGTCACTTGACAATAAATATAGACTGGACACTGCCGAGAAAAGATGTGATATTAATGTAGTGTAACGCCCAGCGGAGTGCTAAAAGGATGGACACTCCGCTGGGCAAACAAATATAAATACAGGGACTTCAAATGCTACTACACTGCAGGCACTGCTGGAAAAACGTAACGCTGATATTAAAAAAAAACGGAGAGCATATTGAAGCACGTTGTCCCATATGTAAAAACTGGATAAAAAATTTAAATTTTAAAGAATGCCGCACAGCTTTATTGTATGGAATCAAAGTCCAAAATTCTGCGCGAAGGAGAATATATGATACAAGACAAAAAAGCTTGGGAAAAAAGAAAAAAGTTTTTCAAAAAAATCCCAGACATTAACTTTAAAAAATTCGATCAATCCCATAAATACAACTGGTATGAAGAACGATTAGAAAAAGCAAACGAACTTGGATTTAAATACATAAGCCAATGCACCGTCCATCTGTATTTCAAATACATGTCATACAAAAAAGTAGGTGAAAAACTTGGCATGTCAGATGGTGCCATTCAACATGAACTCAGAAAACTGGGCATAAAAATGCAACCGCGCGGTGGCTATCGACCAAAAGATCTGCGCCATGGACGCCGCCCACGATACTGGAACGAAAAGGTAGCGTAATGTGCTGTAAAACCTGTGGAAATGAGTATCACTCAACAGACGAACATGAAATATTTAAGGATCTATTCGAAAAAAGCAAAGAAGATTTAGTCTCTATGATAATTGCCTTAGAAGTCGAAAATGAACGACTAGAAGCAAAGATAGACAGTCTAAAATAAAATCAGTTTTAAGAGGACGGGGCGGGGAAAATTTTTATGGATCATCAAAAATTTATAGAGGAACTATTTTCTGAAAAACCCGATAATGCCTGGATAAACATATGGCAGACACCACTTAAAAGATCAAAGTTCTTTGACAAAATTCAGAATGCAATTGATTTCGTCGCAAGCATAAAAGAAAAAAGAAATTCAAATATCTTTATAAACTGCGGGTTAATAAGAGACAATCTTGGATCCAGAAAAAGAGGCCTTAAAGAAGACATAATCGGGCTTCCAGGATTGTATGCCGACATAGATTTTGCCAGAACTTCAAATCCAAACTACCCGCCAGATTTAAAAGCCGCCTTAAACCTTGTCAAAGGCAAGGGATACGACCCAACAATAATCGTACACTCAGGCAATGGAATCCATGCATGGTGGCTGTTTAAAGAGTTATGGATGTTTGAAAACAAAAAAGATGGCGACAATGCAGAAATGCTGAACCGCAGGCTAAATGCCACCATCCAGGCAGACGCTGCTGAAAAAGGCTGGGTAATAGATTCCGTATTTGATCGCACAAGAGTGTTAAGGATACCTGGAACTTTCAACTGTAAAAATCTACAAAAAATAATACGCGCAAAAATACTTGAACTCAATGACATACGCTACGGAGACATCGACTCGTTTGATGAATTCTTAATTCCCGAATACCAAATAAAAATTTCACCAAAATCAGACATTGAAGTACGCAAAAAAATATCAGAAAACATTACACTCAATAAAAATGCAAACCCGCCTGAAGATTTACTGAAACAGTTAATAGAAATAGATCCTAAAATCGAGGCATCATGGGAAAATAGACGCAAGGACATGAAAAAAAAGTCGAGTCCATCCGAACACGCACTCAGCCTCGCATCGTTCGCGGCAGAAGCCGGATGGGAAGACCAAGAAATTGCAGATCTGATCGTTGCATTCTACCGACGCCATAACTTTAACATGCGAAAAGCCATGCGGCCTGACTTTATATCAAACACAATCGACCTTGCAAGAAAAACATACATAGATAGAGAAACTGAAAAAATTGTAAAAAAAACTGAAAAAAAAACTGGGGAAATTGAGGAGACTGAAGCTGAAGAGGCAAGAAAAAGGGCTAACAGGATGCTTGGCCTCGATATTCAAAAAATAGTCCAGCATGAAGGCGAAAAAAAATCCAAGTACGTTGTCTATACAAAAAAAAATCCTGACGGAGTGACATTCTACAACTCAAACGACTTTACAACATGGGCAAAATTCAAACAGAGAATAATAGAAAAATGCCGAGTAAGGATACGGGTCAAAGCCGGATTGTGGGACATCGTGCTCGACCACTTCATGAAATTTATCGAGGTAAAGGAAACAGATTTATTAACACCGCAAAAACGCTTCCAAGAGTGGCTGCATGTTTACCTTGAAAACAAACAGCAAATAACTTTAGATCAATCTGCATCCGACAACGAGCCGTTTGTAAAAGACGATCACTGGTATATATATGACCAAAAATTCAGGAACTGGGCGTTTCAAAACAAATCATATCTTGAGGGATATGACGACATGACAATTGAATTTTCGATTATCGATGCCAAAAAAGAAAGATTCGAAGCCAAACACCCAACCGTGCCAAAAAGAACAAAGACATGCCGACCATATAAAATACCGCACCGCATTATAAAGCCGGCGCCGGAGCCAAAATTAGTCGTAGACAACACTGAAAAAGAGGAGATAGAAAGTCATGACACTGTACGAAAAAACAATGAAGGTGATAAAAAGCTGCAGCACAACTGAACAACTCAAAACCGCTGAAAAATACGCCAATCTGTTTCTAAAACAGTTATGGTCTACATCTGATTTAATCATTCCTCAAATAGATAAAATAATAATACTGGAAAATATAGAAGAAGAATGCCTCAAACAAAAAGAAAAAATAAAAAAGGGGGGCGACGGGACAGGGGGGATATGAAAATTAGAAAAGGATTCACAAAAAAAGACTACGATAAAAACGGCAAATTAAAAAAAGCCGTAATGATCGATGCATGTGCAGTTGACTATGCCTGTCCAAACAATAACAAAGGAGAACACCGTTATATAATGCACCTGAGTGAAAAACTTACTAAAAGAAAAATACCAAAATGCCCGTATTGCAAAACGATATGTGAAATGATTGAATGGGACAATAAAACTGAAGCAAAAAAACAAAAATAATGACAATAAAATTGAAGCAAAATGTTTCTGCTGCGGAGAATTTATTGAAATCGTATTAGAAAAAAATAACTTTTTCTACGGGGTTGTCTTCTGTAAAAAATGCCAAGACCCGGACTACCCTAAAAAAATCTGGAACATAGATATTGATGATATTCCCTGGTTATAATTAAAATGATATATTTTATTAAAAGTTAAAAAAAGATAAAACATGAACAAAAAATATAGATTACCGCATCTTCCAGGTATTAAACTAGATGAAGAAGATATACCATTCATCATGACTTGCCTAGCTATTGTAGCAATAATTCTAATTGTAGTATTTATTATTATATAGCAACAACCTACAACAATTTTAAAACAGGAGATAAAACATGAATGAACACACAATTAATGAAATTTTATTGCGCGTTGACGCTCTAGCTTCTAAAATAGGCATAACAGCGGAACATCTTTTAGATCTGTTTATTAAACAAATCTATATTAACTTACTATTTTCAGGCACTCTCTTCATAATCTTCGGATTTTTAAACTTGATATATCTTTCTCATTACACTAAAAATAAAACCAAAATTGATAAAGAATGGGAAGACTGGCAAAATACAATCTATTATGCATCATGGCTAATATTTTTTATCGTTACTTTCGGCAGTTTGGTTTCTCTAATTGTACAGGTATATTTTGCTATGAATCCTGAACTATCGGCCTATAAAGATCTCATCAAAGAATTATCCAAACTGACACCTTAATAAATAACAACAATCTACAACAATTTTAAAACAGGAGAAAAAATGTCAAAATTACCAAACCCACCGCAAGTAATAGTAACTAAAAATTTTAAACTATTTGAACTTTTAAACGGCAACCGCCCGGTCAGCAAGGCATACGTAAATTTTCTCATGGAAT
>Ga0209536_100013453_pt1 | contig 11803 bp, 9 predicted proteins | sample DeeMarSeWOR28_12_FD_187461 | JGI IMG/M metagenome (GOLD analysis project Ga0209536, IMG submission 187461) | Marine sediment microbial communities from White Oak River estuary, North Carolina - WOR-2-8_12 (SPAdes) (version 2) | ecosystem: Environmental > Aquatic > Marine > Intertidal zone >...
CCTACCTGGAACTCGCCGCGCGCTGGAGCCGCGGCCGCGCCGCGGGCATGATTCTGATGCACGGTTTGTCCGGTTCCGGCAAGTCGACCGTCGCCGCGCAGCTGGTCGAGTCGCTCGGCGCGATCCAGCTGCGCTCCGACATCGTCCGCAAGCGGCTTTTCCACCTGGCGGCGGATGCCGACAGCGGCTCGGCCACGGACGGAGGGATTTACAGTGCCGACGCCACCGAGGCAACCTATCGCGAATTGCGCGAGATTGCCGCGCAGGTTACCGCCGCCGGTTTCCGCGTGATCGCGCCCGATCAACGCGGTTACGGACGCACCACGGGTTGGGACGACAGCTACGACGGCGATATCCAGCCGTTCGGCCTGCTCAATCTCGTGCGCGACATGCTGGGCTTGCTTGCTGCCATGGGCTGCCGGTCGGTTGAAGCCGTGATCGGCCACGACGCCGGATCCGGTGTTGCCGGCTGCAGCGCACTCACCCGCCCTGACATTTTCCGCTCCGTGGTAATGATGAGCGCCCCGTTTACCGGCGCACCGCGGTTTCCGTTCGCCACCGGCAAAGCACGTTCGACCCGACCCGCCGCGACCGGCGACATACACGCTGAAATGGCGGAACTGGACCCGCCGCGCAAGCACTACCAGTGGTATTACTCGACGCGGCAGGCCAATGACGACATGCGCCATTGTGCGCAGGGCGTGCACGATTTCATGCGCGCCTACTACCATCACAAAAGCGCGGACTGGAAGGGCAACAACCCGTTCCCCCTCGAGGCATGGAGTGCAGGCGAACTGGCGAAAATGCCGACCTATTACATCATGCGCCTCGAACAGAACATGGCGGAAACGGTCGCCCCGGAAATGCCCTCACCTGCAGAAATCGCTGCCTGCAAGTGGTTGCCTGACGACGAGTTACGCTTCTACAGCAATGAATACGGGCGCAACGGCTATCAGGGCGGATTGCAGTGGTACCGCTGCATGACGAGCGGGTTGAACGCCAGCGAATTACGCCTGTTCTCCGGCCGGACCATCGATGTGCCTTCGTGTTTCATTGCCGGCGAAAAAGACTGGGGGATCTATCAGAAGCCGGGCAGCATGGAAACGATGCAGCACGAAGCGTGCACCGCGATGCGCGACATACACCTTGTCGCAAGGGCGGGCCATTGGGTACAGCAGGAGCAACCCGGGGAAGTTGCGAGGTTGTTGCTGGACTTTCTCGAACAAAACAGGGCCGGCAGTCAGGCCGGATGAAACAGCGCATGCCTGCGGCTGCGCCGGACGGGGATCGGGCCCGGCGATATCTCAGCCTGCAGGCACACCGCTCACGGCTGCTTTTTCCTTCCTTCGACGATGGAAGTGACAGTCCCGTCCACGCTGATGATCTTTGTGCCCTCCTCGTCCCAGGTCAGGACATCCAACATGCCGCAAGCGGCCCCGACTTCTTCCTGGGAGTCGGGAGCATCCCCGACCAGTGCGAGCGCCTCCTGCAGCGACATACCGACTTCAGGACGGCGCGCCTCGCTGAATGCCGCTTCGCCGCTGCCTGTCACGTCAGCCCCGGCAGCGGGCTCTACCCTCGACACGGCCGCTGCGGGCGCCTCTCCGGCCTGCGCCATCGCGGACGGAATTGACGACAACAGCCACCAAATCGCGGCAATCCCGATTGCGCCAAAGGCGGCTTTCGCATGCGCCGGGCCTCGCTTCCGCGCACGCGTTCCCGTCGGCCACGCGCCATGCAATGCCATGCTTGTCTTCGATGCAGTGTTCGTCTTCAACGACCCGTTTATCATCTGTCAGCTTCCGGTTGACGGCCAACTTCGTAATCAGACCACGTTAAGATACGCCCGTTCACCCGCATTTGCACTTGAATCGGGTTGCTGCTTCGCAGCGCGTCACGCGGCCATCCTGGGAGATTCCGGCATGCGCACGGCGGCGTTGCGCGGGGATGCGAACGCATCGCTGGTATTGCCGCGGTTTCCGGAGCTGTGGCAGCCACGATCATGGCTTCCGGAATCAGGACAAGGCAATCGATGACCCCATCAGTTCGTTACACGGTTTTCCCGGCCAGCCCCGAGGCACACGTTTTCGGGGTCTCCTGCGTCGTCGATGATCCCGATCCGGGCGGCCAGCAATTCTCCATGCCGGCCTGGATCCCCGGCAGTTACCTGCTGCGCGAATTTGCCCGGCACGTGGTGCGCATCCGCGCGCGCAGCGGGCGGCACGAAGTACCGATCAGCAAACTGAACAAGAACACCTGGGTCGCCGAACCCTGCGCAGGATCACTGACGATCGAATACGAAGTCTACGCCTTCGACTTGTCGGTCCGGGGCGCCTATCTGGATACCACCCGCGGCTTCTTCAACGGCACCTGCGTGTTCCTGCGTGTCCACGGCGCCGAGCAAGTGCCTCACCTGGTCGACATCCAGCCGCCTGCCGGTGCACGCTACAGGAACTGGCGCATCGCTACCGCCATGACGCGCAACGGCGCGAGGCCGGGCGGCTTTGGCCGGTACAACGCCGGGAACTACGACGAACTGATCGACCACCCGGTCGAGATGGGCGAATTCTCGGTCGCGTCTTTCCGCGCCGCCGGTGTACCGCATGAGGTCATCATCAGCGGCCGTCACAGCGCTGACATGAAGCGCCTGGCACGGGACCTGAAACAACTGTGCGAAAAACAGATCGCGTTCTGGGGCGAAGCGCCGATGAAACGCTATGTTTTCCTGACACTCGCCGTTGGCGAGGGTTATGGCGGACTGGAACATCGTGCCTCCACGTCGCTGATATGCAGCCGCGACGACCTGCCGCAAGACGGTACCGCGGTGCCCGATGAGCGCTATCGCACTTTTCTCGGCTTGTGCTGCCACGAATATTTCCACACCTGGAACGTCAAGCGCATCAAACCAGAGGCGTTCACGCCGTACGACCTCGACCACGAGAACCACACGCGCTTGCTATGGGCCTTCGAAGGCATCACCTCCTACTACGACGACCTGATGCTGGTGCGCGCCGGTCTCATATCGCGCGATGCCTATCTCGAAGGGCTTGGCAAGACGATCACCCAGGTGCAGCGCGGCAGCGGCAGACTGAAGCAATCGGTCGCCGAATCGAGCTTCGACGCCTGGACCAAGTTCTACCGCCAGGACGAGAACGCCCCGAATGCCGTCGTCAGTTATTACACCAAAGGCAGCCTGATCGCTTTATGCCTCGACCTGCTCATACGCCAGAAGACCGGGGGTCGAAGTTCGCTTGATCACGTCATGCGCGTACTGTGGAAGCGATACGGACGCAGCGGCATCGGCGTCCCGGAAGACGGTGTCGAACAGGTGGCGGAGCAGGTAAGCGGCGTCAGGCTCGGACGGTTCTTTGAATCCGCCGTGCACGGCGTCGGCGATCTGCCCCTGTCGCGGCTGTTCAAGCACGTCGGCATCGAAATGAACTGGCGCCAGGCGGAGTCGATGGCCGATCGTGGCGGCAAACCGGCATCGGCTGGGGCTACGCCCGCAGCCAGGCGTGCAGACCTTGGCATACGGACGCAGGCCGAGCCAGGCGGGGTCAGGATCAGCCATGTGTTCGACGGCGGCAGCGCGCAGCGCGCCGGCCTGTCAGCCGGCGACGTCATCGTCGCGATCGACGATCTGCGGGTCAACGAAAAGAACCTTGAAAAGCTGCTGTCGCTCCGGAAAGCGGAGCAGAACCTGCGCGTCCACGCGTTTCGCCGCGACGAGTTGATTCAATTCGAGGTCGAGGCCCGCGCCGCGCCGCGTGACACCTGTTTTCTCAGCGCTACGGACGATAAGGCATTCGCCAGGCACCGGCGCGCGTGGTTGGGAACGGCCTGAAGCCAATCTGCCCGCGCCCCGCTGCGCAGGCGAAAGCGGGCGTCAGGAACGGCGCCGTTCGCCCAGACCGATCGGCGCCGGCGCCATCAACACGATTTCGGAAAACAGTGCGTCAAACTCGTCGCCCAGCCGTTTGCCGAGCAACGGGTCGACATGGGTGGCGAACGTGTCCCTGATCTGGCGCCAATCTTCCTCAGTCAGTTCTTTCTGGGCGATCGGCAACACCTGGTTTTCTTCGGCGTCCATGTGTCGCCAGTAAAACTCGCTGAATCGTTTCAGGGCGGCAGCAAATCCGCTCGCGCCGTCGGGGCGTCCGGCTTCCCAGGTACTCAGGGCAACCGTCAGCATTGCCAGCATGGACTCGCCCTGGTCATGCTCGGCCTCCAGCTCGCGGATGATCTCGTCCGCCGCATTGCTACGTTGCATCAGCAAGGCGAACAGCGACGCGTCCTCGCTCGGATGGTGCCGCCGTTCGGGAAACTCGCGCAGGTAATAGAGCATCGCGTGCAGCAATCTGAAATTCGGGTCCTTGCCGGTTTCTTCGGCCTTGCGCACCACATGCTTCATGGCATCGATGACCGCGGCAAGCGAACGGTGTTCCGCCTTGATCAGGGATATTGCTTCGTGCTGCATACCAGCCTCCTCCTGCACAATTACGGTCGCCGCAAGCATGGTCAGTGGTGCGCGTCACCGGCATTCATCGCCATGTGGCGGGCAATGCCGTCCTGCTCGTTCGCCCACTCGCCAGGCCGAAAACCTCGGCAAGTCACGCCGCTATGCCGGCAGCCGCCCTCTCCAGTCCGAAATCATATTGAACTGACCACCATGGCTTTTCAACATTACGGCCATCGGGCGCAACGCCCGGCTCGTGTGGCACGAAATCGACCACCAGGGAGTCCTTTACAGCGAATACCGCATCCGACTGGAGATAAGGGTCACCCTTGACGAACAGGTGGGTGGTAACCGGCTCAAAGCCGGGCGCCGACACGATCATGTGCGTATGCGCGGGACGGTAGGGATGGCGCCCCATCTTCAGCAACATCTTCCCGACCGGGCCATCGACGGGAATCGGATAACTGACCGGCTTGACCGTCCAGAACGCGTAGCGGCCTTGTGCGTCGCAGCCGATCCGGGCGCGCGCGCGCATTTCGTTGCCGGGGCGTTGCACGTCGTACTGCCCCTCGCCGTCCGTTGACCACACGTCCAGTGTCGCGCCGGGAATCGGTACGCCATCCGGCGCCGCCACCCTGCCCGAAAAAAACACCGGCTCGCCGGGGACTCCCTCGGCGATATTGGCTCCGTTCGGCAGTTCGGGGGCTCCCTGGACGTGGAACGGACCGAGGACGGTCGACTCGGTGGCGCCGGGCGCCTTGCGATGATTGATCGCATCGACCAGCATCGAAACACCAAGCGTATCGGACAGCAGAATGAACTCCTGGCGCCGGTCGTCGCATTTCTGTCCCGTTTCAGTCAAGAACCGGATTGCGCCCTGCCATTCCGCCTCGGTCAATTCGGTCTCACGGATGAAATCGTGCAGGTGCTTTACGAGGCGGGTCATGATGTGGCTGAATCGCGCATCCGTCGTGCCCTCCAGCCTTGCCAGCACGGCCTGGGTCAAATCCTGCGCAGTACGGTCCTGCATGGACACTCCTCTCAAGTCGATGACGCCGGGTCAGACTCGCTCGATCAGTGCGGCGATGCCCTGCCCGACGCCGATACACATCGTTGCCAGCGCGTAGCGCCCCTTGCTCTGCTGCAACTCATGTACTGCCGTTGTCACCAGCCGCGCGCCGCTCATGCCCAGTGGATGGCCGAGTGCGATCGCTCCGCCATTGGGATTGACTCGCGGATCGTCGTCCTTCACGCCAAGCTCGCGCAACACCGCCAGGCCTTGCGCCGCGAACGCTTCATTCAGTTCGATCACATCGACCGCATCGAGCTTGATACCCGTCAGTGACAGCAGCTTTCGCGTGGCCGGCACCGGCCCGATACCCATGACGCGCGGCGCGCACCCGGCGGTCGACACCGCCACCACACGCGCCATCGGCGTCAGTGCGTGTTGTTTCGCGGCCGCTTCACTGGCGATGATCAGGGCGCACGCCCCGTCATTGACTCCCGATGCATTGCCCGGCGTCACCGTGCCCTCCGGCGTGACGACGCCCTTCAGTCTCGCCAGCGCCTCCATAGACGTTGCTCGCGGGTGTTCGTCTTGCTCGACGATCAGCGGCTCGCCCTTGCGCTGCGGCACGCTGACCGGCACGATCTCCTTCGCCAGCCTGCCATTGCGTTGCGCCAGCGCAGCCTTCTGTTGCGAGCGTAACGCGAACGCATCCTGATCAGGCCGCGAAATGTGATAGTCGGCGGCAACGTTCTCGGCCGTCTCCGGCATCGAATCGGTGCCGTACAGGCGTTGCATCAGCGGATTGATGAAGCGCCAGCCGATGGTCGTGTCATACACCGCGTTGCTGCGCGTAAACGCGCTGTCCGCTTTCGGCATCACGAAGGGCGCACGCGACATGCTCTCCACACCGCCCGCCACCACCAGTTGCGCCTCTCCGGACTTGATGGCGCGCGCGGCAATGCCCACGGCATCCATCCCGGAGCCGCACAGGCGGTTGACCGTGGCACCGGGAACGGCCTCCGGCAATCCGGCGAGCAGCAGCGCCATGCGCGCAACATTGCGATTGTCTTCACCCGCCTGATTGGCGCAGCCGAACACGACGTCGTCGAGCGCTTCCCAGTCGACCGCCGGATGGCGGTCCATGAGCGCCCTGAGAGGAATCGCTGCCAGATCATCGGGGCGCACGGACGAGAGCGCGCCGCCGTAGCGGCCGATCGGGGTCCTAACTGCTGCACAAATGAATGCGTCTGCCATGATTGTCCCGCCGCTCAAATGGGTTCCGGGGCGCGCGCCTGGCTGCGGCAGCGCGCTACAGGTGCCTATTGTGACAGGCTCCCCTGCCGATGTCGCAATGGCACGGCGCGTGAACCTGGCAAACGCGGCGCCGGTGCATCAGCGAGGGGGTAACCGGAAGCGCCGCAGACTTACCGGCGTAGCACCCGTACCCCGACCTTGCCGACCGTTCCGTTGTCCATCTCGCGCACCACCAGTTCCATCGCGCCAAGGAATACACGGTCGCCAACCACACAACGCTTGTGGAACCGGCGATCGAGGAACTCCGCCAGGGTGAGGCCTTTCGCAAGCGGCGGTACCCTGGCCCCGTAGATGCCTGCAACCTCCTCCAGAGGGGCGTCACCGTTGAGCGTGAAGTCTCCGAAATAGGCCGCCTGCTCGTGTTCTTCGGCTTCGTCGCTCGGCACCAGCACCTGATCCACCAGATGGGCGTGCTCCTGCGGCGTAATCACGTAGAGGAAATCATTTGCCTCTACCGCGAAATGTGCCAACGCCTCGATCGCCTTGCCCTGGCGAAAGGCCGCCACGATGCGTACGTCCTCGGGCAGCATCAACTCAACTATGCGATGGCCCACCGCGGGGCTGTGAGCGGCGATACGATAGCCGACGATCATCAGGTCCGACTGCCCGGGCACCTCCAGACTCTCGGAATAATACGGCGCGTGCTCGCGCGGCAGCCTCAGCCGAAATTTGTCCGCCAGCGGCGCTACCGTCCATCCCTGTATCAGCAACGAGGCCAGCACGACAAAGAAGGCGATATTGAAATACAACTGTCCGCCCTCGATGCCGCCGAGCACCGGGAACGTCGCCAGTACAATCGGCACCGCTCCACGCAGGCCCACCCAACTGATGAACACCTGTTCGCGCCACGGAAAGTAAAACGGCAGCAGGCTGACCCATACGGCCAGCGGGCGAGCGACGAATACCAGCACCGCAGCGACCAGCAGCCCTACGTGCCAGGTGGCAAACAGCTCACTCGGCGTAACCAGCAAGCCCAGCATCAGGAAAAGGGTGATTTGCGACAGCCACGCCAGGCCGTCGTGCACCCGGCGGATGTTATTTGCCGCATGCATGCGGGTATTGCCGAGTACCAGGCCGGCAACGTAGATCGCCAGAAAGCCGCTTGCCCCTGCCACCGTTGTCAAACCGTAAACAGTGAGTCCGCCGGCCGCGGCGAGCAGTGGATACAGGCCGACGGTCAGGTTGACACGCGAGATCAGCCACGCAAGCGCCCTGCCCCCGCCGAAACCGATCAGCGCGCCCAGGCCGAATTGATAGGCGAAATTGCCGATGACCGAAACGTCAATCGCCGTCGCCCCGGTCTGGACGGCAGTGACGAATACCATCGTCAGGAAAACGGCCATCGGGTCGTTGCAACCCGATTCGATCTCCAGCGTCGTGCCAACACGCTGCTTGAGGTGCATGCCACGCGAATGCAACAGCGAGAACACCGCAGCGGCATCGGTCGAACCGACAATCGCACCGATCAGCAAACCCTGGCGCCAGTCGAAATCGAGCAGCCAACTGGCCGCCACGCCGACGATGCCCGCCGTCAGAACGACACCGGCGGTTGCCAGCGACAACGCCGGGCGCAATCCCACGCGAGAACTCTCCGCCCGGGTTCGCATCCCGCCGTCGAACAGGATGACAGCCAGCGCAATGGTGCCGACAAGATACGCCGCCTCAAAACTGTGGAAGCTGATACCACCGGCGCCCTCGACTCCGGCCACCATGCCGATGGCGAGAAACACCAGCAGCAACGGCGCGCCGGTGCGCTGGGCGACGACACTGGCGAGAATGCTGAGCATCGCCAGGACGGCGCCAATCAGTACCGCGTGATTTGCGAATTCCAAGCCTTTAACCTGTCCGGATCGGATCGGGACTGATGCGCTCGCCGCGCATCAACCCTGGTTGCCAACCTGCCCCGGCCGCCAACGAAGCAGCCGCCTTTCGGCCACTGTGACGATACGGTCGAGCAACAACGCGCACACCGTGAGTACCAGCACGCCGGCGAACACGGTGTTGATGTCAAACACGCCCTCGGCTTGCAGGATCAGGTAACCGACGCCCCGGGCCGAACCCAGGTATTCGCCGATCACCGCGCCGACGAACGCCATGCCGACGGCAGCGTGCAGGCTGGAAAACACCCACGCGGTTGCGCTCGGCAAATAAACGTAGCGCAACAACTGACGCTTCGAAGCGCCCAGCATTCGCGCATTCGCCACCAGCACCGGGTTGACTTCACGCACTCCGTGATAGACGCTGAAAAACACGATGAAAAAAACGAGTGTTACACCAAGCAGCACCTTGGACCAGATGCCGAGACCGAACCACACGGCGAAAATAGGCGCCAGGATGACACGCGGCATCGAATTGAACGCCTTGATGTACGGGTCGAGCAAGGCCGATGCGGTTTTCGAAAGCGCCAGCCACAGCCCGAAAACGAGACCGGCGACGGTGCCGATCACAAATGCCAGCAAGGTTTCAACCAGCGTCACCGCCAGGTGCTTGTAGATGGTGCCGCCGCTAAACCATTCCCAGATCCGCTGAAGCACCACCAGCGGCTCGCCGAAGAAAAACGGCGGAAGAATTTCGGTTCGCGTCAGCACATCCCAGAGCACAAACAGCGCAACCAGCAACAGCACCTGAAACACCGCAATTCGCCGGCTGGGCATCACAGGTCTGCCTGCGCGTGCGTTTTCTGCACTTCGACCTTGAGCGCTTCCCAGATGGTCCTGTGCAACTCGAGAAACTGCGGCGTCAGGCGCACTTCGGAAACATCGCGCGGGCGCGGCAGGTGAATGGGGAACTCGCCAACCGGCCGGCTCGACGGTCCCGCCGACAGCACGACCACCCGGTCCGAAAGCGAGATGGCTTCTTCGAGGTCATGCGTGACGAACACCACCGACTTGCGATCCTGCGACCACAGATCCAGCAGTTCGTTTTCCATCAGGCTGCGGGTTTGCACATCCAGCGCCGAAAACGGTTCGTCCATCAGCAGGATCTTCGGATTCATGACAAGCGTTTGCGCCAGCGCAACCCGCTTGCGCATTCCGCCGGACAACTCATGCGGATACTTGTCGCCATGCCCGGCGAGGTGCACGCGCGCAAGCCACGCATCGGCGCTCTGCCTCGCCTTGTGCTTCTGCACGCCCCGCAATTCCAGCCCGACCATCACGTTCTCGCGCGCGGTGCGCCACGGCATCAGTGCATCGCTCTGGAAGAGGTAACCGGCGTGTTCGTTGATGCCGCCCAATGGCTGGCCGAAGATCCTCACCGACCCGGCCGTCGGCGCGAGCAAACCGGCGGCGACGTTGAGCAGCGTCGATTTTCCACAGCCTGTCGGCCCGACCAGCGAGACGAATTCGCCTTCGGCCACAACAAGACTGGCGTCGGCGACCGCGGTGTAAGCGGATTCGTCTCGCCCCGGAAACGTGCAAGCGATTCCATTCAGTTCAAGCACAGTCTGGGTCATAACCGTTTTGGTGTTCGTTTTGTCGTCGGTTGCATCACGCCCGCGTCGCCGACCCCGGGAGCCGCTCCTGGACGGCGCCCGGCACGGGCAGCGTAGTCACCGTCCGTCGACTTGACCGATCCGTCTCATTCTACCGTCACAAACGCACCAGCGCGCCGCGTTCGGGGAGCACTTTACCGCGCGGCCAAACGGCCACACCCGGACCGGCCGCTGCGCCCTGAGTCTCGCCGGATGCCATCACCGGCCGGTGCCTCGCGCAAACAGTCACACTCGCGTCATTTATACTGTCAGAATTGACCATCATGTGCAGGGCGCAGTTCGCCTGCACGCCGGTTTGGCTGCACGCCGGTTTGCCCGCGCACCAGTTTGGCGTCGCGCTCAGGCGCCTGCCGGCAAGCGAAACAGCGAGAAAGCAGCGGCGGACAGGGTTCACACGAGAATCGGAACAATGACGGAAATCACTCAAAGCACGACAAGGCGCCGATGAGACTGGGCAACGCCGAGTCCTATCTCGATATCGAAGTGCACGAGCCGGTCGCCGCCGGAATGCCGGGCGCCGGGGACCTGCGCCTGAGCGTGACGGTGCACGGCGCGGGCTTCACTGGCGAACAGCAGGACATCTGGGTGCGCGGCACGGCGGCGCAACGGTTTATCGACCACCTTTATGCGATGGCGCGGGGTGAACGCGACGATGCGACGCTGGGCAGCCAGAGGAGCAACAAGGAACTGGCGCTCAAGGTAAGCCGGCCGATGCGCAGCCACGTCGTTCTGGAAGGCGCGTTGCGGCGCACCGGCCCTGGCTCACCGGCGACAATTTCCTCTTCGGTGGTGTTCTCGATTTATCTGGAGGTAACCAGACTCGACAGCCTTGCCGAAATGTTCGCCGACGCCTGGATCGAGCCGGAAGACGACGCCATGAAGAAACACTGAAACGCCCCCACGCAGCAAAGAACAGGAATCGTTCGAGGAGGACAGATGGCCGAGAAGCTGGGCACGTACGACTTCATCATCATTGGCGCCGGTTCTGCCGGCTGCGTACTGGCAAACCGGCTCAGCGCCGATCCGAACGTTCGCGTGCTGTTGATCGAGGCCGGTGCCGGGGACAATTATTTCTGGATTCCGATCCCTGTCGGTTATCTCTACACCATCAACAATCCACGCACCGACTGGATGTATCGCATCGAACCCGATAGCGGGCTGAACGGCCGCAGCATCGGATACGCGCGCGGAAAGGTCATGGGCGGCTGTACCTCGATCAACGCGATGATCTACATGCGCGGTCAGCGCAGCGACTACCAGCACTGGGTCGACAGCGGCAATCCCGGTTGGGGCTGGGACGACGTGCTGCCCTATTTCAAGGGGATGGAAGACTACGTGCACGGCGCCGACGAGTTCCACGGCGCCGGCGGCGAACTGCCGGTCCAGGAGCGGCGCGTGAACTGGGAGATTCTCGATGCCTGGCGCGACGCCGCGCACGAATGCGGCATCCCCAAGATCGACGAGTTCAATCGCGGTGACAATTTCGGCAACGCCTATTTCCAGATGAACCAGCGCAATGGCGTGCGCTGGA
>Ga0209536_100013454_pt1 | contig 11802 bp, 10 predicted proteins | sample DeeMarSeWOR28_12_FD_187461 | JGI IMG/M metagenome (GOLD analysis project Ga0209536, IMG submission 187461) | Marine sediment microbial communities from White Oak River estuary, North Carolina - WOR-2-8_12 (SPAdes) (version 2) | ecosystem: Environmental > Aquatic > Marine > Intertidal zone >...
TCAGCTGGCCGACACCGTGATTGAACCGGCTTGCATTGAAAAACTGCTTGAAGAACAACCCGCGACTCTGACTGATGCCAAAGTACGTCACAAAAATGAACGACACTATCGACAAAGCCAGCGTGAAGTTGATATCAGTATTGGCACCCCGTAACAGGGGCAAGACGTGCTCTTCACCGTTTTCGACAACGGTATAGGTTATCGAGCCGAAGCCGGGCACCAGACTCAGCCACGAGTTCATGAGGACAAACAGGAAGATGGTAGTAATTATCGGGAAAAATCGACGCCCGTTCTTCTCTCCAGCAATATCAACGCAAAGATTCAGCAACCACTCGATGGCAAACTCCAGCAGGTTCTGAAGTCGGGAAGGTATGAGCTTTATCCGATGGGTCACCGCCCAGGCAAGGGCTACCAAGACAATGATAGTTATCCATGAAGCGATGAGTGTGTTGGTGATGGCAAACCCGCCGATATGGAAGATTTCTTCGGCCGGGAGTTGCACATGCGGTGCGTCTACGGTGAATATCTCGGGCAGCCCCACATCACCGATCATCGCTTTACCGAGAGCACCACTGAGGAAACTAATTACGCCGACAGCCAGGACGATAATAATGATAACAATCAGTACCGGAAAAGAACAACCCAGACAGCCTCTTCTTGTTGACACTAGCTATTCCCTTTATCCTGTTTATCTTTTAGAAAGGGCCGGAGCATGGCATAGACACCATAGAAAGCAATTACGATTCCCAGAAGCAGACCAACTATCAACCACAGGGGTGCACTGTTCATTTTACCGTCAAGCCAGTGCCCGCCGATAATGCCCAAGATAATGCAGGCAGCCACATAGAACCCCACACCCAACAACCCAAACGCCGCCAATCGCCTGTTCATACCGCAAGCAGCATACCAAAATCTATCTACCCAAGTCAATCCCTGCGTGATGACCATTTCTATTCCTGCATCAGAATTCTGTTCGCTCACTTTGGCCTCAAACCTCATCCCGGTTCCGGGCAAAAAAAAGGCCCTTAAACCATCGGTTCCAGGGCTTTTCGCCATTGTCTGCTTAAGACATACTTCATATGTCACCGGCTGGGCTACGCCTTCCCCTCACTAAAAAGTTGAAGGAAATCGCCGTCAAACTCCTTCAGGAAATCATGCATATCGAGTATTTCATCTGACTTCAGACCACCAGCTTCACGGAATTTCTCCATCTCCGCCACTGACAGGTCAGTAACCTTCTCCCCTGCCACCTCATCATCCACCATTGCGGTTACCAGGTAGTGGGCACGGCAGGCCAGGCAGAAGACACGCATAAACCATAGATTATTGTAATGCCCAATGACTTCGATATTCTCTGCTTCGTACCGCTGGCCACAGCCACTGCATTTGGCTGATGTCATTAACTTTTTGATGGTGGGCTCTTCCACAAATTTTCCTCAGGATATATATGGAAACTACGATTCAGGACTTACGCTTGTCAAAGTCCTCCATGTCAAGACTGTTGATAAAATCATAAAAGGCGGACATTTTTTTCATCTCTTCTTCACTGACCGGCTTTCCGTCAGCACCTTCCATTTCCTTCGGTTCTGACAGCAGCTTGCCGGTTTCCTTGTCCAGTAGAATGCCAGCCTTATCAAGCACTCCCTCTTCGGCATAGATAGGCGCATTTACCCTTACTGCCAGAGCGATGGCATCGCTGGGACGAGAGTCCACTTCCATCTGTCCGCCATCGACATTCAGAACAACCTTAGCATAAAAGGTATCATTTTTAAGGTCGCTAACAATTATAGAGTTGACGCTGGCCCCCAGAACATCGACGACTGTATTCAGCAGGTCATGAGTCATTGGTCTCGGGACATTAACACCCTGAAGTTTGACAGCAATAGCATCCGCTTCGGCCGCACCTATCCAGATAGGCAAATAACGGTCAGTCATCTTCTCTTTGAGAATTACCACCCGCTGATAGTTCATGAGGCTGACCCGAATACTATCGACAGTCATCTCTATCATGGTCGACCTCCTATCTTCCTCCCCGGCACGATTCATTCTAAACCCAACCCACATCGGCTGTCAAATGATTCACGACTACCGAAATCAACCTCACCACCCGCCCAAATCAGTTCAATTCATGGTATAATTACCAAGGCAAGGACTTGCTTTTAGCTGGATTTTTATAATAGTATGGAGCAAGGTACTTGCCTTTGTTTATGAAGGGGGGAAACATAAATGCGCCAAGGCCATAAAGCTATCGTCTGGTTCCATGAAGTCACTAAGAAAGACATACCCCTGGTAGGCGGTAAAGGGGCAAACTTAGGCGAGATGACCAATGCCCATGTGCCTGTCCCGCCGGGATTTATCGTCACCGCTGATGCCTATTTCGATTTCCTTAATGAAACCGGTATTACCAACCAGATACGCCGCTTGCTTAAACCACTCGACTCCAACGATAGCCGCCAGCTACAGGAGCTTTCGGCGGCAGTCAAGGACGTAATCCTCAAGGCTGCAATGCCCCAGAGCCTCGCCACAGGTATTAAGGAGGCCTACAGGAAGATGGGCGACGGCTTCGTGGCCGTGCGTTCCTCGGCCACCGCCGAGGACCTGCCGGAAGCATCGTTCGCCGGGCAGCAGGCAACCTTCCTTAATATCAATGGAGAGAATGAGGTGGTAGTCGCCGTTCAGCAGTGCTGGGCGTCCTTATTTGAGCCGAGGGCCATTTTTTACCGCGTGGAAAACGGATTCGACCATTTCAAGGTCGGAATCGCCGTGCCGGTACAGAGAATGGTCCAGTCCGACGCCTCCGGTGTGATGTTCACCGTAGAGCCGACCTCCAGCGACCGGAGTAAAATTACAATTGAGGCTGTCCTCGGGCTGGGGGAAATGATTGTATCCGGAGACGTAACCCCCGACCACTATGTCGTCGACAAAGACTCCATGCAGATAGCCTACAAGGAAATTAAAGCACAGGAGTGGAAACTTGTTAAAAAAGAGGGGGGTAAGGGAAAAGAAGACAACGTCAAGATAGACCTCACCCCTGATGAACAGAAAAGACAGAAGATAACCGACGAAGATATCTTAGCACTGGCCAAAATCGGCAAAAGTCTGGAAGACCACTATCAATTCCCCCAGGACATTGAGTGGGCAAAAGAGAAAAACGAAATCTTCATCGTCCAGACCCGTCCTGTAACCACCATCAGGGAAACGGTTGCCGCTGGACCGGAAATAGAGGCCGAGGCAATACTAACCGGTTCACCAGCTAGCCCCGGAGTGGCTTCTGGCCCGGTTAAGCTGGTGCCCGATCCTTCACAGATAGACAAGGTGCTGGAGGGAGACATCCTGGTAGCTGAAATGACTACGCCGGACTTTGTCCCGGCAATGAAGCGGGCGGCCGCTATTGTAACCGACCGCGGTGGCCGTACCGCCCACGCTGCCATTGTCAGCCGGGAACTGGGAATCCCATGTGTCGTCGGTACCGAGAAAGCTATGGCCACTCTGAAAGATGGGCAGGTCATCACAGTGAATGGCACCGGTGGCAAGGTGTACGACGGCAAGATAGAGTTTGAGGAAGAAGAGACCAGGGAAGCGGTACATTTCGAGACCAAGACCAAACTGCTGGTAAACCTAGCTCAACCAGAACTAGTAGAACGGGTGGCATCACGTGACGTCGACGGCATCGGGCTACTGCGGGCTGAATTTATGGTCGCCCAGATTGGCGAACACCCCAGCTATATGATTAGCCAGGGGCGAGCCCAGGAGTTTGTCGACAAACTGGCAGAGGGACTGATCGACTTCGCCAAGGCCTTTCACCCACGCCGGGTGGTCTACCGAACCAATGATTTCAAGACGAACGAGTATCGGGCGCTAAAGGGCGGTGAACCATATGAACCGCAAGAAGAGAATCCGATGATTGGCTACCGCGGAGCATCTCGCTACATCACCGACATCGAGACCTTCAAACTGGAACTGGCGGCCATCAAAAAGGTTAGAGAGAAATACAACAATCTCTGGGTTATGATTCCCTTTGTCCGGACTGTCAATGAGCTTGCCCAGACTATAAAGATTATGGAAGAGGAAGGGTTGAAACGCTCGGATGACTTCAAGATATGGATGATGGTGGAAGTGCCCTCCAACATCATCCTCCTGGAAAAATTCATCGCCGTTGGCATTGACGGCATCTCTATCGGCTCAAACGACCTCACTCAGCTCACCCTGGGCATCGACCGCGACAGTGAAAAACTGGCTGAAACCTTCGACGAGCGGGATGAAGCCGTAATGCTCTCTCTGGAGAGGGCTATCAAGGTATCGAACAGTATGGGAATCACCTCTTCCATATGTGGTCAGGCACCTTCAGTTTACCCGGAACTCACCGAGAAGCTGGTCGAATGGGGAATCACTTCGGTCTCTGTAAGCCCTGATATGATTGATATCACCCGGGAGATAATCGCCGGCGTAGAGGCCCGGTTGGGAATTAAGTAACCTCCGACAATAAAAAACGGGGGTAGCATGGCTGATTTCAAACGGATTCCCACTCCCTGGAGTTATTCATCGGCGGTAGAGGCGGAGGACTTTGTTTTCCTCGGCCTGCACCGCGGCTCGGGCGATGATTTCTCCACACAGTTCGACGATATCTTCAGACACATCAAAAAGACACTGGCGGAGTTCGACATGACACTTTCGCATCTGGTGAAAGTCAACGTCTGGCCCAAGCATATTAAAGACCTCCCCGAGATGGAGAACCGGTTCAACGACTACTTTGAAAAAGACTGTTTCCCGACAAGGATGACTGCAACTACGGAGTTTATCGATGATGACTGTCTCTTGATGATTGATGGTATCGCTTGTAGGAAGAAGAAATAGCACAACTTGTCACCACGAACCATATACATATAATGGAAAAATTAACAATCACAAAACAACAGGCACGCCGTCTCATACTCACCCACCAGGGTCTATGGCCTCCATATGGACTTGAGAATAAAGCTGGCATTCTCGACTTCATACGTCACGTTGGCTGTATCCAGTTCGACCCTTTGGACATTGTCGGGCATAACCCGGAAATGGTCCTGCAGTCGCGTGTCTCGGGTTTCCGTCCCTCAATGCTGCAGGAACTCCTGTATATAGACCGGAAGCTCCTTGATGGACTGGACAAGCAGATGGCCATTTATTGCATCGAGGACTGGCCTTACTTCGTGCACCGACAGCGGGAAGCCAGCAAAAGTTCGCGCAGGAGAAGCGCTGACCCGGTTCAAGCCGTTTCCCCACAAATCTTGAAGGCAATCGAAGAGAGAGGGCCGTTATCCTCTATAGACCTTGACCATGACCAGAAAGTGGACTGGTCCTGGGGCCCGACACGGCTGGCCAAGGTCGCCCTGGAAAACATGTACTACCTTGGTGAATTAGTCATTCATAGTAAGATACACACCCGCAAAGTGTATGACCTCGCCTCCCGCCACATACCCGAAGAGCTGCTCTCAGCCCCTGACCCGCATGAGACCGAGGAGGAGTACCACGACTGGCATGTCCTGAGACGTATTGGTAGTGTCGGGTTACTCTGGAACAAAAGCGGGATGGCATGGTCGGGAATTCATGGAGACGGGACTATTTACTGGGCCGGGAGTAAGGAGCGAGCCGCCGCTCTGAAAAGGTTGTGTACACAAGGCAAAGCTGTGGAAGTGTATGTGGAAAATATCAATACACCGTTCTATATGAGAAGCCAGGACAGGACAGAGCTGGACGCGGTGATGGAAACCAACGGGCAGTTATCACACGCAGCAATCATTGCACCCCTGGACAATCTGCTCTGGGAGCGAGACCTTGTAAGGCAACTGTTCGACTTCGACTACACCTGGGAAGTCTATAAACCGGTCATTGAACGACGTTACGGTTATTATGTCCTCCCTGTTCTGTATGATGACCGCTTCGTAGCCCGCTTTGAACCGGGGAGAGACAAGAAAACCGGAGCTCTAATCATTAAAAACTGGTGGTGGGAACCCGGTGTAACACTATCGACAGAAATAATCACTGCCCTGAAAGATTGTTTTGAGCGTTTTCTCAGCTATCTCGGTACGGACAATGTTCAATCCGACCGAAAGCTCGTGAAACGGGAAGGGCTGGATTGGCTGCCCTTTGCTCAATAATAATGAAGGATGCATTATAAGTGCCATGATAATCCAGATGCATTGAATCGGGCGTAAAATGATCGAAAAACGAAATATCCGTCAATTGGCTGAAGAGAAAGAAGAAAGCCTCTCAGCCTTTGCCCGGAAAAGCAAGCTGTCTCGAGGCAGGCACGAATATGAAGAACCCTGCCCCATTCGGACGGACTTCCAGCGTGACCGCGACCGCATCCTCTACTCAAAGGCCTTCCGCCGACTCAAGCACAAGACACAGGTCTTCATCGCTCCACTGGGTGACCATTACGTCACCCGCCTTACCCACACCCTCGAGGTCTCCCAGATAGCACGGACAATAGCCCGTGCCTTAAACCTCAACGAGGACCTGGCAGAGGCAATCAGCCTGGGGCATGACCTGGGCCATACCCCCTTCGGACACATCGGTGAAGCCGTTCTTGACGAGCTGTCCTCTCACGGGTTCCGCCACAACGAGCAATCGCTACGCATTGTCGAACATCTGGAACGCAATGGTCGCGGCCTTAATCTCACCTGGGAAGTTAAAGACGGTATCCTCAGCCATTCCAAGACAAACTCCAGTATCCTGCCGGAGGCTAATGAGAGGGCCGGCACCCTTGAAGGAGAGGTCTGTCGACTGGCCGACGTCGTTGCTTATGTCAACCATGACACCGAGGACGCTATCCGGGCCGGCGCCATCACCGAGGGTGTCCTGCCGCTATCGGCGGTTAGGGTACTTGGTCTGTCTAACTCGGCGCGCATCAATACCATGGTCAGTGACATTATCGAACATTCGTGGGCAGCCAGCGGCGTGGGGGCACCGGATACCACGTTTGGAGTCCATATCACCATGTCCCCCGATATCCTCAAGGCAACCGATACCCTCAGGAAATTTCTTTTCGACCGGGTATACGATGTCAACTCTGCCCAGCAGGAATCGGAGCAGGCCAGGGAAATCGTCCGTTTACTGTACAAATATTTCATTGCCCACGAAAAAAAGCTGCCGCCGGAGTACCGTCTCAGTGACGATGACCGCGAAAGAAAGGTAGTTGATTATATTGCCGGTATGACCGACCGCTATGCTTTAAGAATTGCCGAGGAGATGTCCCTGCTCGATGACAGAATAAAGCAGTCCCCTCTTTTCATTGACTGACCCCGAAATTTGTTATAGTATGCAATATCCTCCCGCATAGCATTTGTCAGGCCAATTGGACAGCAGATGAGCGTTGTCGACGAAGTAAAACAGAAACTGGATATTGTCGAGGTCGTCAGCCAATACGTCACGCTGACCAAGGCAGGGCGTAACTTCAAGGCCCGCTGTCCCTTCCACGAAGAAAGGACCCCCTCGTTTTTTGTCTTCCCCGAGCGGCAGAGCTGGCACTGCTTCGGTGCCTGTGGCACCGGCGGTGATGTCTTCTCGTTTGTCATGAAACAACAGGGGATGGAATTCAGTGAGGCGCTACGTCTCCTCGCCCAGCAGGCCGGGGTTACTGTCCCCTCACATATTGAACGCGACACCAGAAAAGACGAAAGAGAACGCCTGCACCAGGTCAATGAAGCCGCCGCCAAGTTCTTCCATGAACAGCTACTCCATTCCCCAGCCGCCACCAGGGCACGTGACTATTTAAGTGGTCGGGCTTTCACGGCAGATACGGTAACGGCCTTCCAGCTTGGATACAGTCCCGACAGCTACGAATCTCTGAAAGGCCACCTCCAAGAAAGGGGATTCTCCGAGAAGGAACTCGTTGGCTCCGGTCTGCTCGTCGAAACAGATGATGGCAAGACCCGCGACCGTTTCCGCAACCGTCTCATGTTCCCGATTCACGATGCCAGGGGACACACCACCGGCTTCGGGGCAAGAGCACTGGACGATTCTATGCCCAAGTACACCAATTCACCACAGACGCTCGTCTTTGACAAGAGTGGTACCCTCTACGCCATTGACCTGGCTGCCCCTGCGATACGGAAACAGGACCGGGTAATAATCGTAGAAGGTTACATGGACACCATCACCGCTCACCAGAACGGTTTCAATAACGTGGTCGCTTCAATGGGGACGGCCATCACGGAACGACAGGTCACGACCCTCAAGAGGCTCTCGAAGAACCTCTTCCTCGCCCTCGATGCGGACACCGCCGGTGAAGAAGCTATGCTCCGCTGTGTCGACTATGAGAACATCCTTGATGCCGAAATACGGGCCATCGTCCTCCCCGCTGGAAAGGACCCGGACGATGTTATCCGGGAAGACCCCCAGAAGTGGCATGGACTGGTCGAGGATGCTATGCCCGTCATCGATTATACTATAAATATGAAAACCACAGGACTGGACTTAAACAACGCTGGAGATAAAACACGACTTGCAAATGAGATTATCCCAATCATCGACAAAGCGAAAGATACAATACGATTAGACCATTATCTCGGACGACTGGCAAAAGTAACTAAAATAAGGTATAATGATTGGGAGAAGATTCTCCAGAACTACAAGATTTCTCACAGGTCCAAGAGAGTTGCCGGGAAATCAGAAGTAACACCAGTTGCTAAACTTTTTTCTAACCCCCTTGAGGAATACTGCCTGAGGCTATTACTGCATCACCCCGAATTGATAAATATGAGTGAAGGTCTCCAGCCAGAGTATTTCCGGGACAGCCAGAACCGTGAGATTTTTATTACTTTACTGCAGACCAGAGACCTGCCATCACTTAAGGACAACCTTGACCCCGCTCTCTGGGAGCAGGTAGAGTCGCTGATGGCACTTAATGTAATTGACGGTCAAATCAATAATAAACTGGACAGCGTCATCCTTCGCCTTCGAAAACAATACTTACAAGACCAGAAAGAGGAGAGAGCCGCCGCTTTCGCCGCGGTGGCTGTAGAAGAAGGGACGGGGGCTGATCTCACCAACCTTAATGACGAAGATATTAAGAGCAATGCTCAGTTGCAGCAAGTATTTGAACAAGAAGGCAAAAGCCACAGGAGCGGAAAGGGATGGACATAGAAGGTTTTGCGAAACCACCACAGTTCACCGAGGATGATAAGGACGATGAAGAGCTTGCCGACGAAGTAGCCGTTAAGTCCCAAGCGGAGGTTGACCTGGAAGCGGAAGCCCAGTTGGAAGCATTGGAAGACCAGGAGGTTGGGGACGACCCGGTGCGCCTTTATCTCCACGAAATCGGTAAGGTACACCTGCTTACCGGAGACGATGAAAAATATCTGGCCCGGAAGATTGAAGAAGGCAAGCGGATTGCCGATATAAAGCAGCAGTTATACGAGACCGGCAGGCCGCCATCAGCAATCGAGATAGTGTTAACTATGGCCAGGGAAATAGGAAATGCGGCCGACCTGATACATCTCCTCCAGGAAGAACTCGGCCTGACGGTCACCGAAAGCTTTACCGAGAGTGCTTCCGCCACCATACTCCGCAGCAACATTGATGGCGTAATCGACCAGCAGCTGGTTCAGAACATCGCCCTGAGTTCTGGCAAGTCATTACCGGAAACGGAGCAGGCAGTTATCAACCTCTCAATAGATTGCGCCCTGCTACCGGATGAGGTGCTGGAAGCAATCGACAAAAGTGTTACCCTGACCGACATTGGGGAACTGACGAATGACCCTTCATTCATCGAGAAAATCGTTCAGTATGGGCCGCAAATCGAGTCTAAATTGGCTGTCATCGAAGAAGAGGCAGAGAAGGCCAAGAACCACCTCACCGAAGCCAATCTGCGCCTCGTAGTCAGTGTCGCCAAGAAACACATCGGGCACGGCATGTCTCTTCTCGACCTTATTCAGGAGGGTAATATCGGGCTTATCCGGGCTGTGGAGAAGTTCGACCCCCACAAAGGCTACAAGTTCAGCACCTACGCCACCTGGTGGATCCGTCAGGCGATTACGCGTGCCATTGCTGACCAGGCCCGCACCATCCGTGTGCCAGTCCACATGATTGAGACAATAAATAAACTGCTACGTCTCAGTCGCCGGCTTGCCCAGGAATACGGTCGCGAGCCAACCTCAAGAGAAATCGGCCTCAAGATGGGGATGTCCCCCGAGAAGGTGAGGGAAATCGTCAAAGTGGCCCAGCTACCGATATCGCTGGAGCTGCCGATGGGCGAAGAAGAGGACAGCCACCTGGGTGATTTTATCGAGGACCGCAATGCCCTGCCACCAGTCGACGCCGCCTCCAAGCAACTGCTTAAGGAGCAGATTGACGAGGTCCTGGGTAGTCTGACCCACCGAGAACAGCGTGTCCTCCAACTCCGGTTTGGCCTTGAAGATGGCCGCAGCCGGACACTTGAGGAGGTCGGCCAGGAGTTCAAGGTGACCCGCGAGCGTATCCGACAGATTGAGGCTAAAGCCCTGCGTAAGCTCCGCCACCCCTCCCGCAGTCGCAAGCTCAAGGACTACCTGGAGTAAGATAGAGTCTAGAAGAGGGGCAATAAGCCCCTCTGTTCTATTTACCCTGTCAGGATTTCATTAGTTGGAGGATACTCATGGCTGACACGGTTGAGATTCACGGGTATTGTTCCCCGGGCTTTGAAAACGTAAAAGCCGCCTTCGCCAGGGCCTTCGAGGTCGAAGGCGACGTCGGGGCTTCATTTGCAGCGACTATTGACGGCGAGTTCGTGGTTGATATATGGGGCGGTTACGCCGATGCCGCCAGGACACGTCCCTGGGAGAAAGATACCATCGCCAATGTCTGGTCCACCACCAAGCCGATGACAGCCCTCTGCGCCCTGATACTCGTTGACCGTGGCCAGCTCGACCTTGACGCACCGGTCAGCCGTTACTGGCCGGAGTTTGCGCAGGCCGGTAAAGAGAAGATACTCGTTCGACACATCCTCAGTCATACGTCCGGTCTTGCCGGCTTCGAGGAAACTGTTAGCGTGGAAGACCTGTACGACTGGGAGCGTATTGTTGGTTTACTTGCTGCCCAGAAGCCCTGGTGGGAGCCGGGTACAAAGAGCGGTTATCACTCAATCACCTTCGGCTACCTCGTTGGCGAAGTGGTCCGGCGGATTACAGGCAAGTCCCTCGGGATCTTTTTCCGAGAGGAAGTGGCCGTACCGCTCGATGCTGATTTTCATATCGGACTGGGCACCGAGCATGACAGACGCGTTGCCGAGTTGATTTGGCCACCGACGCCACAACCCGGCGAACCCGGTTATATCAACCCGGAAGATGTGCCGGAAATTGCCCGTAAAGTGGCAAATGTAAATCCCACCTTCCAGGCCACGGACACCACTCAGCGGGCCTGGCGTGCTGCCGAGATACCGGCTGCCAATGGGCACGGCAACGCCCGCTCGGTCGCTCGCGTTGCCGCGGTAATGGCCTGTGGCGGTGAGATTGGCAGTGTACGCCTTCTCAGCATGCCCACCATCGAGAAGGCAATCGAGGAGCAGTGCTACATGACCGACCTTGTCCTCCAGGTACCTATTCGCTGGGGACTGGGGTTCGGACTGAACACGGTAGAGGCACCAATCGTGCCGAACCCAAGGGCCTTTTTCTGGTACGGCGCAGGTGGTTCCCTGGTAGTTGTCGACCTTGATGCCAGAGTCAGTTTTTCTTATGTAATGAACAGGATGGGGGCTGGACTAATAGGCGACAAACGCTCTGTCAGGCCAGCCCGAGCTCTTTATGCCTCGTTATAAACCAGCAGGAGATAAGTCTCAGTTGTCGACTA
>Ga0209536_100013456_pt1 | contig 11801 bp, 8 predicted proteins | sample DeeMarSeWOR28_12_FD_187461 | JGI IMG/M metagenome (GOLD analysis project Ga0209536, IMG submission 187461) | Marine sediment microbial communities from White Oak River estuary, North Carolina - WOR-2-8_12 (SPAdes) (version 2) | ecosystem: Environmental > Aquatic > Marine > Intertidal zone >...
GTGATGCCCTGGACGACGAGCTTCGTCTCGGTATCGATGAAGATGCTCACGCCGCCTCCCGCGCCAATTTCACGGCCTCCTGGACCGCCTCGTCCATGTCGGTCAGTGCCTCGAATCCCGCGTCTTTGAGGATCTCGACTGCGAGATCTTCGTTCGTGCCGGTCAGCCGGATGACGACCGGACACGCGATGGCGATCTGCTTCGCAGCGGTCACGATGCCGTTGGCCACGTCGTCGCACCGGGTAATGCCGCCGAATATGTTGAACAGGATGCTCTTGACACTCGGATCACGCGAGATGATGGACAGCGCGGTCACGACCTTCTCAGGGCTGCTGCTACCGCCGATGTCGAGAAAGTTCGCCGGTTCGCCGCCATAGAACTTCACCAGGTCCATCGTGGCCATGGCCAAGCCGGCACCGTTGACGCAGCACCCGACCTGCCCATCGAGCTTGATGTACGACAGTCCCGCCTCCCGTGCTTCGACCTCGGCCGGCTCCTCGGACGCCGTGTCACGGAGTTGCGCGATGTTGGGCCGCCGGTCCAGTTCGTTGTCGTCCACGACCAGCTTGGCATCGAGCGCGATCACATCACCATCGGGCGTGGTAACGAGTGGGTTGATCTCCGCCAGGGATGCTCCGGCCTGCAGGAAGGCCACGTACAGTTGCCGCATGATGACCGCGGCCTTGCGCACCTGCGAGAGATCGTCGTACAGCCTGAAGGCGAGCCACATCGCCTGGTGCGGCAGCAGCCCGAAGCGCGGATCGACAGGCAGCTTGAATATCTTCTCCGGCGTCTTCGCCGCCACCTCCTCGATATCCACGCCGCCTGCCGGGCTGACCATCATTACCGGTCGCTGGGACGCCCGGTCGACGATCACCCCCACATAGCTCTCGCTCGCGATGTCGGTCGCGGGCACGACCAAGACCTTCTCGACGGTCAGCCCCTTGATCTGCATACCGAGGATCGCCTTCGCGCACTTGCGGGCTTCGACCGGGTCCTTGGCCAGCTTGACCCCACCCGCCTTGCCACGTCCACCCGTGTGTACCTGTGCTTTCACCACCACCGCTTGGCCGAGACGCCCCGCAATGGCCTTGGCTTCGTCTGCCGTTGTCGCGACGTCGCCCTCGGGCACCGGAATCCCGGCCGCCTTGAGTAGCGCGCGCGCCTGATATTCATGGAGGTTCACGTACTCGCTCCTGTGATCGTCGTTCCCGTCTCACCGCGGACCGCCTGGAGTCCCAAGTTCAAGTCCGCGATCACCGCCCGCTGCCCGCCACCACGGAGAAATCCGACCGCCGCCTCGACTTTCGGCCGCATGCTGCCCACGCCGAGTTCTCCGCCGCGGAGCATGGTTTCCGCTTCGTCAAGGGTCATCCGCCTGATCGGCGTCGCGTCTGGCGTGCCCCAGTCGCGGTATACCGCATCGACGTCGGTCAGGATCAGCAGCGTATCGGCACCCAGCCTGGTCCCGAGGATCGCTGCGACCCGGTCCTTGTCAACTACGGCATCTACTCCCTCCCACCCCAGCGTCCTATCGAAATAGACTGGCGGACCGCCGCCACCCGACGCGATCACGATCTTCCCCTCGAACACGAGCTTTCGTACCGCGTCGGCTTCCACCACGTCCGTGGGAACTGGGCTGGGCGCGAGCCGTCGCCAGCGACCGCGTGCGTCCTGCCCAACCGCCGCCCCGCGCGCGCGCAGCCGCTCGACCAGGCCGGACTCGAGGGCATGCCCGATGGGCTTCGTCGGCTTCTGGAGCGCGACATCGTCGGCGTCGATTGCGGTCTGGGTGATGATCGTGAGGACTTCCCGGTCCGTCCCGGCCTTCAGGAGGGCATTCTGGAGCGACTGCTGGATCATGTACCCGATCCAGCCGGCGGTCGCCGCTACCAGCACGCCGAGCGGGAGCGGCGCGATCCGCTCGTGCGCCGCTTCGTTGCGCTCGAGCGCGTCACCGACCTGCGGACCGTTACCGTGGACCATCGCGATCTGCCAGCCGTCCTGCGCAAGGGCAACGACAGCGGACAGCGACTGTCGCGTGTGGCGAAACTGGGTGTGGATGTCTGCCCGTTCCCCCGCCGGCGCCAGCGCGTTGCCGCCCAGCGCGACCACGATCCTCCCCGGCACGTCCGTCATGGCGCGTGCAAGCTAGCTGTTGCCCGGGTACCCAGCAAGCCGCTCATCGTGTCGTGTCGCCCGTGCCGACGAGCAGCCTGCGCAACTCCTCGTAAGCGCGTCCGAATGCCGACCAGTCGCCCGCCCTGCGGGCGGCATCCATGCGCCGAAACCAGCCTCGCGCCCGCTCCCACTCGGGCGACACACGTCCTCCCGGCCTCCCGGCCAGTCCGAGCGCGGCCGCGGCCTCTCGAAACGTCGGCCCATTGCCGACGGCACCTGCGAAACTGAGTGCGATGTCCTCCAACCGTGGCGCCGCACCCGGTTCCTCGCCCGAGACGTACAGAGACTGCAGGCCCAGCACTCCGTGCGGCGTGGGCAGCAGGCGCACGGGGCCCTCAATGCCCGTCAGCTCTCCCCTGACCCGCGCGAACTGCCGCACCAACTGGCTCGGACCCATCAGTTCGTCGGCACCGTCGACCCGGAAGAGCTCGAGGACGGGCGCGGCGTCGCGTACCGTCGCATCAAGCAGGCCGGCCAGCATGCCGGATTCCCTCTCCTCCAGGGGCACGAGAAGCCTTAGCCGGGCTACCGTGTCGGCTGCCGTCGTCCCAACCCACCAGTAAGCCTCGTGCCCCAACGGCGCGCCGTCTGCGACGGGGGGCACCAGGGGGCGGCGGACGAGGACGGAGCCGAAGGTGACCCGCTGCAGCAGGGGGACGATTGCCGCCAGCATTTCCTCCGGATACGGCAGGTTGCGCTCGAGCGCGGGGGGCAGCTGCGCCGCGGGCTTGATGAGCTCAGGTGCCCGGCGCGCCCACGCGGTGCTGAGCGGATCGGCGTCGCGCGTCAAGTACAGCGACACAGATCCCGAATGTGCATCCACGACTCCGATCAGTGACGACCGGAGGTAGCGTACGGTGTGATTTCGCCAGCGCACCCGCGGCGCCAGGGGAAACGCATCTGCGGACACGTACCCGTTGGCGACCCACTGCAACCGCCCGCGGGCGACCACCGCCCGCGGGCGTCCGAATCTGGCGAACGGTGCGAACCGCTCCAGCCGGGTGATGACATCGCGGTGCCAGACGACGCGTCCAGATGCCGGGATCCGGTCCGACAGTGCAAGGGCAGGACTCTGCAGCGCCCAAGCCAAAGCGAGCCGCCGGGTGAGTCCGCCGGCATCGACACCACGCCGCGCGCTACCTTGCCCGAGAACCGCAAAGTCCACGAGCCCTGGCGCAACCAGTACCGTGTCGTCATCGAGGGTCCGGACGCGCTCAACGTCCGAGGTGCCCGCGGCCGGATCGGCCGGATCCGTGACGAAGACCGGGAGCCCCATCTCCGCAATCGAATGCGCGTGCACGGCCACGGCTCCACGACCCATCGCCAGGGATCCAACGTGCACGGATTCCCAACTCACCTCGACGCCCGCATCGCGCGCGGCGAGGACATCGACCACCCGCGCAGCGAGGTACAGTGGCACGATGCCGCTGCCGTCGGCGTCGGGATATGCGCCGAGGCTGGCATCCGTGAAGGCGTCGTGCACCTCGTCCGCGGCGAGTCGGTTGAGCAGCACCGTTACCGCGAAGCCGTCCCATAGCACGGGCCGCGGCACCGATTGGTCCAGTGCCTGTTGGGTCTGCTCGCCCTCGGTCCGGTAGGGCGTGTGCTCTTCGACGTGGACGCCGTAGGCAAGCTGTTCGAACTGCCGACGCCGCACCTCGACGTCGGGGATCCGCAGCTCGTCCGTCGAGCGCAAAGCCGCCGCGAACGACGGCACGAGATAGTGGCCCGCGAACGACGACCCGCCCAGCATGAGCCACGGTAGCACCACCAGGCTGACCCGGGCCGTCCATGCCCAGAGGAGGCTCCCGATCACGACGAGGAGGGCAAGCACGCTGAGCATTCGAGCGACGGGGATCCGAACTGCGGTCAGGACCGTGTCCATGGGCACGTCGTGCACTCCTGCGACATACTCCACCGGCTCGAGCCGGTATCCCCACAACAGGACCAGGGCCAGCACGGCCGACAGTATGGCCATGTGCCGCCCCGCCATCGCGGAGACGTGCAGCGCCCGCCGCCGCCATCTGATGGCGCCGACCGCGGCGTAGAGTCCGACGACGACGGCAGCGACCACGGCGCCGAGCAGGGTGGCGAACGTGTGCAGGACACGCTGCCAGGGCATCCGGAATAGGTAGTACGAAATGTCGTGACCGAGCACCGCATCCCGCACGCCCAACTCCGCTTCGTACTGCGCCAACACCCTGACCTGCCACCAGTCTCCCGTCCCGAGGGTCAGTGCGATCGTGAGCGCGAGCCCGAGCGCCACCGCCAACCCAAGCAGCAGTCGGCGCGGGACCACCTCATGGATCTCCAGATTGCCCAGTCGCCGGGGAACGTGGACCGACTTGATGGAGCGATGAACCAGCAGCACGTTGCCGATGCACCAGACCGCAGCAACGGCAAACGCGATCACGACAATCAGGGTGCGCGTGTACCGGAAGAACCGTTCCGTGGCGGCGATGTCCAGTGCCTCCGCCCACAGGGCGTCAGCGGTGCTCACCGCTAGCCACCGGCCCGCAAGGAGCGCGGCGAGCCCCGCGACCACCGTGGCCTGCAGCCACCAGCGGACGCGCACGCCTACACCGCGATCCCCTGCGTGCGAAGCCACTCCTCCAACTCGCCTCGGTACGCCGTGAGCGCGTCTCTGTCGGTCGCTTCGAACCGCATCACGAGCACCGGCTGCGTGTTCGAGGCTCGGACAAGCCCCCATCCGTCCGGGAAGGAGACCCGCGCACCGTCCAGCGTGAGCACGTCGTATGATTGGGCGAAATGCTGCGCGGCTGCCTCGACGACCGCGAACTTCTGGTCGTCCGGGCACGGCACTCTGAGCTCGGGCGTCGCATACGTAGTGGGCAGATCCGCCAACAGGCGGGACAGCGGGCCGTCGCGCCGACTCACATAGTTCAGCAGGCGCGCCGCGGCGAACAACGCGTCGTCGAAGCCGTAGTAATCACCGCCGAAGAACATGTGCCCGCTCATCTCACCCGCGAGCGGCGCCCCCGTCTCCTTCATCTTCACCTTGATGAGCGAGTGGCCCGTCTTCCAGATGACCGGCTCCAGGCCGGATGCACGGAGGGCGTCGGCCAACACGTCGGAGCACTTCACGTCGAAGATCACCGGATGGCCCGGCCCCTGCCGCTCGGCGAGGTCCCGCCCGAGCAAGACCAGCAGTTGATCGCCCCAGACGATGGTTCCGTCCTCCGTCACGGCCCCGATCCGGTCGCCGTCGCCGTCGAACGCGATGCCCAGTTCCGCGCCGTGCGTCTTCACGGCGGCCTGGAGCGCCTCGAGGTACTCTGGCACCGTCGGATCGGGATGGTGGTTCGGGAAGGTGCCGTCGGACTCACAGAATAGCGGCACCACATCGGCGCCGATGCCGGTGAGCACAGCACTCGCAGCAAGACTGGCCACCCCGTTCCCGCAATCCACCACGACCTTGACGGGCCGAGCGATCGGACCGTTACGATCGACGATGGCATCCACGTATCGGCCGAGCACGGACGGGTCGGCCTCGAGTCGACCGTGCCCCGTATCGAGATCGTCCTCCTCGACCATGCGCCTGAGCTCCTGGATATCCTCTCCGTAGAGCGTGGCGCCGCCGACGACCATTTTGAGCCCGTTGAATTCGGGCGGATTGTGGGAGCCGGTCACCTGTACCCCACCGTCGACCTCGAGCTGGTGAAGGGCGAGGTAGAGTGCGGGCGTCGGAAGGACGCCAACATCGACGGCGACGCCTCCAGCCTGTGCGATGCCGTCACGAACGGCTCGCGCGAGGAGTTCTCCCGACGGTCGATTGTCGCGTCCCACCGCGAGGCGCGGTGTCGTGTCGAGCCGGCGGTGCGCGGTGGTGGCCAGCGCACGCCCCACGGCGTGGACGAGCGGCGCCGTCAGCTCCTCACCGACGACGCCGCGAATGTCATACTGCCTGAAGATGAACCCCGGAACGTGCATGATTTCCCCTCGGAGTAGGGTCCCGGGGGGACGGGTTCGTCCCCCGAGGTCAGCGGGATACGGTGACCAGCACGCTGGGCTGCAGCGCCCGGCTCTCGTCCCGAGCAATGTCGAGCGCCCGATTCGGCCACAGGCCGAAGAGGACGAGCAACACGGCGGCTGTCCCGATGACGAAACGGCTCGCGGGCGCGATGTGAATCTCCGTGTGCGCCTCCTCTGAGGTCGGCGGCTTCATGTACATAGCCATGATCACGGGCAGGTAGTAGCCGGCCGACAAGATACTGGCACCCACGAGTATCACCGCCAGCAGAACCTGATCCGCATCGACCGCAGCCGATAAGATGTACCACTTACCGATGAAGCCGGCCGTGCCCGGGAATCCAAGCAGCGACAGCATGAACACCGTCATGGCCAACGCCAGCCATGGCCGGCGTGTCCCAAGTCCGTCAAAGTCGTCGATGAGGGTCTCTCGCTCGCCATCCTTGCCGACGGCGACCAGCACGCCAAACGCACCGACGGTCATCAGCGTGTACACCAACACGTAGTAGAGCAACGCCGCCGCTCCCAGGTCGGAGCCGCTGGCCACGGCTGCCAACAGGTAGCCAGCGTGACCGATGGAGCTGTACGCGAGCATCCGCTTGAGCTGGCGTTGAACGAGCGCGACGATGTTGCCAACGACCATCGTGATGGCCGCGAGCCACCAGACGGCATCCGTCCACACCTCGGCCATCGGCGCCAAGCCCTGGGTCAGCACCCGGATCAGGGCGGCGAAGGCGGCTGCCTTGACGGCGGCCGCCATGAAGGCCGTGATCGGCGTCGGCGCACCATCGTACACGTCCGGCGTCCACATGTGGAACGGGACCGCGGCGACCTTGAACCCGAAGCCGATGAGCAGCAGGGCGACTCCAGCCACCAACATGGTGTTCGACTGCAGCGCCAGATCGGAGATCTGCACGTACATCAGGGTCAGGTTCGTCGTCCCAGTCGCCCCGTAGATCAATGCGATGCCGTAGAGCAGGAACCCTGAGGCGAAGGCACCCAGGAGGAAGTACTTGAGCGACGCTTCGGCGGCGAACACGCTGCGCCGGTCGATGCCGGCCAGGACGTAGACCGACAGGGACATCAGCTCCAAGCCGATGAAGACCAGGATCAGGTCCGCACTCCCCGCCATGACCATCATTCCCAAGGTCGCGAGCGCGATCAGGACGTAGTACTCGGGGATGTTGATGCGCTCTCGACCCAGATAGGACAGGGAGAGCAACACTGCCAGAATCGCTCCGACCAAGAACACCGTGGCCGTTGCCCAGCGGAACCCGTCGACCGCGACCATCAACTCGATTCCGCCCGGTTGCGGATTCCAGCGCCAGTACCAGATCACGAGCAGCAGCGTGGCCACGAGGCCGACGAGCGTGAGAACGCCCACTGCCCGCTGATCCTCGGCCTTGTGCCGCCAGGCCGCGACGAGCGTCAGCACGAGGGCCCAGGTCCCGAGGAACAGCTCCGGAACGAGGGCGGCCGTGAGGCCTTGCCACTGACTGAGGTCGAACTCCGAGGGGATCACTCCGACACCTCCGGGGCGCGCGGCGGCACCGTGCTGGCTTCCGGTCCGCGCACCTGCTCGACGAGGGCCTGCGCCGAGGCTTCCATGCGCGTGAGGAACGGGCGGGGGTAGAGACCGATCCAGAGGATACAAACCAGCAGCGGGATCAGCACCAGCATTTCCCGCGGTGAGAGATCGGGCAGGCGCTCATTCTCTGGCTTGTCGAGTCTGTTGTAAATCAGGCGCTGCAGGGCACGCAGCAGGTACATGGCCGCGAAGATCACCCCCGTGGCGGCCACCGCCGTGGCCCACGGATACTCGCCGAAGGATCCGAGCAGCACCAGAAACTCGCCGATGAAGCCATTCGTGCCCGGTAGTCCGATCGAGGACAGGGCCACGACGCTCAAGACCGCCGCCATCACCGGCACGACCCTCGCTATCCCGCCGTATGCCGCGATCTCGCGCGTGTGCGTTCGCTCGTACAGCATGCCGGCGAGGAAGAACAGCGCGCCCGTGGAGATGCCGTGACTGATCATGATGACAATGGCACCCTCCACCGACTGCAGCGTGAGCGCCCAGATGCCAAGCATCACGAAACCGAGGTGGCTGATCGAGGAGTAGGCCACGAGCTTCTTGAAGTCGGGCTGGACCATCGCCACCAACGCCCCGTAGATGATCCCGACGACCGCCAGGACGACGACCACCGTGCTCACCGTCGGGTCGAAGGCTACCTGCGGGAAGAACGGCACGGCGAACCGCAGGAACCCGTAGGTCCCCATCTTCAGGAGAATGCCCGCAAGGACCACGGACCCGGCCGTCGGCGCCTCGACGTGCGCGTCCGGCAGCCACGTGTGGAACGGGAACATCGGGACCTTGATCGCGAACGCCAGGGCGAACGCAGCAAACAGCCAGAAGGCGAGCTGTTCCACGGCACCGACGTTGGCAAGCAGGTGCGCGTACGCGAAGGAGTACGAGCCGCTCGCCCGGCCCACCATGTAGTACATCGTCAGGATCGCGACGAGCATCAGGAGCGAGCCGACGAACGTGAACACGAAGAACTTGATGGCGGCATAGAGTCGCCGCCCGCCTCCCCATACCCCGATGATGAAGTACATCGGGATGAGCATGATCTCCCAGAAGACGTAGAAGACGAAGAGGTCGAGGGCCACGAACACGCCGAGCATGCCGGTCGTCAGGACGAGGAGCAGGGCGTAGTAGGGCCGCTCCTTCTCCTTGATGTAGGTCCATGATCCCAGGACTGCGAGCGGCATGGTGAACGTCGTGAGCAGCACCATGAACAGCGAGATGCCGTCGATGCCCAGGCTGAACATGATGCCCCATGCCGGAATCCAGGGATGTACTACCTGGAACTGCATGGCCGCAGTCCCGGGCTCGAACATCCACCAGAGCGGCACCGACAGCGCGAACTCGATCAGTGCCCCGACGAGCGCGACGCGCTTCGCTGCTGCTGGTGGGCTCAGCAGAACGGCGAGCGCCGCGAGCAGCGGAAACGCGAGGAGCAGATCGAGAACCCAGTCGCCGTAGTTCATCATCTCTACCGAAGAAGCGCGCGGAGCACGAGAATCGAGCCCAGCACGAAGAAGAACACGTACATGCCGACGCGACCCGACTGCAGCCGGCTGCCGATCCACCCGACCGCACGGGCGGCCGTTGCGGAGCCATTCACGATCAGTCCGTCGATTACGCCGACGTCCACGCCCCGCCACAGCGCCCGGTCGGAAAGCCACATCACGGGACGAACCACGATGGCATCGTACACCTCGTCCACGTACCATTTGCGCAGGAGCACCTTCTGCAATCCGGATTCAGTCGGTGCCTCCCGAGCCGGCAGCAAACGGGCCGGCTTGAGGAGCTGCCACGCGGCGAGGATGCCGAGCGCAGCAATCAGCGTCGCGAGCCCGAGCAACGTCCACTCGGTACCGTGCTCGAGGTGCAGTTCCGGCAAGTAGGCGGCGCTGCCTTCGGTAACCGGCTCCAGGAAGTGGTGCAGCCACCCGGCACCGGGGAGGACTGCTGGCAGGTTGAGCAGGCCACCGAGCGCGCTGCCGAGCGCGAGCACGATCAGCGGTCCGGTCATGACCCACGGCGCCTCGTGGAGGTGCCGCTCCTCATCCGCGCCCGTGCGGTTTGGACCGTGGAAGGTGTAGAGCATCATCCGCGTCATGTAAAACGCAGTGAGCAACGCCGCGATCGCTCCAACACCCCAGAGCACGTAGAAACCCACGGCCTCGTGGCCGCGCGCGAACGTCATCGCGAGAATCTCGTCCTTTGAGAAGAACCCCGAGAACCCCGGCACGCCCGCGATCGCGAGCGTCGCGACCCACATCAGGCCGGCCGTCCACGGCATGTAGCGGCGCAGGCCCCCCATGTTGCGCATGTCCTGGGCGTCCTCGTGGCTATGGGTCGCGTGGTAGGCGTGATGCAACGCGTGGATTACGCTCCCCGACCCGAGGAACAGGAGCGCCTTGAAAAAGGCGTGCGTCGTGAGGTGAAAGATGCCCGCCGCGTACGCGCCGACCCCGACACCCATGAACATGTAGCCGAGCTGCGAGACGGTGGAGTAGGCAAGCACCTTCTTGATGTCCCACTGCTTGAGCGCGATGGTGGCGGCGAACAGAGCCGTGGCCGCCCCCACCGCTGCGACCACGAAGCTCGAGACCGGGGCCATTGCGAACAGGACGTTCGATCGGGCGACGAGATACACGCCGGCGGTGACCATGGTCGCGGCGTGGATCAGCGCGGAGACCGGTGTCGGGCCGGCCATGGCGTCCGGCAACCATGTGAAGAGGGGAATCTGCGCGGACTTGCCCGTGCAGCCCAGGAAGAGGGCCAGCGTGATGAGCGTAATCGTGGTGCCGCCAACCTCGAACAGCTGCGGTGCCGCCTCGAATACGTCAGTGAATACCAGGCTGCCGGTCGCCTGAAAGATCAGGAACATCGCGATCAGGAAGCCGAAATCCCCGATCCGGTTCATGATGAAGGCCTTCTTGCCGGCGTTGGCGAATGCCCGGTTCTCGTACCAGAAGCCGATCAGCAGGTAGCTGCAGAGCCCCACCCCTTCCCAGCCGACGAACATCACGGGGTAGCTGGCGCCGAGTACCAGGATCAGCATGAAGAAGACGAACAGGTTGAGATACGCGAAGTAGCGTGCGTAACTCGGATCCTTCCGCATGTAGCCGACGCTGAAGACGTGGATGAGGGCGCTCACCCCGGTCACGACCAGCATCATGACGGTCGACAGTTGGTCCACCTGGAACGCGGCGTCCACCTGCAGCGCTCCTACCGGCATCCAGGACCAGAGCGTGACGACGTAGGGGTGCCCATGCGGCGGCGCGGCGAACACACCGGAGGCCACCCACACGGCCGCGAGAAACGACAGCACGAGCACGCCGACACCGACCGTGCTGACGGCACGCTTGGCGTCGGGTCGCAGGAAGCTCAGCGCACCGTTCACCACGAATCCCGCAAACGGCAGCGCCACGACCAGCCACACCCACCCGACGGATACCGGCATTAGCCCCTCAGCAGGTTGATCTCTTTCACGTTCAGCGAGCTCTTGTGCCGGTAGATCCCAATCATGATCGCCAGGCCGACTGCCGCTTCGGCAGCGGCGACGGCCATGACGAAGAAGACGATCACCTGACCCTCACGGCCGAGTTGTTGCGCGAGAGCGATGAACGAGAGATTCACCGCGTTCAGCATCAACTCGATGCACATGAAGATGATGATGGCGTTGCGCCGAAACAGCACGCCGGCCACGCCCAGGCTGAACAGGATCACCGAGACGGTTAGCGACGGTCCCAACAGCATCAGACACGCCTCTTTGCGAGTACCACCGCTCCGACAATTGCCGCGAGCAGCAGCATGCCAGTGACTTCGAACGGCACGAGGTAGGAGCGGTAGAGCGGCTCGCTGATCATGCCCACCACTCCCTGCTCCTCATCAACGTGATCGACGTGGAGAGCCAGCAGGCATCCGGTGAGATCAGCGTCGATGCGGAGAACGACCATCCAGTGCTCGTCATGCTCAAGGAGAACCTGGAGGAGATCACGCAGCGCAGCCTGCGCGAGGTCTATCACGATGCTGTGTTCGCCAAGGAGCGGGCCCG